>Ga0207655_1002397_pt1 | contig 15287 bp, 15 predicted proteins | sample KBSM44metaG_FD_184398 | JGI IMG/M metagenome (GOLD analysis project Ga0207655, IMG submission 184398) | Miscanthus rhizosphere microbial communities from Kellogg Biological Station, Michigan, USA - KBS M4-4 metaG (SPAdes) (version 2) | ecosystem: Host-associated > Plants > Roots > Rhizosphere >...
CTCATCGAGGCCTTCAACTCCGGCGAAGACCTGCACCGTTTCGTCGGTGCGCGCGTCTTCGGCGTCGAACCGAGCGAGGTGACCTCGGCCATGCGCACCAAGGTCAAGGCGATGAGCTACGGCTTGGTGTACGGCCTGAGCGCGTTCGGGCTCAGTAAGCAGCTGCGCATCGAACAGTCCGAGGCGAAGCTCCTGATGACCGAGTACTTCGCACGCTTCGGCGCCGTGCGAGACTACCTGCGCTCCTCCGTGGAGCAGGCGCGCATCGACGGCTACACGGAGACCATCTTCGGCCGTCGTCGCCCATTCCCCGACCTCGCCAGCCCCAACCGTGTCCTCCGCGAGAACGCGGAGCGCGCGGCACTCAACGCCCCGATCCAGGGGAGTGCCGCCGACATCATGAAGATCGCGCTCTTCCGCATCCACGACGAGTTCCGCGCCCAGGGCGTCACCTCGCGCGTGCTGCTGCAGATCCACGACGAACTCGTGATCGAAGTCGCGCCCGGCGAGTGGGACACGGTGGAGCAGATCGTCCACGACCGCATGGGCGACGCCGCCGATCTCTCGGTGCCGTTGGATGTACAGATCGGTCGCGGCGAGAACTGGGACATCGCGGCCCACTGAGGGGCTGCTGACGAGCGCGGACCTCACGCGCGGACCGCGTCGGGATTAGGCTCGAAGGATGACTGACTCCCAGCGCACCCCCACGCCGATCGACGCGATCGCCGAGGCATGGGTCGACACCTCTGCCGAGCTTTCTCCGGGCCTCGCCACCTACATCGGACGCTTCGAGCACAACGGCCGACTCGATGACCTGTCGCCCGCCGGCACGGCGGCTCGAGTGGATGCCGTGCGTACCACGCTGGCCGCCCTCGAGGCCGCAGAGACCGTCGACGATGTCGACGTCGTCACCAAAGCCGACCTGATCGGTGAGTTGCAGCTCACGCTCGCCCTCCACGACGCCGGTGCCCACCTTCGCGACGTGAACGTCATCGCGTCGCCCGCACAGGACCTGCGGGCTGTCTTCGATCTCATGCCCACCGACACGGTCGAGGACTGGTCCGTGATCGCCACGCGTCTGGCTGCCGTGCCGGAGGCGATCAGCGGATACATCGAGACGCTTCGCGAAGGGATCGCCACCGGTGTCGTCCCCGCGCGGCGCCAGGTGACGGAGGTCGCGACGCAGATCGCCCGGTACACCTCGGACAACGGCTTCTTCGCCACGTTCGCCGGCGACGCCGCACCCGCCGAGGGCCAGCTGCCGGCGTCGCTCGCGAAGACGCTCGCCACCAACGCCGGGGCGGCGCGCGTGGCGTACGACGAACTCGCGGCATTCCTGCGCGCAGAGCTCGCTCCGGTCGCGTCCGAGAACGACGCCGTGGGGCGCGAGCTCTACGCCCTGCACTCACGCCGTTTCCTCGGCGCCGAAATCGATCTCGACGAGACGTACGAGTGGGGCCTCCAGGAGCTCGCGCGCATGGTCGCGGAGCAGGAATCGATCGCGAACGAGATCCTTCCGGGTGCCAGTGTCGAGGAGGCCGTCGCCTTCCTCGAGAACGATGCCTCGCGAAAGCTCCACGGCACGGCCGCCCTGCAGGAGTGGATGCAGGCCACGAGCGACCGCGCTGTCGAAGAACTCGGCAAGACGCACTTCGACATCCCCGAACCGATCCGTCGCCTCGAGTGCATGATCGCGCCGACCAACGAGGGCGGGATCTACTACACGGGCCCCACCGACGACTTCTCGCGCCCCGGCCGCATGTGGTGGTCGGTGCCGGAGGGGGTCGACTCCTTCGACACCTGGCGGGAACTGACCACGGTCTATCACGAGGGCGTTCCCGGTCACCATCTGCAGATCGCGCAGGCGGTCTACAACCGCGCCGAGCTGAACTCCTGGCGCCGGCTCCTCGCCGGGTCGAGCGGGCACGCCGAGGGCTGGGCGCTGTACGCCGAGCGCCTCATGGAGCAGCTCGGCTACCTCGACGACCCGGCCGATCGACTCGGCATGCTCGACGGTCAGCGCATGCGCGCCGCACGCGTGGTGCTGGACATCGGCGTGCACCTCGGCAAGCCCCGTCCCGACGGGGAGGGCATCTGGGATGCCGACTTCGCTCTGGAGTTCATGCGCCGCAACGTCAACATGTCGGACGAGTTCATCCAGTTCGAGGTCAACCGTTACCTCGGGTGGCCCGGTCAGGCGCCGTCGTACAAGGTGGGCCAGCGCATCTGGGAGCAGATCCGCGATGAGGCCGCCGAACGTGAGGGCGACGACTTCGACATCAAGCGCTTCCACATGCGGGCGCTGCGCCTCGGCGGCGTGGGACTCGACACGCTGCGCATGGCACTCGCGCAGGGCTGATCCGGAATGCCGGCGGCGGGGCGATTGTTTCCATTCGCATGAATGCACAACTGGGACTGGACACTTTCGGCGACGTGACCGTCGGCGACGACGGTGAGCGCCTCACGGACGCGCAGACCATCCGCGACATCGTCGACCAGTCGGTGCTCGCCGACCAGGTCGGACTGTCGTTCTTCGGCGTGGGGGAGCACCACCGCCACGAGTTCGCCGTGTCGAGTCCTGAGCTGGTCCTTGCCGCCGCGGCGGCCCGTACCGAGAACATCCACCTCGGTACGGCCGTCACGGTGCTCTCCAGCGATGACCCCGTGCGGGTGTACGAGCGCTTCGCCACCCTCGACGCACTCTCGTCGGGACGCGCCGAGGTCATCCTCGGACGCGGCTCGTTCATCGAGTCGTTCCCGCTGTTCGGCTACGACCTCAGCGACTACGAGGTGCTCTTCGAAGAGAAGCTCGACCTGTTCTCACAGCTGCTCACCGAGAAGCCGGTGACGTGGCAGGGAACGACCCGCGCGTCGCTCACGAACGCCGACGTCTTCCCGAAGACCGAGAACGGGATCCGTGCGTGGGTCGGCGTCGGCGGGTCGCCGGAGTCGGTCGTGCGGACCGCGAAGTACGGCTACGGGCTGATGCTGGCCATCATCGGCGGGTCCGCCGAACGCTTCCGGCCGTACGTCGACCTGTACCACCGCTCGCTGGCGTCATTCGGCCACACCGATCCGCTGCCGGTGGGGGTGCATTCGCCCGGCCACATCGCCGACACCGACGCACAGGCGTGGGACGAGCTGTATCCGGCGATGGAGGCGAACCGCAACGCGATCGGCGCCGAACGGGGATGGCCTCCGTACAACCGCCTGCAGTTCCAGCACGACATCGGTCCGGAGGGCGCCGTGTACGCGGGGTCGCCGGAAACCGTCGCGCGCAAGATCGCTGCGACCATCACGACTCTCGGCGCGACACGCTTCGATCTCAAGTACGCCAACGGCACACTGTCGCACGCGAAGCTGATGCGGTCGATCGAACTGTACGGAACGAGAGTCGCGCCCCTGGTGTCGGAGATGCTCGCGGCATCCTGAGTAGCATTCAGCCATGACGGATGCCGCGGCGCGATCTCGCGACGACAACAACCCCATCGGCCACGACCCAGCCCGCGTCGGTGAGCGGCTGGACGCCATCCCGTTCACCCGCGCGCACCTCAAAGTGCTGACCGGCTCGGGGTTGGGTTGGGCGCTCGACGCGATGGACGTCGGGCTGGTGTCGTTCGTGCTGACGGCTCTGATCGCTCAGTGGTCGCTGACGGGGGAGCAGGCCTCGTGGATCGCGTCGGCGGGTTTCGTGGGCATGGCGATCGGCGCGAGCCTCGGCGGGCTGCTCGCCGATCGGTTCGGCCGTCGCTCCGTGTTCGCGATCACGCTGCTGGTGTACGGCATCGCGACCGGTGCCAGCGCTCTGGCGGGCGGACTGGTGGCGCTCATCGTCCTGCGGGTGATCGTGGGATTGGGTCTGGGCGCCGAGCTGCCGGTCGCGAGCACGTACGTCAGCGAGCTCGCTCCCGCGCGCATGCGCGGGCGGCTGATCGTGATCCTCGAGGCTTTCTGGGCGATCGGGTGGACGGCGGCGGCGCTCATCGGCTTCTTCGTCATTCCGGCGTCCGCCGACGGCTGGCGCTGGGCGTTCGCCCTCGGGGCCGTGCCCGCGGTGTACGCGTTGCTGGTGCGGTGGGGTCTTCCCGAGTCACCCCGCTGGCTGGTGCGCAGAGGACGCTCGGCTGAGGCAGACGTGATCACGGCCGCGTTCGAGTCCTCCCCGGCGATCGGCGGCCGTGCCCGTCGTCAGGCGCCCGCGGGAACCGCGGCCGGTGCGAGTCTGGTGTCCGGGGGAGTGCGCGCCCTGTGGTCGCCCGAGTTCCGCCTTCGCACCGGGGCGCTCTGGATCGTCTGGTTCTGCGTGAACTTCGCATACTACGGCGCGTTCATCTGGATGCCGACGATTCTCTTCGCGCAGGGCTACGGCCTCGTGAAGTCGTTCGGATTCACGCTCATCATCACGCTCGCGCAGTTGCCCGGGTATGCGGTCGCGGCCTGGCTGATCGAGGTGTGGGGTCGGCGTGTGACCCTTTCCGTGTTCCTCGCGGGGTCGGCGGCTGCCGCCGTCGTGTTCGGCACCGCCTCCGGTGAGGGGATGATCATCGCCGCCGGAATGGCGCTGTCGTTCTTCAACCTCGGTGCGTGGGGCGCTCTGTACGCGGTGACCCCGGAGACGTATCCGACATCGCTTCGCGCGACCGGCGCGGGCTGGGCCGCCGGTGTGGGGCGCATCGCCTCGATCGTGGCCCCGCTGAGCGTGCCGCCGCTGCTGGCGGCGGGGGGCGCGCCGCTGCCGTTCGCCCTCTTCGCCGGCTTCTTCCTCCTGGGCGCCGCGGCGGCGTGGGCTCTCTCCGATCGCCGCGGCGCCGCTCTCGATGACCGCTGACCCCGGCTCACGTCTGTCGTCCGGGCGTAGGCTGAGCTGATGGCAGCGGTGCGTTTCGTGGCGATCGGAGACTCGTTCACGGAGGGCGTCGGCGATGAGTTGCCCGATGGCACGGTGCGCGGATGGGCCGATCTGACCGCCCAGGGCTGGGCGGACTCGCGCGGCGAAGCGATCGAGTACGCGAACCTCGCGATCCGCGGCAAGCTCGTCTGGCCGATCGTGGAGCAGCAGCTCGAACGCGCGCTCGCCCTGAAGCCCACGCATCTGTCGTTCAACGGGGGCGGCAACGACATGCTGCGTCCGCGAACCTCGATCTCGCACATCGCCGACGCGTTCAGCCAAGTCCTGCGTCGGTGCGATGAAGAGGGCGTCACGATGATCCTTCTCTCGGGAGCCAATCCCTCTGCGCAGCTCCCGGCATCCCGAATGATCCAGCGCCGCGGCGACCTGATGTCACTCGCCGTCATCGAGCGACTCGAGGGACGGGACGACGTCTTCCGCGCACTCAACTGGCCGGATACAGAGCTGTCCGATCCGTCGTACTGGTCGCAGGACCGCCTCCACATGAACAGCCGCGGTCACCATCGGGTCGCGGCGCGGGTGTTGGATGCCCTCGGCGAGAGCGTTCCCGACGGCTGGTGGTCCATGCCGGAGCTTCCCGATGCGGTACGGCTGGCGCACCGGGAGTACATGCGCGAGCACCTCGGGCCGTGGGTGCGCCGACGCCTCACCGGTACCTCCTCGGGCGACGGGCGCGCGCCGAAGTTCGGTGGTGCGTGGGTGGAGGTCTCTCCGCGCTAGCGCCGCGGACGCCGGACTGTCAAGGGCATGGGCGTCACGGGTGTCGTCGGCCACCATGGGGAAGCCCCATTCCCGAAAAAGGAGACGCACTCATGAGCATCGGAGCCGGTATCGCGCTCTTCGTCATCGGAGCCATCCTCGTCTTCGCCGTCAACGTCGACGTGCCGTATGTGGATCTCGACATGATCGGCTACATCCTGATGGGCGCGGGCGTGCTCATCTTCGTCATCGGCCTCGTCCTGATGCTGCGCCGCCGGTCGACACAGCAGGTCACGCGCACCGTCGAGCCCGGAGTGGGGGAGCGGATCACTCAGACCGAGTCGCGCACGTCAGGCGACGGCACGGTCTAGACACCGCACCGGGATCACGCGTCTCCGTCGGCCGCGCGCCGGCGGGGAGGATCCATCCCGAGGAGCACGCGGGTCTTCCGACGTTCGATCACGATGAACGTCCACCCGAGCACCCACAACGGAACCTGCGCGAGGAAGGCCAATCGGAAGGCATCGAGCCGGTAGGTGTCGGGGGTTCCCGCTCCCTGCAGGTCGAGAGCCAAGCCGATCGCGAAGATCGCCACGAGAGCGGCGAGGAAGCCACCGACGTTCGTGATGCCGGTCGCGGTGCTCAACCGGTGGGCGGGGTTGTGCGTGCGCGCGTGGTCGAACGCGATCATCGATGCCGGTCCGCCCATCGCGAGCGAGATGGCCAGAACGTAGAGCAGCCAGAGCGGCGCAGGCCCGGGCCACGCGATCACCAGCATCCATCCCACGAACTGACACGCGACCGCGGGCAGCACGAGAGCGCGGGACCGCCGGTTCGGTATGCGGCGCGAGATGTCTCCCATGATCGGCCCGAGCATCATGCCCACCACCACGTAGGTCGACAGCACGGCCGCCGATTGGGCGAGCGTGAGGCCTTCGCCGGCGGTGAGGAACGGCGTTCCCCACAGCAGGACGAAGGCGGTGCCGGCGAACGGCGCGGTGAAGTGGGACCAGAAGGCCAACCGCGTTCCGGGGTGCGCCCAGGCCGCGCGGATGCCGACGCCGGTGTCCATCGAGGAGCGGACCACGCGGATGGCGCCGGTGTTCGTGTCGACCGAGACATCGGCGCGAAGCGCCGGGGGATGGTTGCGGATGACGGCCCAGACGAGGATGCCGAAGAGGACGCAGAGACCGGCGATGCCGCCGAACACGATCTCCCAACTCGTCGCGTGCAGCATGGCCGCCAGGGGAGCGAGGGCCAAGATCTGGCCGGCTTGCCCGACGAGCCCGGTGAGCTGGCCCATGAGCGGGCCGCGCTGGGCCGGAAACCACACCGCGACGAGGCGCAGCACCCCGGGGAAGATGGCCGCGTCACCGGCGCCGAGGAGCATGCGGGCGAAGATGGCGACACCGACGCTGGGGGAGAAGGCCAGCGTCAGCTGTCCCGCAGCCATCAGCAGCATGCCGATGGTCATGATCGGGCGGGCGCCGTAGCGGTCGAGCAGCAGTCCGATGGGGATCTGCATCCCGCCGTAGACGGCGAGCTGCACGACGGCGAACATCGAGAGCGTCGCGGCATCCGCACCGAAGCGCTGCGCCGTGTCGACGCCGACGGCCGACAGCGAACTGCGGTTGACGACCGCGAGCATGTAGGCCGCGACGCCGACGCCCCAGATGAGCCACGCCTTCGCGTCGGGACCGATCGACGACGAAGAGAGGCGAGACGAGGTCACACCTCAACGCTACTCGCGTGCCAGTGCGTACTCCGACCCCGACGCCGTGCGCTCCAGCAGACCGTGGTCGACGAGGTATCGACGAAGGACGGCCACGTCGCCTCCGGGCGCGTGCGGTTCGAGTCGCTCGTTCACGTCGCCCTCGGTCATCGAGACGCCGGGAGTGAACGCGCGCTCGGCGATGAGGGTCAGAAGCTCGATGCGATCACCGCTGTGGGAGGGATAGCGGTCGATCCGCCCGTCGCGATCGAGAAAGCGCTCCGGACCGCGCGGGCGCGGCGCCGTCGTCAGCAGCGCCCGGAGCACGGCGTCGTCGAACCGGATGCCGTCGCCGTCCCGCGCCACGAGACCCAGGGTCGTCAGTCGGTCGAGGGCTCGGTCGCGCGCCCGTGGCGTCCGCGGCGCCGATGCCGTCTCCGCGAGGACCGCGCGTACATCGTCGTCGCGCAACGCCGCGATGATCGCGCGCCACGCCTCAGGGGAGTCGTTCACGTATCCAGGGTAGCGATGGGGCGAGCGGGAACCGCTCACGCACCGACCATCGACCGTCGTCCGCTTCGACGAGCAGCGACACCTCTGTGGCCCGACCATAGAGCGGCAACGCGCCACTGATGTACTGCTCGGCGGCGCGCAGCTCTTCAGGGGATGCCGCGTCGCCGACCGTCGCATGCGGAACCACACGGTCATGAGCGCCGCCGTATGGCACACACTGAGGGAACGCGGCGGCGACGGCCCGCATCAACGTCAGAAAGGGCTCGGGATCATCGGGCGCGAGCCAGAGCACGCTCTCGCCGAACCAGCGCGTCTGAGTCAATGCGAAGCCGAAGGCGGGCACGACATTGACAGCCTCGTTCAACCGCGCCAGATCGTGCGCGTCGAGGCGTGATACGCCGACAAATGGGAAGAGAACCGTGATGTGCGGCGGGACGCCCACACGGGCGTCCCGCGCGAACCTTTGCCGAACATCGACGAGCGCGTCCATCCTCGGAAGCTCGATAACGATCGCGGACTGCAGCATGCACCCAGGCTAGGGGACTGACGCGATCGTCCCCGTGGGCCGCTTTCTCCCGCGAGCACGATGCCGTCGCGGCCTCATATCGCGCTCCTCACACGGGTTCCTGCGAGGACCCAGTGAAGCCCTCGCCGACTGTCGTGCGCCACGTGACACGAAGGACGTCGATGACATCGTCGAGGTCGGCGCCTGCGGCTTCGGCTGCCGCGACCAGTTCACGGATCCGTCGGGCGACGGCGAGAGGAAGACGTGCGGCCGACTCGGCGACGCGCGTGCCGGCAGCGGTGCGAGTGACCACGAGTCCGTCCTGCTCCAACATCTTGTACGCCTTGGCGGCAGTGCCGGGTGCGACCCCGAGGTCGCTGGCGATCTGCCGCACGGTGGGCAGCCGCTCGTTGGCCCCCAGCTGACCGGAGACGATGAGACCGCGGAACTGCCGGTAGATGTCTCGTGTCGGACTGCCGTCATCCGTCGCCGACGGCGTTCGGGGCGCGCTCATCGACCCGCCCTCGCCGCGTCGGCCAGCTCAGCGCGATGCTCGTCGGGGGAGGAGGGGCGCTTCCTGCCCAGCCTGGCAGTGACGACGAAGAGGAGGCCGAACGCGATGAGCTCGAGGACGGGAGCCCCCCAGCCGGCGACGGTCGCCAGTTCCGCGTAGCGCCATGCCGCCTCATACGGTTCGCCACCATTGCGGCCTTCGATCCACAGTTGCGCAGGTGAGCCTGCGCGGGCGATGAGCCGCCAAGCTCCGGCCATCGCCAACAGCATCCCTGCCGTAGACACGGCGACAGCACCGCTCGCGACATCCGCGCGCAGTCCGCGCTCGGCCGCGACCGTCTCCGGTCGGATGAAGGGCCGCGCCGCGTTGCGACGCAGTGCGATCGCTGTCGTCACGAGCAGAGCGGCGACGGCGATCAGGACGGGTAGCCCGAATGCCCACCCGTAATACCCGAGCCGGATCGGATCGACTGCGGCTTCGTTCGGGATCGGAATCTCGAGCCACCTGTACTGACCACGGTCATCGGCGGCCGACGTGAGGCCAGCACCGATCGTCGTAGCGACGAGAAGAAGGAACACGACGCCCCACAGGATGAGGCCGACGCGCGGACCGAAGCTTGTCCAGGTCCGCCGTGCTCCTGTCACGACCGGAGCCTCGGCGGGCCCGGATCCTCGCAGCATGATCACGACAACGAGAAACCCGATAGCGAGAGTGCTGGATACGACGGGGATGGCGAATCGCCACCATGGCACCGCGCCGTCTCCAACGAGTCCAGAGCCGCGCACGATGTCCTCAGCGGCGAAGACAGCGGCCACCGCGAGCGCAGCGATCGCCAAGGCGTGGCGCTCAGGTGCGTAACGCTTGTTCACCGATCGCCCCGCCGCTCCGGACAACACTGTGAGTGCGGGTCGAGGGGGCCTCGAAAAGGCGACATATCCGCCGACAGCGATCATCGCCAGAACCAGCGAGATGAGTGGCGTCGAGAACACCGCGCCCACCCAGTCGATCGGAGCGAAGCCCGCAATCCTCAATCCCTGCATAATCTCTCCCACCGCTCTTGTGTCATATGTCTATCACAAGTTGTACCACGGTGGAGATACAAAACGACGTCGCCACAGCCGGGCCTCCTGTCTCGACAGTCGCCGACACGCAGGCACGTTCGGCGCGCACACCCAAGGGGATCGAGGAGAGGCCGGCTCGTATCAGACGTGAGGACACTTTCGCTAAGTTGACATAATGTGCATTATCGGCAAAAGCGTTAGTCCGCACGGAGCGCACTCAATACGACTCCGTACCCGTGCCGTCCGGCACGGAGTCGTCGGCGCCGTCGGCGAGCAATGCGCGCGTCGAGGAGACGCCCAGACGCGAGGCGCCTGCATCGACGAGCGCGATCGCTTGTGCACGGGTGCGGATCCCGCCCGATGCCTTCACACCGACGTGAGGCCCTACGACCCGTGCGATCAGGGCGACGTCGGCGACCGCGGCGCCTCCAGACGGATGGTAGCCGGTCGACGTCTTGATGTAGTCGACGCCCGCGTCGGCACCGATCTCGCTGCAGCGGATGATCTCCTCGTCGGAGAGCGCAGCGGACTCGATGATCACCTTCAACGTCTTCTCCGGCGGCACGACGGCGCGGACGGCGTCGATGTCCCGTCGGACTGCGGCCCAGTCATGCGATTTCACCGCCCCGAGGTCGACCACCATGTCGACGTCGTGGGCTCCACGGAGCAGAGCAAGCTCGGCTTCGAGGGCCTTCACCCTCCGGTCATGCGCTCCCGACGGAAAGCCGCAGACCGTGACCACCTGAAGTCCGTACGCGTCTGCGGGAATGAGGGTCGGGCGTATGCACACGGCGCGGAGCCCGAGCTCGATCGCCTCGCGGAGATGGTCGTCGACCTGCGCGGCGGTCGCTTCTGGCGTCAGCAGGGTGTGATCGATCATCCCCCGCAGTTCGACATCGACAGAAGACGGGTGTGTGTGGACGTTCATTGCTCGCCTCTGCAGGGTTCGGTGCGGTGTGCCGGTGGTGCCGCCGAGGCGACTCGCATCCAGATATTTAGTACACTAATAGTATGCACACGAATTAGCTCGGTGTGATCGCGTCCTCAGAAGGAGACTCCGCTGTGTTCGTCCTGTACCTCGCCCTTTTCCTCGGCGGCATCTACCTCATGGGGTCCGCGTTCAACGTCGCCGGCGTCGAGGGGCTCGTCTTCACCGGAGGTCTGCTGCTGACCTCCCTCGCCGTCGGGCTTCCTTTCCTCCTCGGCGCGATCGAGCGTCGCGGTGAGGATGGGAAGGATTCCGGGTCCTCTCTCTGAGCACGACCCGTGACGCCGTCCCCGCGCGTCACATTCCTTACTCTCCGCACAACGGCGCTACTCTGAAGTCATCTCCGCTCACAGGAGATATTCAGAAAAGGAGTCGCTATGACTGCTGAACCGTCCCTCGAGAAGGCGGCAACGAACGGCATCCGGACCGCCCTCGGTCTCGGTGGCGTGCTGTCCGTCATCCTCGGCATCGTCATTCTCGTCTGGCCCGGAAAGACCGCGATGGTCGTCACGGCGGTGATCGCGATCTACGCGATCATCGCGGGCCTCGTCTACGCCGGAATGGGCATCTTCGCCACGGGCAAGGGCGGCTGGTCACGCATCGGCCACGTGCTGCTCGGCGTCTTGTATGTCATCGCCGGCATCGTGGCCTTCTCGAATCTCGGCCTGGCCGCCGCGACCCTCGCGATCTTCATCGGCGTCCTCGTGGGCATCATGTGGATCATCGAGGGCGTCGTCGCTCTGTCGACGCTCGATGTCGCCCCCTCGCGGGGGTGGACGATCTTCTTCGCCGTGATCTCGCTGCTCGCGGGCATCAGCCTCCTCTTCTCGCCTCTCTACGGCGCGATCCTGCTGTGGTGGCTGTTGGGCATCTCGGCCCTCGTCATGGGCGCCATCCAGATCGGACGCGCACTTTCGTTCGGCAAGTGATCTGACGACGAAGCGCCCCGCAGACCTCTCAACAGCCAGAGGTCGCGGGGCGCTTCGTCGTGAACCTAGGCCGCTCGTCAGTCGTCGATCAACCGACCGGACCCACCGGCAGGTGTCGCGCCCACCATTCCCGTACGGCGTCGAAACGCTCGACTCGGTGGCGGGGTCGACCCGAGCGCGTGAGCTCGTGGTTCTCCCCCGGGAAGATCAGCATCTCCGCCTCGGTGCCCTGACGCTTCAGCGCCGAGTAGTAGCGCGTCGCCTGCTCCAGCGGGCAGCGGAAGTCGAGCTCGGAGTGAAGCACGAGAGTCGGCGTGCGCACGGATTGTACGACGGCCATGGGGCTCTGGCGCGCCATGTCGTCCGGGTCCGTGCCGACGTACTCATCACCGAAGTAGGACCCGATATCGCTGGTCCCTTGGAAAGTCACCGGGTCGAGGAATCCCCGCTCCACGATCGCCGCAGCGAAGCGGTGATCGTGGGCGATCGTCCACGCCGTGAGATAGCCGCCGTATGAGCCGCCCTGGATGCCCACCCGCGACCCGTTCAGGCGGGTGTCACCCTCGATGACACCGTCCAGGAAGTCGAGGACATCGGCCATATCGACCGTCCCCATCGCGCCGCGGATGCTGCGGCCGTGCGCGCGGCCGTATCCGGCGCTTCCCCGAGGGTTGCAGTAGACGACCGCGTACCCGGCGTCCACCAGAACCTGGGTCTCATCGAAAAGATGTATGCCGTACGACGCATACGGGCCGCCGTGGATCTGGAGGATGACGGGGAACGGACCTTCTCCCTCGGGTACCGCGACCCAGCCGTGCACGGGATAGCCATCGCGGGCGGTGACCTCGCGTTCCTCGGGGCGAACCACCTTCTGCGCGGTCACGGCGTCGGCGAAACGGGTGAGCGGCCCGACCCCGAGCATCGACAGCTCGCCGAGACTCCGCGACGTGGCGTGCGCGAAGACGATCCGCTCTCCCGCCGCGGCGTGCCCGCTGATCTCGATGTCACCGTCGACGATCGTGGACACATCGGCCTGTCGGGTCACCCGGAGGAGTTCGACGCGACCGCGGGTGCGATTCTGCACGAGGAAGTCGAGGCCGATGGGGGTGATGTGCGAGCCGACCTCACCGAGGTCGGTGACCTCCGGATCGGTCAGACGACGCGGTGCAGCGGCGCTCAGCTCGCCGTCGAGCACGTAGAGAGCGACGTCGGGAGCGATGAAGTCGATGCCCGACTCCCCCGGCTGCGATGCCAGCACAGCGATCGTTCCGTCAGCGGCGACGGCGACCTCATCGACAGCAAGCCCCGCCTGCCGCCCGAGAACCTCGATCACGCCCGAGCCGTCCACCGCCGCGGCGATGAGCGGCGTGCGCAGATCGCGGCGGTCCTGCTCGATCTCGTCGACCACCGTGAGCACGTGCTCCCCGTCGGCCGTGAACACGACGCCGTGGTGCGATGCCCCGCCCGATGTCAGGGCGACCGCACGCGCGGCGACACGCGGCGCTTTCGCGCCGGCGTTGTCACCCGCCGCGGTAGGCGCCGGAGCGTAGAGCGGCTCCGCGCCGGCATCCGGCGTCTCCACGACGAAGACGTGAGCGGGACGGTCGCCGATGTAGCCGAGGCCGTTCGCATGCCAGCGGATGCCGGTGATGCGTCGCGGGGCCTCCGCCTCGGCTGAGCGCCCCTCGACGGTGCCGTAACGGCCCTGCTCGGGAACCCGGGCCGTGAAGGCGATGCGACCAGCGTCCGGGGCCCACGCGTACGCGCCCACTCCCCCGCGAGCATCGGTGACCTGGACGGGCTCGCCTCCGGACGCCGCGACGAGGAACACCTGCGGGGTACCGTCCGCGTCCGCACGGACGAAGGCGACCGATCGCCCGTCGGGCGCCACCTGCGGCTCGCTGTCGGCGACGCCGCGCGTCAGGCGCCGCGGCGACCCCGCAGGAAGATCGACGCGCCAGATCTGACCGACGTTGCGGTCGGCGTCCAGGTCGGGGCGTGAAGTGGCGAAGACCGCGAACGCGCCGTCGGGCGCGATGCTGGGGCGTCCGACCGAGATGAGCGAGGCGATGTCGACGGCGCGCATGCTCACTCGCCGCCGAACGAACTCACGTCGCCGACGAGGCGCGTGTTGTCGGCCGGGACGGGCTCGACGGCCGCCAGTGCGACCTCCGCAGCGAACTCGGAGACGTTGTAGAGCTTGCCCGCCGACTCGCGACGCGTCGCGATGGCGCCGGGGTTCGCACGCTCGAGGAGCGTCGCGGTGATCGTGCCTTCGATCATGTCGCCGGAGACGACGACGAAGTCGATACCCTCCTCCGCGAGGGCCGGGATCCGCTCGCGGAGCGCATCCTCCCCCGCGCGTTTGGACAGTGCGACGGGCTCGTACTCGGGCATCGTCGGCGTCGTGCGGATGAAGTGCGCCTGGTGGCTCGTGACGAACACGACCCGCGACCCGTCGTGCAGCAACGGCAGCGCGGCATCGAGGACGTTCAGCTGGGCGTCGCGGTTGAGGACGAGCGCGTAATCCTCGCCCATGCCGCTTTCCATCCCGCCTGAGGCGTTGAGCACCAGGATGTCGAGCGTGCCGAACGTTTCCTTGATCGCCTCCATCATCGCGTCGACGGAGCCGGCGTCGGTGAGGTCGGCGCCGACGAGGAGCACCTCGCCTCCGAGTTCGCGCAGCTGAGCCGCAAGCTTCTCGGCGCGAGGAGCCTTGTTCCGGAAGTTGATGACGACGTTCGCCCCGCCTTCGGCGAGGTAGCGCACGGTATCGGCGCCGATGCCGCGCGAAGACCCGGTGACAAGGGCCGTCCGTCCGGCGAGCGAGCCGGCGGGAATGGGCTGGGACATGATTGCTCCTGCGAAAATGACGGATGCCGGCGAAGTTCACCGAGGCCTGTTCGACACTATCAATCGCGGCCCCGCGACGACCGGCGGGGAGCATCCCGCGTCGCCCAGCCGAGTGTTAGGGTTCGAACAGGAATCCCCGGAGGGAGATCACATGCTGCCGGATCTGACGCAGTATCTGTGGATCGCCTGGCTCGTGCTGGCGCTGGCCTTCGTGATCATCGAGCTGCTCTCCCTCGAATTCACCTTCCTGATGCTCGCCGCCGGCTCGCTCATCGGCGGCCTCGGAGTGAACCTTCTCGGCGGCGCCTGGTGGCTTCAGGTTCTGGCCGCGGCCGCCGTCGCGGCACTCCTCCTCTTCACGATCCGACCGCTGCTGCTGCGTGCGCTGCGCCGATCCAGCGCACCGCACGCGACGAACGTCGATGCGCTGTACGGGATGGGCGCCCGCGTGAGTTCCGCCTTCGTCGACGGGCGCGGATTCGTCCGACTCGACAACGGCGAGCAGTGGACCGCCGAGCTCGCCCCCGCGGCCCCCGAGCCGGCCGTCGGAGACCGTGCCGTCGTCGTCTCGGTCCGTGGGGCGACCGTCGAGATCGCACCCGCCG
>Ga0207655_1002398_pt1 | contig 15273 bp, 11 predicted proteins | sample KBSM44metaG_FD_184398 | JGI IMG/M metagenome (GOLD analysis project Ga0207655, IMG submission 184398) | Miscanthus rhizosphere microbial communities from Kellogg Biological Station, Michigan, USA - KBS M4-4 metaG (SPAdes) (version 2) | ecosystem: Host-associated > Plants > Roots > Rhizosphere >...
CCACCTCATTGCCACGCGTCAGATCTTCTACCCGCAGCACTTCGCGATCGGTGACAAACGCCTGATGGTCAAGCTTGTCGATCTTCCGTCCGACCATTTTGGCGACGATGCTCTCCTCATCCTCATCACTGATGTTGACCACCCCAACCTGCTTTCCGTCACGCATAATGGTGGCGCGGTCGCACACCCGGAAAATCTCATTCATCTTGTGCGAAACATAGATCAGCGAGACGCCGGTCGACTTCAGATCGCCAATCAGCTCTGCCAGCCGGTCAAATTCGCGTGGCGTCAGGCTGGAGGTCGGCTCATCCATGGCGATGATTTTGGCGTCATCCAGCAGCGCCCGGGCAATCTCAACGATCTGCTGCTGCGATACCTTGAGGTTCCTGATCGGCGTATCGGGATCGATAGTGGGATCCAGCGTCTTCAGAATCAGGGTGGCCCGCGCCAGCTGGGCCTTTTTATCCACCCACCAGCCTCCGGCGCGGGTCAGCGGGCGACCCAGAAACATGTTCTGCGCCACGGAAAGCTCAGGCACATGCTGTAACTCCTGGTGGATCATCGCGATCCCGGCCTGACGGGCGCTGAGCGGACTGCGGATCTGCACCCGGTTTCCATTGACGCTGATCTCTCCGCTGTCCGCACCGCGAACGCCGGAGAGGATATTCAGCAGCGTCGACTTACCCGCGCCATTTTCCCCAATCAGCGCGTGCACCTCGCCGGGCCGCACTGAGAAATCGACATCCTGCAGCGCGGCGGCGTTACCGTAACTTTTGCTGATGCCACGCATCATTAAGCGAAACTGTTCCATACCCGCTCCCGCTGACTTATTGTTGAGCCAGCAGCTGACGCAACCGGTTGTTGTCTTTGGTTGAGAACGCCTCGACATTCTCTTTGGTGATCAGCGCCTGGGGTGTCGAGACAACGCGCGACAGTTTCTGTCCGTTGATCAGCCGGATAATGACGTCCATCGCCACTTCACCGGTCAGCACCGGGAAACTGTCGACCGTGCCGGTCAGCTCGCCGCGCTTAATCGAGGCGTAGGCATCGGAAATACCGTCAGTGCCAAAGATGGCCACCTGTGATGCTTTGTTCTGCGCGCGTACCGCCTCCACCACGCCCAGCGCCATGGTGTCGTTGTTGGCGTAGAAGCCGATCAAATCAGGATGCTGCTGCAGAATGGTCGATGCGGCGTTAAAGGCCTGCTCGCGACTCCAGTTAGCGGGCACGCTGGCCACGATGCTGAACTTCCCGGCGCTGTCCAGCGTCTCTTTAAAGCCACGGGTGCGCTGTCCGGCGGCATAAACCCCTGGCTGCCCTTCAATCACCGCCACTTTGCCGCCCTGCGGATGGTGCTGAATAAACCATTTGGCCACCCGCACGCCATTGTCTTTCTGGACGTTGCCGACGTAGTAGCGCGCATTCGGCATTACCGCATCATTAACGTTCACCACCGGGATATTTTTACTGTTGGCACTCTCCAGTGCAGGCTCCAGGTTGATATCGGTCTGCGGCGAAACCAGCAGGCCGTTAAAGCCCTGCGAGATCAGGGTTTCCGCAATGGAGAGCTGGCCGAGCTGATCGTCTTCATTGGACGCCGCCTGATAAGCGACAGTGAAACCATACTTTTTCGCCGCGTTCTGGTAGCCCTGGCCGAGTGAGCGCCAGTACTCATTGGTCAGGGTTTTCGATACCCCGCCAATCTTCAGCGACTTATCGACTTTTGGCAGTGCGCCATATTTGGTGTCGAGCTGGGTCCAGTCGGTGCGATCCGGTTCAGTATCGGATTGCAGCGGTGCCAGTTCTGCCGCATAAACCGTGCTGCAGAGCAGTGAGGAGGCGATAAGAGCAAGCAGGCGTTTTTTCATTTTTTATTCTCAGGGTGTTGGGTAGAGGTGTGATGTTTTTATGATTAATCGGCTGTCAGCGCGCCAGCATGATGTCATTGACGATCTGCTGAGAGGCCACCGCATCCTGGCGCCCGATGGCCGCCAGTAACGCCGCGTTGTCGTGCAGCTGGTCACACAGCCTCAGCAGACGGGTCACGGTCGCAATATTGCTTTCTGCCTCACGGATCGGGTCAAGACCGCTGGCATCCGGGAAGGTATCGAAGTAGTAGGCACCGCGGTAGCCATCACGCTGCATCTGCCAGAGAAACTCCAGCGTGGCGCGAGGGTTGACTGAGCCGACCATCAGGCCGTCATCACGCTTGCCCCAGCCGTCGTTAAGGTCCAGCCCCAGCAGCCGTGAGCGGCGCGCCACCATAGCGGCGGCGTAAGCCGGGATCTCATTGGCAAACAGTACATGAGCAAAATCCAGTGTGATCCCCAGGTTGGCGCAGCCCGCCTCTTCCACGGCCAGCAGACAGGTGGTGGCGTTGGGAAAGATGCTGTAGGCACGTGGCTCATTGGGTTTATATTCGATGCTGACGTCAACGTCCGGTGCATACTCCGCCACTTCACGCACGGCGCTGACCGCATCCTCCCAGATCTTCTTATAGTCCGCCTGGAAGCAGTAATCGAAACCGTCCTGCCCCATCCACAGCGTCATCAGCCGTGAACCAAATTCCCGACCCGCGTCAATGCCCCGTTTGGTCAGCTCAATCGCTTCGCGACGCACTTTCGCGTCGGGATGGGTAAACGCGCCGATTTTGAACTGTGGCGCGTCCCAGCGCATCTGCATACCGTTAACGGCCAGACCCGCATCACTGATCGCCTGGCGCAGTGTGGGGATATCGCTGGTGAGATGTTGCGGAAAGTTGAGGTCGAGATGCGTTAAGCCTTTGACCTTGCCTGCACGGGCAACCATCTGCAGCACAGAGGGCTTGCCCTGCTGATCGGGCCAGTAGAGGTGCGCCCCCGAGGCGAAAGAGTTAAGACGGGTAGCAAATTTCAGTTCCGACATGAGCATCAATCCTTCAGAGTGCGTATTGTGAAGTACTTTTCGTATTCACGATTAATTGTGAAGTCATATATTAATCTACGCCTCGCGGCTTAATGCGCAAGTCTGTCAGGCAGGAGAAATCGTTAAAGCGGGAGCGCTGTCACGAAATGGTTTCGATGCGTTATCAGATGATGTGAATGCGGAGATGAAAGAATTGAGATGAAATACAACAGGTTGTCGCGCGAAGCCGTGCGTGAGATCTGACAGGCAGAAGCGCAAAAAAAGCTGAGCGCCAGGGCGGCGCTCAGCGGGTCGGTTTTTTAAAAAATCACTTCAGACGGAAAGCGACAACGCTGTCGCCCGCCGTGGTACCGAGCGAGCCGTGGCCGCCCGCGGCAATCACCACATACTGCTTGCCATCTTTGCCCATAAAGGTGGATGGCGTGGCCTGCGCTCCGGCACTCAGTTCAGTCTGCCACAGCAGTTCGCCGGTGGTGCTGTCGTAAGCACGGAAGAAGTTATCTGCCGTTGCGCCATGGAACACCAGATCACCCGCCGTCAGCAGCGGTCCGCCGTGCGCTACCATTCCCATCGGGAAACCGAGCGGGAAGCGGCCAGGCAGGAAGCTGGTCTTGAGGTTTTTGGTGGTGCCGACGCGACGCAGCCATTCGGTTTTGCCGGTGGTCAGATCCACACCGACCATCCGTCCCCACGGTGGCGCGATGCAGGGAATACCCAGACCCGACGCCATCTGCTGGATGTGGATAGCGTAGTCACCGTGGAAGTTCTCATTCCAGTACGGCGTACCATCTTTGGTGAAGGTACGCTGGGTTTCGGTTTCCGGCGTGCGTCTGATGAGGTTGTATTTGTAAGCCAGGCGTACCGGTGCCGCAATCAGCATCTGACGCTGTGGATCAACCGCTACTGAACCCCAGTTAAACACCCCGATGTTGCCCGGGAAGATCAGCGAGCCTTTCTCCGTTGGTGGCGTCCACGGGTTACCGTCATAGCGCAACTCACGGAACGTGGTGCGGCAGGCCATCTGGTCAAACGGCGTAATGCCCCACATTGACTTCTCAGTCAGCGGCTGCGGAATGAAGTTCAGGCTGGAGACTGGCTGGGTCGCCGCATACTGCTCGCCTTTAATGCCATCCGTGGAGACCTTAACCTGCTCTACCGGATAAACCGGTTCGCCGGTCAGGCGGTTCAGCACAAACAGGTTGCCGGTTTTGGTCGGCAGGATCACCGCCGGTTGCGGTTTGCCCTGATAGTTGATGTCCACCAGCGACGGCTGTGACGGGTTATCACGATCCCAGAGGTCATGGTTTGAACTCTGATAGCGCCATTTGAACGCACCGGTTTTCAGATCCAGTGCCACCAGCGCATCACGGAATTTTTCAGTGTTGCTGGCGGGATCGCGTTCAAGTCCCACTTCATCCGGCGAGGCGTTACCAAACGGCACATAGACCAGGCCGTTTTTCAGATCGGCGCTCAGGGTGGCCCAGGCGACCGGGGTATCCTGCGGATAGGTTGCCCCTTCAGCGACCGGTGCGGTGTTATCCGGGTTAGCCGGATCGAAGTTCCACACCAGACGACCGCTGACGGCATCATAGGCACGGATCACACCTGATGGGTTACCGCTGTTGAAGCCGTTATCCATCACCGAACCGCCGACAATCACCAGGTTGCCCGCCACCAGTGGCGCGGCAGTCTGCATCAGCGCGTGCGGACGCACCTCGCCCATGTTGGCGCGCAGATTCACCACACCGTTGTCACCAAAGTCAGCACAGGCTTTACCGGTATCGGCATCCAGCGCCAGCAGGCGGGCATCGGTGGTGGCATTGAAGATACGCTTGCGGCAGATGGCCGGCGATGCGCCCGTCTGCGCCTGCGCCTGCTGACCGGCATCGAAGTAGCTCACGCCACGACAGGTCTGGTGCTGCTGCAGATAAGAGCGGTTTTTATCCGGCGTCGTTTTCCACTTCACCGCACCGGTTTCCGGGTCAAGAGCATGGACTTCGTTGTGCGGCGTACAGAAGTAGAGCATGCCGTTGGCTTTCAGCGGTGTCGCTTCAAAGGTGTATTCGGTCGCATCATCACCCTGACGCAGGTCGCCGGTGTGATAGGTCCAGGCCACTTCAAGATCTTTCACGTTATCTTTAGTGATCTGCTTCAGCGCCGAGAAGCGCTGGCCATCTGTGGTTCCGCCATAGGCGCTCCACTCTTCAGCGGCACCGCCGGTCGCAGAGGCGTTGCGCGGCGTATTAATGGCGCCCTGCTGCGGCAGCGGATCGTAGAAGCAGAGACCGATGACCAGCAGCACCATCAGGACGACGGAACCCCCGAGGAAAGGATGGAAACGACGCTGCCCCTGATAGAGCGGACGCACCACCCACGGCAGCGCCAGCCAGAGACCCAGCACGCCAAACAGGTCGCCGCGCGGGATCCACTGCCATTTGTCGAAGCCCACTTCCCAGATAGTCCAGAACAGAGTGATCCACATCAGCAGCGCATAAAGCGTCAGCGCACTGCGTTTGTTCATCAACAGCAGAATCGCGCTGAGCAGAACGCCCACGCCCATCAGCGCATAGAACGCGCTGCCTCCTGCAAGCAGGAGTTGTCCTCCCATGTAAATCAGGGCGATAGCAAATATCACCATGATTATACTGGTTATTTTATTGATCATGATCCATCCTCGGGTCATTAGCGGCAATTGAAAGGTTAAGCTGGAAACATAAATTCAACGAGATTTTAACTTACGCACGAAATATGTAAAAACGTGTATAAGCGTTAATCATTAGAAATATTTATTATAAATGTCACCTGTTAATGCGGTCAGGCCGCTTTTTTTACTTTCTGAAGGGCTGATTACGGGATATCCATCACAAAAAATTAACCATAGGCTGCTAACGACCGCACCTTTTGTTCAAAGGCGATTAATTAACAGACAAGCCGCCCTTCTGTAACGCCAGCTAAAGTGTGCCCGACGAAAGTTTTTCAGAGTCAAATAATCATAATGGTTTATTAACTCTGCTCTGAAATAACTCTTATTGCTGAAATCGGGAATGTTACTGCCCTGCTGTTATTATTGGCGGCTTCATCAACGCTGGTGCGGTGTCGCTGCTGTTCAAATGATTTAATTGTGCCAGCCTGAACGCGTTTTTTATTATTTTCCTGAAAAATAACACTCAGGAAATAGATTAATGAACAAAGGGATTTTGCCGATGAAAACGATTTCAGATATTCCGTAGCATGACGCTTATTTTATCTGTGATATATATCAGCTCTCTTATATTCGTTTATCCGGCCAGCAGGCGGGATTTTTCTGGCAGCAATAAACCAGGCAGGTTAACTATGACCGCACTTCATGCTATTTATCGCAAGTTTCGTTTCCCTTTTAAGTTTCTTAATGCTGCCATTCGCTATCCTGCCGCGCAGGCACGGGTAAAGCGTTATTCCGTCATGTCGATAGAAGAGACTGTCGATCTGTTATTACGTAACCCACAATTATCTCTGGCCCGTTATGGCGACGGTGAACTGGAAATGACCTGGTATAAAAATATCGGTTTTCAGCCATTTGACCCGAATCTCTCTGCACGGCTCAAAGCCTTGCTGCAGCAGGATTCAGGAGCCAACCCGAACTGTCTGATCTGTCTGCCGGATGCCTTTCGTACCACCCGTAATATGCGGGGCGGGTCGGCCCTGTTCTGGTTCTTCCATAAATCATTTTATTTTAAATATTATGAGGGTCTGCTGAATAAACAGTACCAGTATGGAAATACCTCGGTGACCCGTCCCTATCACGATTATAAAGGCAAGCAATTATCCCGGACGATATTTGATAAGTTTAAACAGCTCTATCAGGGCCGCCGGGTATTAATTGTGGAAGGCAGTGGAACGCGCCTGGGATTAGGCAATGATTTACTGGAGGGAGCCAGCGAAGTGAAACGTATTACGACGCTGAACCGTAATGCCTTTTCCGTCTATGATCGTCTGTTTGATACCGTTTTAAAGAATGCCGTCAACTTTGACCTGGTCTTGATTTCATTAGGGCCGACCGCAACCGTGCTGGCATATGATTTAAGTCAGCACGGTATCCGCTGTATTGATAGCGGCCACGTCGATATTGAATATGAGTGGATGCTGGCCAGTGCCACCAGCAAAATAAAAGTGGACGGAAAAAACGTCAATGAGGCGGGCGTACTGCTGAGTGAACAGACTACGGTGGCAGATGCGACTTATCAGCAGCAGATTTTACAACACGTTGGCGAAATACCCCAGGTCGGGACGGCTGATACAGAAGCAGTCACGGAAGCCGTGGTTATCCCGCTGCCACACGTCAGCCCCAACCATCATAACGCCGCCTGAGCCTCACCACCGACAGGCAGCGGCTGCACCGCATTGAAGCGCAGGCGAATTATTAGCGGGATCAGTTAACCCCCTTCGGAGCGGGCTCAGGGGCCCGAATTCTGTGCTTGTCCGCGGTTTGCCGGATAAATACCCTTTCCGGCATCAATTTTGCTTCTGCTCTCCTGAGACATTTAATCAGGAGAAGTGAGATGACAACCAGCCGTTACCGTTACACCATATTTTCACTGCTGTTCCTGATCGCCCTGATCAACTATATCGATCGCGGCGCCCTGTCGTTTGCGGCTAACGCCATTGCGGCGGAATATCACTTCAGCAAAGTCCAGCTCGGAGCCGTGCTGGGCTACTTTGGCTTTGGCTATCTGTTTGGTTCGCTGTGTGGCGGCTTTCTTGCCGACCGTATCGGCACGAAAAAAGTCTGGCTGCTGGCAGGCGTACTCTGGTCGCTGCTGGAGATCGCCACCGCCTGGGCGGGGGAACTGGGCATGGCGCTGTTTGGCGGATCCGCCATTATGGGCTTTGCTGCCCTTCGCATTATGTTTGGTTTTTCCGAAGGCCCGGCCTATGCGCTGATGAACAAGGCGATTGCTCACTGGGCACCCGATAATGAGCGCGGCTTTGCGCTGGGCATCGGCCTGCTCTCGACCCAGGTTGGCGCGCTGCTGACCGCCCCGATTGCGGTGGGCCTGCTGCTGCTGACCCATGACTGGCGCATGATGTTTATCCTGCTCGGTGTTTTCTCCCTGCTGGCGATGGCGCTGTTTGCCCGCACCTTCAGCGACAGCCCGGAGAAAAGTCCACATACCAATGCCGCAGAACGTCAGCTTATCCAGACCGGTCAGCGCCGCAGCGCGAGCGACAGCGTACCACTGCCCTGGTGGCGCTTCTTTACCAGCCGCACCCTGGTCTGCAACGCGCTGGGCTACTTCTCATTCCTCTACATCACCTTTACCCTGGTGACCTGGATGCCGAAATATCTGCAGGATAATTTCCATTACGACCTGCACTCACTGTGGTACGTCGCGATGATCCCGTGGAGCGGCGCCTGTATCACGGTGCTGCTGGGCGGTCGCATTGCCGATGCCCTGCTGGCTCGCTTCCGTAATCTGCGTCTGGCGCGCAATCTGTTTGCCGCCGTCACGCTGTGCGGCACCGCCTGCTGCTTTATGGCGATCCCCTATGTGCAGTCGGCTGCGGGGATTATTGCACTGATGACCCTGGGCAATGCGCTGAATGCACTGGTAAACAATGTCTACTGGTCGGTGGTGATTGATGTCACCCCTAAAGCGTCGGTGGGCACCTACAGTGGCATGACGCTGGCGATAGCCAATCTGGCAGCGATTATCTCTCCGATGCTCTGCGGCTGGCTGGCGGAATATTACGGCTACAACGCGATGTTTACCGTCACCGCGCTGATCGCCTTTGGCAGTATGCTGGCAATGACACTGCTGCAACCGGAGAAGCCGCTGGTGGCAGAGGCGCAGACCGGCGCAGCGGACGTTTCTGCCGCCTGATCTTAAAAGAGGATTTCCTGACACGCGGGTGATCACACACCCGCGAAGAGTGACACTCCCTGAAAGGCAGCCGCTCAGGCGGCCTGACCTTGTTATTGGGCGGGATAAATTGACTGTTCGGGGATGCCCCGACGATCCCAGCGGCTGGCGATCAGCCATAACAGTGCCGTCGCAAACCAGCCGATGATCCACGAGACATCATTACCGGCAAAAATCCAGGTCAGCGATCCATGGTGCAGCGGATTATCGATAAACGGCAGTTGCACCAGCACGCCCAGAAAATAGACGGTAATACCGGCCAGGTTCCAGCGTCCATAGCGCCCGTCCGGCTGCGACAGTGCCGGGACATCAACCCTGCCCCTGGTGATCAGATAGAAATCGGTCAGGCTGATCGCGCTCCACGGCACAAAGAAAGCCAGCAGAAACAGCAGGAAGTGGGTGAAGGATTTCAGAAAGGCCGGTTCACTGAGCAGAGCAATGACGCAGGCCAGCGTAACCATAAGCACCACAAACAGAATGCGCCCGCCCCGACTCAGCGTGGTTTGCTGACGGAAACCAGAGACAATGGTGGTCAGTGACATAAAACTGCCGTAGGCGTTCAGCGTGGTAAACGTGATTTTTCCAAAGCAAATGGCGAAATAAATCACCATGGCCATAGTCGCCGTGCTGCCCATGCTCACGATGTAACCGACCTCATTGCCTGCAAACGCACTTCCGGCAATGGCAGCGACAATCACCCCCAGCGTCATTGAAGCCTGCGTGCCAAGTACGGTGCCAAAAAAGACTGAACTGAAGAGTTTCTTTGCAGAGACATCAGCTGGCAGATAGCGTGAATAGTCAGAGACATAAGGACAGAAGGCAATTTGCCAGGATGAAGACAGGGAGACCGCCAGCAGGAAATTTGCCGGGGTAAAGTGCTGATTCTGCCACACGGCTGATAAGTCATGCGCAGAGAACAGCGTGATAAACAGATAAGCAAAGGCTAAAACGCCAATGACGCTCGCCAGCTTGCCCAGTTGATGAATCACGCGATAGCCCAGCACCGCAATGATCACGATGAGGATGCTGAACAGGATCATCCCGGTTGAATGACTGACATGGATAAGTTTAGCCAGCGCCTGCCCGGCTAATACTGTCCCGCTGGCTGAAAATCCCACATACATAATGCACACCAGCACCAGAGGAATAACAGCACCAAACACGCCAAACTGCATACGGCTGGTGATCATCTGCGGTAAACCCAGGCGCGGACCCTGGATCGCATGCAAAGACATGATCGCTGCACCCAGAATCTGCCCCACCAGTAAGCCGATAAGAGACCACACGACGTCTCCACCCAGCACCACGGCCAGCGCACCCGTGACAATAGCCGTGATTTGCAGATTGCCACCAAACCAGAGCGTGAACTGGTTAAAGGGATGACCATGACGTTCACCCAACGGGATGTAATCAATGGAGCGGGTTTCTGACAGGCCCTGTTTCTCTGAGCCTGAATAATCTGATACAGATGATTTGACCGACATAGATTCCTCGCTGGAACAGTGAGAGACGTGTTGACTGAAAGCGTGATTTGCCCAATCCAGGGTTGAGAGTACATGTCTATACAAGCAGCGATATTGTCATGCGCATCGGGAAGTTACAAGGCAACCGGTCATTGGAAAATGTGATGATATCGACAGGCCTGTCATGATGGGGCAGGAAAGGATGAGGGAGCGCGGGGACCTGTTTCCGGGGGATAACGCCCTTATGGCGGGGCGTAAAACGGGAGTAAGGCATTTTGTTCGATCACCGCTACAGGCGACAGCGATGATCGGGTAACGCGTACGATGTCAGGCCTGTCAGTTTCAGAGTGTGCGGAAGAGGAAAAACCCTGACGGTTACCCTTCAGCAACCACCCGCTGACGATGACAGTCGGCCGGTTCCAGTTTTTTCCCCTGTGAAGAGATAACCTCCAGGCGCGGCAGCGGCTTTCCTTCCGCATTATCCAGCAGCACGGAGTGGGTTTCGCCCTTCTCAAACAGGTAACGCTCGCCCCACTGGCGCATCGCGACCACAACCGGAAACAGCGAACGGCCTCTTTCGGTCAGGACATATTCGCTGTAGGCGCTGCCGTCGGAGGCCGGCGCAATCTCAAACACCCCTATCTCCACCAGCTGCTTCAGGCGTGACGCCAGGATATTTTTCGCCAGCCCCAAATTCCGCTGGAAGTCACTGAATCTGCGGACGTCATCAAAGGCTTCACGCACGATCATCATGCACCAGCGCTCACCTATCGACTCCAGGGTTCTGGCGACCGGACACTCGCTGGTTCTCAGGGATTCCTGCTTAGCCATGCTCTTCTCTCACGCTGCCTGTCTCATGATGGCAGTTTAGCCACTCCGAAAAGAAGTTGCAAAAAAAAACCAGCCCGGTTAAAGATATCGCCAATCCAGTTTCAAATAAAAACCAGAAAGGAAAGCAACATGACCTGTACGATTGGCAAGGCGCGTGATCCTGAAGCCGATTCGCCCCCAGCCGCGATCCCGGTGCTCTCGTCCCGGATGATCTTTTTGTTCTCACTCACCTCTGCGCTGGCGGTCGCCAATGTTTACTCGGCACAGCCTCTTCTGGAGTCGATCGCCGCCAGCCTGCAGGTTTCCCCTGGTACCATTGGCACAGTGGTAACGGCCACGCAGAGCGGCTACGCTCTCGGGCTGATCTTTCTGGTGCCGCTGGGCGACTGCGTGAACCGCAAAAAACTGGTGATTACCCAGTTGCTGCTTTCCGTGCTGGCGTTAATCACTGCTGCGGTTGCGCCAGACCTGATGACGCTGCTCTGTGCAATGCTGCTGGTAGGATTAATGGCGGTGGTCACGCAACTGATGGTGGCGTGGGCCGCCATGCTGGCATCGCCAGAACAGCGCGGGCAGGTGGTGGGCAGCGTAACCAGCGGCATCGTGATCGGCATCCTGCTGGCGCGGTTTGTTTCCGGGATGATTGCTGACCTGGCGGGCTGGCGGGCGGTCTATCTGACGGCTGCCTGCCTGTTACTCCTGATCTCGCTCATCCTGGCGAAAGTGCTGCCCGCCACAGCAGGTCAGACGCGGCGCACATCTTATCCTCACCTCTTACTGTCCGTTTTCCGTCTCTTCCTCACGGAACCGCAGCTGCGCAGACGCGGGATCCTGGCGCTGCTGATTTTTGCAGCCTTCAGTATGCTCTGGTCTTCGATGGTACTGCCACTTACCGCCCTGTCACTGTCACACACCCAGACCGGGATGTTCGGCCTGGCCGGACTTGCCGGTGCGCTGGCGGCCTCCAGAGCAGGCGCATGGGCTGACCTGGGCCTGGGGCAGCGTGCCACCGGCTTAGCCCTGGCGTTGCTGACCTTCTCCTGGCTGCCGATAGCCGCGCTTCACATCTCGTTACTGTTGCTGATTTTCGGGGTGATCCTGCTCGATTTCGCCGTCCAGACGGTGCATGTGATTAATCAGAGCCTGATCGTGGCCGCCCGACCCGAGGCGGCAAGTCGTCTGGTGGGTGCCTATATGTGCTTTTACTCGCTGGGCAGTGCGCTGGGGGCCATCGCCGCCACTCAGCTTTATACGCACTGGGGATGGCAGGCTGTCTGCTATGCCGGTGCAGCGGTCAGTGCCTCTGCCTTTCTCTGCTGGTCCGGAGTTCGTCACTCATGAAATTAACGCATCTGCTGCTCGCCGTCATGATCACCGCCATCTGGGGGGTTAACTTTTCAGTTATCAAGCTCGGCCTGCAGGCGGTCGACCCGTTTATCCTGGCAGGTATCCGCTTTACGCTCTGCGCCCTGCCAGCGTTGTTCTTTATTAAGAAACCGGACGTGCCGTGGCGCTACCTGATCAGCTATGGCCTGGTCTTCGGGATTGGCCTGTGGGGTCTGGTGAATCTGGGGATTAAAACCGGACTGTCGGCGGGCATCGCCTCGCTGCTGCTGCAGTTCAGCGCCTTCTTCACGCTGCTGCTCGGTGGCTGGGTATTTAAAGAGCGTCTCAGCCGCTATCAGATCGCCGGGTGTGCGCTGGCCTGCGCCGGTCTGCTGAGCATTTTTTTCATTACCGATGGCTCGGTGACGTTTTCCGGCATGCTGCTGGTGCTGGCAGGCGCGGTCGCATGGAGTATTGCGAATATCATCAATAAAAAAGCGGGCACCCGGCAGGTTTTTGCTTTTCTGGTCTGGTCGAGCGCCTTTGCACCCATTCCGCTCTTCCTGCTGGACGGGCTGGTCAATGGCAGCGCGGGCTATCACGCACTCTTCACCCAGCTGGATGTGAAGGCGGTGTTGTCGATACTGTTTCAGGTCTATCCCAATACCCTGCTGGGCTACTGGGTGTGGAACTGGCTGCTGAAACACTATCCGGTTTCAACGGTCGCGCCACTGTCGCTGCTGGTACCGGTGTTCGGCATCCTGGGTTCAGTGGCGATATTTGGCGAAACGGTTTCACCTCAGAAAATCGCCGCGCTGCTGCTGATCGTCGCCGGACTGGCCGTCGGGCTCTATGGCCAGCGGGTTGTGCGCTATTTCGGCGTACAAACCGGCTGACGGCGGCGTGGGGTGGCTATGCACCGTGCCGCTGGCAGAACGCTTCGATGTCACCGTGCTGAAAATCGGGCAGATTCGCCAGCAGTTTCTCCAGCGGCCAGTTCCACCAGGCAATGCGCTGGAGACGGGCGGCGATAGCCGGTGTAAAGCGCACCCGCAGTGGCCTGGCCGGAACACCGCCCACGACGCTGTAGGGCGCGACGTTTTTCGTCACGACTGCACCCGCAGCCAGCACCGCACCATCACCAATGGTGACGCCAGGCAGCACAATTACGCCGTGACCTATCCACACATCGTGACCGATTATCACCCGATCGGCGCGACGGGCGGAAAAGAAGCCCTGATCGCGCCGGGCGTCGGGGTGGTAATACTCCGGGCAGTAGGTAAAGCGATGCTGGGAGGCGCGGTCCATAGGATGATTCGGCGCGCCAATGCGCACCTGATTAGCAATGGCGCAGAAGCGCCCCACCTGGGTATCGGCCAGGCAGCAGTGTTCGCCGACATAGGAGAAGTCACCCAGCTCGCTATACTCCAGCGTGCTGTGCGCCAGGATCTCACACTGCTGACCCACAGTGGTTTCGCGCATCTTCACACTCTCATCAATCCAGGTGTGCGCTAATCGGGCGGGCATAACGGCGGCAATGGACATAAAACTCCCGGTCTGGATAAGCAGCGCCCCGGCGGCGTGCTTTGCCGCACCACCTTACCCGCCTCCGATGACAGAGAATTGACAAAGAAAAAAGGCGGAGTGGTTAGCTCCGCCTTGTTTCAAGTTCCGGTTAACCTGCGTGACCGGTCAGTTGCATAAGGGCAACGATGATCTGCAAGATGACCCGGATAAGATCCAGAATCAGCTTAGTCAGTTCCATCACTTTCCTTCTCCTTTTACAGGAGCGCGCTGTTCGGCAAACCAGGGCTTTGACTCTACCCGCCGGGTGCCTAAGCACATCTTTGTGGAGAGGGCTGAGCGGCACTCATGGTTAAAGCCACAGGCCAGCACCACCTGATGCCTGCCGGGATTTTAAAACCGTGCCCCTGGGAGCGGCCAGTCGACAATGAGGCGATGCTCAACACTCAACACCTGTATAAACATACAGCATTTTGGCGAAACTTGAAATCCTTAGCCGCACATTTTACAATCTTGTTTGTGGAGAGTGCTGAGCACCTCGTTCACAGCGCGGTTACCAGCCGGGTAGTGAACAAAAAAAAAAGGATTTGGCGAGATGCCAAATCCTTTTTTTATACCTGCCTCCTGCTTAAAAAAGCAGCACAGAACTTACTTCGCGGCGCTGATGCGCCAGACGGTATTACCCGCATCGTCAGCAATCAGGACACCGCCCTGTTTGTCGCTAGCCAGACCCACCGGCAAACCGCGCACCTGCTTTTCGTCATCCGTCAGGAAGCCCGAGACCACCGTCTGCGGCTGCCCTACTGGCTTGCCATTCTCGAATTTCACCCACACCACTTTATAACCATTCAGCGGTGTCCGGTTCCAGCTGCCATGTTCACTGATAAACGCGCCGCCACGGTATTGCGGCATGTTATCGGCGCCATAGAACAGCAGACCCAGCGGCGCGACATGTGAACTCAGGGCATAATCGGGCTTAATCGCTTTCTCTACCAGATCGGGGCGCTGCGGTTCGGCACGGGTATCCACATGCTGGCCATAGTAGCTGTAGGGCCAGCCGTAAAAGCCTTTATCCTGCACCGAGGTCATGTAGTCAGGCACCAGATCGGAGCCGATTTCATCACGCTCATTGACCACAGCCCACAGCTTGCCGCTCTGCGGCTCCCACTGTAAGCCGGTTGGATTGCGCAGTCCGCTGGCGAAAATACGGCTGGCACCACTGGCTGCATCCACCTCCAGCACCGCCGCACGACGATACTCGGCGCCAATGCCGTTCTCGGTGACGTTACTGTTGGAACCGACACCGACATAGAGCTTGCTGCCAT
>Ga0207655_1002401_pt1 | contig 15260 bp, 17 predicted proteins | sample KBSM44metaG_FD_184398 | JGI IMG/M metagenome (GOLD analysis project Ga0207655, IMG submission 184398) | Miscanthus rhizosphere microbial communities from Kellogg Biological Station, Michigan, USA - KBS M4-4 metaG (SPAdes) (version 2) | ecosystem: Host-associated > Plants > Roots > Rhizosphere >...
CGAAAGCCCCTCGGTGGCCTGGGCGAACCTCGCGCCGGCCTTGCGCACCAACTGGCGCCATTCTGTTGCTGTAATCAGCCCTTCCTGCTCCATGGTGTCGGCCATTTTCAGCAACTCGTCGTATTGATCCTCGGCGTCCATACGGATCGCTGGCTCTTCCAGTAATTTTCGCCAGGCGGCCAACGCCTGCTCTTTGCGAATGTCGCTCATGGTCATTACCCCCGGGTGACTTGTAAGTCGGTAGAGGGCTGCGGTTCTGGAGTGTTCAGCGGCGGCGACTGACGGCGCGACAGATGGTTTTCGTTGCGGCCTCGAAAATGAAGCGGCCCAAAGCAGCCGTTGATGCACGACTGCTTTGAGCCTGAGAGCGATTGCCTTCCAGGATGGCTCAGTGCGGGCTGGCCGTCGGACGTACCACAATCTCACTTACATCAACATCGTCGGGCTGTTCGATGGCATAAGCGAGGGCTCGTGCAATGGCGTCGGCGTTGAGCGCCACACGCCGGAAGGCTTTCATTTCCTCGCGTGCCTCCTCATCGGAAATCGTATCGGCCAGTTCCGACTCGACGACACCCGGGCACACCACCGTGACGCGAATCTTGTCCGTTTCCTGGCGCAAACCATCCGAGATGGCGCGGACGGCGAATTTGGTCGCGCAGTACACCGCGGCGGTTGGAGAGACCGCAAGACCGCCAATCGACGAGATATTGATAACCTGCCCGTACCCTTGCGCCTGCATGTCCGGCAAGACCGCAGCGATACCATGCAGCACCCCGCGCACGTTGACATCGAGCATCTGGTTCCACTCATTGACTTTCAGCGAGGCCAGGGGAGACAGCGGCATCACGCCCGCGTTATTGATGATCACGTCGATCTTGCCATGTTGCGCCTTGGCGAACGTCACGAACGCCTGCATGGATTGCAGATCTGTGACATCCAGTGCGCGGGCCTTGGCCGAGCCACCCTCGGCCCGGATCTCGCTGACCAGTTGGTCCAGACGCTCGGTACGGCGGGCACCGAGTACCACATGGGCACCTTTGCTGGCGATCAGCCTGGCCGCCGCTTCGCCAATACCACTGCTTGCACCGGTAATCAGCACGACTTTGTTGTGAATGTTCGACATATCCGTAGCTCCTGCTCTCAGCATTGAAGTTCAGCAGCGACCGCTGAAGTGCGGGCGTTGCTGCGGGGTACGTCGAAAAGATTAAGGGCACATGCCTGCTCGGCGCGTGCCGAAACCTGCGCAACTTTTGCCTATTCGTGTCGGTGTGCATCAATCTGCAAAACAGATAAAGCAGCGCTGCTCAAGCCCCACGGAACTCGCTGGGCGTTACGCCCACCTCGCGACGAAATACCTGAGAGAAGTGACTGGGGCTTGAATAGCCGACCTCCAGGCCGACGTCGATGACACTGCGCCCGGTCTCGAGCAACAGCTGCCGCGCGCGAATCATGCGCAAGCGGATGAAGTACTGCGAAGGCGAAAAACCCGTCGCACGCTTGAACAGACGGCTGAAGTGGTACTCGCTCAGCTCGGCCAGTCTGGCCAGCTTTGCCAGACTGAATTCAGCGCCCAGATCCGCACTCATGGCGTCAGTGACTTTGCGCAGCTTGTAGGCTTGCAAAGCGTTGCTCCGACGTCCGCCTCGGGCCTCGGCGCGATAGCTGCGCACCAGATGTACGGCCAGCGCCTGTGCCAGCGAGCGGGCAAACAGAGCGCTGGGCGAGCGCTCCAGAACCAGTTCGGTGCGCAACTGCTCCATGACAAACGCGACGCGCGCGTCGCGTGCCCCGGAAATATCACGCAAACGCACAGCTCCCCCGTAATCCCCCAACAACTCACGCGACGCGTGCTCGATCAGCGGCAGCCCCAGATAAAGGTGCATGACTTCAAAGGTGTCGGCCCCTTGAGTCTGCCAGCGCATCTCATAAGGCTCGTCGGAACTGGTGAGGAAAAAATCGCCAGCGCTGACCTCCGCCGCTTCCCATTCGCCACCCGGCACGCGCTCCTCCACCCTCGCCGACCCCGCCAGAACCAGGACGAGCAGCGGTTCCACCACCGCTGGTACGAGAATGGGTTCAATCACGCTGCCATGGGTAAAAAACCGGATCACGATGTCCTTGATTTCCGGACACGCTGGTAACGCCTGCGGCTCGCCCGGCAGGTAATCACCCATCGACTGCCCTGTGATACGCAACTCCGTGGGGGAAGTAGACCGCTGTTGCAACGCCGTTCGCCCGGTAATGGTCATGAACATGTCCTTTTGCTGAGATTCAGCGCAAAACCCCGACAGCCTGGGCAATCTCCCGAAAGCCGACCTCGCCTCGCTGCGAGACAGTAGGCCCGTCGCCGATGACAGCGCCTTGCGGGCGCCGACCCGGCTAATCCCTACTCGATCAAAACGCTGGAGAACATCATGACCGATATCAAGCACAGCACACCAAACGAAGTGGCCGGTAAAGTGGCTCTGATCACTGGCGCGGCCAGTGGCATCGGCAAGGCCATCGCACTACTGCTGCATGCCCGCGGCGCCAAGGTCATCGCCGAAGATATCAGCCCTGAGGTAGAGGCGCTGGCTCGCCCCGGGCTGGTACCACTGGTAGCCGACATCACTCGGGACGGGGCCGCCGAACGCGCGGTCGCATTGGCCGTCGAGCAATTTGGTCGACTGGACATTCTGGTCAATAACGCCGGCATCATCATCAACAAACTGGTCATCGACATGACTCGCGAAGACTGGGAGCGCATTCAGGCGGTCAATGCCACGGCGGCATTTCTGCATAGCCGGGAAGCGGTCAAGGCGATGATGCCGAATAAATCCGGTTCGATCGTCAACATCGCGTCCTACGCCTCCTACTTCGCCTTCCCCACCATCGCCGCCTACACCGCTTCCAAAGGCGCACTCGCGCAACTGACGCGCACCCTGGCGCTTGAAGTCATTGGCCACGGCATCCGCGTCAATGCCGTCGGCGTCGGAGATGTGGTGACCAACATCCTCAACAATGTAGTCGACGATGGCCCGGCATTTCTCGCCCAACACGGCGAGGCCGCGCCGATCGGCCGTGCGGCACAACCGGAAGAAATCGCCGAAGTGGTCGCGTTCATCGCCTCGGATCGTGCCAGCTTCATGGTCGGTTCGGTGGTTATGGCCGACGGCGGCATGACCGTCACGGCCGGTTGAGCCATTACAGGAAAGATCCGCCCGCAAGCCCGAGAGGATCAGGCAAATCTGCGGCAGTTTTGTTCTGACACCTCTGCGCTCGGCTACGTAATCTCAAAGCACGCAACGGATGCAGACACAGGCCACGGCAGGCCGCTCGGATTGAATGAGGACTGAGGAGAAAAGCTGATGAAAAATGCCAGACAAATCACGCCTGACCATCGTTACGCCGGGATGTGGGTCACCGCCGATGGATTCATCCGTCACGAGCTTCTGACCACTGGGCGTTATGACGAGGCGCGTGGTAAAAATAACAGTGCTTATGAAGGTCGCTACGAAATAACCGGTGACTATATCCAGTACTGGGACGACACCGGCTTCACCGCTGACGGGCATTTTCATGACGACGTGCTGTATCACGCCGGCATGATCCTCTATCGGCAATGAGCACTTTAATGATGTCGGGTGAATATCGTCTGCCTGGACAGTTCCGGGCAGACGCTCATGAACACTTGTGAGAGCCTGAAATGCAACAGAGCGATGCTTTCATCCTGCAAAACACGGCCATCTACCGTGACGAACTGGTTCGCTTGCTGACGCAACGGTTTAGCGCACCCGGGGTCTATGAGACCGCCGTAGCACCCTTGCATGTCATCCGTTTTGATGCGCCCTCGGAGCTGATCCACACCGTGCACAAGCCGGCACTTTGCCTGATCGTGCAAGGACAAAAAGAAGTCGGCCTGGGTGACGACCATTACCTGTACGACCCGCTCAGTTACCTGGTGGTCTCAGTGACACTTCCCGTGTCCGGGCGCGTGCTGATGGCCAGCCCGGAGGCGCCCTACCTGTGTATCCGCTTTGATTTCGAAGCCACGGAAATCGCTCAGGTCATCGCCGATGCGCCCCCGACGGGCGTCCCGGACGAGCCGGAGCTTGGCCTGTTCATTGAAAAGGTCGATGTGCCTCTGCTGGAAACCATGCTTCGGCTGGTCCGGCTGCTGGAAACACCGAAAGACATCGGCATGCTCGCGCCCCTCGCCCTTCGCGAGCTGTATTACCGGCTCCTGCGAGGTGTGCACGGTCGTCGTCTGTATGAGCTTGCCCTCGTTGACTCGCAAACACGCCGGGTAACGCGGGCAATCGATTGGCTGAACAACCACTACACCCAACCCTTGCGCATCGAAGAACTCGCGCGGGTCGCCAGTCTCGGCAGCTCCACATTGCATCATCAATTCAAGGCCGTGACGGCCATGAGTCCACTGCAATACCAGAAACAGCTTCGCCTGCAGGAAGCCCGCCGCTTATTGCTCGGCGAAGGGCTGGATGTGGCGAGTGCCTGCTATCGAGTGGGCTACGAAAGCCCGTCGCAATTCAGCCGGGAATACAGTCGCCAGTTCGGGTGTCCGCCATCAAGAGACACCCAGCGGGTTCGCCGCCCGGCGTGAAAGTCAGCCCGACGGCGATCTATCGGATTAATGCCCACCAATCACTTCACAAACCGGTTACGCCCCAGCGTTTTGGCGTTATACAGCGCCTGATCGGCGACCTCGATCAACCCTTGCAAGGATTGCAGTTGCGCCCCCGAGGCCGTAGCGATGCCGATACTCACACTCAGCCGGCCGAATGGGCTGGACGGGTGTGCGATGTTCGCTTGCTCCAAGCGTTCGAGGATCAACTGCGCGACCACTGCAGCACCGTCACTGTCGGTGGCCGGCATGATCACGCTCAACTCCTCGCCGCCGTAACGCGCCACCAGATCCGACGGGCGCCGCACACAACCTTCGAGGATTGTCCCGACCTTCTGCAGGCAGGCATCGCCGGCGACATGCCCGAACGAGTCGTTGAACAGCTTGAAGTAATCGATATCGATCATCAGCAACGCCAGCGTCGTGCCGTCACGTTGTGCGCGCCGGGCTTCCATGGCGAGGCTTTTATCGAAGCAGCGCCGGTTGGCCAGGCCGGTCAAGGCGTCCTTCATCGCCAGTAACTCAAGCTGACGATTGGAGGAAAGCAACTGCTGCTGCGTCCCGCGCAATTGATCTTCAGCTTTGGTACGCCTGCGAATATCGAGAATCAGAAACCAGCCGATGAGCCCGGTAAGCCCCAGCAACCCCGCGACCACCACTGCCGACAGCCAGGCCTCCATGCGCCACGCAGCAAGGGCTTCGCGCTTGCCGAGGGCGACAGTGGTGATCAGCGGCAGCCGGTCGCTCTTGCGGAAGGCATAGAGCCGCTCGACGCCATCGAGGCTGGAAGTAAATGACGCGGTGCCGACCGATCGATCGACCAGATACTTCTCATAGATCGGCGACTTGGAAAAGTTACGCCCCATGTCCTGCTCGCGGAACGGATAGCGCACCAGCAACGTACCGTCGGTATAGGACAAGCCGATAGCACCCTCCTGGCCCACATCGATCTTGCCGAACAGGCGCAGGAAGTTTTCGATTCCCAGGGTCACCGCCACCACACCCGCAAACTCGCCGTGCGCATCATTGAAACGGCGGCTGACGGTGATCACCCACTCCTGATTGGAGCGGCTCTGGATCGGCGGACCGATAAAGGTCTCGCGGCTCGGGTCGTCACGATGATGGATGAAATAAACACGATCACTGCTGTTGGCCCCGGCCGGAATCGGTCGGTTGGACGACATCAGCCAACGGCCCTGATTGTCGTAGATGGTGATGCCGCTGAGCTGCGGCATCAGCGGTTCCTGGCGATTGACCAGTGCGCTCAGACGCTGGATCTGCGCGGGGCCACTGCCTTCGGTTTCCAGACGTTCGACGATCCCGAGCAGCAGCAACGAACTCTGGCGAACGATCCCTTCGGAATAAGTCGCCAGCGCCTGGGTCAGGTTCAGGCCATGAACGTTTACCTCCTCCAGTGCGCGCTCTCGAGAGGCCAGCACTTTCCACACCGTCAGTGACCCGAGGGAACAACCGATCACCAACAACAAAAGCACAACCAGGCGGGTATCACGCTTCACATTACTACCTTTGGGAAAGTCCGGTTTCCGTTCCTGCGGCGGGTCGACCGACTCGATGACTGCAGCCGCGTGTCCTTGTCGCGCGCAAGGATACAAGCAGCACTGGCTTGCTGCAGCAACAGATTATGTCGCGCAAAAAAGACATACTTCCGATTTGCGCTGCGTAGTCCGGAAAAAGCCTGCTAAAGACTTCAGGACAGGATTTGCGCTTGGCGAAACAGCGACAAGAATGCCAGACCAAACCATCGTCAGGCTTTCAGAATCCGCTTGGCGCCCACCGTCAGAAGCCAACTTTCTGACGCCTGTTTCACGACCCTTTCGTGATGTGTTGCCAAGCATAAAATTTTGGCACTTTTGCACAACAAGTTGACATCCAAAAGCATGCCACGGGCCACCGATATCATTAGAGTATGCGCCCTTAAAAAGGAAAGGACTCTTGATGACTCAGTCACTCTCACGGCGCGTTGTGGCGATTACCGGCGCCCTGGGGAATCTCGGCGAGACCCTGGCGGACATGGCCGCAGCCCAGGGCGCGGATCTGGTGCTGATCGATCAGGCGACGATGGCGATGCCCAGTTCCCACAATCGACTGGTCCTGTCCGGCATCGATCTGACCTCCCTTGCCGATTGCCAGGCAGTCGCCCACCAGATCAATCGCTATTTCGGACGCCTCGACGCCCTGGTCAACGGCGCCGGCGGCTATGCGTGGGAGCCGTTGCTGGGCAGTGCGATAGAGGCCTGGGATCGGCTCTACTCGCTGAACCTTCGAACCGCATTGAACGCCAGCAAAGCCTTGCTGCCATTGCTGCTGCAATCCTCGGCGGGACGCATCGTCAATATCGGATCGAGCATGGCGGCTAAGGCCGGGCTGGGCATGGGCGCTTACGCCGCTTCGAAATCCAGCGTTTTGCGCCTGACCGAAAGCCTCGCCGAAGAACTCAAGGACATGAGCATCACGGTCAATGCCGTGTTACCGAGCGTGCTCGACACCCCGCAAAACCGTGAAGCCATGCCCGACGCCGAGCATCAGCGCTGGGTGACGCCCGCTCAACTGGCGGCGGTCATTCTGTTTCTGATCTCGGAACAAGCGTCGGCCGTCACTGGCACCGGTATTCCGGTGATCGGGCGCATGTAGGGTCTATTGACGCCGCGCGCCTTGGCGACGTCGCTTTCTTCACCTTTCGGAAAAGCAAGATCACCGGATTACCGGACTTCCCCTCCCCCCATGCGACCCGCCACTTCCAGCGCTGCCTTCGTGAACCACGTCCTTGATGTCGCCGAACAATACGGCTGCGATGGCGACTGGCTGTTGCAGCAGACCGGACTCTCACGCGAGCAGTTGTCCGACTCGATCGTGCGCATTCCCATGCGCCAACTGCGTGCCTTGCTGGAACTGGCGGCGCTCAGCAGCAACCTGCCGCATTTCGGCCTGCTGGTCGGCGCCGCCGTACGCCCGGGCACCTACGGCGTACTGGGTTATGTGCTGATGACCAGCGCGACACTGGGCGAATCGCTGAATATGATTCTGCGTTTCGGCAAGATCGTTTACGACAGTCCGTCCAGCCAGACCCGAATCGTCATCGGCGACGGCCGCGTGACCCTCGAAGATCAACGCATCAGTGAACTGGAGCCCTATTGCGCCCTGCATCAGGAAGCGCTGATGGTCGGCTGGGCAGCGTTCGGCCGCTGGTTGATCGCGAGTAATCAGCCGATGCTGGAAGTCCGGATGATGCATTCGGCGGTGGGCGAACCGGCGCTGTATGAACACTTCTTTGGCTGTCCGGTGCAGTTCGAGGCCGGTTGCAATGCGCTGGTGTTCGCCGAGTCGACGCTCTCGACGCGGATCCAGGGTGCCGACCCGCGCATGCATCGCAGCATGTTGCTGGAGGCCGACTGGCAGTTGTGCCTGTCGTACCCGGCATTTTCCGTGACTGACCGCTTGCGCGCGCTGCTCACCGAACAATTGCCGACCGGCGATTTCAGCTTGAAAAGCCTGGCCCGGCAGCTGGCGATTTCGCCGCGCACCTTGCAGCGCAAACTGGCGGCCGAAGGGGAAAACTTCAATCAGGTGCTGGAAACCATGCGCATGGAACTGGCCGACCATTACCTGCGCCGCACCGAGACCAGCATCATGAACATCGCCCTGATGCTGGGTTACTCGCAGGCCAGTTCTTTCAGCCATTCCTTCCGTCAGGCACGCGGGATTTCACCGGTGGATTACCGCAAGTTGCTGCGCGCCAGATAAGCCCGATCACGGCTTCAGCTCCAGCAGCGGCTGGCCTTTTTTCACCACATAGGTCGCCAGTTCCACGCCTTTGTCCTGGCCGACGTTCTTCGCCACATGGGCCACGCCAGCCGGGATGAACAGCGAGTCACCGGCCTTTAGCGTGACCGCCGGCCGCCCCTCCAGTTGATACTCCAGCGTGCCGCTGACCACGTGCGCCACTTCGACACCCGGATGCGCATGCCGCGGCGCGGTGACACCCGGTTCGAAATCGATACGTGCCTGTATCACCTCGCGATCCGCGGCGCCCAGGTCCTGACGAATCAGGTCGGTACGGCTCAAGCCCTGCTGCCAGCTCATGGCCTGAGCGTCTGCCGCCTGCGCCAGGCCGGTGAATGAAACCAGTGCGGCCACAGTGGCCAGAATCAGTGTGCGTTGCATGCAAATGCCCTCTCGACAGTCATGGTGTGAAGGCCTGCACTGTGACTGCCGGGTGTAGCGGCCATGTGTCGAAAAACCCGCGTTTGGTCTCGCCGTGTATCACGTGCAGAGCTGGATACACGGCCATACAAAGCCACGCCGCCCCGACACCCACCGTGTATCACAGTGTGTACAGACACCCCGGCGATACATGAACTTGAATCACCGCGCTTTTTCGACATAGGCCAGATACGTGCCGGCGTTCAAATGCCTGCAAGGTTTGCCGGGCTCAGCCCGCACCTGCCCCCGACAGGATTGCCAAGGAGACTTCAGCATGAAAAACGCAGCATTCAACCGTATGAACATCCTCGCCGTGGCGCTGTTCGGCGCGCTGGCGGCGACGCAAATGCCAACGGCCGCCGCCGCGCAGCCGGCACCCGGCGACCAAAGCGTCAGCTATTCCGCGCCCTCACCGTTCGGCCCGCTCAAGCATGTGAAGGCCGGACTGCTGGATGTGGCCTACGCCGAAACCGGCCCGGCGCAGGGGCCGGTGGTGATTCTGCTGCACGGCTGGCCGTACGACATTCACAGCTATGACGAGGTCGCGCCGTTGCTCGCCGCCAAGGGGTATCGGGTGCTGATGCCGTATGCGCGGGGTTATGGCGACACGCATTTCCTCTCCGATCAGACGCCACGCAACGGCCAGCCTGCGGCGCTGGCCAGCGACGTGATCGACTTCATGGATGCCCTGAACATCAAGCAAGCGGTGCTCGGTGGTTACGACTGGGGCGCACGTTCGGCAGACATCGTCTCGGCGCTGTGGCCGGAGCGAGTCAAGGCATTGGTCTCGGTCAGCGGCTACCTGATCGGCAATCAGGCTGCCGGGCAAAATCCGTTGCCGCCCAAGGCCGAATTGCAGTGGTGGTATCAGTTCTACTTCGCCACCGAACGTGGCCGTGACGGTTACCGGAAAAACACCCACGACTTCGCCAAGCTGATCTGGCAGCTCGCCTCACCGAAATGGGCCTTCGATGACGCCACGTTCGACCGCAGCGCCAAAGCGCTGGAAAACCCCGATCACGTCGAGATCACCGTGTTCAACTACCGCTGGCGTCTGGGCCTGGTGCAGGGCGAACCGCAATACGCGGCGCTGGAGCAGAAACTCGCCAGCGCCCCGTCGATCAGCGTGCCGACCATCACCCTCGAAGGTGACGCCAACGGCGCGCCGCACCCGGCACCCGAGGATTACGCCAAGCGTTTCACCGGCAAGTACCAGTTCCGCCTGATCAACGGCGGCATCGGCCACAACCTGCCGCAGGAAGATCCGCAGGCGTTTGCTCAGGCGGTGATAGACGCCGATCACCTCTGAGGTCGAAGGCAGAAAACGCCTCGGTCTATTTGACCAGGCGTTTTTCCCTGGACGGGCGATAACCGAAAAATGCGCTGTAGCACTTGCTGAAATGGCTCGGCGAAACGAAACCGCAGGCCACCAGCACTTCCATCTGCGACAGCTCGGTGTGCTGCAACAGGCGCCGGGCTTCGGTAATGCGCAGTTCCAGATAATAGCGCTGCGGCGTGGTGCCCAGTTGCTCCTTGAACAAACGCTCCAGTTGTCGCCGCGAGCGACCGGCGTACACCGCCAGTTGCTCCAGCTCCAGCGGCTCTTCGAGGTTGGCGTCCATCAGCTTGACCACCTCGCGCAACGGTGCACTGACGCAGAGGTTTTCATCCGGTTGATCCGCCGATAACCGCGATTCCTCGAACGCCAGAATGTCCTCGATGCCTTCGACCAGCGCCTTGCCGTGCAGACTCTTGATCCAGTCCAGCGCCATATGGAAAGCCCCGGACGGGCTCGACGCGGTGAGCCGGTCGCGATCGATCACATAAGGTTCACTGCTGACCTGGGTGGCCTTGGCAATTTCCGTGAGTGCCGGACGGTGTTCCGGGTGGATCGCGCAACGATAACCATCGAGCAGCCCGGCGCGGCCGAGAAACCACGCACCGTTCCACAAACCGGCCAGACTGACCCCGCGCTCCGCCGCCGCGCGCAGCAGGCTGATCAACTCTTCACTGGCCTTCAGCTCGGTGCGGTAGCCGCCACACACCACCAGCAAGTCCAGATCCGCAAGGCTGGCGGCGTCAATCCGCGCATCCGGGCGAATCACCAGCCCCAGATCGCTGATCACTTCACCCTCGCCCAGTCCGAACGTGCGCGAGCTGAACAGTCCGGCGCGCAACAGGTTGGCGGTGATGATCGTGTCCAGCGCCTGGGTGAAGGCCGGCAGCGAAAAGTGTTCCAGCAACAGGAAACCGGTGCGGGTGATGCGGGTCTCGGCGGCTTGCTCATTCAGATAGCGGAGGTTTTTGCCCTTCATGCCTCCGCTGAATTGACGTCGTTCGATCAAGGTCTGGCCCATCGGTCATGTTGTTATGCGCCGATAGTTGGCTTGATGGGCCAAAGAGTCAATCACGCTTGTGGCAACTGAATTGGCGGGACCTGATCCGCACGGTCAGACGACCGTGAGATAACCCGCACCGAGCCGGCCTTCCAGACGACCGAACAGCACGTAATGCTGATAACCGCTGGTGAACGCGCCCGTGGAAATCGCGTTTTTGACGTCCTGGTTCATATGCAGGTATTGCGCTTCGTCGAAGTTCTCCGCACTGACTTCGCCGGTTCGCCCAAGCTTTTCGCTTTCGACCGGCAGCCCCATGATCGTGCGCCGCTGGAAGTCGATAATGCGGTTGACGGCGTGACTTTCCAGCGGCCCCCGATTGGATTGGGTCGAGTAGATGTGCAAGCCGTTTTTTGCGCAGCGATTGCACATGTCGGCGCAATTTTTCTGGGTGGACTTCAGGCCGGTCAATTGCGCCAGAGGCATGTCCAGATACTTGCCGACCTGGTATTCGGTCTGATTGAAAACGGAACAGCACAAAACGGTATTGCCGTTGCAGTCGAGCACCAGCCAGTCATCCTTGAGCGAGCACGCTTGCTTGGGATATTGACGGACCAGATTGACCAGATCGTCGAAGGGCGGCAGCGCCAGCCTTTTCAGGGTTTCATGATCGGTATCCGTCACCGAAGGGTCGCGCTCGATCAGCGCCAGCGTTTTCTCCAGCGGCATCATCACTGAATACCCGGTGGAGAACTCGAAACCCAGACTCTGGCTGAATTCGCGCATCAGCCCTTCTTCTTCCATGTTGTCCAGATAACGGTGGTAGTAAACCTCGATGCGCGTACTCAAGCCATGTTGCTGCTTGAGTTCATGCAGTTTGATCATGTTGGCTTTGACCACTTCAATGTCGCCGCCCACGTGCCCCTGCTGGTAAGTCTCCTGGTAAAACCCGGACAACGAAATACGGAAGAACCACGGGTTGGCCAGCATGGCGGTTTCCATGTTCTTGGCCAGGTTCAAGTTGGAACTGATACCGCTCTGCAAACCGGCGGCATTGATGATCTCGACAAACTCACCGATTCGCGGGTGGATCAACGGCTCGGTCCAGTTGTACAGAAAGATCGTCTCGACCCCCTTCGTTGCGGGCCTTCTCGACGATCTTGCGGAACATGTCGACTTGCATGGCTTTCTTGAAGTTGACGTTTTCCGAGTTGCCCATCGGGCAGGAGGGGCAGCTTAAATTGCACGCGCCGACAATATCGATATACATATTCATGACGGGTGACGCTCCTTGAGTGAATAGCGGTGCATCCAGAGCAAGCGACTGTCATGGTTGGCGTTATTCGTTAGTTATTTGACAGTCCCGGAACGCGGCTCAGCAAGTTCCGGGCCATTGCCATGGTGCGCCATCAATTCCACGATCCAATTGATAAATACCCTTAGCTTTTGGCTGATATGCCGGTTCGGCGGGTACGCCACGTAGAGCGGCATCGGCTCGAGTTGCCATTCCTCGAACAGCGGCACCAACTCGCCCCGAGCCTGATGCGCGTGCGACATGTACCTGGGCAACCACAGCACACCCATGCCGGCCAGACCTGCCGCAAGGTAAGCGTTGCCGTCATCGACGGCGAGCACGTGGCGGCCCTTGATCTGCAGGTGTTCGCTGCCATTGTGCAAGGCGTAAGGCACGGGTTTGCCGGTGCGCGCCCAGAGAAATCCGACCACCCGATGATGCGAGTCCTCCAGCTCGCGTGGATGCTGCGGCGTGCCGGCACGGGCCAGATAATCCGGCGCGGCGAAAACCCCGAGCTGAAGATCGGCGACCCGCCGCGCCATCAGTGACTGATCAAGCAATTCGCCGCCGCGCACCACGCAATCGACGTTCTCATCGATGATGTCGACGATGCGGTCGCTGACACCCATATCGATCTGAATGTCCGGATAACGCGCATGAAACTCAGGCAATGCCGGCACCAGAATCAGCCTCGCCAGCGGGCTCGGCACATCTACGCGCAAGCGTCCTCTGGGCAATGCCGAGGCGCCGGACAGACTGGTTTCGGCGTCGTCCATATCGGCCAACAACCTAATGACCCGTTCGTAATAGATTGCGCCATCGGCAGTGACGTTGACCTTGCGCGTGGTGCGGTTGAGCAACCTGACCCGCAGCCGGGCTTCCAGTTGCTGCACGAGTTGGGTCACGGTGGTCTTGCTCATGTGCAAGGTCTCGGCAGCCTTGGTGAAACTGCCCGCCTCGACCACCCGGGCGAACGCCTGCATTGCATCGAAACGGTCCACTTTGCGCCCTCGAATTGTTTGGAATCTGCAAACAGTGAACGCCAAGCTTGCGCGTTTATCGCCACTGCGCAAGCCCCTACAGTCACTCCATCAGCAACCACCAAACAATGATGGAGACACCCATGACCCAGCGCGACGTCGTTTTCCCGCCAGCCCGCCATGCGCTTTACGAGCGCCATCGTTATTCGCCAGCGATTCGTTCCAACGGTTTTCTGTTTGTCTCGGGGCAAGTCGGCAGCCGTGTAGATGGTTCGCCCGAGCCGGATCTGCAGAACCAGGTGCGCCTGGCGTTCAATAACCTCAACGCGATCCTCGATGCCGCCGGTTGCAGCTTCGCCGATGCGGTGGACGTCACGGTGTTCATGATCGATCCACAATCGACCTTCGAAACCATCTGGGAAGTGGTACCGGAGTTCTGGGGCAGCGCACCGTATCCGACGATTACTGCGGTGGGCGTGACCTGGCTGGCCGGGTTTCAGTTCGAGATCAAGGTGATTGCCAAACTCCCGGAAACCCCATGATCGTAATCCGGGGTAAAACATCATCGGACACCGCTGCTGGCCTTTGACAGCGCGGCTGCGTATAACCTCGCCGTTTCGTCTAACCTGATTGAGCGCCCGCGCGCGACACCGCGCCCGGTGGCGCTTAGAATGCGACGCTCATGAAACGGAGATTTCCATGCTCAAACGAACCCTGGCACTGACTGCTGGTCTGGCCCTGTCTTTTTCCGCTCTGATGGCACATGCCGCCGATGTGTTGCGGGTCAGCGCGATTCCCGACGAAGCCCCGACCGAATTGCTGCGCAAGTTCGAGCCGCTCGGTGCGTACCTGGAGCAGCAGTTGGGCATGAAGGTGCAGTTCGTTCCCGTGGCCGACTATCCGGCCGTGGTCGAAGCGCTGGCGACCGACCGCCTCGACATGGCCTGGCTGGGCGGTTTCACTTTTGTTCAGGCACGCCTGAAGACCGACGCCACCACCCCGGTGGTCCCGCTGGTGCAGCGCGAGCAGGATGCGCAGTTCACCAGCAAATTCATTACCGCCGACCCGAACGTCAAGAGCCTGGCCGACCTCAAGGGCAAGACCTTTGCTTTCGGCTCGGTGTCGTCGACGTCCGGCAGCCTGATGCCGCGTTACTTCATGCTGAAGAACGACAACATCAAGCCTGAAGCCTATTTCAGCCGCGTTGCCTACTCCGGCGCCCACGACGCCACCGTCGCCTGGGTCCAGGCCGGCAAGGTCGATGCCGGAGTGCTGAACGCCAGCGTCTGGCAGAAACTGGTGGACGCCGGCAAGGTCGATACCAACAAAGTCCACGTGTTCGCCACCACTCCGGCCTACTTCGATTACAACTGGACCGTGCGTGGCACCCTCGACCCGGCGCTGGCGGCGAAGATCAAGAAAGCTTTCCTTGACCTCGACCCGGCCAACCCCGAGCAAAAGAAGATTCTTGATCTGCAGGCTGCCAGCCGCTTCATCGACACCAAGCCCGAAAACTACAAGGGTATCGAGGAAGCTGCTCGCGCTGCCGATCTGTTGAAATGACCCTGAGCCTCAAACAAGCCAAACTGCACCACGTCAACGGGGTCGATGCGCTACGCGGCGTCGACCTGCAGATTGGCGCGGGCGAACAGGTGGCGATTATCGGCCCGTCCGGCGCCGGAAAATCCAGTCTGTTGAACTTGCTGGCCACCGCGTTGCGCCCCAGCAGCGGCGAAATCGAGGTGCTGGGCGAACGTCCCTGGCACCTCTCCACTCGTCAACGGCAACGCCTGCGTGCGCGCATC
>Ga0207655_1002402_pt1 | contig 15252 bp, 10 predicted proteins | sample KBSM44metaG_FD_184398 | JGI IMG/M metagenome (GOLD analysis project Ga0207655, IMG submission 184398) | Miscanthus rhizosphere microbial communities from Kellogg Biological Station, Michigan, USA - KBS M4-4 metaG (SPAdes) (version 2) | ecosystem: Host-associated > Plants > Roots > Rhizosphere >...
TTAAAGATAAGATTGCTGGTGTGATACATGGTGCGATGCCTGCCAGTGGTGCGCCAGCAGTATATCAACGCCTCACTGTAGGCTGGGATGGTTGGAAAGCCTCAACAGGACTTTTCAAAAGTGCTGTGGCTTGGGCAACCAAATTTATGTTTGGGAATACTTCTGAACGTCTCACCGCAACATTGGCAAATGCGCCCGGTGGCTTAGAGTTATTACCTTTTTCAAATTATTCCAATGTTGGGGATTTTCCCAAAAATTCTCAAGCATGGTTGGTCATTAAAGCGAAAACGCCTACAGGTGAAATGACTGCCACATTGCCAAAAAGCAATGATCCTTATAATGATCTCTATAAAAGAAAAGACTGTTGGTGGGCGATGATCAATCCTGATTTTATCGATCCTGCTGGATTGGTTGCAAAAACGGTAGATAAAGAAGGATATGATAGTATTTTTGATGTTTATAGGGATACTTTAGTTATTGTAAAAAAGTTACATGATCATATAAAAGATACTTATCATGCCAATACTTATGCAAGCTATGGTGCTGACGAAGGGTTTAAAGCATTTGGTCAAGTGGTGTGGCGTTGTAAAGAAGAGCTAAATATTAGCAGTGAAAATGAGCTAATTGAATTAATGAACTTATACGGCAAGAAAAATTTAATTGAACTCCCAGATATAAAAGATCGAAGTGATATAAAAGAAGACGATGTAACACCTGTTCCGGAAGATGATGCTGAATTAAGCATAAAAGGTTCGAAAATCCATAATTTATTAGACAATGCCTATAAAAAAGATGGCATAAGGGAAGTCTTGCTAGATGAAAAGTCAAAAATTTCTAAAACCAATAAAGCCACGTTTTATTTAGATATTAAGCCAACCTCAAAGGGAGATGGAACGGTTTGTTATCAGTCTGGACAGGATGTGCGTGCTGATGGTCGTAGTCCAATTGAAACATTTATTATCAATGGTTATGAACATGCAAGTAGTTATGATAATGCGGATGTTCAATTAAATACCATCTACTGTATCGCAAATATTGTTGACATTATGAAGCAAGCTTCAGCAGCAGAAGTGTGTAAAAGTGAAATAAACAGACCATAAGCTAACTTTAGTAAACCAAACCATAGCTGTTGTTTAAGAGATTGATCAAACAGCACAGTCAACGATGATGGCACTGTTTGATCCAATAGATTTTGTCATCAGAACATGCAGTTAAATGACGGTTTTAAACTTATTTGCTGTTTAAACGATGCCCCGATTTAAAACCATTTTCACTTGCTAAAAATACAATACATAACCCCAATAATGATAAGGCGATGATACAAACAAAAAATGAGTCTATTCCTACATTTTGCAGTAGGATGCCGCCAAAAATACCGCCCCCTGCAACAGCAAGATTGAACACTGTCACCAGCATTGATTGGGCAATATCTACATTTTCACCTGCAACATCTGCTAGCGCAGTTTGTAGTAGAGTTGGTGCACCACCAAAAGTCATTCCCCAAAGTACGATACCTAGCATCACAAGCCAGATGTGATGACCGCTCAAGCCCAGGAAAAGAGCAGCGATTGCAAAGCCTGTTAAACTGATCAGGATTAATTTGCGTAATGATCTATCTATCCAAATCCCTGTAATCCAAATGCCGAATATTGAAGAAAGACCAAAAATAAGCAGGATAAGATCAATATGCTCACTCAGCTGAACAGCTGATAAATAAGGAGAAATAAAGGTATAAAGTATGTTATGTGCCAAAATCCAAACAAAAATAACTGTCAAAATTGCGCCTATACCAGGGTGAACCAAGACTTTGAGGATAGACTGTTGCTTACTCGGGGGTTGTCCAGCCAAATGAGGAAGGCTTACTTTAATCCAGATGATTAGGATTAAGGCAAGCCCTGAAATCATCCAGAAAACCCCACGCCAGCCAAACAGATTGCCCAACCAAATGGCTAAAGGCACACCCATACATAATGCGATGGGTTGACCAACCCCAACGATTGCCATCGCTCTGCCTTGTAGATGGGCAGGAACCAGATTTCGAGCATAACCAGCCAAGATACCCCAGATAATTCCAGCAGACATTCCGGCAATAAATCGTGAAATCAGGATGACGATATAGCTAGAAGATAGCGCTGTTAGACTATTGAAGATAAACAAGCCGGCGATTGCCAATAATAATAAAGGTTTTCTTGACCAACTTCGTGTTACAGCAACCACAGGGATCGCCGCAATGACCGATCCTAAGGCATAAACTGAAATCATTTGCCCTGCTAAAGCTTGAGAAACTTCTAAGTCATGACTGATCAATGCCAATAAGCCAGCTGGTATGATTTCCGTCATAATGGTAATAAAACCTGCAACCGTAAAGGCCAATAATTTCCAAATTGGTAAGCTTGACGCAGATCGATTCAGCTCTGGTCTGTTGTTGAGCTGATTCATGCGTGATACCTCTGTGTATGATTGACAGAAAGATCATCTCGCTTAAGGAATATAGGCATCACAAAATATTGAAGATAAATATCCATACTAAACACCATGTTGTCATTATAATGGAACGATCGTTCCATTTTAGGGTAAATAAAATCCTCAGCATTGCAAATTGGACAGTCTGCTAAGGGGTAACTCGAAATTAATACAAGATATTCAATGCTACTTCAGCAACATTCTCTAGATATTGCTGACGATTTTCTGGGCTACAGCCTTTACTTAAAACGCGAATGCCTTGAATGGTATTCACGAAAAAAAGAGCTAAAGCTTGTGGCGAACTATGTAGGATGATTTCACCAGATTGCTTTCCTCTGATTATGAGCTGTTCTAGTGCAAGTTGTAATCGTTCAAAATTATACGTGACAGATTCAGCTGTCTTTTGATCATGTCCTGCTAACTCCAAACAGGCATTGGCCATTAGGCAGCCCCGTTGTTGCGGATCGTTTAATTCATCTTCAATGATACGAGATAGTAATTGTTGGATGATACTTTTGACTGATCCATCACTGGATAATAAGTCGATATTTGATTTACTAATCAGGCGTTGATAGCGAGATAAGGCTTGTTGGTATAGCTGCTCTTTATTGTTAAAGGAACTATATAAACTGCTGCGTGAAAGTCCAGTTTCCTCAACCAAATCTTGAATGGATGTCGCTGCAAACCCTTTACGCCAGAAAACTTGCATAACGGCATTTTCAACTTCTTCTGGATCAAACGCTTTAGTGCGCATAATGTTAATTCATACTGGAACAATCGTTCCTGATACTTTATACAAACAATCAATGGCTGTCTAATGATAATTCAACAGTATGGGGAGATTTGAGTTTGCTTTATTGAATTAAGCCAAGATATAAGTCAACCTGTCAAAAAAGCTCAGACATAATAATATAATTTTTTTTAATGAATATTTTTAATTAAATCAATTGCATGAGAAAATAAATTATTTAATTATAAAAAGCTTGCAATGCCACACCTTACATTCAAACTTTAAATAGCTTTGCGTAGGCGATGCCTCACTTTCGTAAGAGGTGCCAAACCTTGCGTTTCAAACAAAGCAGTGCTTTGTTTTTGCTCATGTTGGGCGAGGGGTAGGATCACCATCTATAATTCAAAAGTAAAAAAAATGAATTGATACCCAACAGTTTCTAAAAGCACATACAAAAACATAAGTTCATTTCTGATCAATGACTTGATAGAAATCACTTGTATGAATAATTAAGGGGGTGACTATAGACATTAAAAAACCACGCTCTTGGAGGGCATGGTTTTTGGTTAATCTATAACAGGTTACTAAATATCTAAACTTTAGCTTAAAACTTTTTAGTGAGTGAAAAAGTGAGGGTAGAATCAATTGGATTGGAAACTTTGGCATTGTGATTGCCATTGCTGTATTTTTGATAATATCCGTTTTTGTCCCATGCTTTGCTATAACTTAAACTGGAAGATAAGCCATAAGGTAGCACTTTATTAATGGCAAAACTGGCATCTTGAAAGCTTGCGGCAGAAAAGTTTTTTATACGTTGATTGCCATAATGCATATTCACCGACCAGCCTTGAGCGATGGGTTGTAACCAATTTACATCTAAATAGCCTGAACCTCGAGAGTGCTTATTGGAACCAATTGCTAAAGTGTCAGAATTATTGCCAAAATAATCTTGGGTATAGGTGATTGCATATTTAACACTCAGCGGACCATAGCTGATTTCTGGAATAATTTCACCATAATCAAAACGGGTATGACCTGTTTCAGCAGTGGTTTTTGCCCCAGGATAGTAGTAATAAGCGACTTTAGTAGCCAGATTTAACTGACCGAAACTACGGCTATAACCAGTATAGACATCCCATTCAACATTGGCATCACGGATGAAGTCATCACTCACAGTAGAAGCCCAAGTTCCTGCATAAAAACCATTGGGATGTGCATAATCAAATCCGCCTTGTATAGCAGGGTTGCCCCAGGTCTGTTGAAAACCACGTGAGATATATTGGCTGGCCACTGTCAAATTTGCACTATAAGGAGATGGTGTTTCTACACCTGATTCATTGGCATGTATGGTTTGAAAAAATAGACTCAAAGGGATGGTCAATAATAATTTTTTTCTCATTTTATTCGTCCTTGCAAGATGCGACACACTCAGTCAAAACTCAGGTGTCGCTAAAATATGAATACTTTTACACGATCGGACGTAAAGGTGCTTTGCGCACGGGTGCAGTGCCAGCTTTGTAATAACCCGCTTCAGAACGTGGCAATTTTTGACCACGAATTTGATCTGCGATTTTTTCAGCGATCATGATCGTTGTGGCATTTAAATTTCCAGTAATGATCAGTGGCATTATCGAAGCATCAACAACCCGCAAGCCTTGTAGACCGTGTACACGACCTTGACCGTCAACCACTGCCATTTCGTCTTCACCCATCTTGCAACTACATGAAGGATGGTATGCCGTTTCAGCATGGTTGCGCACGAAGTCATCCAGTTCCGCATCAGTTTGCACCTGTTTTCCAGGACTGATTTCCTCGCCACGATATGCATCCAGTGCAGGCTGTTGCATGATTTCACGTGTGATGCGAATGGCATCACGGAATTCACGCCAGTCTTGCTCAGTCGACATATAGTTGAACAGGATGCTTGGATGCTCAAAAGGATCTTTTGATTTCAGCTTAATTCTACCACGTGAAGGTGAGCGCATAGAACCGACATGGGCTTGGAAGCCATGTTCTTTGACGGGATTACTGCCGTTATAGTTAATCGCAACAGGTAAGAAGTGATATTGAATATTTGGCCAGTCAAATTCATCTGAGCTGCGGATAAAACCACCTGCTTCAAACTGATTACTTGCGCCAATACCAGTCCCATTAAATAACCATTCAGCGCCAATCGCAGGCTGGTTAAACCATTTTAAAGCGGGGTAGAGTGAAACAGGTTGCTTACATTTGTATTGTAAGTACATTTCCAAATGGTCTTGTAAGTTTTCACCGACACCCGGTAAATCATGTACCACGTCGATGTCCATCGATTTAAGGAAATTACTTTCGCCAACACCCGAACGTTGTAAAATTTGTGGGGATGCAATCGCGCCTGCACAAAGCAAGACTTCACGGTTTGCGCGTGCTTGTGTGAGATTGGCTTGATCTGCACCAATAATATATTCCACACCAATGGCGTGTTTTTGATTAAATAAAATTTTATTGGTGGTGGCATGGGTCACGATAGTTAAATTAGGGCGACCCTTTGCCATGTCTAAATAACCACGCGCAGTACTAGAGCGACGGCCTTTTGGTGTCACAGTACGATCCATTGGACCGAAACCTTCTTGTTGATAACCATTCAAGTCATCTGTACGTGGATAGCCTGCTTGTACACCTGCTTCAACCATGGCATGGAACAAGACATTATTGCCATTTTTAGGGGTTGCCACAGATACAGGGCCATCGCCACCGTGGTAGTCATTGCCACCAATATCGCGGGTTTCAGCTTTTTTATAATACGGTAAGCAGTCTGCATAGCTCCAGTCTTCTAGCCCTTTGAGCGTCGACCAGTGATCTAAGTCCATCGCATTACCGCGGATATAACACATCCCGTTAATCAATGATGAACCACCTAAACCTTTACCACGGCCACATTCCATACGGCGATTATTCATATGTGGTTCAGGATCAGTGAGATATGCCCAGTTGTAACGGCGTCCTTGTAGTGGATAAGCCAACGCTGCTGGCATTTGAGTACGGAAATCTAAACGGTAGTCTGGGCCACCTGCTTCCAAGAGTAAAACTGTAATGTCTTTGTCTTCAGTTAAACGTGTTGCGAGCACATTTCCGGCAGATCCTGCGCCGATGATAATGTAGTCATATGCTAGAGTATTCATAATTATCCTTTTTGTATTTTTAAAAGTGCCAATGCAATCAGGTGATGACATGGCACATAGGATTGATATACGGAGAAAGCCTGAGTGCATTAAAAAATGCTTTGATACTCACCTAACTCAACTTGAACTGACTTGATACGGGTGTAATGTCCAAGTGTGGTTAAACCATTTTCACGGCCGACACCTGATTGTTTATAGCCACCCACTGGCATTTCAGCAGGGGATTCGCCCCAAGTGTTGATCCAGCAAATACCTGCTTCGATTTGATGAATAATACGATGTGCTTTGGTGATGTCTTGTGTGACAACACCTGCCGCTAAACCAAAAGTGGTGTCATTGGCACGACGAATGACTTCTTCTTCAGTTTCATAACTGAGAATGCTCATGACAGGGCCAAAGATTTCTTCTTCAACGATGCGCATATCATCTTGGCAGTCACTGAAAACTGTCGGCAACACATAAGCACCTTGCGCCAATTCAGCTTCTGTCGCACGACCACCGCCAATCAACAGTTTGGCACCTTGTTGTTTACCTGACTCAATGAACGACAAGACTTTTTCCATATGTGGGAAGCTGGTGAGTGGACCAAAGTTGGTTTGCTCAGCCATTGGATCACCAATACGGATCCGTTTTACCCGTTCTACAATAGCGGCTTCAAAATCTGCCAACAGGGCTTTTGGAACAAAAACACGTGTACCATTGGTACATACTTGACCTGAACTAAAGAAGTTAGCCATCACCGCAATGTCTGCTGCTCGATTGAGGTCAGCATCATCACAAATAATTAAAGGGGATTTACCGCCGAGTTCCATGGTCACTTCTTTGAGTGTAGAGCCTGCGGCACTTGCCATAACTTTCTTGCCTGTTTCAACACCACCAGTGAAAGAAATTTTTTCAATAACAGGATGTTCAGTTAACCATTGTCCAATCTCACGGCCTGCACCTTGTACCACGTTAAATACGCCATCTGGTAGTCCCGCTTCAGTATAGATTTCAGCAAGTTTGAATACGCTCAGCGGTGTGGTTTCACTTGGTTTAAAGATCATGGCGTTCCCAGCAGCTAGAGCAGGGGCAGATTTCCATAATGCGATTTGAATTGGATAGTTCCAAGCACCGATTCCCGCGACAACACCAAGTGGTTCACGACGGGTATAGAAAAAGCTTGATTCACGAAGCGGAACTTGCTCTCCCTGAATTGCAGTCGCGAGACCTGCGTAATATTCGAGGACATCAGCACCTGTGACAATATCAACGGTCGATGTTTCGCTAAAGGCTTTACCTGTATCGAGGGTTTCTAAGCGAGCGAGTTCATCATTACGCTCACGTAAGATGTCGACAGCGCGACGTAAAATACGAGAACGTTCCATCGCTGTCATTGCGGCCCAAATTTTTTGACCTTGTTGTGCGCTTTGAACAGCCGCTTCGATGTCTTGTTGTGATGCTTGTTGAAGGGTTGCAATCACTTCACCATTGGCAGGGTTAATACTGGTAAAGGTCTTACCACTGGTCGCTGCTACATAGCGACCATGGATGTACAATTGATGAACTTGTGAATCACTCATTCTGTCTCTCCTGCAAAGGCTTTTCCGCAAATTGTAATTGCGTTTTTACATAATCGTAAGCAATGGAACGTGCCAGTTGGCTGTCAAATTCATCATGACTGCTTAGACTGCCACGTAACCATAATCCGTCAATCAATGCCGCTAAACCACGAGCGGCAATGCTTGCCTGTTCTTTGTCCAATAACTTGAGAAAGTGAAACTTCAAGTTTGAGTACAGGCGTTGATCATTAATTTGTTGCAAGCGCCCAAGTTCGGGTAGATGCATGCTTGCAGACCAAAAGTCTAACCAGATGCGCATGGCTTGTTTATTGACCTGACTAATATCAAAGTTAGAATCAATAATCGCTTTAAGTTGGCTTTCTGGATGCTCGTCTGCTTCAGTTTTATTTTGGTCGGTTTTGCGACGTAAAACATTCAACATTTCTTGCATGCAGGTATTTATTAATCCCTGTTTATCACCAAAATAGTGACTCACAATACCTGTGGATAGCTCGGCTTTCTTTGCGATTTGTGCAATGGTCATATTGGATAAACCCACTTCATAAATCACATCAAATGCGGCGTTAATAATTTCTTCACGTCGCACATGCTCTGGTTTGACTCTACGTTTTGTCATGTATATCCACTTAAAGTGCTGAAAAGGCACTTTTTATTTAACATTACTCAATGTAGAACATCTTAGCATTTTTTTATAATACTTTTTATTGATTGAACGTTCAATCAATAAAAAGTATAATCTACAAAAATCAATAATTTTTTGATGAGTAATAAGAAATGTAAGTGTATACATCAACATTCTGATCCATCAGAATGTTCAGTAAAAAGAGTACATATCCTATTATTTTTTAAGAAAATACACCAATTGCAAGGAGCAATAGCATGGTGTCAAATAGCCATAAAGGATATTCATCCGAACGGATTCGGTTAAATTTATTTGTGTTTGGAAGTTCTGCAATCAGTATCGGTATTTTTGGTCTATTGTTTGTTTTATTTCCAAAAAAAAGTCAGTTTTGGCTAACCTATGTACAAGAGCAGGCCAATCAACTCTTTGGTTGGTATTACATGCTGGTGATTGTGGCATGTCTAGGTTTTGTTGGATGGTTGGCTTTTTCTCGTGCTGGACAACTTCCACTTGGAAAAGATGGCGATAAACCTGAGTTTGGTTACTTGGCTTGGGTATCTATGCTGTTTTCCGCAGGTATCGGTATTGCCTTACTGTATTATGGTGTTGCTGAACCTGTCGATCATTTTTTAAGACCACCTGAAGGCGAGGGTGGCACAATCCAAGCTGCCAGAGATGCCATGATGTATAGCTTCTTACATTGGGGTATACATGGCTGGGTGCTCTATGCCTTGTTAGGTGTCACTTTGGGCTATTTTGCTTTTCGCTTAGATTTACCCCTAGCTTTACGTTCTGCACTTTATCCAATTTTTGGCGATCGGATCTATGGTTTGATCGGTGACTTCGTAGATGGTTTTGGGATTTTAGCCACGGTGATATCTTTGGTCACCAATCTAGGTATAGGTGCTTTGGTATTGGTTTCGGGCATCAGTTATTTAGTCCCAGCCATTCCAGACAACAATGTTACTCTGATCGCAGTGGTATTGGTGATGATGTCTGTTGCGACCATCACCACAGTGGTGGGGATTGAAAAAGGACTGGCTTGGCTTTCACGGATTAACTTACGTTTACTCTATGGCTTATTGTTATTTGTATTCTTAACAGGCCCAACCAATCATTTGCTCAATGGTTTGGTACAGAACGTGGGTGACTATCTCAACCATTTTGTCGCGAAAAGTTTTGATGTGTATTTATACAATTCACAAGCGAAAGGCTGGCTCGGTTCTTGGACGGTGTTTTATTGGGCTTGGTGGATTGCTTGGGCACCTTTCGTTGGGATGTTTATTGCGCGTATTTCAAAAGGGCGCACCATTCGTGAAGTAGTCTTGGGTGTGTGTCTAATCCCTTTAGGCTTTACTTTGGCTTGGATTTCCATTTTCGGTAATACTGCAATTGAATTAATTTTGAATCAAAAACAAAAAGTTTTGGGCGATATGGTTCTCACCGATCCAGCTTTATCTTTGTTTAAGTTACTCGAATATTTACCTTTTAATCCTTATGTGGCTGGGATTGTTGTGGTGATATGTTTTGTGCTGTTTTTGACTCCAGTGGGTTCTGGCACGCTGATGATTGCAAATCTGTCTACAAAAGGCGGAAGTAATGAAAGTGATTCACCGATTTGGTTGCGAATTTTCTGGTCGGTGGTGATTACTATTGTCAGTATTGGTTTATTGTTAGCAGGTAGTTTCCATTCGATGCAAAGTGCTGTGGTATTATGTGGATTACCATTCTCGGTGATTATTTTGCTTTATATGTTTGGTTTAACCAAAGCAATTAATCAGGACTTAGCTGATCAAGCCCCCAAAAAAGTCATCAACAAACCCATTGAATCCTCAGATCGGAACAAATAAAAATCAGAAATACTATAGTTTTATGATTCTTCTTTGTGCTTGGTTTAGCTTTGCCTTTTCCTCCACTAGACAGTGAAAAGGCATAGCTAAAGATAGGGCTTGAGTTTTAAAAAATTCAATGCTCAAAATAAATAATAAAATCCGCAGATCAACCGGGTGATTTAAGACCAAATTAGGTTGATGTTAGCGTAGGATGAAATGAGATCAGTGATTTTGGAACAATAGTAAAAGCTGACTGAATAGTTGAAACTTCCCCATGCAGTATGATGTTTGTCTATTACCTAGAGGAAGTCAGTTAAACCTGATTAAAACTTATATTTAAGTCCTAAATTATAATTACGACCTTCGCCCCATGTATACGTGCTATACCAGCTAAAAATCGTATAATATTTTTCATCTAGAAGATTGTTTACATTAAAAGAAACGGATAATTGATCATTTACTTCATAGTTTGCCATTGCATCAAATAACCAATAATCAGACACCACATGTTTAACAGGATCTTTATACAGTGGATTGGTGACATCGCCCCAAGTCTTATCTTGCCAACGTGCACCACCACCAACAGTTAAACCATCCACCCATTGATTGAGCTTATAGCTGGTATAAAGGCTAAATTCATTTTCAGGAGTCAAAGTGCTCTGTTTTATCCCATCTTGTTTAGAGATTTTATGATTAAAGCCAGCATGTAAATTCCAACCAGGACGAATTTCACCAGTAACTTCGAGTTCAGCCCCTTTGGTTTTGACACCTTGGAGCGCTTCAGATGCGACACCACCAGATGGTGTAAGGACGTTTGGAATCTCTTTCGCAAAATTGTCTTGTTTGAGTTGGTAATATGCCAAACTTGCATTTAAGCGACCATCAAAAAATTCACCTTTGATTCCAGCTTCGTAGTTTTCTCCCTCAAGCGGATCAAGTGTTTTACCGTTTGGATTTTGTGCAGATTGAGGTTTAAATATGGTGCTGTAGCTTGCATAAACTGAGTATTGGTCATTTAAATCATAAACCGCACCGACATAAGGTATAAAGATACCTGACTCTTTAGTCTCTTCTGACTTATAGTTTGCAATACGTCCACCCAAAATGACTTTTAAATCATCATGTAAATTCAAACGTGAGGTGAGATAAAATCCATTCTGCTTGGTGGTTTCATTGTTTGACCAATGATTACCTTTTTGCCAATCAGGCTCCGCAACGTTCCCATTCCATTGATAATATTGATCTACACTGGTTTTATAACCAGTTGGTGCACTATAACCATTATTTTTCCAAGTGCTCTCAGAAATGCTTGCGCCTACAACCAGCTCGTGTTCACGGCCAAAAAGTTGAAATGGACCTGTTGCATAGATGTCTGCAGCATCACTTTTGGTTTCGCCCTTATAGTTTCCAGCCCACATTGAAACACCAGTTCCCGTCGATGGATTTGGATGACCACCTGCCGCTGCGCCTAATTGTGCATCATAGCCATTGATTTGATGATTTAACTGGATTTTTGCGACCCAATCATTATCAAACTTATGCTCTAAAGTTGAGAAAATAGTTCGAGTATATTGTTCCCAATTACTCCAATTTGCACCATTGTTAAAGCCACGCGACATTTTATTAAATTGACCCGCTGAATTATAAATTGGGATACCGCCCCACGTTGAGCCCTTAGGTTTATTGTCTTGATAATCTGCGCCTATAGTCAGTAGGGTATTCTCAGTTAAATCTGCTTCTAATATGCCGTAGAACACAGGAGTCTTGCGTTCATAGTGATCTAATTGAGATTCTTTGTCTTGATACGCAGCAACGCCACGTCCACGAATACTGCCCGTTTGGTTAAGTGGACCGCTTAAATCAATTTGGCCGCGGTAGTTATTCCATGTGCCTAGACCCAGAGAAACATTCCCTTGAAAATCTTTGGTTGGTTTTTTACGAATCAAATTAATCGTTGCACCAGGATCACCCACCCCAGTTAAAAGCCCCGTTGCTCCTTTTAAAACTTCGATACGATCATAAATCGCCATATCACTTAGGGTATTTCCTGCTGAGTAGGCCGAATCACGATTCATCGGGATCCCATCGTACTGGAAGTTTTGTATTGCAAAACCACGGGAGTAATATTCTGTCCGTTCACTGTCATAGGTCACCACACTAACACCCGGGGTATGCCGCATAACATCATCGATAGAGTTGAGATTAAAATCATCCATTTCTTGGCGAGTAATCACACTAATCGTTTGTGGGGTTTCTTTGGGTTTTAAAACCAAACGCGTTGCTGTGGCAATTGAACCCGGAGTATAGACACCACTGTTTTCTGTAATTTCACCCAATTGGTTTGCTGTAAACTTGAGCGTTGGCAATGCAAGAGGTTCTGCATTATTTTGAGTTATCTCTTCAGTAGCATGCAAAAGGGTAGAAGCAACTACAGAAGTGAGACCTAACATGATCATTTGAATCATTTTTGACAGGTATTTTTTGTCTGCCATTTGTATTCTTGTTGATGACATCGAAAGCGGCCTTATAAGATGTGAGGAGTATGCTTATAATGTCGTTTGAGATTTAAAAAAGGATCAAATAAATTTATCCCTGTCATTTTGAGATTGCATGGGCCTATCTGTGAACGAGGGAAGATTGATTTTAAGCTTTGCACATGGCTAGAGAAAAATAAGCTTGGCAATCATGTTTTCAGCAATTACATCACCATGTTTTCGCCGTTGTTATAATTAGCCATCATGTAAAAATGTTGTAGTGGATTCGCTTTGGATCTTTAAGCAGACCATGATGTAAAGATATGCAACACAGGCTGTGCAATGAATAATATAAAGACTTGGATCGTAAGATCCAAGTCGAGTGCTGTTAATTGTGTTGGGTCATCATTGAGCTAGGACATAATAACGCCAGAGTATCAACCTCAAAAATTGATTTACATTCCAAATACTCCCTCTAAATAATCGTCTTAAGAAAACTGAGATGGGGGGCAAATAGGTCAATGATTTCATTTAAACAGGCATATCTAGATCATCAAATGTTTCTAGCGTTTTACCTTGTTCTAGGTGTTTTTGATAATATGCGACTCTGCTTAGATCTAATGTTGAGCTGGACATGCCGACATTCCAATAGCCGGCCACACGAATATCATCTTTACTCAAATGACCGTGTTGGGTAAACAGCTTCCGTATCGCTCTTGCTTCATTACGTTCACAGGCTGCCCAAATGCTAATATCTTCACGATCTTTAAAATGTTCGGCAACTTTAAGTAGTAAGCCCAATTTACCCGCTTGCTGTGATTTTCCCCGATGAAGTAAATGAATATTTACGCCATGATATTTTGGTAAATCATCAATAATATTGGCGTCACAACTTTCAATATAAATCTCTCCCTGAATTCCCATTTGCCATTGCTGTAAAATTGAATAGACGGCTGGAATGGCGGTTTCATCGGCAAACATCACCACGCGTTTAGCTGGGGTAAAATTGGGGAGAAAGTGCGGTCTTGGACCCGTAAGTTGAATTTTAGTGCCAATTTTTGCTGAATCTAGCCAAAGCATTGCTGGACTTGGGTCAGCATGTAGAACAAAGTCAATTTCAATTTGATGAGTACTTGGATCAAAGCAACGCACGGTATATACACGTGATATAGGTAAGCTGTCTGCTTGTTGATGCACTTCTAAACGAATAGCAAGGTTAGGTGTTGTCCATAAGTCTGGCTGTGTTGTATTGATTTCGCCCCGAATACGTACAATTGATGGAAAAGGATGAGAAATCGCCGTTATCGTCATCTCAATGACTTCCAGATTCCGCATATGATCATCTTGTTTCAGTATCGCTTTTTGATCTGATACTGTTTTTTTGTCTGAAACCTTTTTTTGGTCTGGTACTATTTTTTGATCTAATGTCGTTTGTTGTTGGCTATTCATCATTAAGTCTACCTATCTTTATTGAGCAATAAACCACAATTGCCTTTCTTTCAGTGCTGAGCGGATCGAGAAAATCTGCATGGTGTTAAATGTAAAATATAATCATTATCATTTAAAGGGCATTTATGTTTAAATTACTTGTATTTTAATTTTAGCAATCGATTTATTGCGGAGAGAGGTAAGATTGTGAGACGTTGTAGTATTGATCAGGCTCATGGTTTATTTTAATTGCGTGAAAAATATATTAATTTTAATCTTATAATTTTCTATATAGTCAAATCACCTAATTATTTCATACAAGTGATTTGCATCAAGTCATTGAGCATAAATGAAGCTTATGTTTTTGTATGAACTATTAAAAATTGTTGGTTATCAATTCATTTTTGTACTTTTGAATCATAGCTGGTGATCCTACCCCTCGCTCAACATGAGCAAAAACAAAGCACTGCTTTGTTTGAAGCGCAAGGTTTGGCACCTCCTACGAAAGTGAGGCATCGCCTACGCAAAGGGATTTAAACTTTGAATGTAAGATGTGGCAGTGTAAGCTTTTATATAATTAAACAATACTATTTCATCATATTATTGATTTAATTAAAAATATTAATTAAGAGAAATTATATTATTGTGTCTGATTTTTTTTGACAGGTTGACTATATTTACCGTGCATTTTCTGTCGTTGGCTTTAAAAATTAGTCTTAGATTGATTCACTTATTATTTTTATACAGAGCAACTTTATAGCCTTAAACATCAGGGCAAAACAGAGCTGTGCTATCAGTTGTGCAATAAAATATCTAAGTTCATTGAGCCTAAAGTAATTTTAAAAAATACGCACGATGCTGACTTTGTTCAGGCAATAATTCCAGTACCCGTTGTATTGCATCATTACGTTCAGGAAGACGACTAATAATTTTTAAAAGCGGGTCAATATCCTGAATTTGATAAATCAGATGACTTAAAC
>Ga0207655_1002409_pt1 | contig 15224 bp, 15 predicted proteins | sample KBSM44metaG_FD_184398 | JGI IMG/M metagenome (GOLD analysis project Ga0207655, IMG submission 184398) | Miscanthus rhizosphere microbial communities from Kellogg Biological Station, Michigan, USA - KBS M4-4 metaG (SPAdes) (version 2) | ecosystem: Host-associated > Plants > Roots > Rhizosphere >...
ATCGCATCAGCTTCCAAGGCAATAGCAATATGAGTTTTGGGACAGCTGAAGAAATTAATCTTGTTAAAGCCGCACAAACCACGCTTTTAAATGGATTTACGTACTTCAAGGTTTTAGATGACCCAAGCAATCGCACTCAGCAACCGCCTCGTAAAGCGGTAGTTTACCCTTCATCAAACTACTATCCATATGGCTGGGGCTATCGTCGTCATCCTGTGTTCTGGAATGACCCATTTTATGATATGCCACAAGTGGTGACCATTGACCCTGTGCAAATTTCCTATACGATAGAATGTTATAAAGATAAAAAATCATCACCGAATGATGCATTTGACGCTCGTCTGATTTTGCAATCTTTAGGACAAAAATATGGTGTTAGTCCGACAGGACAAGTACTGCAACCACAGCCTGATGCGGTAACATCAACGAAATAAAAATGCACAAATCGATTTAGGAAAATGAATGAGCGGAATTGAACAAAGTGAAGTTCTCAATGAAATTCCAAACTTAGATCGAAGCAAACGCTTTGCGACCATCGCCTTGGTGGTGGCTGTTGTCGCATGGTTTGCTTTGATCATTTCCGCCAAACTGATGCCTGAGTATGCTTGGTTTATTCATATTCTCATGCTGGGTGCTGAAGCTGGCGTGGTCGGTGGCTTAGCCGATTGGTATGCGATTACCGTGTTGTTTCGTAATCCCTTTGGGAAAATTCCCATTCCTAAATTCCTCAAAGATCACACCGAAATCATTCCACGTAATAAAGCACGTATTGCGGAATCGATGGGTAAATTTGTCCAAGAGAATTTTCTCTCTCCACAAATTGTTGAACGTAGTTTAAAAAGTATTGATCTTAGTTTTGCTGTGGGTCAATGGCTGGCCAATCCTAAAAATAATGGTCAAGTGGTGGATGTGATTCAGCAAACGGTTCCGAAAATTTTCGAATTTGTCGGGCAGGATCAAATTGGACGCTTTATTCAAAACAACAGTGTGCAATGGGTTCGAAATACTCGAATGAACCAATTGGCAAGTGAAATGCTGCGTGCGGTTTTAGAAAATGATTTCCATCAAGATGTATTACAACGTGGACTAGATATTGCCCATGAATGGATGATGACCCATCCTGAAAAAACCCGTGAAATTACCCAAACTATGTTTAAAGAACTTGGTGTTTCACGCCTTGCCAAAGGTGCCAGCTGGATTGGGATTGATGTTGAGCAACGGACCATTGATTCAGTGATTGAAAAAGTGGAATCCATGCTTGCTGATCAGGAGCATCCTATTCGTCAAAAAATTGAAGAAGCTGCACATGAGCTTATGTTGCAATTGGCGGATAACAATAGTCATGCCAGCATAAGTTTAAATGAAACCAAGAACGCCCTTTTAGACAGCGAACCAGTACTCAACTTTATTACTGGTGCTGTGGTGATTTTATGTGATGCGGTTAAATCTGACTTGCTTAAAGCAGACTCGGGTATTGCCATGAATTTACGTATCGCCATTCAACAGCTTGGTGAAAACTTGATGCAAAATCAGTCTGTACGTGAATTACTGAATGATCGAATCAGCGGAATTGCCATCAATTTAAGTGACCAATATAGTGAGAAAGTGATTAAGTTTATTAGTCAACGTATCCATGAATGGGACTCTACCGAAATGATCGCCAAGATTGAAAATGAGGTAGGCGGTGATTTACATATGATCCGTGTTAATGGTGTTGTGGTGGGTGCATTTATTGGTCTAAGTTTAGGTGTGATTCGTGCTGTGATTGATTTTGCGATTTAAAAATATAAAAAATGGGAGTCTAGCTCCCATTTTTTAGCATTGCACTTTTATCAATTTAAATGCTGTATCAATCAATCGCATAATTGATGGTCACCACAACCCGCGCAATTTTATTAATGGTGGCTTTGTCATAAGCACCGCCATAATCACTGTCATCATCAGAACCACTTTCAGGTAAAATATAAAACGCACCCTGACTTGCAGAACGCATCGCACCGACTTTTACCCCACCCACTTTTGCAAACTCATTGGCACGGCTATGCGCATTTTTAGTTGCATTGGCGATCAATGACATTTTTATTTCTTCTAGATTCGACACCAAATACTGCGGTTTTTGCTCGATGGAGATGCCTTTTTCATCTAATAAATACGCATCTTTTGCGGCTTTCTCAATCTTTTGAATATCACGACTATTTATCACTAGTGATTGCATCGCAGTATAGCCTCTAAACTCGCGGGTAAATTTCCCCTCGCCTTGATTCACTTCTTCATAATAGGGTTGAGAACTTTTATTGCCCAGTTTCATTTCTGTTGCCTTAAACCCGTGTTCAACAAAGAAATCTTGTAGTGCTTTTACTTCTTGATCTAACAATTGATAGGCGGCTGAAACACTGTCTGAAGCACGACTGGTTTGCAGATGAATCTCCCAGCGCGCTAGATCTGCTTGAATGGGTTTTTCAGCCAACCCTTTGACCACTATTGAATTTTTTTCACCATTAAACTGCTTAAGTGCATAGCCCATGACACTTGCTGAGATAATGAATCCTAAACTTAGAATGAGTGCAAAGACCCATAAAGTTTTATATGTGATTGATTTATTTTCCATTATTGTAGTATCGCTAAAATTATTATAAATAAGTTATAGTAAGGATCCTACAACAAGTCAACCTACTTTGATCCTATAAACAACATTGCGTTATAGTTTGCGTCATCTATAAAGACTGACCACGCCTTATAAAAATCAGAATAATTCATCTAATCATCATATGAAATCTACATGATCTGATTCAGCGCTTAAAATCACTGCTAAAGTGCGTTTAAGCCATCTAAAATTGCTCTGAAACGAATGAATAAAATTTCAGTTTAGATCTTGTGGGCTTAAAAATGAAAAATTTAGCAATCATCTTATCGATAATTTTACTTCTCACTCTTTTGTAGTTCTATTTAGTTAATCTTACGCATCATACTCGGTGATATACCATAATGTTTTCTAAACTCACGTGAGAATTTCGACATATCATCAAATCCACATTGATAGGCAATTTGATTAATCTTATGTGTATGTTCATTGGTCTGTATCAACATCTTCTTGGCTAATTGCAGACGACTTTGCATCACATAACGGCCAAATGTGGTTTCATTCTGTTGAAAAAGTTTGCTGATATACCGCGAACTAATACGGAGATCTTGAGCAATATCATGAATACTGAGCCCACTATTGTTTAAGTGCTCCAGAATTAAATGCTTGACCTGTACGAGCATGCTGTGGCTACTTGATCGAGGCGTTTTGTCTTTGACCTGATCGAGAACCACATAACGTAGTAAATCAAAAAATTTATGCAGTACCACCTGCTGAAGTTCAGTTGAAGCCTGCTCAGGAAACCAAAATAAATCATGTGCGTAATTTAGTAATAAAATTTTCAGTGGATGCCCATCACCAAAAGCATGACCACAGAACTGGTCAGGTCGCCCAAAATACTGTTGAAATTGTTCACGCGGGAACATGAGAACCAGTTGATTGAATTGTCCATTCAAATACAAATCATACGGCTGCTGAGTATCATGAAAAATAAATTGCCCTTTGCTGAGGCATTGTTCACGACCATGATACTGAACACCCATTTGACCTTCTATCAGGAAGATAAATAAAATCTCATCATGATGACTATGTCTAATATTGGAGGCATGCCGTTCAACATGTTGACCATAACCTTTGATTTCAACCAGTTGAATATTGCCTATATGTTTTGCAGACAAAGCACCAAAAAAGCCATCCTGTACAGAAACATTACAGGTCAATGGTACAAATACTTGACTAATCGCATCCTGCCAATAGTCACGTTGCAGCTTATTTTTGACACGCCTTGTGTCATAGTTAAACATCATTGTCTCTCTTATTTTTAGACGCTTATGCAATAAAGCTAATCCGTTTAGCATAATTTGTAAACCTTCAACTCAGCGCCTCCTAATTTTGAGATCAAGCACAAATTATCTCTTTTAAATTTGAAATCATTTTTGGATTTTTAGTTCCGTATAGATCTATTTTTTGTGCCTGCTCAGCATACCCCCTGATCAATCTTTGGCTTTATAACCAAAAGTGCAATATTGCTTAGTTATTGAGAAAGGATCACTCATGAAAACTTCAATTAAAGTCGCTTGTGTACAAGCGGTTCCTGCATTTCTCGACTTACAAGGAAGCGTAGACAAAACCATCAAAATTATTGCCGAAGCAGCGGAAAAAGGGGTTGAACTTATCGCCTTTCCCGAAACTTGGATTCCTGGCTACCCATGGTTTTTATGGTTAGATTCTCCTGCTGCAAATATGCCGTGGGTATATCAATACCATCTCAACTCTCTTGAACTTAACAGTGACCAAGCCAAACAAATTGCGGATGCTGCAAAAAAATATAATATGCATGTGGTTTTAGGCTCGAGTGAGCGTGATCATGGCAGTCTGTATATTTCCCAATGGATTATTGATCATCATGGTGAAACCATCGCTGTACGTCGAAAATTAAAAGCCACCCATGTAGAGCGGACTTTATTTGGTGAAGGTGATGGTAGTTCTCTGCAAGTCTATGACACTGCGCTTGGTCGCATTGGGGCACTGTGTTGCTGGGAACATTTACAGCCCTTAAATCGTTATGCAATGTATTCTCAGCACGAACAAATCCATATCGCAGCATGGCCTAGTTTTAGCTTATATACGGATATGACTGCCGCACTCGGCGCAGAAGTTAACAATGCGGCTTCACGTCTGTATGCAGCTGAAGGACAATGTTTTGTGCTTGCATCTTGTGCGATGGTTTCTCAGGAAATGATTGACGCTTTATGTACCGATGACACAAAGAAACAGTTATTAAAAACTGGTGGTGGTGCATCACGAATTTATGGCCCTGATGGTGGTGATCTTGTCACTCCACTTGCCGAAGATGAAGAAGGTCTGTTAATCGCTGACATTGATCTTAATCATATTATTTTTGCCAAGAATGCGGCAGATCCTGTAGGACATTATTCTCGTCCAGATGTTTTTCAGTTGGTCTTTAATGCTCAACATAAACCTAACGTGATCTATTCAGCACCCACCGTACGTTCTGCTATCGAGCCAACAAATGTTGATGTGACAGCAGAATTGGAGGTTGAAGGAGAATAAGTGAGGATTTGCTATTTTTGGTTGTGAAGGCGAACTCAATCTTGGTCAATTTTTAATTAAAGAAAGGTTCTATAAGGGTCTTTCTTTAATAGAGGGCTCCTTGGATATAAAATAATTTATTGTTTTTTACCAGAAGAAAAACATTAATATCTTGTTTAAAATATATTCTCCCATGGTCTAGTTGTGCGTCTGCTGCTCAAAGGATCTTCATTTCTTATTAGTAGCCAATCGTGCCAATGTTGTAGCTCGTTTTGCTGCGAATTTAGCTTCTACATCCTCATGAGGAATCAGATTCCCTGCATTCGCCTGATCTAAGCCAATTTGTACTTGCTTTTGAAACCAAGCACCATAAGATACCACTTCTGGTTGTTGCTTTATAAAATCGCATATGAAATCACGTAATAATTGCGCTCTGCTACGATCCATATCTTTCGTAAAACTAGAAAATTCTTTCTTTAAAGATTCATCCGCTCGGAATGTGAAAGTCACTTCTATCATAGTTTTAGCTCCAATGTGTTTTAAAATCCAAACTATTGAATATATTATATTTTTATATAAAAATATAAATTAAAATTGTTATGTTAATTTAAATCATCTAGATTTTTTAATATATTCATATCATCTTGACTAAATTTTTCTTTATCTTTAAAAGCATTTTGATGGATAGTTTCAATGCTAGAAGAATTTTCACTCGAAGATAAATATGCAATATTTTCAGACATATTTATAAATATTTTGATATCAGTTTTATTATCACCCATGACTAAACCATTGGTATATTTCATTTTTGCGTACTGATTTTTATATTTTGCATAGATATAATAATCACTAAAAGTGCTTATATTTTCTTTTTTATAACTTTGCATTCTCCCATCTTTAAATAAAACAGTATAATTGTTAGTTTTTCCTATATATTTTTTTAATTCATGTCCATCCAATAGATACCCATACGGATTTACCACCAACTTTAAGTCTTTATTATCTATAGATTTATCAAAGATAATATCTACTTTTGTTTCATAATCCTGCGAAGATATGTTTGAGCATGAAACCATAACGATTAATCCTATAAAAATTGTAAATAACTTTAAAACCATAGTTAAATCCTTAATCAGTCTTAGAAGCTTACTTCCTTTATATTAGGTATAGGATAATGATGGTTACCATGATCATTGAATTGCTTTTGAAAAGCTCTTTCAATCAATTTTCCATTTATATATTTTTTCATAGGTTGGGCTGGTGGAAATGGTAAAGGTACGCCTCTAGTAGCTCTTAAACCATCACCAGGTATTGATCCAACCATATATGTAAAATTCACATGCCAACCTTGGTCATCATTTCTTAGAATACTCGAATCTCTTTTATCTGGATAAAAAGATGGTTTGGCTGGTGCAGATTGTCCCCACACTTCAATATCTCTAAAATTAACACAATCAGATAGATCTTTAGCAAAGATTCTTGCACCTTTCACATCTGTAGCTGTGTTGCAACCAAACATTATAAATTTGGATTTATTAGCCCACTGAAAATCTATACTGCTCCATCCTGATAAACCCATCTGCTTTATACTTACTGGATCAACCGTACACGCAGTAGAGCCTGTAGGACCATCAAACCATGCATGAGAAAAAATACTAACTTCTTTAACCTCAACATGACCAATACCCCGTCTTTTTGTTATAGAGCTAGCCACTGTAGTAATGATTTCCGCTATATCTTGTATTGGCACCAAAAAAACTAAATGTTGATCTTTATCAAACCATGTTTCATTTTTAATATTTATACGCCTTGTTATTGCCGAGTACATCATCAAATTGTCACCTCGAGCATTCCCTGTTGTATAAAACAAAAGAAATAATTGTTTTTTTCTAGTAATTTTAATATGTTGTGTATTATTTTCTTGAGTAGAAGTTCTTGCTGTTGAAGTCTTTCTTGGTGGAATACCCATTTTTATTTTAGCTCCAAATGAATTTGAACGTCTTTTTCTTCATTTGAAAAGAATGTAGATGAGTAACCATCCTTATCCGTCATACCTTGTATTTCCGATCCATTCGGATAGATTGCTGTATATGGCGTATTTTTATAAGGAATTCCACTATCATCAGTAAATAAATATCGTAAATTGTATGCAGTACCTTCAGGGAGGAAAGGTAATTTTGTTTCCACCTTTGCCCCGCTCTTAAAAATATGCTGCCCAGCTTTTACTTCAAACTTTGCTGGAGTGATTATGGTTATGCCATTTTTATTGATAATAATTTGAGAACCACCTGCCATAGCCCACCTTTTTATTAAGTTTTTATAAAATTAGTTGTAAATATAGTTTAATATAAAAATTCAATAATTCAAAACTTACTATAAAAGTATGACTTTCATCATTGCGATACAATTAAATGACAGCGCCCTTATTGCAGCAGACAATAAGAAAATTGTTTTAAAAGAAACAGAGGAAATCCAATTCAACATAGAAATGGCTTCAAAAATTTATCCGTGGGATAACGGTATCATTACAGGTACTGGTGAAGGCTACGTTGTCAGTAGATCTATTGAATTATTTAAAAAATTAGCGCATTCAGATCTAAATAAACTTCCTCAATGCCTTGAAATTTCAAGGCAGATGAGAGAGTTAGAGATTGGAACAAATTATTTCCAAGTGGAAAATACTAAATTGTTGTGTTCGAGTTATAGTAAACATGGTGCACAGCTCTATAAAATAGAGCGATTTGATCCATTACAACCGTACAAATTGATTGCTGTTAAACCACTGGATATATCGGTTTGGCTCTTTCACCCCAACATTGATGCAATTTCAACAGATCTACAATATCTCTATAGAGATCTCGAAGACTATTCATCTTTCAGCAATGAAGCGGATTGGATAAATTATTACATCAATCGAATAGCACCTATTTATCAGAAGCAAAGCCTATGTGATCCTTTAATGAGCCAAAGCTTTGATATATTCTTGCAAACTAAGGATAAGTACATCTTTGGTCATGTTCCAAATACTCAGAATGAACTATTAGAAAGTAGAGACTTTTAACCAAACCAGTAAAAAAGCGATTCAATCTAGTATGTTCAAAATATTTGATCAAAAAAGTCTATATGATTTTCAATTATGTAAAAATTTGATTTAAAAATCGTGGAACATGAGAAATCAAAAAAGCCGTTCTAGGATGCTTAACCTTAGAACGGCTTTGACTAAGAAATTGATGCTAAAAGGAAAACCTAAAGCATTTCGTATAAGATGTATTATGTTAATTTTAGGAAAATTTAACTTATTGACCACGTTATTTCTTTACATCTATATATTGAATAGACTGTTCCTTTAAAGGTTTAAGCAACTCTTGTAAATGAGGTTGCAATATTTTTAAAACATTTTGATTAGTTAAAACAGGCAAATTTTCTAATGACTTCTCTAATTCATTACCAAATCCTAATCCATCAGATTTAATAGATAATGAAGAACTAATACTTCCTTTTTCTTTTATACGCTGTAACGTAGAAATAAGGTTTTTAGTTTTATCAATATCTAATTCAATAACTTTTTCTTCTACTGTATGATCATTTTTCTCTGTCAAACTCACGGCAGCAGCCGCAGCAGCTGTTACAGCTGCACCTATTAACCAAGGTAAAGGCATCATTAATCCTCCAGAAAACTTTCTAATTTATCTAAATTTATTTCATCCAAGATTTTGTTTTCTATATCTTTTTTATTAAAAACATAAATACCAGAATTTTGAAGTACTTCTACGCTTCGTTTTAATGCGTCCACAAACTCAAATAAGTCTATATCTAGTAAGCTAATAATTAAAAATAAGTTATCTACACCAAGAGTAATTTTACCAGATTCAATCTTAGATAAAGTTGATTTACTACATCCCAATAAATCAGAAAATCTAGTTTGTGAAATACCTAAAGCCTCTCTTTGAAAAGTAATTATTGATCCAATAACGACTTGAAGAGGAACACTTGATTTATAGCTCACCAAAATTTTCTCAAAGTAATGTGTCTATCCATGATACACAAAAGTTTCACCTAAATAAACGCAAAGTAAAATATCTTAAAAATCATATTGTTTCCATTTTACAAAAATAATTGTTGACTTAAATGAAACAGCTGTGGTTTCATAATAGTCATAGAAAAGACTATCAGAAAATTTTCTAAATATCGTTAAATAATTGATTTTTACAAGGAGAATCAAATGGAAGAACAAGTTAAAAGCTCAACAGTTGTTGCTACTGTTGGAACCGTAGCTACGGGAGCAGTTGCAGCTTCTACTGCATCTGCTGTTGTTGGCGGATCAGCTGCAACTATTATGGCCGCAACTGCTGGTACTACGGGAGCAGCTTTAGCTGGAACAGCGGGCGTTGCTGGAACAGCGGGTGGAGCCGCTATTGCTTCTGGTATGGCAACTATTGGTTCAGTCGTTGGTGGTGGAATGGCTGCAGGAGCTATCATTACTGCTGCGGCACCTGTGGCCGCAGTAGCTGCAATAGGTTATGGGTTGTTTAAGTTTTTTGAAGATTAATAAAAAAAGAAGTCCATAAGTAAGCCCATTTAACATAATGGGCGTTATGCGAAGTCAAACATTACCCTCATTATCAATATAATAGGAGCTATAAAGCCAAAATCCCAACTCAACTTCCCCCATATATTGTGTAACTAAAAATTACGTCCATCGAAAACCTAACTTCATCAATCTTGAACACCTATCGCCCCCTAACCAAGAGATTACTTAATCCTATTCAGCTCCTTAAAACGACCTGCTAAACTGCCACCAATGCATTTATAAAATCAGTCTGGTCATGATCGAAATCCACTCCAAACTTCCTGCACAAGGCGTCACCATTTTTAGCATCATGACCGCTATGGCACATCGTCTTAACGCCCTTAACTTGTCACAAGGTTTTCCGGACTTTGATGCGCCACCTGCATTACTACAAGCACTCAGCCAAGCCACATTAGACGGTTTTAACCAATACGCAGCGGGTGATGGTTTATTAGCGCTAAGAGAACAACTGGCACAACTATTTTTAAAACGTGATCTACTACAACTTGATCCAATCACAGAAATCACCATCACTCCTGGGGCAACGATCGGGATTTTTAGCGTAATACAAGCCATCATTCATCATAACGATGAAGTGATTATTTTTGATCCAAGCTATGACAGCTATGCACCGAGCGTGCAATTGGTCGGTGGTAAAGCCATTCATATCCCACTCAATGCGCCAGCGTTTTCTGTAGATTGGAATCAAGTTAAATCTGCGATTACAGATAAAACCCGTATGGTGATTGTAAATACCCCACACAATCCAACTGGGGCGATTTGGTCTAAACAAGACTGGCTAAATTTAATTGAACTGATTCAAGATAAAAATATTATTGTGCTTTCAGATGAAGTCTATGAACATCTGATTTACGACGGCGAAAAACATTATTCGGCATTGTCATTTCCAGAACTCAGAGATCGTAGTTTTGTGGTCGGTTCTTTTGGTAAAACCTTTCATGTAACAGGTTGGAAAACAGGTTATTGCATTGCGACCCCAGAGCTCATGAAAGTATTTCGTCAAATTTATCAATTTGCCAACTTCTGTGGGGTAACCCCTGTACAAGTGGCACTTGCCAATTTTATGCAACAGCACCCTGAACATATTGATGGCTTATCAAGCTTCTATCAGCAAAAGCGTGACCTGTTTATTTCGGGTATTGCGAATTCAAAATTCAGTTTAATTCCCTCTCAAGGTACATTCTTTCAAAATGTCGACTACAGCCAAATTCGCCCAGATTTAAATGATGTAGAGATGTGTAAATTCTTAGCGGAAGAACATAAAATTGTGGCGATTCCAGTTTCTGTTTTTTATAAGCAAGCCCCTAAAAACTTACGTTTAGTGCGTTTTTGTTTTGCTAAAAAGGAACAAACTTTAATTCAGGCCTGTGAAATTTTAAATCAAATTTAATCCCGATCCATACAGATCATCTTTTTAAAATTAAAGCCTGAGTTACTGAAATACTCAGGCTTTTTACTCAGCGTTTGTTATATTATCAATAAGATAAAGACACTCGAAATAGACAGTAGAATAAAAGATGCCAGCTCGTCCCGATATGCTTCACCAACCCAAGTTCTGGAAGGTTTTTTTAATCTTCCTCGGCCCACTGATTCTAACCAATATTCTGCAAAATCTATCTGGAACAATTAATACCATTTTTGTTGGGCAGATGCTCGGTGTAGAAGCGATTGCCGCAATTTCGGTATTTTTTCCGATTCTATTTTTATTGCTGGCTTTTGTGATTGGTCTATCTACAGGCGCAACTGTGCTGGTTGGGCAAGCGTGGGGCGCCAAAGATATCGAAAAAGTGCGTACCATTGTTGGCGCACTGTTATTTATGACCCTGATTGGTGGATCAATCATTGCCTTTTTAGGGGTGTTTTTTGCCAAAGAAATTCTATTGCTTTTGGGTATAGATCCCAAAATCATGCATCTTGCACTGCCCTATGTTCAATGGATGTTAATGAGTAGCCCTTTTCTATTCATCTACATCACCTACACCTCTATTTTACGTGGTGTGGGTGACAGTACTACACCCTTGATGGCATCAAGTCTGACGATCATTGTGGGCGTCATTGTAACCCCAGCCTTGATTGGCGGTTATTTTGGTCTACCTAAGCTCGGCATTATTGCTCCAGCGATTGCCAGTGGCTTAGGCTTTATTTCGACCTTAACTTTCCTCTATGTCTATTTGAATAAAAAAGATCATGCTTTAAGACCAGATTCGGCGTTAATCCAACATATCCGCTATCACCCACAATTTAGTCGCAGTATTTTGCGCTTGGGTGTGCCGACAGGTATTCAAATGGTGACCAACTCGGTCGCAGGTTTGGTGGTGATTGGACTGGTTAACCAACATGGTGCACATGCAACAGCGGCCTATGGTGCAGTCAACCAAGTGCTCAACTATATCCAATTCCCTGCTTTGTCGATTGCCATTGCAGGTTCCATCTTCGCCGCTCAAGCGATTGGTGCTGGGAAGTCTGAGTTATTGGCAAAAGTGACGCGAACGGCGCTGCTCAGTAATATCGTGATTACAGGCTCATTGGTACTCTTGGCCTATATTTGTTCAAAATATTTGATGGCGCTGTTTATTACAGATCCATCTGTGATTGAATTGGGTCAACAATTACTATTTATTGTGTTGTGGTCGATTATATTCTTTGGTGCAAGTGCAATTTTTGCCTCAATCATGCGTGCCAGCGGAACTGTAACTGTTCCTATGATTTTTAATATTTTATCCATCCTGCTCATTGAAGTTCCATGTGCTTATTTATTTAGTCAGTGGTTTGGTTTACAAGGCATTTGGTATGCGCTTGCACTGACCTTTTTCAGTCTATGTCTCATGCAAGGTTTGTATTATCAATTTGTTTGGAAAAAGAAAACGATTGAGATCTTAATTTAAATGCATCGGCACTGTGCCCATGCATTTAAATCAATAATGTTGAGCTTTATCGAGATGATTTTAATCCTTTCGATAAAGCTCAATTACCTTAAGCTCCGACTGCCCTAATAACTTGCTTTTATTACGCTCAAACACTTGTTGAATTGCTGGATCATTCGGATCAAAGACTAAGGCTTGCGGTAAAATTTGCTGCTCATTGAGATAGCTTTCAGCAAACAAGATTAAAATTTTTCCATTTTCCAGCAGTTCAATTTTCTGAGGTTTGGCAGGTAGTTTAAATGCAGCCTTTTGGCTATTTTCTTGCGTTTGGTCAACAAGATTCAGTAGATAAATATCTAAATCTTGTTGATCTAGGGCACTATTTAACTGATTGAATCGGTTAAAATTGGCTTTCTCAGCATAATACAAATATTGATCGCCTAAATAACCCATTAAGATAGGTATGCTTCTGGTGTAGATCTCTCGATAAGTATAGCGATTGTCTTCTTGCTCATCTTGATTTGTAGATGGTTCATCTTGGACGTTAATTACACTTACAATATCTGCAACACGTCGATCATAAATCCCAATTTGGTTTTCCGAATCTTGATAAAACTCAACCACTGAACGATACGCATCAACGGAATAGAGAACTTTTTCAGGTACATCAAAATTGAGTTCAAAAAAACTCAGATCCGCAGTATTCATATAAATATAAGGATGATTTGCCCAATCACCTAAAATACGAATACTTTTTTGCTCTGGTTCAAAGACCATATCGATTTCACGACAAAAGTGTTCCTGATAATTTGCTGGCAATGCGGCTGTGGTGATTTTGCCTGATTTCAACTGGATGCGTGAAATACTGTTCCCTACACCATTGTAAACATATAGATTCTCACCCTGTTTATCCAATAATAGTTTGCGTGGATAACGTTCAACTTTAAATTTTTGCAATACCTGTTTGGTCTTTAAATCGATTGCAAAAACTTGGTCATAATCCAAAGATGCCACATACATGATTTGGCCATCACGGCTTAACACCACATCGGTTGCACCGACACCTCGGCACATGTTGTGCATACAACCAGTTTCATCATCAGCTAAAGCATATTGGTAAAGCAGTTCCTCTTTGAATGAAACAAGATTAAATCGATAGACTGCATTTTTCTCTGTTTCTGTATAGTAAAGATTGTCCCCATATCGACGATAATCTCCCATTGCATTCATATTGGATAAAATAACGGTTTGCTGTGGGACAGCTTCCAAAAAGACCTGACTCTCATAGAATTTTTGAATCTTGATCTTTTGTTCATGACAATCATGGATGTACTGTTGCTTGGTTTCCCCCAAGTAGCTTCCAATATCAAGCTGCTCTTCACCATTCCACAGATAGTTACAATATTGACTGGCCTGTTGTAAATCACTGATCTGATTTTGCTGTGGCGAGGGTGCTGAACTTTGACCCTGTCCTGAAGGGATGGCAGCCATGATCGCTTTCACTCTTTTTATATTCTGTTCTGACTGTGCAGCTTGTTGGAATTTTTTGGCATAGGTTGTATGGGCTTCAAGATCATAGCTATCTAATACACTATAGGTCGCTTTAAATGCATCATAGCCTTGCAGTTGGGCTGATAAATAGTGCCCAATCAACGCCACTTTTCGATTCAATACGTCGATATTTTTTTCATGCTGCTTTTTTACCCGTTTAGACACAATTGTTGCAAACTCATCCACCTGATCTTGGTACTTGTCAATCATTTGGGTTAATAGAACGAGCTGTTTCTTCTGCGCTTCTTGAATGTCATTCATATCATGTAATGCAGATCGATAAGTACTGGCCTGATCTTCATCCAATAAAGGATAAGGTTGATCAAATCGAATGTTATCAACAATGCTACGATTAAAATGCACAACCGGTTTTAATTCTTCCTGAACTTGATCAAGCAATTGATAAATAATGGTTAAATCTGAATATAACATCGCATCCAATTTAGAAAGATCAGGATCTATTTTGCGTAATTGTTCTTGGTGAATAGCTGTTTGATATAAGTCTAGATATTGCACAGAACGATCAAAATATTGTGACCAAAATTTTCTATATTTATAATCTGCTAAGAAACCTGAATATAACCGATCATCCTCATCCTCTTTGATATATTGTGGGTAGAGTCGTTCTATTTCTGCTCTATAAAGCTCTGTATTTTCTGCCGTATCATGACTTGAATGGTCTTGTACACCAGCGACACTGTCTAAAATACTGGCATTCTCTTGATCAGTAGCAGCATAGGTTAAATGTGAGGCGAATAAAATCATACCTATACTTAGGCTTAAAATGGCTTTCTTCATAAAATGCTCAATTCAAATTATCTTTATAATAAAAATAAAAATTTAATATTTTCTGATCTATTCTAACAAATTATTGTATCAATCCCAATCCGCAGAATATTAATGAATTTAAAGCATGCTGATTTTTATTTTCAATTGATTCGATTATTTCACAATATCTAAAATGAAAAAACCGTCAGCTTGACGGTTTTTTCATTTTATAAATCAATTATTTTGGTTCTAGCTTTTTACTAAACTTGGTCGCAAAACCTGTAATTTTTTGATATCCAGTCGGTAAAATACGCTG
>Ga0207655_1002411_pt1 | contig 15220 bp, 17 predicted proteins | sample KBSM44metaG_FD_184398 | JGI IMG/M metagenome (GOLD analysis project Ga0207655, IMG submission 184398) | Miscanthus rhizosphere microbial communities from Kellogg Biological Station, Michigan, USA - KBS M4-4 metaG (SPAdes) (version 2) | ecosystem: Host-associated > Plants > Roots > Rhizosphere >...
GACGCGGTTGACGTCCAGGCTCATCAGCAGGCTGACAACCGTGGCGATGCCCACACCCAGCAGCGCACCCGGCACAAACCGCAGCGCCTGCGGCCGGCGTTTTTCCCACAGCCACATTACCGCGATCGTACCCAGGCCCAGAAGGCCCGCCTGCATGGCGCTGCCCGGGCCCATGGCGCCAAACAGCGTTTGCGGGAAGGCGATCAGGTTATCCAGCCCCGATGGCTTGGGCCCGCTGTCGAACATCACATGGGCCTGGGACAAGACAATCAGCACGCCAATCCCGGCCAGCATGCCGTAGACCACCGCAGGCGCCGTGACCCGAAACCAGCAGCCGAGCTTGAGGCGACCGGCGAGCAACTGCAGCACACCGGCCAGCAACAGAATCGGGCCGAGCATCGCCATGCCGTGCTCGCGCACCAGTTCGAATACCAGTACAGCAAGGCCTGCCGCAGGGCCGCTGACCTGCAACGGAGACCCCGCAAGCCAGCCGACCACGATGCCGCCGATGATGCCGGTAACCAGGCCCTTGGCGGGCGGCATGCCCGAGGCAATGGCGATACCCATGCACAGCGGCAGCGCCACCAGAAAAACTACCACCGAAGCCAGCAGCTCCCGTGGCAATAAAGCTTTCAGATCCGTAGTTGCCATGGGGCTCTCCGCATAATCTTCAGACGTGACAATGCCCCGCAGCACGCACGATGCGCGGCCGCCAAGAGCTTGAATGAGGTTGGAACCGGGTAGCAGTCCGGCTTGCCGGCGGGGCGGATCAGAGGACGCCGACGCCGGCATGCCGGACTGCTACGGTCGGTGATTGCCTTTCACCGACGCAGGCTCACAAGACGCGAGCCTGCGTGCAACGGGCGATCAGTAACGCGAGCGAGGCGTCGCTGTCGGGATGGCGTGATCACCATCAAGAGGCAGGAAGGCTCCCTGCTTGGAGTCGTAGGCGCGGATTTCGCTGGTCTCGATGTTGTAGACCCAGCCGTGGATGAACAGCTGACCGCTGGCCAGTTTCGACGCCACCGATGGGTGGGTGCGCAAATGCTGAAGCTGGGCGATGACGTTCTCTTCGGTGAGCACGTGCATGGTTTCATGCTCGCCAGTGCAGTTGCAGTTGTCCTGGACCACGGTCTTGGCGACCTCGGCGTGACGCAGCCAGGCCTTGACCGTCGGCATCTTTTCCAGGGAGTCAGGGTTGAGCACCGCACGCATCGCGCCGCAGTCGGAGTGGCCGCAGACGATGATGTGCTGCACGCCCAGGGCCATGACCGCGTATTCGATGGCTGTCGAAACGCCGCCGTTCATGGGGCCGTACGGCGGAACCACGTTGCCGACGTTGCGGGTGACGAACAGGTCGCCCGGCGAGCTTTGGGTAATCAGTTCAGGGACGATGCGCGAGTCGGCGCAGGTAATGAACATCGCCCGTGGGTGCTGGGCAGTCGCCAGCTTCTTGAACAGTTCTTCCTGCTGCGGGAAGACGTCATGGCGAAAATGTTTGAAGCCATCGACGATGTGTTGCAGCGCCGCGTCGGCGGATTCGGCATGGCTCGCAGCACCTGTCGTGGCGGCCTGAGGTGTTTTATCCCTGTTGCTCATGTCTCATCCTCTCTAAAAACGGATTGAAGTGGATTTTCCGGTAATTCCCGTGGGCTACCCACCTTTTCAGGCATGACGGACAATTTCATCGATATGCGACCCGCTGGTCACTTGTGAAACACCCTACCGGCCAAAACTTAATTGAAACTGAATGCACCGCTCTAACTCGCGGGTCTGGCTTAAGAAAATCTTAATCCCCGCATGTTTCCACCCCTCGTAGCAGCACGGCTTGCCGGCGGGAGCGGTGGTTCAGTTAATGATACGTTGGCTGACACACCGCCCCGCCGGCAAGCCGTGCTGCTACGGGTGCAATTGCTGACAGTTAAGACGCCACACGAGTCACAACAGTGACATCTGACCACCCGGTGGGCAGAACGCCTCACAATCGAGCCTGAAACTGTCGCGCCGGTTCAGCTCCAGCTTGCGCATTGCAATACTGTAGCGCTGTGCGAGCAGCTCGGCGAACACCCCTTCGCCGCGCATCCGTGAACCGAAGCGGCTGTCGTACACCTGCCCGCCACGGCTCTGGCGCACCAGGCTCATCACGTGCTCGGCCCGTTGCGGGTAGCGCGCCTGCAGCCACTCCTCGAACAGCGGCGCGACTTCCAGCGGCAGGCGCAGCATCACGTAGCTGGCACTCAGCGCGCCGGCGGCCTTGGCCTCGCTCATCATTCGCTCAAGCTCCATGTCGTTGATCATGGGGATGATCGGCGCCAGCAACACGCCGACCGGCACGCCCGTATCGCGCAGCACCCGGATCGCCCGCAGCCTGGCCTTGGGCGCCGCAGCTCGGGGCTCAAGGATGCGTTTGAGTTCGTCGTCCAGTGACGTCAGGCTGATGAACACCGACACCAGCCGCAGCTTTGCAAGCTCGGCCAGCAGGTCCAGGTCCCGCAGAATCAACGACCCCTTGGTGATGATCGTCACCGGATGCCGATAGCGCAGCAGCACTTCGAGGATGGCCCGTGTGAGTTTGTGTTCGCGCTCGATGGGCTGATACGGGTCGGTGTTGGCACCCAGGGTGATGGGCGCCACGCTGTAACCCGGCTTGGACAATTGCTGCTCAAGCAAAGCGGCCGCGTTGGTCTTGGCGATCAGCCTGGTCTCGAAATCCAGCCCCGGCGACATGTCCCAATAGGCGTGGCTGGGCCGGGCGTAGCAATAGATGCAACCGTGCTCGCACCCCCGGTACGGGTTGATGGAGCGGTCGAACGGGATGTCCGGCGAGGAGTTGCGCGCAATGATGCTCTTGGCCGTTTCCAGGGTAACGGTGGTGCCTTGGGTCAGCGGCACTTCCTGATACCAGCCATCGTCCTCGACCACCGAGCGATTGGGCGCGAAACGGTTGTGGGGATTGGTCGCGGTGCCGCGGCCGCGCGGGGGCAGGGAAATGGACATGCGCGCCTCTGGATAACTGTTCATATATACAGTATCGCGAAACGCCCCGTCTCTCCACGGGCAGCCGACAAAAATCCCCAAGGCACCGATCAATGGCAATCAACACGGCTTTGACATTTACCCGACATCGCCTTGACCGGCGGCGGCACAGACTCGCTGCACTTCTTCCGCCACCGGCCATTCACCATGCTTCCTCGTTTGCCCGCCATGCTGTTCGCCTCCCTGCTGGCTGTTTCGACTGTGTCGTTGGCGCAGGCCAGTGACACGACGTCACCCACGTCTGCATCCCGCCCTGCGCAGTGGGCGCAACCGATCAACACCGGCTACAACCTGTATCGCATCACGCCCACGCTGTACCGCAGCCGCCAGCCGGACGCCGATGCGCAGCCCTTGCTCAAGCAGCTTGGCATCATGACCGTGGTGAACTTCATCAAGGAAAGCGACACCAAATGGCTGGCCGATCCAGCCGTGACCCAGGTTCAGATTCCGCTGCAAACCGTGCACATCGACGATGCCGACGTGATCAAAAGCCTGCACGCGATTGAAACGGCGCAGCAGCGAGGTCCGGTGCTGATGCACTGCAAGCACGGCCAGGACCGCACCGGCCTGATAGCGGCGATGTACCGGATCGTGGTCCAGGGCTGGACCAAGGAGCAGGCGGTGGAGGAGATGACCCACGGCGGTTATGGCGATGAAGACAATCTCAAGCGGGGAATTGCCTACATCGACAAGGTGGATGTTCAGGCATTGAAGACGGCTTACCAAAGCGGTGCATGCAGCACCAGCGCGCTGGCGAGCTGCGCGATCAAGGGCTGGTTTCAGAAAACCGACGTGGCCGGCGTCCCCACAATCTTGTGGCGACTGTAGGAGCGCGCTTGCCCGCGACGGCGGAGTGTCAGGCGATGAATGCGTCGCGGACACACCGCCGTCGCGGGCAAGCGCGCTCCTACAGGGCGTGAGTCATAAGCCTCAGCTCGGATCAACCGGCTTCTTCAACTTCGGATTAGGGAAGAACTGCACGCCCTGTACCTTCGGATCGGCTGGTTTGACCGGTGCCTTGTTGACCCGCGTACCCAACTCCTTGGGCACTGACTGGCCCTGGGCGTTGAGCGTGTCCGCGTAGCCGCAATGCACGCATTCGCGATGCGGAACGTCGTCTTCGTTCCACATCATCAGTTTGTCAGGCTCACTGCACGCCGGACATACAGCCCCGGCGATGAAGCGCTTCTTGGTCACCACGCGAGGTGTGTCGCTCATGCTGCCGCGTCCTCGCTCAGGCCGGAATGACGCAACAGCGCGTCAATCGAAGGCTCACGCCCGCGGAAGTCGACGAACAGCACCATCGGCGCCTGCGAGCCACCACGGGCCAGGATCGCCTCGCGGAACGCACGTCCGGTTTCGGCATTGAGCACGCCGTCTTCTTCGAACTTGGAGAAGGCATCGGCCGACAGCACTTCAGCCCACTTGTAGCTGTAATAGCCCGCCGCATAACCGCCGGCGAAGATGTGCGCAAAGCTGTTCGGGAAGCGGTTGTACGCCGGTGGACGCATGACCGACACCTCGTCGCGCACGCCTTCGAGCACTTGCAGCGTGGTGCGACCGTCGCCGTGGGTGGCATGCAGTTCGAAGTCGAACAGCGAGAATTCCAACTGACGCACCATCATCAGGCCGGACTGGAAGTTCTTCGCTGCCAGCATTTTTTCCAGCAAATCCTGAGGCAGCGGCTCGCCGGTCTCATAGTGTCCGGAGATCAGCGCCAGGCCTTCGGGCTCCCAGCACCAGTTTTCCATGAACTGGCTTGGCAGCTCGACCGCATCCCACGCCACGCCGTTGATGCCCGAAGCGCCGGCGTGCTCGACGCGGGTCAGCAGGTGGTGCAGGCCATGACCGAATTCGTGGAACAGGGTGGTGACTTCATCGTGGGTCAGCAGGGCAGGTTTGCCCGAGTCTGCCGGAGTGAAGTTGCACACCAGGTTGGCCACCGGGCTCTGCAGCGAGCCTGCCGAGGTGCGGCGGCGATCGCGGGCACCGTCCATCCACGCACCGCCACGCTTGTTGGCGCGGGCGTAGAGGTCGAAGAAGAAGCGGCCGACGTGCTGGCCGTTTTCCTTGATTTCGAACAGGCGAACGTCCGGGTGCCAGGTGTCGAAACCTTTCTGCTCGGTGATTTCGATGCCGTACAGTTTTTGCACGATGGCGAACAGACCGCCCAGCACCTTGTCGATCGGGAAGTAGGCGCGCAGGGCCTCCTGGGAAACGCTGTAGCGCTGCTCGCGCAGCTTCTCGCCGTAGAAACCGCTGTCCCAGCTTTGCAGATCCGGGCAGCCTTGCTCGGCGGCGTAAGCCTTCAACTGCACCAGGTCCTGTGCGGCGAACGGCTTGCTGCGCTTGGCCAGGTCACGCAGGAAACTCAGTACCTGATCGCTGGATTCAGCCATCTTGGTTGCCAGGCTCAGTTCCGAGAAGCTGGCGAAACCCAGCAGTTTGGCCAGTTCCTGGCGCAAATCGAGGATCTGCTTCATCACCGGGCCGTTGTCGTTCTTGCCGGCGTTCGGGCCTTGGTCGGAGGCGCGGGTGCAGTACGCGGCGTAGACTTCCTCGCGTAACCCACGGTCCTGGGCGTAGGTCATCACCGCGTAGTAGCTCGGGAATTCCAGAGTGATGAGGTAGCCTTCCAGACCTTTGGCCTGGGCGGCAGCGGCCATTTGTGCCTTGGCCGAATCAGTCAGGCCGGCGAGCGCCGCTTCGTCGGTGACGTGCTTGGTCCAGGCTTGGGTGGCGTCGAGCAACTGGTTGGAGAACTGGCTGCCCAGCTCCGACAGTTTGCTCTGCACTTCGGCGTAACGTTTCTGCTGCTCGGGCGGCAGATCGATGCCCGACAGGCGGAAGTCACGCAGCGAGTGCTCCAGAATGGTCTTCTGGGCGACGTCGAAACCGGCGGCTTCCGGGCTGTTGGCCAGGGCTTCGAAGGCCTGGAACAGCTCACGGTTCTGGCCCATTTCAGTCGAATAGGCGCTCAAGCCAGGCAGGCAGGATTCATAGGCTTCGCGCAATTCGGCGCTGTTGCACACGGCGTTCAGGTGGCTGACCGGGCTCCAGGCAGCGCCCAGGCGGTCATTCAACTCGTCCATCGCCAGCACCAGGCCAGCCCATGTAGGCTGCGTGCCTTGCTTGGCGAGGATGTCGGCAATCGCGGCGCGGTTGTCGGCAAGAATCTGGTCAATGGCAGGTTTTACGTGCTCGGCGCGGATCGCCGAGAAAGGTGGCAGGTCGTAGGATTGCAAAAGAGGGTTGTTCGCGCTCACGGTTTGGCACCTTGGCTGGAAGAAACACCTGAGCATCTTAATTACAATCGGCGCTGACCGCAGCTATCAGCATCAGAGAAGGAGCCTATTGTGGCGATCCGAAAATTCCAGAATCACACGCCGGCCCTTGGCGAGCGGGCTTTCGTCGACCATTCGGCAATTGTTATCGGTGATGTCGAAATCGGCGCCGACAGCTCCGTCTGGCCGCTGACGGTGATTCGCGGCGACATGCACCGCATCCGTATCGGCGCGCGCACCAGCGTGCAGGACGGCAGCGTGTTGCACATCACCCACGCAGGCCCGTTCAACCCGGACGGCTTCCCGCTGCTGATCGGCGATGAGGTGACCATCGGCCACAAGGTCATGCTGCACGGCTGCACCATCGGCAGCCGCATCCTGATCGGCATGGGCAGCACGATCATGGACGGCGCCGTGGTCGAGGACGAAGTCATCATCGGCGCCGGCAGCCTGGTGCCACCGGGCAAGCGCCTGGAAAGCGGCTTTCTGTACGTGGGCCGCCCGGTGAAACAGGCGCGCCCGCTGACCGAGAAGGAAATTGCCTTCTTCCCCTACAGCGCCACCAATTACGTGAAATTGAAAGATCAGCACCTGGCCGAAGGCTTCGACAAGCCCTGCTGATCCCCGGCCGCAAACGAGAGACGACATGCATTACCAGAATATCCTGTTCGACCTGGACGGTACCCTGACCGATCCTCGCGAAGGCATCACCCGTTCTATCCAGTTCGCCCTGAGCAAGCTGGGCATCGACGAACCCGACATCACCCAGCTTGAGCACTTCATCGGGCCGCCGCTGTTGCAACAGTTCATGCGCGCCTATGACTTCGACGAAGCCCGTGCCTGGGAGGCGGTGGGTTTCTACCGCGAGCGTTTCAAGGTCACCGGGCTGTACGAAAACCTGGTGTTCGACGGCATTTTCGAACTGCTCGACCTACTGTCCGATCAAGGCCGCACGCTGTTCATCGCGACCTCCAAGCCTTGGGTGTTCGCCCATGAAATCGCCCGGCATTTCGACTTCGCCCGGCATTTCAAGCTGATCTACGGCAGTGAACTGGACGGTACGCGGACCGACAAGGTCGAGCTGATTCGGCATTTGCTGGACGAGGAAAAGCTCGATCCCAAACAGACGCTGATGATCGGCGACCGCAAACATGACCTGATTGGCGGCAAGCGCAACGGACTGGATGTGGCGGCGGTAGGGTACGGGTTTGGCAGCCGCGAGGAGCTGGAAGCCGAGGCGCCGACCTATCATTTCGAGTCGGTGAAGGCACTGCGTGAGGCGTTCCTCAAACCCTGAGGACATTTGTAGGAGCGCGCTTGCCCGCGACCGCGGTGTGTCTGTAACGCGTTCATCGTCTGACACACCGCTCCCGCCGGCAAGCCGTGCTGCTACGAGGAAATTAGCCGCTCCAACGCCGCCTTGCGCTGATCCTTGGGCAAAGCGCCCATCTTCTCCACGGCTGCGAAAAATGCAGGCCAGTCGCCGCCAACCTCCTTGAACAGCGCCGCGAACGCGGGCGTCCATTGGTCATACAGGCCGATGGGCAGTAGCCGGGCGTTGTTCATCGGCGCGTAGACCCAAGTGTCAAAGCGCTTGTCGCCGCCCCACTGGCTGTCGCGCATCGTCCGGTATTCGCTGCGCAGCCGCTCGAACTCAGCGGCCTTGCGCTGGCGCATCACTTCCGGGCTCAGTGGCTCGGCGTACAGCGCCTTGAGCCGGTCCCGCGTGGCTAGCACCAGTGTGGTCAGTTGATCCCTGCGCTGGCTTTCGGATGACGCGCCTTCAGCCGGCAGGCCCCGGGCAGCGCGCCATTGCCGCGTGCCCTCCTGCTCGACGAAGGTGGCGTAGGACTCGTTGAACTCACTGTCGTCCTGCACGTAGAAGCGCTGGTGCGCCAGCTCGTGGAAGATCAGGGTCGCCAGGCGCTCGTCGCCCCAGTTCATCATCGAGCTGATGATCGGATCATCGAACCAGCCCAGCGTCGAATAGGCCTCCACGCCACTGACGTAGACATCCTTGCCGTCAAGCTTCTGCAACGCCGCCTCGCCCCGCGCCGCGCCCTGGCTGTAATAGCCGCGATACGCCACGCAGCCGGCAATGGGGAAACAGTGGGTGACCGGGTCCAGCGAGAACTCTCCCGTGGCGAAGACATTCCAGACCACATACTGGCGGTGGATGTCGGCGTACAGCCGGTAACTCTGGTTGTCCGGCAGATGCAGGTGCTGGCTCGCGAACTCACGAGCCTGTTGCGCCTTGCGCAGGTGCTCGCGCAGTTTGGGGTCGCGCTGGGGGTCGGCAATCACATCTGCCACAGGTTCACGGGCGCGCAGCAGGTCAAGCTGGCCTTCGGCCAATTGCGTGTAATAGGAAAGACTGGAACAGCCGCTGAGGAGTAAAATCGCCAGCATGGACAGGCCGCGCAGCAGCCACTGCTTTTTGTTTCGAATCATGCGGCGGCCTTACCGTCGAAATACATGAGGGGTATAAAGCCCCAGCGTTATGCCGCAGATCCGGCCCCTGACGCAACCATCCCCGTCATCTGCCTAATGCGGAGTCTGTCATGCGCCTGCCCCTGTCGATCATCGCCCTGAGCCTTCTGGCTGGCTGTGCAGGGCCGCTCCCCGCCGTTGACCCGCAACAAGCCTGGGTCGATCTGCACACCTACACCGGCAAGACGCTGATGGCCGACAAGCTCGACGGCAAGCGCACCGAAGACGGCCGCTTCTTTCAGGTATCGCCGGGCAAACACAAGCTCGAAGTGCGTTATGACTATGAATACGCACCCGGCGGCCTGGGCCTGTCGATGGACATCTACAACGAGCTGACCTGCTACGTCACGGTCAACTACGACCATTTCGAAGCGGGCCATCGTTATCGCCTGGATGTGCGCCACGTCGCCAACAGCATCGACGCGCAACTGCGTGACGAACAGCGCAAGGTGCTGGCCGAAGAAGGTGAGATCTTCTGCATTCCCTAGCTCAGGGTTTGCAGGTTACCGATCATTCTTCTGGTAGATGATCTTTTTGGTGCCGTTTTCGCACGAACCCACGACCATATTCTGATCGTGAACCTCTTCGTTGCTGACGATCTCGAGGGTGTAGGAACTGATGTTCTGCGCCTGGATCTTGGCTTCGATCTCGGCCTTGAGTTCTTCGCAGGGCTTGGGCGCGGCGAAGGCACTGGTGGTCAGGGCGCTGACGATCAGGGTTAACACAATACGTTTCATGTGGGGCTCCTAAAGCCGAGCGCTGCGCAGCGGCATTGCATCAGACCTTGCCGTGCCCGGCCGGTTCTACCGGTCCCATAACGACAATGACCCGCAATTGCGGGCCATCGAGGTTGCTACAGGGCAGCTATCAGCTGACCAGTGTGGCGTCCAGAGTGATCTTGGCGTTCAGCACCTTGGAGACCGGGCAGCCTTCTTTCGCGGCTTGGGTCAGGCGCTCGAACTGCTCCTGGGTCGCGCCCGGCACCTTGGCCTTGAGGGTCAGGTGAACCGCGGTGATCGCGAAGCCGCCATCGACCTGGTCCAGGGTGACGTCGGCAGTGGTGTCGATGCTGTCGGCCTTCAGGTTCTCGCCACCGAGGATCATCGACAGTGCCATCGAGAAGCAGCCTGCGTGCGCCGCGCCGATCAGTTCTTCAGGGTTGGTGCCCTTGCCGCCTTCGAAACGGGCCTTGAAGCCGTAAGGCGCTTCACGCAGCACGCCGGTTTCAGTGGAGATGCTGCCGATGCCTGACTTCAGATCACCTTCCCAGTGGGCGGATGCTTTCTTGACGATGCTCATGGTGTCTCCTCGTGAAATAGGTGCGAAGGGCTCGCACATGGACAAAAGTCAGAGGAGTGTAGGCGCCACTTGGTTCAACCGTTGTGACGCCTGTGCTTTTTTAACGAAAGGTTTTTCCTGAATGACCAGGCATATTTCCGACCAAATCAGTAGGGATTTTCTCGCTACCCATTGCAACCTGAGAATCCGGCCTTATCCTATGGCTTAACGCAAATATTTAGTCTTAATGTGGGTATCGCTTTCGCGCCGGCCGTTTATTCGGCGCAGGGCCCGGCCCCAAGAGGATCAACCGCAGCCTATGAAACGTTTAGCTGATGTGAAGATTTCCATGCTCGATCTGGTTCCGGTGCGCGAGGACAAAGGCCCGGCCGTCTCCCTGCACAACTCGCTGGATCTGGCGCAACACGCCGAGAAATGGGGTTACAACCGCTTCTGGGTGGCCGAACACCACAACATGGACGGCATCGCCAGCTCCGCGACTTCCGTGTTGCTGGCGTACTTGGCGGGCGGGACTTCGAGCATCCGCGTAGGCTCCGGCGGTGTAATGCTGCCCAACCATGCGCCGCTGGTCATCGCCGAACAGTTCGGCACCCTGGCAAGCCTGTTTCCCGGTCGCATCGACCTGGGCCTGGGCCGTGCGCCTGGCTCCGACCAGATGACCGCCCGCGCCTTGCGCCGCGAACGCTCCGGCAGCGCCGATGACTTCCCGGACGACGTCGCGGAGCTGATGAGCTATCTGGGCCCGCGCCAGCCGCATCAACGGGTGATCGCCGTGCCTGGCAGCAATACCAACGTGCCGATATGGCTGTTGGGTTCGAGTCTGTTCAGCGCGCAACTGGCCGGCCAGCGCGGTTTGCCCTACGCCTTCGCATCGCATTTCGCGCCGCGCTACATGCACGAGGCGATTCGCGTCTATCGCAATCACTTCCAGCCTTCCGAGGTGCTGGACAAGCCTTACGTGATGCTGGGCGTGCCGCTGGCGGCCGCCGATACCGACGGGCAGGCCGACTATCTGGTGACTTCGGTGTACCAGCGCATCCTCAACCTGATGCGTGGCCAGAGCCTGATGCAGAAGCCGCCCGTGGACAGCATGAACGGCCTGTGGCTGCCCCACGAGCGCGAGGCGGTGATGGATTTCCTGGGCCTTGCGATGGTCGGCGGCCCCGAGAAGATCCGCGCCAAGCTGGAGGTGCTGCTTGAGCAGACCGATGCCGATGAGCTGATCTTCACCTGCGACATGTATGAGCATGCCGACCGGTTGCGTTCGTATGAAATCCTGGCGCAAGTCGCCAGGGGCTGATTGCCGTTACGAAGTGGGGAGGAAGTGCGACTGCGCTGACATGTATAGTGCGCGGCGAAGGCGGCAGCCGACCCAAGCGCTGTTTGCCATGTGGAACCTGCCCAGTTTGCGAGGGAATGCGCCATGAACGGCAAACGCACATTAATCCGTAACAGCACGGCCGAATTTCTGATCTTCACCGGCCAGGCCGGGGAGCAGAGCATCGAAGCGCGCTACGAGGACGAAACCCTCTGGCTATCGCAGAAGCTTATGGCAGAGCTGTTCGGGGTGGATGTGCGGACCGTCAGCGAGCACCTGAAAAACATCTTTGCCAGCCATGAGCTTGCGCCTGAGGCAACTATCCGGAAATTCCGGATAGTTCAGCTGGAGGGCCAGCGGGAGGTGTCTAGGACGGTAGACTTCTACAACCTCGACGCCATTATTTCCGTCGGCTATCGGGTTAACTCCATACGTGCCACACAATTCCGTCAGTGGGCGACGGGCATCCTGAGTGTGTTCGCCATCAAGGGCTATGTGCTTGATCGTCAACGCATGGAAAACGGCAGTTTCCTGGGCGAGGACTACTTCGAGCGGCTGCTGGCAGAAATCCGCGAGATCCGTCTCAGCGAGCGGCGTTTTTACCAGAAGATCACCGACATCTACGCCACCAGCGTGGATTACAACAGGGACGCACCGACCACCAAGGCATTCTTCGCCAAGGTGCAGAACAAGCTGCATTACGCCATTCACGGCCATACTGCGGCTGAGTTGATCCACGAGCGAGCCGACAGCCACAAGCCGCACATGGGCCTGACTTCCTGGGCGAGCGCACCTGAAGGCAAGATCCTGAAAACAGATGTGGCCGTGGCCAAGAACTACCTGAGTCAGGACGAGTTGGAGTCTTTAGGGCGTATCGTCAACGCCTATCTGGAATTGGCGGAGGACCGCGCTCGCCGCAAGATTCCCATGAGCATGGAAGACTGGTCCAAGCGCCTTGATGCCTTCCTGCAGTTCGATGAAAGGGAAGTGCTTCAAAACAGCGGCAAGGTTTCCGCAAAGCTTGCCCAGACGCATGCAGAAAGCGAATTTGAGAAATACAGAATCGTGCAGGACCGGCTGTTTGAAAGCGATTTCGACAAGGCGGTGAGAAATCTGGCAGCCGGTGAAACGAACACCAGAAAAGACTGATCCTGAAGATGAACTCGGGGGTGATACGCGGATGCAGTTCATCCGAAGCCCGAGTATGACTCATAAAAAACCGACGCCTGATGCGTCGGTTTTTTTGTACAACGGGCCGAAATCAGCCGCGCTTGTAGACAATCTCCTTGCTGCCGCCGTCGCAGGTGCCGACAACCTTCCCACCTGCCGCGCTGCCTTTGTCCACCGCCTCCAACGTGTAGGACGACACGCCCTTGGCCTTGATCTTCGCGTCGATCTCGGCCTTCACGTCATCGCAGGATTTCCCGGCTGCCATGGTGGTGCCCGCAATACTCAACAACCCTACCGCCAAAAGAATCTTCTTCATCGGTCACACTCCATCGTCAGGCGCTTTTCAAGCGAAAGAGGCCGCCCGAAAAGGGCGGCCCGATACATGAAACACGCGTCCGAATTCACGAACGGCGGGTTATGTATAGTGAAGGTTGTGGCATTCGGCCAGTTCGAAAGTTCAGTGTTTTCAGCTGTTATCGATGCGGAAGCCCACTTTGAGGGTCACCTGGAAGTGCGCCACCTTGCCATCCTCGATGTGGCCACGGGTCTCGATAACTTCGAACCACTCCAGCAGCTTCACCGTCTTGGCCGCCTGGGCGATCGCGTTCTGGATGGCGTCGTCGGTGCTGGTGGTCGATGAGCCGACCAGTTCGAGGATTTTGTAGGTGCGATGATCGGACATGGCAGTTCTCCTAATGGGGTCTTTTGCAGCGTAGCAGCGAATTCAATCCCTTCCTCTGGCGGGAGAAACGCCCGGAAAGTTCACAAAAATCACCCTTGGGCAAACCCGCGACCAACCTTCACTGCACTTTCTGAAAACCCTGTAGTCGGAATCTTCACACGCCACTCATCACTGCAGGAGAGTCACAATCATGGCATTCACCTCATCCCGTAAAGCGTCGCTGCAAAGCATGGAAGCCGAGATCGAAAGTCTGCTCAAGTCGTTGGAGAGCTTGAAGTCGGACGCTTCGGACGAGTCGCGCAAAACCCTGAAGACTCTGAAAGCCAACGCTGAAAGCGCGCTGAGCCATTCGCGCAGCCTGCTGAGCGATGTCTACGAAGACGTCAAAGTGAAAACCCGCGAAACCGGCGTGGCTACCCGTGATTACGCCCAGGAACACCCTTGGACTACAGCCGGTGTGGCTGTTGGTGCAATCGGTCTGCTGGCAGCGTATTTGCTGTGCAAGCGCGGTAACTGACCGGAACATGCAGGGTCCCGTTACGCCGGGCCTGAACGCGCCAGCTCTTGCCCCAGCCACTGGGCCAATTGCCGGGCGCGCCCGTCGGCCGCACGTTTAGGCACCCACAACGCCAGTTGCGCCGGGGTTTCACTGAAACCCCATGGCGCAGCGAGGCGACCTGCCTTCAGGTCATCGGCCACCAGTTGCTCAGGTGCGATGGCGATCCCAAGGCCTGAAACAGCGGCCTCCAGCAAGTAATACAGATGCTCGAAACCCTGGCCGTAATGCAGCGCGTCGGGATTGATACCGTTGTGTTTCGCCCAGCTAGGCCAAGCCTGCAAGCGCGACATGGTTTGCAGCAACGGCTCGTTCAACAGCGCAGTGGCAGGCGCCGCGCGCAGCGACTCGAAGCGCGCAAAGCGGGGGCTCATGACCGGGCCGATCCGCTCGCTGGCAAGCTCGAATACCTGCATGTCGGCAGGCCAGGGTGGCTCTGCGAACACCAGCAATGCGTCCAGACCGGGGCGGCGTGGATCGAGATCACCTTCACCGGCGGACAGATGCAGGCGCAAATCCGGCAAATCTGCGTTCAATCGCCCAAGCCTGGGGATGAACCACCGCGCCAGCAGGCTCCCTGAACAACCCAGCACGAATGGCGCATCGGCGCTGCCCTGGCTCAACTCGGCACATACGCTGCGCAACCGGTCGAAAGCCTCGCCGCTGGCATCGCGCAGACGAACACCCGCATCTGTGAGTTTAAGGCCGCGCCCCTCCTTGCTGAACAGGCTCACGCCCAAATGTTCTTCCAGCGCCTTCAACTGCCGGCTGACCGCGCCGTGGGTGACATGCAGTTGTCCGGCGGCGTGACTGACGCTGTTCAGGCGGGCAGTGGCTTCGAAAGCGCGCAGGGCGTTTAGCGGGGGAAGGTCGCGGCTCATGGTATCTGTGAGTTTTCCTGACAGGTTATGGCGATCTTATCGGTTTTCACCGGCCTGCGCGCTGGTTAAAGTGTGTTCACTGCCTCAACGGCTCACCCTATTTGTCACTCGGCACTAGTCAATTGGAGCTCCTCATGTCCCAGACTCAGACCCAATATCGCAATGGCCCGGACGATCGCGGCATGTTCGGCGCGTTTGGCGGCCGTTACGTCGCTGAAACCCTGATGCCCCTTATTCTTGACCTGAACCGCGAATACGAAGCGGCCAAGAACGATCCTGCATTCATCAAGGAACTGGCCTACTTCCAGCGCGACTACGTGGGCCGTCCAAGCCCGCTGTATTTCGCCGAGCGACTGACCGAACACTGCGGCGGCGCGAAGATCTACCTCAAGCGCGAAGAGCTGAACCACACCGGCGCGCACAAGATCAACAACTGCATCGGCCAGATCCTGCTGGCGCGGCGCATGGGCAAGAAACGCATCATCGCCGAGACCGGCGCGGGCA
>Ga0207655_1002415_pt1 | contig 15191 bp, 6 predicted proteins | sample KBSM44metaG_FD_184398 | JGI IMG/M metagenome (GOLD analysis project Ga0207655, IMG submission 184398) | Miscanthus rhizosphere microbial communities from Kellogg Biological Station, Michigan, USA - KBS M4-4 metaG (SPAdes) (version 2) | ecosystem: Host-associated > Plants > Roots > Rhizosphere >...
GACATCTGATCGCGGCGGCCATCTGATGGCGGATGCCGTGATCGAGCACCGTGTGCTCACCGACAAGCTCGGGGTCGATATCGACCCCGAGCTTCTGTCGGTTGCGCTGACGCATCGCTCGTACGCGTACGAGAACGGCGGCCTGCCCCACAACGAGCGGCTGGAGTTCCTCGGAGACTCCATCCTCGGTCAGGCGGTGACGGTTCATCTCTTCGTCACTCACCCCGAGCTCGAGGAGGGTGCCCTCGCCAAACGGCGTGCGAGCGTGGTGTCCACCGTGGCTCTGGCGGAAGTCGCACGGGGGATCGGGCTGGGTCAGCACCTGCGCCTCGGCCGCGGTGAGGATCAGACCGGCGGCCGCGACAAGGACTCGATCCTGGCCGACACGATGGAAGCAGTCATCGGCGCGGCATATCTGTCGGCCGGGGCGGACGCTGCCACGGCGCTCGTGCTGAGGCTCGTGACGCCGCTGATGGCGGATCCCGACCGCTATGGTGCGGCGATGGATCCGAAGACGAGCCTGCAGGAGCTCGCGGCGCGGCTCGCTTTCGCGCCGCCCGTGTACTCGATCGCGGCCGACGGGCCCGACCACAACCGCGTCTTCACGGCGACCGTCACCGTGGGTGACGTGTCGGAGCGCGGCGTCGGCTCGAGCAAGAAGCAGGCCGAGATGGCCGCCGCTCTGCTCCTGTGGCGTGTGCTCAGCTCCCATGCCTGAGCGTCCCGAACCCCGTGCCTGAGCTTCCCGAGGTCGAGGTGGTGCGGGCGGGGCTCGCGCCCGCCGTCGTCGGCGCGCACATCGTGGCCGTCGACGCGCGGGATCCGCGGGCACTGACCCGCCACCTGGGTGGTGGCGCCGCTTTCGAGAGCGCGCTCACCGGCCGGGTCATCGCGGGCACGGCACGCCGGGGGAAGTTCCTCTGGATGCCGCTGGTCCCGGCATCCGGGGATGAGGTGCCGCACGCCGTGATCGCGCATCTGGGCATGAGCGGTCAGATGCTGCTGCGTGCGTCCGGCGCCCCGGCGGAGCGTCACGAACGTGTGCGCCTCGATCTTCGACATCCCGACCATGGCGAGCTCGCGGTCGTCTTCTCGGACCAGCGCACCTTCGGTTCGCTCGCGGTGGATGAGCTCGTGCCGACGGCGGACGGGTTGCCCGGAGGGTGGGGCACGGAGATGGCGGCGACGCCGTCGCAAGTGCGCCACATCGCCCGCGATCCGCTCGATGAGGGTTTCGACGATCGCGCTGTCGTCGCTCGCATCCGCAGCAAGCGGTCGGCCGTGAAACGCGTGCTGCTGGATCAGACCGTCATCAGCGGCATCGGCAACATCTACGCGGACGAGGCACTGTGGGCCGCGCGGATCCACCCGGAGACGCCGTCCGTCGACCTCTCGGTGCGCGCGGTGCGCAGACTTCTCGCCGAGGTGCGCGCGGTGCTCCTGAAGGCGTTGGCCGAGGGCGGAACGAGTTTCGACGCGCAGTATGTCAACGTGAACGGGCAGGCCGGCTACTTCGCCCACTCACTGAACGCGTACGGCCGAGACGGTCTGCCCTGCCCGCGCTGCGGACGCCCGATCGTGCGCGTCTCGTTCATGAACCGGTCGAGCCACTACTGCCCCCACTGCCAGCGCCGGCTCTAGACGCGCGTGGCGCTGCGGCGGCGGGCTCGAAGCCCGGCGCCGAGGAGAACACTGCACAGCCCTGCGAACACGACGAAGAACGGAACGGAGCCCCCGCTCGCGGCGAGGCGCTGCGCGGCTATCACCTCGATCTCGACCGTCGGCAGGAGCGTCCCGTCCGCGCGACGCACGACGATCCCATGCGTGCCGGGGGCGAGTGAGGACGGGATGCGCACGGTGAAGACTGTGGTGCCGCCGGCATCCGCGGCCGGAATGCCGGTGATGAGGATGCGATCGCTGTGCAACTCGGCCGTCACCCTTTCGGCGGGGGAGAGCCCCGTGACCGTGACGGCGACCGTCCCGCCTTGCTCGACCCGAGCGGCGGAAGCGCGGACCTGGGCAGTCGACGGTGCCGGCGTCGCTGACCCGCCGGAGGGCGTGGGCGACGGTGTCGGGTCCGGCGTCGGAGTCGGCGCCGTCGGCGTCGGTGTCGGCGTCGGAGTGGGAGACGGTGCTGCGGCGATCTTCACGATGGCCGTCACCGTGCGGTGGGCGGGTGCCACCTCCTGCTCCTTCGAGAGGGAGAAGTCCAGCGCCCCGCTCGCGCGGACGTTGACCGATGTGAACCATGTGCTGCGGTCGGGATCGAACAGCCCGCCGGCTCCATTCGGATCGGTCGGAGTGTGGGGGTCGGGGTAAGGACGCGCGTGGTAAGCCAACAGCAGATTGCCTGAGGCATCGACGATCAACGAGTTGTGACCGGGGCCGGCCGTGTCACGGGAGGCGACGGCCTCGTCTTCCGACAAGCGTCCCTCGAACGTGTCGGCTGTGCTCAGCAGAGGGTAAGCCGTCTGCGTCCAGCTCGTCGGGTCCTCCAGTGCGGCGTCGGCGGACGCCGTCAGCAGGCCGAGGTTGTAGTACTTGTCGACGGTGCCGCCGGAGTACGTGAGATAGATGCGATCGCCGTAGGAGATCGCAAACGGAGCTTCGACAACGGCCTGATCGGCGCCTTCATCCGTGTCGGTCGGCGTCGGTGCCTGCTTGCCGCGCTCCCAGACCTGCTGCGTCCGGTAGATGGTGGTGAGTGGCCCGTCCAGCAGCGGCACCGTGCCCACCGGGCCCATTTTCGCCTTCCCGACGAGGATCTCCCCGCCGCTCGGCATGATCCAGTACCCCTGCGGGTCCCCACCCTCGCTGCGCTCTATGTAGGTGACATCGAACGCAGCGCCGTCGAGGACGACCGGCTCGCCCCAATTGGTCTCGTCGAAGAACCCACCCGAGGCGATCGATGCGGTCGAGCCGGTGTAGGGGATCAGGACGGTGTTGTCGCACCACCCACCGGTAGCCGCGTAACCACGGTTCATTCCCGCGACAATCCACCACCGACCGTTGATCTTGTGGAACTCCTGCGCCCAGATGTAGCCGCCCCAGCCGTAGAACGTATTGGGAAACTGCGTCTCCATTCCCGGGGTTCCGGCGTCGGGATCGATCACGATGCGCTCCGGCGCGTCGGCGAGTCCTTCCAGAGTCGTCGCTCGCTTCAGCCCGATCTTTCGGTAGCTGGTCGCTTCGTCGATGGCCCCGGTCGAGGGCTCTCCGTAGTGCGAACCGGTGAGGTAGTAGTACCCGTCGTCCTCGTTGTAGAAGACGTGCGGATCGGCGCGGGCATCGGAGATGAGGCGCCGCGCGTGTTGCACGACGGATCCGCGCACCTCCCATTCGCCCGCGCCGCGACCGACAGCGGCGGTGATGTCCGCCTGGCTCCACTCCACCGGGAGGCTCTTCGTCGAGCCGTCGTTGTAGACGAAGGTGGCGGAGGCGGGCAGCGCGGACGCCACGGAATCCGCATCGGCGCCGGCGGCGGCCGCGACGATCGGTTCGACGCGGGTGTTCTGCAGGTCGATGTATGACCCGACGAACGCTGCGTACTGGTCGCTCGTGAGGGCGGTCACGGTCGTCTGCGATTGCGTCGCCCAACCGGGGAGTCCGGAGCCATCCGCGCCGAGGGCACGCGCGTCGGCGCGAGTGGGTGGCGAAACCGTCGCGGATGCAGCGAGGGAGGAGAGCGTGGACACGCGCCCCTCTCCGCTCGCGAGGTCAGTCCAGAACACGCGATATCCCCCGTTTGCCGCGGCGATGATGGAGGGGTCGCTGACGATACCGCCCAGCGTGAACACTCGCTGTTGAGTGAACGTGTGATCGTCCGTCGAGGTCCACACAAAGATCGAGGCCGTCGAGTTGTTCTGCGATGCCACGATTCCGATGTGCCCGTCAGCATCCCGGAACAGGCTCGGCGAACCCATCTGCGCCCAGGGTTTCGCTGCCTGCGTGTCGTCCCACAGCACGGACAGAATCGCCTGTCCGCGATTGAGCGGTGCCCAACCGCCATCGCCCGGCCCGCGCGCGGCGACGAACAGCGAGTCCGCTCGGCGGTCGTCAGCGTATGCCAGCGGGTCATCCTTCGCTCCGGCAACGGTCGTGACGGTCTTCACGTACGACGCAATCTCGCCGCCCGGCGCGGCGATCTTCACCGCGTAACTGATGGGATCGGCCTCGCCGTCGACGGATGCGGTGACCGTCGCGTCGATCTCCGATGAACCGAGGCCTGAGGTGTCGACGGTGCCGTCGGCGCGAAGACGGTCGGCTCCGGGCCCGACGGCACTCCAGCGGACATCTCGCCCCAGTACACGTCCCGGCAGGTCGCCGATCACGACGGCCGGCACAGCGAGCGCCTGCGTGAGGTCGGTCTCCGTCGGTGCCACCCCCAGCTCGTCGGCGGTGAGCGCGCGGTCGTAGATCGTGAGGTTGTCGATGAGGCCCGAGAAATACTCTCCGGTTCCCCAGTTGCCCTTGCCGACCTGCAGGACGCCGTCAGCGCCCACCATCTCGTCGAGCGCCGGCCCCGTCGTTCGTGCAGCGACCAGATTGCGGTCCACGTAGAGGCGTGCCGTCGTGCCCGCGATCACCAGATCCACGTGGCGCCATGCCTGCGCCGGTGTCGCGGTGAGGTTCGCGCTCGTGTCACGCCCCGCGGTGTTGCTGTAGCGCTCGACGGTGACCTCGTCGGCGCGGTCGAGGACGCCGAGATAGTGCTCGGTGCCATAGTTCTGCGGGGCTGCCGACGGCGCGGCGAACACGGACCAGCCGACGTTACCGGCGGCATCCGGTGCGCTGTCGTAGGAAATGGTCAGCGCGTCGTGGCCGGCGAGCGCCGCGGTTCCTTCCGTCGTGCGTACATCCAGCCAGAATTCGGAGGAGAGGTGCGCGGCCAGCCCATGTCCCTCGCGGGCCGCCGCAAGCCGCGTCGTTCCCTGAACGGCGGCGCGTAGTGAACCCGAGACGAAGGCTCCGTCGGCAGGCTCCTCGTCGAAAGTGAACGACGCGAGCGGTGCGGGGGCATCGGCGACCTCGACCGTCGGAGCGGATGCCGCGGCTGGCACGGTGGTGCCGGCCGCGACTGCCAGAGCAGCGACGGCGAGAGCGGCGGTGATCCTTCCGCTGTATCGCATGGCTGTCGTTGCTCTTCCGTCCATCGTTCGCACCGTCAGCCGGCCGCATGACGACGAGACCTGATCGCGACCCCGACGATGAGGGCGAACAGTGCGATGATGACGAGCGCGAGGGGGAAGCTGGCACCTGTGCTCGCGAGCGCACCAGCGGGAACGACCGTGATCACGATCGGGGACAGCGTCGTTCCGTCGGCGCGGCTGATCACGATCGTGTGGGAACCCGCGGCGAGATCAGACGGAATCTCCACTCGGAACGCCACGCGCCCCTCGGCGTCGGCGGCGGGGATGCCCGTCACCGTGATCGGATCGCTGTGCAGGACGGCGCTCACCTGCTCATCCGCGTTCAATCCCGAGACCGTCACGGTGACGACATCGCCGGGGGAGACGGTGCGGGCGCTCGTTGTCACGGTCGGCATCGCGGGGGCGGGAGTGGGTGTCGCCGTGGGCGTAGAGCTCGGCGTGGGCGTAGGGCTCGGCGTCGCCGTGGGGCTCGGCGTCGGAGTCGGAGTCGGAGTCGGGGTACCGTCGGCCGTCACGGTGACCCGCATCGTGACGGCGCGCAGCGCGGGCGCCACCTGTTCCTCAGCCGACATGTCGAGGACGGGGCGGTCGCCGGCGGCCCAGTGGATGCGTCCGATCCGCGCGTCGCGCCCGTCGCCCGCAACACCGTTGCCCCACGTGTGATAGACGAACAGCGGGTTGCCGTCCTCGTCCGTCGTCACCGCACCGTGCCCCGGTCCCTGTGGATAGGTCAGGTAGTCGGTCACACCGCTCGGCATCGCGACGCTGTTGAGCAGGGGAGTGTTGTACTTGTGCCAGCTGTCGATGTCGGTGAGATCGGCGTCGGCATCCGCCCAGATTCCGCCCACGACGTATCGCGGGCTGACGCCGTCACTGGAGTAGATCATGTAGATCTTTCCGTCATGATCGAGCGCGAATCCGCCTTCCGCGAGGCGAAGCTCCCACGACAGAGCCGGCGCGATCAGCGGGGTGGCCGTACCGAGGATGCGATCGGGGTGCGCTGGATCGACGCGTGCGATCCAGGTCAGCGGATCGCCCAGGGCGTTGTTGTCGATGTACCGCTGTGACCAGGCGTAGTAGCTGGCACCGCCGGCCTCGAAGTACGTCATGTCGAGACTGATGTTGCGGGCGTGCCCGGGCCTGCCGAGCGGCGCGCCGTCGGGCGTCAGGATGGGCGCTGGCGCCGACCAGTCCGCCGGATCGGCGGGATCTCCGCCGTCTTTGAGCTGCATGATGTGGGCCTGAACCGTCGTCCAGTCGCCGTACTCGTGCGACTGAGAGTCGGAGAGGTTGAAGCACGGTGCGAAGAGGATCGACAGTTTCCCGCCGATCTCATGAATCTCCGGTGCCCAGTAGCAGCCCGCGATCACGCGGCCGTCGGCGGTGCGATCGCCGCGTGTGTAGCGATTGAGCAGGTCGACCTCGCGCTGCGCGCCACCGCCCGCGTCGGACAGAGCCTCGATGCTGTCGGCGACGCGGATCGGGAGGTGCGCGGACGCGATGTTGTTGTTGTTCGTGTCGTCGGTCGCCGTGAAGAGATAGGTCGTCTTCCCGTTGTGCACGTACCGGTAGATATCGGGGTCCGCGCGGTTGGCGGCGAACATCGTCGGATAGTCGCGTTGACGCACCGTTCCGTGCACGTCGACGGTCCCGCGCTGAGCGCTCGCGGCGCGCGCGAGATCGTCGGCGTTCCAGTCGACGGGCAGCGATGCGGTCGATCCGTCCGAGTACGTCAGCGAAGCGCGCGCGTCGCTGAGTGTCGCGGTCTGACCCGCATCCACCGTGGGGGAGGGGACCTCGACGCCCGTGTTGACCACGCGGTTGTACCGCGCGGTCAAGGCGTCGGCCAGCGCGCCGGAGAGGGGCACCGCACCGGCCGGAACGGCGTCGGCGACACGGGAGGCGAACGTGTCGAGCGGGGAGGCCGCGACGGTCACCGGTGCGCCGACGAAGACGGCTCCGCGATTGTCCGCCGCCGCGACGCGGGAGATGCCACCGCCGTTGTCCGGCACGAACGGGGCCGAGACCCATTCCCTCCGTGCAAGATCGTCAACCGTGGTGTACCGCGACGCTCCATCGTCGCCCGTCCACGAGACGACGTACCGCTGAGCGGCGGAGTCCCAGACGGCATGCGGGTTGTGCACGCCGTCGGCGGTGCCGAGGTCGATCGAGCCGAGCTCATCGAACTGCGAACCGTTCGCGTCCTCGGCCCGGAAGACCTGCGCGCTGGAGGCTGCCACGGGGTCGGGCGTCCCGGACATGAACACACGCGTCGCGATGAACCCGAGTCGGCCGTCGGCGAAGTAGAACGGCGCCGGATTCGCGACACCCCGCTGGTCGACGTTGTCCACGCCGATGTAGTCGCCGCGGGCGAAGACGATTCCGTAGTTGTCGTGCAACGGCGTGACGCTATCGGCGTCGGCGCCGACGGCAAGATGGATGCTGCGCGCGATGGTGTCCTGATTGGCGTCGCGTTCGCTGGTGGGGTTGCGGGTGTAGGCCACGAGCTGCTGCGCGTCCTGAGCGCTCAGGATCGACACGCGGAAGCTCTTGCGGAAGGGACCGCCCCCGATGGATGCCGTTGCGACGACGTCGGTCGTGACTGTCGCTGCCCCGTCGTTGACGAGGTGCCCGTCGGCGACGGCGGCCGATCCGGTCCACTCGAGTTCGATCCCCGGCACGGCGGGAAGGCGGGCGCCCGAGGCGACGACGGGGGGCACGACCAGTGTCGCCCGCAGCCGCTGGGCGAGCTCGTCAGCCGTCTCGGCGCGAACGGTCACGGAAATCGGTGACCCCGTCGCGACGGCGCCGGCGAATGCGGCTGTCGGGGTCAGGGTGACGATGGCATCCGGCTGGCCCGGTGCCGGACGGGTGACGGTGCCATCGGCGGCCACGATGTCGGGAGAGTCGGATGCCCACGACAAGGCGGATCCTCCGGCCCCGTGCCGCGGCAGGGCGAGCGAAGCGGTGACCTCGCTGGTGTCGCCGAGCGAGACGGCGGCATCCGCTGCGGCGATGACGCGCGCTGCGGGCGCGGCGATGTCGCGAATCTGGGTTTCGGTGAGGGCGCTCCTGTCCACGCGCACGTCGTCGATGGCCCCCGCGAACAGAGGGTCGGGGCCGTAGAAGGATTTGCCGATCAGGCCGGAGAAGGCAGCGGTACCGACGGTTGCGGAACCGGTGACGGTGGTCGGTGTCGTTGCGACCGCGACGCCATCGACATACGTCGTCAGCGAGTGGCCGGAGGATAGCGCGACGGCGACGTGCGTCCACCGCGTCGTGGGAGCAGCTTCGTCATCGCTGGCGCGCTGTTCGGAGCCGTCCTTCGCGCCGCCGAACATGCGGTCACCGCAACTCGGAGTTGCGAACACATAGCGCTGGTCGGAGCTGCCGAGCGCGTATGCCCACTGGCAGGCCGCGCCGCCGTTCCAGCGCAGCCACGCCGAGATCGTCACGTCGCCCGTCGAGCTGTCGGTCAGGCCCGGCGCGATCTCCAGGTAGGCAGCGCCGGATCCTGCGCCGCCGCCCGGCAGCGCGATCGCACGGTCGGCACCTCCGCGTGGACCGGGCACGGACGTCGCGCCGATTCCGCGCACGGTCGCCGCATGACTTCCCGCCCCGTCGGGGATGATCGCGCCGGCGTCGACCGCTGCGCCGTCGACGCCGGGCAGGCCATCGAAGTCGTAGGTGAGGGCGGCCTGCGGCGTCGCGGCCTCGGCGGGCGAGACCCCGCCGGCGACAGCGGTGGCTACCAGCGCGGCGGTCAGCGCCAGCGCCGGGAGTCGGGAGGGACGCATAGGAGAGCCTTTCGGGGCAGGGTGCCGCGCCCTCCGCGGAGTCGTCATCGACGGGCGATGACCGCACCACGACGTGACGGCCTGTGACGGACGGCAGGGGCCGGCCAGAACGAATGGGACCGACAATAGGGCGCCCTCGCAGCCGTGCGCAACCCACAATGTGAGCCCTCACATTGTGGGAGGGCTCCCATGAATTGAGTCTTGACCGTGCGTCTGGGGCTAGCTAGCATCGTCGAAAGTGTGAGCGCTAACAGGTGTTCCGGGGAAGCCGCACAGTGTTGCGCGGGAGAACCGGGCCGACCGTCCGCGTCGCCGTCACGGCGGCTGCGCGGGTGCTTCGCGACCACTGCCCGATGCGACGGCGAAGTCGCCGGCGCGCCGGGCCTGCCTCCTCGTGGGGCAGCGAGAAACGATATCGATCCACAGCACCCGAACGGACCGTCCTCACCATGCGCCTTCCCCGCTTGTTCGCCGTGAGTGCAGTCGCCGCCGTGGCGGCCACCGCACTCGTCACCCCCGCCGCCGCCCAGGCCGATTCGCCTCCCGCGGCTCAGTTGCAGTACTCGTTCGACACGCTCGCGGCGGGCGCCACGCTGTCCGTCGGCACCGCCATCCCCGATGCCGGGACACGCGCACCTCGCGCGGACGGAGTCGTGTCCGGGGCGCCGGCGGCCGTCGTGCCCGGCGTCACCGGCGCCGAATCCGACCACGCGTTGCGCTTGTCCGGCGGGGGCGCGGGGGCCATCGCGCCCTACGTCACGCTGCCGGCGGACATCGTCTCGTCGTCCGACTCCGCCGTCACCGTCAGCATGTGGACGAAGTGGGACGGCGCAGCGAACGGGAACTGTCAGCTCGCCTTCGGGCTCGGCCGCTCCACCACCAAGAACCTCATCGCATCGACGAGCTGCTTCGGAACCTATGGCGGTGTCTCGGATGCGCCGTGGGGTGAGCAGCGCGTCGGCAACGGGGGAGCGACGCTCCCGGTCTCGCAGTGGGCGCAGGTCGCGCTCGTCTTCGATCCGTCCGCCCGCACCATCAGCTACTACATCAACGGCGAACTCGATCAGGTGCACGGAGCGGCCGGTGACGGCCGCGGCACGATCGACAACATCACCCAGACGATCGACGCGGCGATCGGCGCCAACGGCGTCGGCGGCTACCTCGGTCGATCGTTCTGGAACGACCCCACGTTCGGTGGTGTCATCGACGATGTCCGGATCTGGACGTCGGCGCTGACCGCCGATCAGCTGCGGGCCGTCGGTGCCGATGGTTATGCGGCGATCGTGAGGTCGGACACCGTCTCTCTCGGCGACACCTCCGCCGTCGTGGCGGACCTCGACCTGCCGACACGTTCGCCGGCCGGCTCGGCGATCTCATGGGCGACGAGCGACGCCGCGGTGGTCTCGGCGACCGGTACGGTCACCCGACCCTCCGCCTCGTCCGGGGACGCGACCGTGGAGCTCACCCCGACCTTCACGCTGGGCGGCCAGTCGCATTCGGGGGCCCCGATCGCGGTGACCGTGCGCGCCCTGGCGGGTACGGCCGAGGAGGAAGCGGTGCGTCAGGTCGCGGATGCGCTACACACGCAGGCCGGTCTGTCCGGCGAAGTACGCGGGTCGATCACGCTTCCCGAGTCGGGCGCCGCGTTGGCGGCATCCGTCACCGCGCCGGAAGCGGCGCAGGTCGCCATCACGTGGAGCTCATCCGAGCCCTCGGTGATCAGCGACAGCGACACGGGTAGCTCGCCGAACGTGGTGCGAAAGGGGAGCGTCACACGCGGAAGCACATCGCAGGATGTCACGTTGACCGCGACCGTCACGCTCGGCAGCGTCACCCGCACGGTGGAACTCCCGGTGACGGTGGCCGCTGGCGACGGCTTCACGCGGGACGATCAGGAGGCCTATCTTTTCGCCTACTTCACGGGCGACTCCGTCGACGGGGAGAAGATCCGCTTCGCCGTGTCGGAGGGCAACGACGCTCTGAACTGGCGCACGCTCAACGGCGGGCAACCCGTCCTCGAGTCGACTCTCGGCGACCAAGGGCTGCGCGACCCGTTCGTTCTGCGTTCGAAGGAGGGCGACCGCTTCTTCCTGATCGCGACCGACCTGTCCGTGGGACGCAAGGGCTGGGGCGGTTCCACGACGACCGGCAGTCGCTATCTCGAGATCTGGGAGTCGACCGACCTCGTGAACTGGGGACAGCAGCGTCATGTGGAAGTGTCCGCTCCGGAAGCAGGAATGACCTGGGCCCCGGAAGCGCACTACGACCCGACGATCGACGCCTATGTCGTGTACTGGACGTCGACGCTGTTCACCGACGCCGCGCACACGGTTCCCGACGGCAACGGGCCGCAGGTGCTCTACTCGACCACGCGCGATTTCGTGAACTTCACCCCCGCAGTGCCGTGGATCAAGGCGCAGGACATCGAGGGGCTGAAGAAGCAGGACACCGGGCTGATCGACACGACCGTTCTCGAGGACAACGGCACGTTCTACCGCTTCACGAAGGGCACGGAAGCGACGCTCTGCCGGCCCGACATCCTCGCGGAGAAGGGGACGACCCTGCGGGCGCCGTCGACCTCGGGCCTCTGGCAGAAGATCGACACGTGCATCTCGTCGGATGCCGGTCTGCCCGAGGTCGAGGGTCCGTCCGCTTTCAACGCGAACCCCGGCGACATCCACGGCGCGCGCCACTACCTCTTCGTGGACAACTACGGCGGGGGCGTCGGTTACATCCCGCTCTACACCGATTCGCTTGCCGACGGTGACCTCCACTGGACCGTGCCGTCCTCGTATGCGCTGCCCGCCTCGCCGCGGCACGGGGTTGCGCTCGGCATCACCCGCGCCGAGCGCGACGCGCTCATCGCGAAGTGGAACCCGGCTGAGCTCGTCACCTCCGTCGCGCCGATCCGATTCGATGTCGCACCTGGGACGAGCGCTGTCGCCCTCCCGACGACGGTGGATGCCACCCGCGGCGCAGGAACCATCGCGGTCGGTGTGACGTGGGATGCGCAGGACCTGTCGTCGCTCCGCTCCCCGGGAGACACAGTGACGGTGAACGGCCACCTCGACGACGGCTCCGCGGCGCCGGCCGCGGCCGTCATCACCGCCGTGGCAGCACCGGTAACGTCCACGGATGTCGCGGTCAGCTCGACGTCGCAGACCGTAGCAGTGGGCGCGACGCTCCGCCTTTCGGCGTCGGTCTCCCCGGCGGCAGCCGATCAGCGCATCACGTGGACCTCGGTCGACGAGGCTGTGGCGGTCGTCGACGCAGACGGTGTCGTGCGCGGTCAAGCCGTGGGCTCCACGACCATCAGGGCGACCTCTGCCGACGGTCGCGCCGCAGATCGGACGATCACCGTGGTTGCCGACGAAGCCGATCTCCTCCTGCGCTACAGCTTCGACGCCGCAGATCGATTCGGGGACGGCGCGCGAGTTGCCGATGTGTCGGGGCACGGCCACGACGCCGCGGTGCAGCGTGCGACGGCCTCGCGCGTCTCCGGCCGCACGGGAGCCGATGGTGACGGAGCGGTGTCGCTGCCAGGAGGAACGTCTGCCAGCACGACCGCGTCGTACCTCACCATCCCCGGCGGCGTCATCCCCGCCGACACGAAGGACCTGACGGTGTCGACGTGGGTGCGCTGGGCCGGAGGCGCGCCGTGCCAGTGGCCGCTGTCATTGGGACCGAACACGACGAACTATCTCTTCTTCAGCCCGGACTGCGGGGGTACCGCCGCTGCGGTGAAGGCCGGTTTCGCCGAGAGGAAGTCGCTCGCACCGGCGCTGTCGTCCAACGCGTGGCACCAGGTCACGCTGGTCCTGACCGGCGGCACATCGCTGGCGACCTATGTCGACGGCGCGAAGGCGGCAGAGGTGGCCACCTATTTCCGCGCTTCGGATGTCGACACCACGGGCGGGTTGTCCGGGATGATCGGGCGGTCGCTGTACGGCGGTGACGCGTACTTCGGTGGTGCTCTGGACGAGGTGCGTGTGTACGACCGTGCGCTGGATGAGGCCGAGGTGGGCACGCTCTTCACCGCGGGCACGCTGGTGCCCACGCCGACGCCGACGCCGACGCCGACGCCCACCGCGACGCCGACGCCCACCGCGACACCGACACCGACCGCGACGCCGACGCCGGAACCGACCGCGACGCCGACGCCGACTGCGACGCCGACGCCGACCGCGACACCCACACCGAACACGGGCGCGGCGAAGGCCGTCGTCAGTTCGGGGGTCGTCGAGCAGGGCGGCTGGATCACCGTCACAGTGACGGGGCTGTCAGCGGGTGAGCAGGTGTCCGCGATGCTCCACAGCGTGCCGATGCAGATCACGGGGATTCCGGTCGCGGACGCTGCGGGAACCGTCACCTTCCGGGTGAACGTTCCGGCGGACTTCACGGTCGGCGCTCATCGCCTGATCGTTCGTGCCGCGGACGGCACGACGATCGCCGATCTGCCGGTGGAGGTGGTCGCCTCCCGTGCATTGCCAGCGACGGGCGGACAGATCCCCTGGGGTGCCGGTGTCGGCGCCGTCCTGTTCCTGGTGGCGGGAGCCGCGGTCTTCATCATCACGCGGCGACGAGCCCGCGCCTGATCGACTGTCGTGCGACGTGCCGGCGCCCACCTCCGGGTGAGCGCCGGCACTGGTCGTCGCGTCCCTACGCCAGCATCTTCTTCCAGGCGCCGTTGTACGCGACGGGAACGAAGCCGATCGCCTCGTTGATTTCGAGCATGGGACGGTTCTCCTCGGCGTTGTACGTGATCACCTTCGGAGATGCCGGCGCGATGTCGCGGCGCCACGTCTGGAGCCCGACGCACTTGACGAGCTGACCCAGCTTGTGCCCGCGGTGCTCGCGGAGGACCAGTGTGTCCTCCTGGTGGCTCGGGCCGGCAGGATCCGTCCCGAGGACCAGTTCGTTGAAGGCGACGAGGTCGCCCGAAGCGATGTGCTGCGCCGCCGTGACGAGCTTGATCCGACCCGATTCGACGTACTTCGCGTCGTGGCGCGCGACGCGCTCGGCATCCCACACCTCCTCATCGAACTCGAGGTCGGCGCTCGGGGCGTCGGTCGACATCCGTGACTTCATCCACGCGAAGCCCTCCGCGTACTCCGCCGGCGTGGGTGCCTGCCACTGGACGACGCGATAGCCGCTGGATGCGGCGATGGCTTCGTCCCGAAGACGTGCGACGGTCTGCTCCGACGTGGCCAGGTCGAGCTCGCTCTGCCGCTCGATCTGCTCGAGCGTGTAGCCGTGGCGCAGATAGAAGCGTGCCGCATGGTCCTTCGGAATCGAGCCGAAGCCGGTGGGTGCGTGCAGGCGCTCGCCTTCGGCATCCGGATGCTGCGCCCACGACTGAAGGATGGAGCGACCGTGCTCGCGAGCCGCCTGTTCGATCAGCGCGTGGCCGGCCGACCCGATCCCGATGCCGTGATGGGCGGCCAACAACTCGATGAGGCAGAACGCATTGCGCGACCCCGCTTCCAGGGGGATGTCGACGCCGACACGGCCGATGAACGCGCCGCCCCGGATCACTGCCCAGGCCAGACGGATCTCGTCGGGGTCGGGCTGGTAGTGCGGCAGCAACTCCTCGGCGGCCATGGCGTCGTCGTCGTTACCGCCGATCTCGCGGTAGACGAGGTTTCGCACGCGCGTGAACTCGCGGAAGTCGGCGGCGTCGTGGGCATCCATCGACGCCGGAATGGTCAGTGCCCGGAACTCGAGTCCGGTGAGGGTGGTGGTCATGACGTTCCCTTGAGGAGGGGTCGGGGGTGCCGGTTGGCGACACCCCCGACCGGTGGTTCAGAGGTAGGGCAGAATCTGCCGGCGGCGCTGCCATTCGAGCTCGCGCTGCTCGCGCTCGCGCTCGGCGAGACGGATGCGGCGGCGTTCGGGATCGTTGGCGTGCAGAACCGACGCGATGAAGGTATGCATCGTGGTGCTTTCGGTGAGTGCGCGCGCAGATGCGCGCGGGGCTGAGTGTCAGGCCGGGCTACGGCGGTGGGCACACGCAACGAAGACGTGGGTGCCGGGAGGCTGAAAGCGAGAGCGAGCTGCACCCGGTCTCCGGGTGGACTGCTCCTCGGATCGCGTCAGCAGACGCCGCGGGCAGCGTCGAAGGAGACGATCCCCGCGGGCTCACGGAACGAAAAGGCGCGCATCGCGAATGCGGTGCTGCCGGTGGCGTTCATACGAATCATGTCGGGGACCTCCTTTCTCGACTTCAGACGCGATCTGTGACGAT
>Ga0207655_1002417_pt1 | contig 15182 bp, 17 predicted proteins | sample KBSM44metaG_FD_184398 | JGI IMG/M metagenome (GOLD analysis project Ga0207655, IMG submission 184398) | Miscanthus rhizosphere microbial communities from Kellogg Biological Station, Michigan, USA - KBS M4-4 metaG (SPAdes) (version 2) | ecosystem: Host-associated > Plants > Roots > Rhizosphere >...
TTCAGATGGCACAGGTGCGAAACCCTCGTTATAATCCGGCCACTTACTGAGGGCCTATAGCTCAGTCGGTTAGAGCAGAGGACTCATAATCCTTTGGTCCACGGTTCGAGTCCGTGTGGGCCCACCATGTAATTCAAGGGCTGCAGCGCTGCTGCAGTTTCGAGAGGGTGTTTTGGAATGCCTCCGAGGTACAGTTTCGGTACAGTCTGTACCGATGTCCTTCGGAGAACAGCATGGCAACTCTCGTAAAAACCTCTTCCGGTACCTGGAAAGCGGTAATCCGTAAAACCGGATGGCCTACAGCTTCGAAAACCTTCCGAACCAAGCGTGACGCTGAAGACTGGTCACGGCGAACCGAAGACGAAATGGTTCGCGGGGTCTACATCCAACGAAGCGGTTCCGAGCGGATGACGCTCGAGATGGCTCTCAAGCGGTATCTCGCAGAAGTCACTCCTACGAAGAAAGCCACCACCCAACGAGGCGAGATCAGCAAATCGAAATCGCTGATCGCAGATCTGGGCAAATATTCTCTAGCCGCGCTTTCGAGTGAAATTATCGCTGGCTATCGAGACAAGCGCATCGCAGCAAAAATCAGCAATAACACCATTCGGCTCGAGCTCGCCTTACTCAGTCATCTCTACTCGACTGCGATCAAGGAATGGGGAGTGGGCCTGACCTTCAACCCAGTCATGAACGTGCGGAAGCCAAGCCCAGGCGAAGGCAGGGACCGCCGCCTCTCTAAAGACGAGGAGGCTGCGCTTTTCAAGGCCGTCGACGCGCACAGTAATCCTATGCTCGGTTGGATTGCACGTATTGCACTTGAGACCAGCATGCGCTCTGGCGAGATAACCTCACTACGCCTGAACCAGGTCGATCTCGCCAAGCGGGTCGTTCGCCTAGCTGACACAAAAAATGAATCTGCCCGCACCGTCCCTCTCAATAAGAGAGCGACTCACGCATTCCGTGCAGCGCTGGAAAACGGAGTAAGACCATCAGGCTGCGCCCTAGTCTTTTTTGGTGAGCCGGGGAAAGATGGGAAGCGTAGACCCTATGCTTTTACCAAGGTATGGGGAGAGCTAAAGAAAAAGTTGGGCATGGCCGACCTGCGTTTCCACGATCTTCGTCATGAGGCAGTGAGCCGCCTAGTCGAGGGAGGCCTATCCGACCAGGAAGTCTCTGCGATCAGCGGCCATAAATCTATGCAGATGCTAAAGCGCTATACACATCTCAGAGCGGAAGACCTCGTGGGTAAGCTGGATGAGATGGATTAGCTAGCCGGCCAATTGGCTCAAAAAGTTTTCGCATGCGAAAACTTCCTTAGCCTTGATCAACCTCCACCGATCCACCTCACGTTCCTCATCCCACCTGATCATCAGGCCGTAGCCATCGTGGCACGGCCTTCACATGGAACAGCGTGCTTAGGTCGCTTATCTCCCACAAGCTCCGGGGGTGAAATGGCAACTCGTACAGACAGCAAAGCTGTCCGCGCACTGCACCCCTTCAGAGCTTTCTAAGAAGCCCCAAATTTATTTGGCTCTAGACTCGCAAAAACTCCGATTTTGGGGCAGTGCCTTCTCACTATTTAGGTTATTAGCCGACACGAAAGGATGTCGAAATGACTGCCAACCTAAATCACATTGAGAAGCAGCTCCTAGACCGATACGGCCCCCTCCTCACGAAGAAACAGCTCGCCGAGCTTCTTCACCGTAGCGAAAAAGGGCTGGATTACACCCTATCCCATCCTTCTGAGAGTGTTTTCGCTGCATCGCTGCACGCAATGAAGCTCCGTCTCGGTCGACTTGTCTATTTCCGCGCTTCCGACGTAGCAGGGCTACTGGTAGGGGGTGAATGATGCCGTTCGACTCCAGAGTAGATTTTGTTCCGTTAAGCCATGTGGATACCGTCGGATCAATCGAAAACACATTGACGAAGCGCATTGAGAGGTTGAGCCAGCTAGCCCGGCGGAAAAAACCTGCAGCAGCATGCCCGCCCCTGGAAGCTGAACAGAGCGACTGCCCACTGCAGCAAGCTGATGACGTGGGCCATTCGTCAGCTGCGAATCTGCTTACTGAAACGAAGCCAATGACAAAGGAAGTTGAATCAGTAGCGGAGGTTGAATCAGTAGATTTGTGCAATCCAGCGCTGGACTACAAAAGTGCTCGCGACTGCCAAACCTTTATGCACATAGCCCTTTACCGCCTTTCAAAAAAGCAGACGCGCGTCGGAGCGATCCTGAAGTACGAACTTCCTGACGGCTACGTAGAGGTTTCTGCAGGGGCATATGGCATGGCTACGGTATGGGACTACGACATCGTGCTCGTGATGGTGTCGCATCTGATGGATGCCACGGATAGATACAGAGAGGGGTCGGGAGAGAAGCCAGGTAAGGTTTTTCGAGCAAAGATCAGCCAAATTCTTCGAATTACTCGCCGAGGCAACGGTAGCCGTCAAGCTGTCGAGGTGGAGGCAGCATTGGATCGTCTGCAGAGCACCACGATCAAAAGGGTTCGCAAAAAAGGCAAATTTCTCAAGGTAAGCGGCCAGGGGCTAATTGCCCGCTACGAAGTGGTTTCTCGAACAGACACTCAAAAGATCCAATCAGTGGAGATCGAGGCACCTGACTGGTTGTATAACGAGGTTGTGAATAGCAGGCGCCCACAGGTGCTTAAGGTCCATCCAGATTATTTTCTGCTCAAGTCAGGCATCGCTAGATTCATCTATCGGCAGGCTCGTCGTGCCGCGGGCTCAAACTCTGCGAAATGGTCGTTTCAATTGCTTTATGAGCACAGCGGAAGCTCCGGGACGCAAAGCAAATTCTTTCACACTTTGAGATGCCTCATCGAAAGCGACAGCTTACCGGAGTACTCCATCCAAGAAGTAGCCGGGAAGAGTGGGCCTCAACTGGTGATGACACGCCGCTATCTGGGGAATGACCAATGAGGTCACGACTCTGCGCCGCCTTGATCACAGAGGCGCTATACGGGCGGCGTCAATTGCTTGGTCAAACCGTCTATTAGGAATCCTTGGCACGAAGAATCACCGTCTATTAGGAACTCGTGACCGTCTGTTAGGAACCCGAAACCGTCTATTAGGAATTGCAGTTTCGCATAACCCACTGAAAACACTGGAGAAAACCGATAAATCACTGCCTAAAACTACTCTAAAAACACTAAAACCTTTCTCTTTCGTCGGGTGAACCCCGTTGCATTTATCCACAGGCTACATGACTAGGTGCTGAAAGCTGCTCCACGCCAGCTTGGTCAACGTAGGTAAGTATCAGTAATTTCAGGCCGGAAATGGCCTAGCTCTTGGGAAACGACAACTCGCGCAATGTTGGAGTTTCCAACCAGGGCTTGAACCTCCCGGTGACGCTCCTGCGCGTAAGTGTGCCGTAACCCATGGGCACCATTGCTAAACCCCAGCGCTGCCTGACTTGCACAGGAGAACGATTGCGACCAGCTCTGTCCACCTGCAAGATCATAGTAAGACTTGTAGTGTATTTTCCGGTCCTTACGATCGACCGGCACTTGAAGCCGCAGGCTTTCTAAACGCTTCGCAAGATGCTCAGGCACACTGACCTCCCTAATAAGCCCGCCCTTGCCGATCACCGTGTACCGAATCCCCTCTCTAAATTTTTCTTGAGCCGCTGGCCGATCATCCATAGGGCGCTCAATGGCCAACCTAATAGTCAATAGTTCATGGGCTCTCAACCCTGCTGCGGCTACAAGCTCGGTGCTAAACGCATTACGATCAGACTGGTGTGCGAGAATACGCCCCACTTGTTCAGCCGTATAATTACGGCTTTTCAATTGCTGCTGCTTTTCCGCCTTAATGACCGCCAATCGTTGCTTATCGCTGAACGTACCATTCTGCCTCAAAACTGCCTGGAGGGCTTGGCGATCACGATCCAATGTTTTCTGCCCTACAGCTTTCGCACGTTCATAAAGATACGCCTTTGCAGCTCTTGGAGTTAATTGATGAAGTGCCCCCCTACCCGTGATACGAAACCAGTCGGCTGCAAGCTTCAAGCTACTCTCATAGCTTAGGGAAGTTCCCAGCCCGGAGATACGCCCGGAGTTGAACATCGCTTTGCTTAGTCCCTTTGCTTGACTGGCTCCTTTTGCAAATGTTCTCTGCGCCTTGGTAGAGTTTGGCTTGACTTTCTTGCTCACGAATCACCTTGATAATTCTGTAAACCGAGCTAAGGGAGGTTTCAACTCCCTGCGACTTCAACTCGACTAGTATTTCTCTCGGCTTCAGTTTGGACTCGAAATAGTAGTACTGGATTAGCCCCTTATATCGGTCCAAATTGCGTGAATATGACCGACACTGCAACCTCAAGGACACTTCCTTCTTATGGCGGGCGTAATCACTTCCCGAGACGGATCTTGAGTGCTCAAGGTTTGCTGCAAGAGAACGCTTATAAGACCTGGCAATAGTGGCCATGGAGGCTCTTACCTGGTATTTCTCCATAAGCCAGAGCTGAATCATTGATAGGGTATAGCGCTGAATGCGCAACGAAAGAATTTCTGCGCTATAGCTTGCAATTTTACTACGCATAGATGAAGTGCCTTGCTGTAAGTTACAGCAACCACTTTAAGCCATTGAATTTCAGCTGCAACCCAAAAGGGGCGCTCAAAATTCTCAGCCGTGGTTCCGATATCCAATGGATACCTAGCCCCTGTTTTTCAGTGTCGGACTTATCAGGCATCAGATGGATATACCACCGTGCCGATGCGCTTACGCACTCTCACTGTTGCTTCGCTGTCTAACCGACAGAGTTCGAAAGGAAAATCCTTTGCCAGGTTTACGCGCCTGGTACAACTCAATTTTCATGTCAGAGTTAGACAGTAGATCCTCAAGCGCTGAATCGAAGCAGGTTCAGCGCCTAGCCGGTGGAACACCTTGAATCCTTGGCCAGTCAGATCAAGGTTTACCAGACAGCATCAGACGCATTAGCGACATCAATGTCTGGTAGGCGAGGCAAGGGGCAGCAATAGCTGCCGCGTCGCCCCGCACCACTCACTTAGAATTGAAATGCAATCCATTAGAAGAAGCACGAAATAGCGGCCTCTCTGTGAGCTGAGTTTGCGTGGCAAGCTCGGGGTGCAGTTCGATATTGCTAGCTTGAGACATGAGGGTCAACACCGTTTATGGATTGTCACTTCGATTTTGCACTTGACCGCGGAACGCGGCTCTGTCTGGAGTGTTGAGCGAAGCGAATCACCCTGACAGAGCCGCGTGCTTCGCACGCTGCAGCGCGTAGAGCGCTGCACGTTCAGCCTAAGCTGAACGGATATCGAGCGGTGAGCTAGCTGGCAAAGGTCGGTGAAATCCGATGGGGTGTTTTGGCTTGCGGTTTATTTCCTTTGCTGCAAAGTGGAGCTTGATTCGTTTACAACCTAAGGAAGCTTGAGTGAAGGTGTTCAATTCTGAGATTAGTAGAACGAGACTGGCGACACTGGTCATTTTGGTTGTAGGGTTCACTGTCCTAGAAAACTACGCTTATGCGGAGCACGGCCTAGCGTGGGCAGGAGTGTTTTTCATTGCCGGCGTGACTGCAATAGTTACGGTTATACCTAAAAAAGACCATTCCACTACCGAGGTTTGACTTATGGGGGATGTCGGCAATTTTGGATGGCTATTCCAAAGCGGCTTAGATGCGATGATTTCTTCGCTTCTATCAATGGGCGCAAAACATGCGGAGCTGGCAGAGAGTGTCCGCCAGCTCGCGCGCTCGGTACCTTATCTTTCGTTAACCTGGATCCTTTGGAATTTGGTCCGCGGTAAGCCTACCAGCATACCAGTAGGGGTTTTCATCACGTCGCTCTTCGTGTTTATTGCATTGCAAAAGCAGACCGTGACCTTTCCTGGCCGCGCTAGCATAGAGATGACAAAAGGCCAATCATTCGCGCTAGAAATTGTTCTCCCAACCTATGAGAAGCTCGTTCAAGTTTATCGAACAAAAGATAATGGACAATCTGCACTGATGATCGCCGATCTTACAGAGCGCGAAATCAGCCCGTTTATGGGAAGCGATTTAGCGAAGCTCATGAAGGACTATAAGCAAAACTGCGAACCAGGCCCTAATGACTCAGCTCAAGTCCCTGATACGACATGGCAAGCTGTCGGTTTACGAGGCGGCGGTGCACTTGGGGTTCCAGATTCTCAAGTCTCAATATTCAGCAGTTCCACTGCCGACAAGCTAGCTGGTCTGAATTTTTCATGGTTCCCTCAAATACGACAAGCAATGGCGCTAATTGATACATATAAAGCGGGCGATCGTAGAGAGGCTGGCAAAGCCGCGCTTCAAAAATTCAATAAAGACAAGTGGGTTACCGGAAATAGGTATTTATTACCTAGCGAAGCAGGATGGAAATCGCGATTATCAGGAGGTGTTGATGAACCTACTGGCTACCTTAACCCTTGGAAGGTAGAAAATGGATCACTAGCTGACCCAGCATTGTTATCAGAGCCACCGAATGTAACAAATCGATATTTCGTTCCAGAGAACTGCTATGAAGCTTATCAAGCGGCGCAAGCAGGTGCTGAAGAGGGATATCGGGCAGTGGGAGAGCGTATCCGCCCTTCTAATTTAGCTCCCAACGCCGAACCATCGATTGTAGCTGGCGTCCGAGCTTGGTCGAACATTGTCAATAAAAGCCTAAGCTCAATTTATCCAGGCTCTGAGAGCTCAAAATTTGCAGGAAAAGTCCTTGAGAACTCCTCAGAGGCAGTAGGTGCACTCAATGAAACTAAAGGTGTCCTCGCGACAGTGGATCTAGCTGCAAAGCTTCCGTGGTTTGTCTATCTAACAGCGATGGGCCAGGCCGCACTTATTCATATATTTCCTCTAGTGGCTCTATTAGCGTGTGTTTTTGGCATAGAGATACTACTCTACTGGATAAGACTGCTGGTATTTACTTACTTATCGCTTCTATTCGCCGAGGGCATTCTATATATAGTAGCTAGCCAGTTGGCCAAAATAAGTTTCATACAAGCCGCAACCGCTATTAGCAGTTCCGGTACGCCTCTGGATATCGATGGCATGAGAGGAGTATTAGCGGGAGGTGCAGGTTTCGTGATCTTGGTGGCAACCTGGGCAGCGGGAGCGATTCTTAGGGTTCAAACGCTGCCAAAGACCGACGGTGCTAGCAGCTTCACTCAGCTAGGAAGCATAGCTGCGTCTGTTGTTGGCTCAGTAACAGGTGGATTGGCAAAAATGGCTGCACTCAAGACCACTGGTTTAAAGCAAGAGCTACTCCGGGCCAAAATTCAAAAAATACAGAGCTCTGGAGGATCACCTGGATCTTCAGCCGGCGGCTCCCCAACTAGTAAGCCAACCAACACGCCGGCGGCTTCTCGCCAGAGTCGTGAGTCAGTTGGTCAACGACTGGCTCGGCCAACTACTGCCGGTCGATCAGAAGATCAGCAGAAGAATCGCACGACTCGGGCCGATCGCGCTGAAAAGCGTCGTTCGCTCCTCAGTCCCTCGGACAGACCGTCATGAGAACCGCCACATCATTTCGGGGAAAGAGGTTCTGGCACACAAAACCCCGTGATTCGATGCAGGCTCGCCCAGTATGAGAGCATCCTCCATGAGCTTTACATTCGATTACTACCTCACCGCTACCTGCTGCGAAACCTGGGATAACCCCATCGACCTGAGGTATCTGTTCGACGGTCTCGCCCCGTGGCCGGGATTGGTGTGGGTCATACGTGGGGACGAGTATTTCCTGTCTCCGCAGCTGACCGGGATCGGTGCTTATGAAAGGGATGAATTCGTTCCAATCGAAATTCGGCTTTTTGAGACGCCATCACTGGACACTTTGACCTTGTACCTAGTGACGGCAGAGCTGAATCGGCGAAACGGCTTCGATGACCGGGCCGCTGAAATCCACGAGGTACAGCTGCAAAGTTTGATCAATAAGCTACCCGCAGCGACGGTGTCCTACGTTGGGAGAGCATGAAATGACCTCTTCCCGAGCTGTCGTGGCATGGCTTTTTTCTATCGTCCTTTCGCATCCCCTAGCGGAAGCGCTGTCCCCTTACATCCCGTTGTTCACTCCTCACAAGCTTTACCTGGCCCTCCTGATGCTGATGACACTGCTCGCTATCTACGCGCAACGCAGGCAGCAAAAAGCGCTCAGAGATGAGTTCTGGTGGGTGTTTTTGGGGCTCACAGTCGCCTTTCTTTTGTCTTGGTACTAATTGGTAGGAGCTGACCTTGCAGCAACGTCAGAAAATTTTTTGGGTATTGGTGGGCTGTGCCCTTGTGTTAACGCCTTGGGGAAAGGTGCTGGAACTCGCTTCTACAGATGTGAGCGGTTACTACATCGGTAGCAGCACCGTGAGCTCTGGCTACAAAGTGCTTAGGTTAGACAGCTCGGGGCAAGGGAGGCTGTACTCCTACGATCCCATGAAGTTTGGAATCCTAAATTCTTACCCTTTTACGTATTCGTCCAGCTTGCTGAGCATTACCGTCGAATTCGATGACGGAAACCAGACGACTCTCTCCCAAGGCTTATGGGGGCTGGAAGGGCAGCTCCATTGTACGAAAGGCGATTGTGGAGGAATGGCTAATGTCAGTCGCATAGGTGAGAGCGTCGCGGATCTTCCTGCGGGGTTTCAGCGCGCTCTATCAAAAAGAAATTATTGATTGATCAATACTTATCTATTGACGATTTCAGGTAAAACGATATCATCAATCTCGCAGCGCTTCAGAGTAGTAGAAGGGTAAAATCCAAAAAACTCTGCTGCTGGTGACAGGGGGAAGACCTACGGGCTGCCCCCTGCTCCAATTCTGATGTGTGACCTATGTCCTTAATTTTTGAAGCTGACCTTCGCCGATACCTAGCTGCTGGGCTTGTTCGAGGTATTTCAGCCCTTCGTACCAGCGAAGGGTGGTCGCTACGTATCCAATTGGGCTCCGAATTGACGTCGTTGCGCCTGCAGCGCGGTGGCCAGCGCACATTCAAGAGCCTCGACAAGCTGGCAGCCTTCCTTACCGGCCTCGGGCTTGAGCAATTAAATGTCCAGCTCATGAATTCAGTTGACGAGGGCTGAGCGAGCTTCTGCCACGCAACCTGACCACAGAGAATGAGCGGCGAGATCATGTCCCTGGAGATAGCGTGATGTTAGGAAAACTAGGTTGCCTCTTCGGCCTCTGTGTAGGGCTAAGCGGTTGCGGCAATGCTTTTGAGGGTAGCTATCGAGCTATGGAAGGCGTAATTGGGCCACTGGTAGCGATCGACGTGAAGGGCAATAAAGCCACAGTGGTTAAGGTCGACCCCTTTCGCAAACTGATCCTAAGCGAACAAACCTGGGTAGCAGAAAGAAAAGGTGAAAAGCTTCTGCTTACGGACCTCAAAGGAAAGACATTTGCCTTCAACCGCTCGGTTGATGAGAAAGGTTTGGAGTGCCTGAATTGCGGACTCGGCACAGGCATGCCTGGCTCATGGCAGCAGTTTGATCCAAACAAGTAAATTCATCAGCAAGCTGAGACATCAATGAACGACGGTTCGCTGTTCTATCGCGGTCAGGCTCACCTTCGATCGCTGACTGGACATCCTAGGAACACCAGGCCACGGAAAATGCGCCAAGCATTACTCTGGAGCACTGCGTACGACTCTGAACGTCGATCCTTTGCTGTAAAAAGATGAAGGGTGCTAGACTCCTCGCGAGGTCTAGCACCCCGGCCTTGCACCACCATAGCCCTGACCAGTCAAGACTCGACCCTCAGCTGGTCCAGGGCTTTTCATTCTGAGGGCACCGAGGTGGGTGGATCAACACTCGATGCCCATGACTCTTCTCCTGGCGATCCGCATACGGCCTCCTCTAATCAGGTCTTCGCCTTAGCCTTGCACCACCACGGCCCCAGCCGGTCAAGACTCGACCCTCAGCCGGTCCGGGGCTTTCATTTTGAGGGCATCGAGGTGGTGGATTAGCACTCGATGCCCATGACTCTTCTCCTGGCGATCCGCATACGGCCTCCCCTTGCAGGTAATCACCTTAGCCTTGCACCACCACAGCCCCAACTAGTCAAGACTCGACCCTCAGCCGGTCCGGGACTTTTATTTTGAGGGCATCGAGGTGGGTGGATTAGCACTCGATGCCCATGACTCTTCTCCTGGCGATCCGCATACGGCCTCCCCTTGCAGGTCTCTACCTTAGCCTTGCACCACCACGGCCCCAGCCAGTCAAGACTCGACCCCCAACCGGTCCGGAGCTTTCATTTTGAGGGCATCGACGTGGGTGGATTAGCATTCGATGCCCATGACTCTCCTAAGCACTAGCCTTAGACCTCCCCGTACGTTTGGGCTTGGTGGATGGCGCTGGCGGCGGTGGAGCTGGTATGGATGTGTTCGACGCTTGTGTGGAAGCTGCAGCAGCGGCCGCCGCTGCTACCTTCTCTGCTTCCTTGAGTGCCGCCCAATAGGTGCGTGCTGCCTCAACATCGCCAAAGGCACCGATCTCGGGAAGCCGCTCGATGAAGCGGCTATACAACCCATCCTGAACCTTGCCGTGGCTGCGCATCCATTCGACCGCCACGTTTGGGTTGGTGAGCATCACGTAGTGGAATTCACCTGACGCGCCTGGCTTGGTAGTAATGAACTGCAGCTCTCGTAGCTTTTTCATCCGCCGGCGCCAGGTATCCACAGCCCGCTCTCCGAGAAAGCCCGCTTCAGCAGCAAATGTGCTGGGATTCTCAATGGTGATGACCGGATGATCGGGCATACGCGCCCATAGACAAAACAGCACGTGGCCGGCAGGCTGTCCTTTCGAATCAGCATCGATGACTTGCATGGCAATCGGCAACGTCCGGGGAATCGTGCTAAAACCATCGTGGGTTTTGCGCGTCCATTTCCACGCTTCAGGCATGTCGGGGAAGTGCACCTGCATTAATTGCTGGGCACGCTCCGCCATGGTTAAGCGGCGTTTAGCTGACTGTTTTGCGTTGGCCATTTTGCAGCCCTCATTCGATTTCTGTTGGGCTCAGTTTCCCGACATCGGCTGATGATGGCAAACCGTCATTGAGCGCTAATATCACGCATCTCCAAGCACATGAATGAACGATACAAGCTACTCAAATGCATGATATGAGCCTAGCTCAGACAATCGAATTGCGCGATATCGCGCATAAAATGCTTACAACCTACTGAATTTCATAATTTTATTTTTGGTTTTCGGTGCTCGGCGTGCTGAGTGTACTCGGCGTGCTCAGTGTCCTCGCCGTGCTGCAGGGTGTAGGGTGTGGGAAGAGGGGCTTCACGATATGGGGTCGGCCTCGATTTTCTTGCTTATGGGTACACCTAGTAGCGCACTTTGAAGGTTGGGGAGTCTTCTGGCCGCTGCTGACGGCGGTCGTAGATCCGGGTAGTACTGATATTGGCATGGCCCAGCCAAGCCTGGACCTTAGCAATGTCGGCTTCATGCTCCAGGGCATTTGTGGCCGCGGTCGCACGCAGACCATGCACACCCAAACCCGCGACCTCGATCCCGGCGCATTTCGCATATTTTCCTACCAAGGTGTAGATGCCATTGGCTGTAATGCCGGTGCCGGTTGAGCGTCCCCGCAACGGTACAAACAGCGGCCCCTGGGGCTCGAGCAAGTGATGACCGGACTTTTCTAAATAAGCATGGATTCGCTCGGCGGCCACAGGATGCAGCGGCAAGAAACGCAGCTTTCCACCTTTGCCCAAAATCCGCAGGTGCTTGATACCTCTCCGCTCCTGCAGATCGCTCAGCTGCAGCTGCGCACATTCCTCACGACGCAGGCCGTGATACAGCAGAACAGCGAGAATGGCCCTATCGCGTAGCCCCTTGAGCGAGTCCGCCGATGGCGCATCCAGCAGCGCTTTCGCCTGGTGGTCCCCCAGAGCCGGTGTCTTCCCTTCATTCGTTTCAATCCTGGGCCGCTTGACCCCATGCACTGGATTGCCACCGGCGACAGCATTGCACTCCAGCAGGTGATCGAAAAGGCTGGCCAGCGCGGCTAGCTTGCGACGGATGGTCGCTCCGGCCAGTCCACGCTGCTCGAGCTGAGCACGCCAGGCTAAGACATGCGCCCTGGTGACGACGCGGAACTCATCAGCTTCGGCTAAGCCAACGAAGCGGCAGAAGTCTGCAAGATCACCCTGGTAGGCACGACGCGTACGAGGATTATCGATGTTGGCGAACCACTCGACCGCCGCCGGCACTTCAGCCAGATGCTGGAATTCCGCGGCGGTTAAACGGCGGGCTTGCCGGGTGACAAGTCTCGTCACGTCAAACCCCTCCCCAGTTATTCCGATGAACCTCGCGGCACCGATGCACAACCTGCTCTACAAACGGATTGCGTGAGTTGGCGTGAATCCAACCTTTCTCAAAAGGAGGAAGCGGCCCATCGGTCTCCAGAACGGCGTTCAATTCCAACGAGAGCAAAATCAGCGTTTTGAATGCATTAGGCACCTGATCTGCTTCGAAGGATACCCACCGCTGCCTCATGGCTTTTTCAGCCTTCCCAGCACGGTCCCATTCTGTGGTTTTGTGATGAACAAGCGCGTTACGTGCCGCTACCAGTCCTTTAAGCCCATTAATGGCCGGACCATCTTCGCGAAGGGCTCGACCACACACCAGTCGCGGGATGACGAGCCATTTGCCAACCACATCCAGCTTATCCAGCGTTTTCGCCAGAGTTTCGCCCAGCTGAATGAGCGCAAATTCGTAGGCCGCCGCTTCGAGTGCCATCGCAGAAAACACGATGGTTTTGATCCCGGCCACATTTTTCCTGGCTTCCTGTTGGTCGTAGGCAGTCGAATCGCTAGGCCATTGTGGCTTAGGTATCGGATTACCCTTCTCGTATAAAAAACAGCCGAAAGCCTCTTCCGCAATTTCTGCGTAGGTCTCCACCATGGAATCGACAATGACCCAGCTATCGCGAACCTGGAACGGTTCCCTTGAAGTCATCGATCACGTCCCTCTAATAATTGTTGATAACGTATTTTATCACCAATTTTGACCACTCATTTTTTCACATGATTGCCTCAACTACGAAAGAGCTTGAGAGATAAATCATCACTAATTCGTTTAGCAGTAAACGCCGTGATCCATGCGCTGTAAGTGCTCCATAACCAGCTCATACCCTTGCGGTCCCGCCATGAGGCTGCATGGTGAATGACCACCTAGCCCTATCGCCCTTCTGGCGAACCACTTTTCTGCCAGTCGACGATTTCCGAGTACCTGCTCAGCATAGGTCAGGACCTTGTCACGCCGGCCTCTAAACGCCTGATGTGCCAAGCTCCAGCACCCACCCAAAAACGGTATGGCGCGTTCAAAACTTAAGTGCTCACCGTAGAATCGAGCAGACATTTTCAGTGCCTCACGCCTCTCGTTTTTTCGATCAGTTTATCTGCCCTAACCCCAAGCGTCGAAGGCGCGAATAAACCCTGATTTATCTCCTGGCTGTCCCCAGTAGCATCCCCCTGACGAACCCATTCTGGCCAGCCGGAGGGTCTACTCAGCTAGAGTTCATCATCTCGGCTACTGGAGCTGGTGTGCGGGTCATCCGGACGCGGGCGTAGCAAAAGTTCGGTATGGCCTTACGTGACTGCATCCGGTGAAGTAACACCGAGGCCCTCAAGCCTGACCCTCAGAAACACGCCTACCCAGAGCGGTTTTTTCCGCCCAAAATTCCAAGCCAGTCTCCGTTCTGGCGAAAAGGCGCTCGCAGGCGAATGGTGAGCTTTTTTGAACGTTCAAAATCCTGGTCGTCCAGAAAAGCGGGAGTACCCTATGCCTCCCAGCCTTCATGCCACAAAAAGTCTGCAAAAAAATCTGCAGAATCACGGATGACTATTCCCCTGCAGCCCAAGCACATCAAGGCTTTCAGAGCATCGAATTATTTGCAAAATCGGCAATACGGGGAAGCACGCTGAGAGTAGGTTGTGCAGTCGCTTTCAGGGCAACTCGAACGCTGTAAGGTCTGGACCGTTTCTTAAAAGACGGTACCTGATAGCACCAGGATAAGACTAAGGCGCTGGGCAGCTTGCTGAAGTTTGGCCAACACACAGAAGGAGATTGGTTCTAAGCGCAGCGATCCATGCACAGGGTGACAGCGGCGTTTGCTGAACTACCGAGAAATCCTCAATAGCTCAGCTAAATCTCCAGCGGGTTGAGGTTATTAACCTAAGGAAGTCACTGGTTTTACTCCGCCCCGCCTTCCAAGACCGAAGCCAACTCGGTAGAGGTCTGGAAGGTTGACCCTACCGTCTTTCATAGTCTCGAAGATTCCCAAACGTTCGAGATCACTGCGAACTCCAGACCATCCCTTCTCTGCATGCTGAGGCGGTAGCCTCTGTCCCGACAGGCCCGACAATTCCGGCGGCAGCTCCGTTTGCCAGCGCTCTTCAATACTCTCGAACTGACAAGGCACGGTAAGCCCACGGAGAGGTGCCATCACCCTTTCAACCCAAGGATAATCTTCAGCCATCTCGGAAACCCTGATTTGCGAGGCTTTTTGAACGCCGCGCTTGATGCTTTCGTAGTGCAGAGGCTGAGGATAGTCTGGGTAGTTTTCTAAAGAGTCCTCAGCCGCTTGACGGATTGCAGCCAGGAATGACCGTGGGGAGGTTCGTCCACGACCATCCGCCAGGTGGCTGACCGACCAGATATACGGAACACCACGCCGACGATCTCTCCCCATCCAGGGGCCTGCAAGGGCACTAAATAGCTCCCGCTGCTTAGCACTATCGCGCTTTACCTCATCAGCAACCAGCCATAGTTGATTTTCAGAACGAGGTGGAACACCAATTACCGATTCGTACAGATTTCGAAGATGTACTCCATCATCACCAGGGCAATTACAGATGGTCTGCCACAGCAAACCATGCAAATCATGAGAGGCCCAGGTCAACTCCGCCTTCGTGGCCAACAGCTTCGATGCATCAGGAAAATCGGTGATGGTCCTATCAGACTGATCCTCGCGGAGGAAAACTTTTGCATGAAGGCGGGGATAAGACTTCAACCAGAGAACGATTTTCAACAGATCTCGGACAATCCTATCCATCATCCCCCAGTCGCTGCTAGTTCGATCAAGAGCATCGAACAGGATCAAACCATATCGCCCTTTTTGCGACAAAGCTCTGTTGGTGTTTTGGATAGTCCTGGCCAGCTCCTCTGGATTATTTTTGACCCAGTGGATT
>Ga0207655_1002423_pt1 | contig 15155 bp, 11 predicted proteins | sample KBSM44metaG_FD_184398 | JGI IMG/M metagenome (GOLD analysis project Ga0207655, IMG submission 184398) | Miscanthus rhizosphere microbial communities from Kellogg Biological Station, Michigan, USA - KBS M4-4 metaG (SPAdes) (version 2) | ecosystem: Host-associated > Plants > Roots > Rhizosphere >...
TGCGCGCACCAAAGCGTTCATCCATGCCCTGCAGCGTCCCGCGCCGCGCCGAAAGATCGCCCATCACGCCACCGGCATACTCTTCCGGCGTCTCCACTTCCACCTGCATCAGCGGTTCAAGAATCACCGGATCGGCCCGTTTCGCGGCGGCTTTAAAGCCCAGGATTGCCGCCATGCGAAACGCCATTTCCGAGGAATCGACATCATGGTATGAACCAAACGTCAGCGTGGCTTTGATGTCCACCACCGGATAACCTGCCAACACGCCGCTGTTCAGCGCTTCACGAATCCCCTTCTCCACCGAAGGAATAAACTCGCGCGGCACCACGCCGCCTTTGGTCGCATCTTCAAAGGCAAATCCGGCACCCGCCTGCTGCGGCTCCAGCGTCAGCACCACATGTCCGTACTGACCTTTACCGCCCGACTGGCGCACAAACTTGCCTTCGACTTCGCGCACCGTTTTGCGGATGGTTTCGCGATAGGTAACCTGCGGCCGACCGATGTTGGCTTCCACGCCAAACTCGCGCTTCATGCGGTCAACGATAATCTCCAGATGTAGCTCGCCCATGCCGGAAATAATCGTCTGGCCCGATTCCTCATCGGTGTGCAGACGGAACGACGGATCTTCGGCCGCCAGCCGCTGCAACGCCAGGCCCATTTTCTCCTGATCGCTCTTGGTTTTCGGCTCAATCGACAGCGAAATCACCGGATCGGGAAACTCCATGCGCTCTAGCGTGATCACAGCAACAGGATCGCACAGCGTTTCGCCGGTGGTGACCTCTTTTAACCCCACACAGGCGGCGATGTCGCCCGCACGAATCTCTTCGATCTCGATTCGGTCATTGGCCTGCATCTGAACAATGCGACCGATGCGCTCTTTACGCCCTTTCACCGCGTTCCACACGCTGTCGCCTTTGCGCAGCACGCCGGAGTAAACGCGCACGAACGTCAGCTGACCTACGTAGGGATCGCTCATCAATTTGAACGCCAGCGCGGAGAAGGGCTCGCTGTCATCCGCATGACGTTCGTCGTGTTCGCCCTGCTCGTTGACGCCGCTCACTGCCGGTACGTCAAGCGGTGAAGGCATTAGTTCAATCACCGCATCGAGCATGCGCTGCACGCCTTTGTTTTTGAACGCGCTGCCGCACAGCATCGGCTGGATTTCACCCAGCAAGGTGCGCTGACGTAATCCGGCAATCACCTCGTCTCCACTGAGATCGCCCTGCTCCAGATAACGATCCATCAGTGCTTCGCTGGCTTCTGCCGCCGCGGCCACCATGTTCTCGCGCCACTCGGCGGCGAGTGCGTGCAACTCAGCAGGAATCGGGGCATAACTGAAACTCATGCCCTGGCTGGCGTCGTCCCAGTAAATAGCGCGCATTTTGTTGAGATCGACCACGCCGCTAAAGTGCTCTTCCGCACCGATAGGAATGACGATCGGTACCGGATTGGCATGCAATCGGTCTTTCATCATCTGCACGACGCGGAAGAAATCCGCACCCTGGCGATCCATTTTATTAACGAAGGCAATGCGCGGCACATGATATTTATTGGCCTGGCGCCACACGGTTTCTGACTGGGGCTGCACGCCGCCGACCGCGTCATACACCATCACTGCGCCATCGAGCACGCGCATAGAACGCTCAACTTCAATGGTGAAATCGACGTGTCCGGGCGTATCGATAATGTTGATACGGTGCGGCGTAAAGCTGCCATCCATGCCCGGCCAGAAGCAGCTCACCGCTGCAGAGGTAATGGTGATACCACGCTCCTGCTCCTGCGCCATCCAGTCGGTGGTTGCCGCGCCATCGTGCACTTCACCTAACTTATGGCTCATTCCGGTGTAAAACAGGATGCGCTCTGTGGTGGTGGTTTTACCGGCATCGATATGCGCGGAGATGCCGATGTTGCGATAACGTTCGATGGGGAGGGTTCGGGGCATGATGCGTCCTTAGTCATTCGACTAGTCATGCGGCGCGCACCATTGCCCGCCGCTGCGCAACAGCCTAACCCCATTGTACGAGTAAATACGAACAGTTTGAGCCTTTTTTAAACATCGTTAGAATCTTGCAGCCGATTCAGCATTTACGGGCTGGAAAGCCATCGCCGGTCACTTTAAGGTAAGGCTTTCACTCTCAACAGGAAAATTGACCATGCGCATTCTGGTAGTCGGCGCCGGCGCCACCGGCGGCTATTTCGGTGCGCGTCTGGCGCAAGCAGGACGTGATGTGACTTTTCTGGTGCGCGAGCGCCGCTTTCAGCAGCTGCAGCAAACCGGTTTAGTGCTGAAAACGCCCGCCCGCAGCGAAGTGATTCAGCCGCAGCTGGCGCAGGCCGGTTCGCTTGAAGGTCATTTCGATCTGATTATTCTGACGGTGAAAAGCTTCGGGCTGGATCAGGCGATGAACGACATCGCGCCCGCTGTCGGCCCAGACACGCTGATCATGCCAATCCTCAACGGCATGCGGCATATCGATACGCTGCGTGCGCGCTTTGGCGACAAGGTGATTGGCGGCTTGTGCAAAATCAACGCGACGCTGGGGGAAAACGGCGAAGTGGTGCAGATGACGCCGCTGCACATCCTTTATTACGGTGCGCTGGATGGCAACAACGATGCGCGTTTGCAGCGCGTGGATGAAACGCTGCGCGCGGCGCAGTTTGATACCGTGTTTGCTGACAACATCATGAGCGAGCTGTGGGAAAAATGGTTGCTGCTCAGTACGCTGGGTGCGGTGTGTTGTATCGCGCGTGGCAATACGCAGCAGGTGCTGACATCCCAAGGCGGCGAAGCGTTACTGCAGACGATTTTTGGCGAAGTGTTGTCGGTGCTGAGTGCGGAAGGTTATCAGCAGCGCCCGGCAGTGACGGCGAAGATTTATGAGACGCTGAACAACCCCAAAGCGGCAATGACCTCATCCATGTACCGTGATTTAACCCAGGGCTTTGAGATTGAGGCCGATCAGGTGATTGGCGATCTGCTGGTGCGCGGCGCGCGCAGTGGCGTCGTGACGCCGTTGCTGAACGCGGTCTATGTCAATTTGCAGGTGTACGTGCAAAATCGATAACAGCGGTCGCCATAAATGGCGTAATGCTCGTCAGTTGAGCGCCGTATCATATCGCCGCACCTTCCGTAGCGGCACGATTTATCGCGCAATGAATTGCGCCGCTACATTGTGTGCACTCGGTAATTAGGATTTTCATCTCTTAAATGACGAGGATTAGCCATTTATGGCGACAAGGACACCATCCTTGTGCGGCCATTGAAACGGTCGTCATTAATGACGACCCTACGCCCAATACATTGCGCCGCTACGGGAATGCGCGATCATTTGTTACAACCGTGACTGCACGCCCGGCAGCTGCTTCAGACGCTGCCATCCTGCTTCCACTTCTTCCGGGATCTCTACGTGGCCAAGGAAGCCGCTACCGCGCGGCCCGTAGCCGTTTTCATCATCGCGCAGGCGCTGGATTTCCCCCATCAGCAGCGACAGAAAACGCTCCATCGACCACAATCCCTGCGGCGGCGCGCCGATAATGCGCAGCATGCCGGCATCCATCATTACCTGCGGTACAAAAACCGGCCAGCTAATAAACTCCGGCGCATCCGCGCGATCGCGCCACTGATAGCGGAACGTTTCCAGGGTGCGACGCTGCATCAGCGGATCCTGCACCAGCAGCACACGCTGCGGCTGCCAGCTGTGCTCATCCAGTAACTTTTGGCTCAAGGCAGCGTTTTCACCACAGTTGCGTGAGGCGGTTTCCAGCAATAGCAGTTCATCCGGCAACGCGGCAAATACGCGGGCTACATCGCCTAACAACTCGGCTTCGCTTTTGCCTTTGCTGTCGATTTGGCGATACAGCGGATGCGACGCCAGCATCTCCACCAGTAGCGAAGTTGAGTGGCCTATGCCGCCGCTGATCAATAACGGCAGCTGATACTTTTTCGCTACGGCAATCACGGCTTCCACGTTTGGTAACACGGCATGACCGGCAAGAATCGCTAAATCGATGTCGAGCGTGCCATCTTGTGGCATCTGATCCAGCGCCAGCCAGGCCGCCAGGGTATTGATATCCTGAATCTGATCGTTATTAAGCTGCATCCGGCTCTCCTCTTTTTACCTTTGGCAGTGTAGCGGCTTAAGTACGTGTCGGCAGGGAAAAATTTGCTACACTCGCAGCTTAATCTTCAGGAGAGATTCATGACTGCGCGCTCCGTAACCCTCGACGATGTTGCTCATCTGGCTGGGGTTTCTTATCAAACTGTTTCCCGCGTCCTCAACCATTCCGAACAGGTTTCGCCGCGCACCCGCGCCAAAGTAGAAGCCGCGATGCAGCAGCTCAATTATGTGCCGAATCGCGTGGCGCAGCAGCTGGCAGGTAAAAATACTCGCACGCTGGGCCTCGCCACCAGCGATTTGGCCTTGATGGCGCCGGCACAGATTGCCTCGGCGATTCAGCAACGGGCGGCGGCGCAGGGTTATCATCTGGTGATTGCCATGGCGAATACCGGCAGCGCGCCGCAGGACACCGTGCATGAACTGCTGGCGCAGCGCGTGGATGCGTTGCTGATCAACCTGCCGCTGGATGCCACGCAAGCAGCGCAGATCCAGCAGCAGTGCGATAACAAGCCGGTGCTATTTCTTGATGTGGAGCGCAGCGCTGAGGTCGCGCAATGCCAGTATCAAAGTGAATCTGGCGCACAACAGGCAGTCGATCACCTGGTGGCGCTCGGTCATCAACAGATTGGCGTGTTGAATGGCCCGGCAAGTTCTGCTTCGGCGCGTGCACGTTTCGCTGCGTGGCAGCAGGCGCTGGCGGCGCATCAGCTGACGCCGTTCTGCGTGCTAAGCGGCGACTGGAGCGCGGCATCGGGTTATCAGGCGCTGCTGACGCAGTTGCACGCCCCGCTGCCACAGGCGCTGCTGGTCGCCAACGATCAGATGGCGCTCGGCGCGATGCGCGCCCTGCATCAGCATGGCGTGAAGATCCCAGCGGAAATGTCGCTGATTGGCTATGACGATACGGCGGAAAGCGCGTGGTATCAGCCGCCCTTAACTACTGTGCGTCAGGATCTGCAGCAGTTGGGCACCGTCAGCGTTGATCGGTTGCTGGCGCAGCTGGAAGGCGGCGATGTGGTAGAGAGGACGCTGAAAACTGAATTGGTATTGCGTGAAACCACCGCGGCGCCGCAGCAGGATGGCGTGGATGTGGCAGAGATTGCCCAGCAGTTGCAGGCGCTGGCGCGCAAGTTGAAGCGCACCTCATAAATAGGTGAGGTGCGCGTCTGGTCGCCATGAATGGCGACCCTACGAAAGCGCGAGTTTTACGGCGTCTTCTGCGTGGATCAACGTAGTATCGAACAGCGGAACGCTGGCATCTTCCGCCTTCACCAGCAAGGTGATTTCGGTGCAGCCGAGAATAATCGCCTCTGCGCCCTGCTCCACCAGCTCGGCAATAATCTTGCGGTAGTGCGCGCGTGATTCATCGCGGATCACGCCAAGACAGAGTTCCTGATAGATGATGTCGTGCACCACTTTGCGTCCGGCTGCATCAGGCACCAGCACGTCAATCTCCGAATGATTAAGTCGGCCTTTGTAGAATTCCTGCTCCATGGTGAACGCCGTCGCCAGCAAACCGACTTTTTTCACCCCCGCCTGACGGATGCGCTGTGCCGTGGCATCGGCGATATGCAGCAGCGGAATGCTGACCGCATCGGTGATCTGTTGCGCGACTTTGTGCATGGTATTGGTACAGAGCACGATAAAATCTGCGCCGCCTTTCTCCAGACTGATCGCCGCTTGCGACAGGATCTCACCCGCTTTTTGCCACTCGCCTGCGGCCTGCAGCTGTTCGATTTCATGAAAATCGACGCTGTACATCAGGCTACGCGCGGAGTGCAAACCGCCCAGTTGCTGTTTCACTTGCTCATTGATAATGCGGTAATAGAGCGCGGTGGATTCCCAGCTCATGCCGCCAATCAAACCGATCATTTTCATCTGCTTAACTCCGTTTTAAACCTGCTGCTCAGCACTGTAAGCGAAAAAGCCAAAGCGCGCGATAAATCCCGCCGCTACGGAAATATGCCATGTTCCTGTCGCGACGCCATTTATTGCGCAACCTTTTCCGGCCAGCGCGCTGACGGAAACAAGGTTAAGCGGATATTAAACAGGTGGAACATCGGTGCAAATAGTGTGTTTTCCTGCATCGCCGCCGTTTCCAGCCGCAGCAACAACGTATTCAGTTCCGCCAGCAATTCTGGCGGCGGCGAGGTTTGGAGCGACTTCAACCTGCGCTTAAGAAACTGGCTTAACTCATGAAACATCGCCGCGCTTTCAATGTGATGGGCGAGCAGCAGCTCTCGATGGCGCGTGTAGTAGTCATAACAGTTAGCGCCCAGCCAGGCTTCAGCGATCAGATTACCGCCGGAGACCAGTTCCGGCACCGGATCGACGCGTTTACGCGGCAGGATGATGTTGACCTTATCCAGCGTGCGCGAGACAAACTGCTGACGCGCGGTCAGCGTGACACTGTTGAGCCGCACCGTGGCGATAAACTGCAGCAGATCGCGAATACCTTTGCGCACCGCGCGTTTGGCCGTCCACGACGGACGCTTGTTGCGGATCAGCGCCGTGATCACCACCGCGAAAGTAATGCCCACCAGCGTCGAGATAATAGCGTTCACTATAAGCTGTAAATCGGGTTTGAAGTTGTGGCTCATGCCAATCAGGCCGGGAATCTGCGTGGCAACAATCAGGCCAATCAGGTTGGTGGAAGGATTGGCGATCACCAAGCCCAGCGCCAGCAAGCCCGGCGCAAGGCAGATCACCAGCGCTTCGAAGGTTACCGCCTGCGGGATCAGCAAGGTGATATACAGCAGGCTGATCACCACGGAGATCAGCACGCCTTTGAGGAACAGCTTCATCGGCGCAATTGGGCTGTCCATCCCGGCGAAGAAGGAGCAGAGCACCGCGGCCATCATCGGCGCGGTGGCGCCATCCACCCAGCCGCTGCCAATCCAAAATACGCAGGTGACGAAGGTGGCGATAAAGGCGGTAAACGATGACAGCAGCAACAATCCCTTATCGACGTGTTTGTGCGCGCGCGCCATCTTTCCGGCTTTTACCGCAGGCGTCCACTCACTAACGCGCTCGCTAACGCTGTGATACGCATCGACAATCCGCACAAAATTAAGCAAGCGCTCCAATAATCCCAACAGCAGAATACTCTCTTCGCTGTTGAGCCTGCCCTCTTGCCACGCCCGTTTCAGTTGATCCTGTGCCTGGCTGAGTTTTTCGCGCACCGGCAGTTGATCCTCTCCGTTCAACCACAGTAAGCATTGCTGGAAGACATTGGCAATGTAGTCGGGAAAACGGATTTGCTGCTGAGCCAGCAGATTCAGGCGTGATTCGATTGCCGTCAGCGTGGGGATGAAATAAGACAGATGCTGATACTGTACGCTGACTAAGCGCACCAGCCGCCGCGCGGCATCGCCTTCATAGACGCAGTGGGTGATCAGCGTTTCGACGTTAAGCGGGTAGTTGGCCATCTGGATCAGAATATCTTCGCGTTCCACCGACTTCTCCGCTGGCATCGCCGTGACCAGTTCGCTGCACAGCTTGCGCGCGTTCTGGTACCACAGATTGACGCTCTGCTCTAACAGATTACGCATCGAGACCGGCCACAACAGGCGATGCACCAGGCTGCTGCAGACGATGGCGACGGTGATCTCCTCAACGCGGGAAATCACCGTGTAGGTGATGGCCGATGGCGACACCACATCGGGAAAACCCATAATTGCCGCGCTGTAACCCGCCAGCATAAATACATAGCTCTTCGGCGTGCGGTCGTGCAACGAGAGATAAAGACATACCGCCACCCAAAGCGAGATGCATAAGCTGAACAGCAGCGGATCCTGCACTGTGGCGGGATAGATCAGCAGCGTAAACAGGCCACCCAATAGGGTACCGAAGAAACGGAAAACCGATTTCGATACCGTCGATCCCGAATAGAGCTGCGAGGCAACGTACACTGTAGTCAGTGACCAGGCCGGTTTATCCAGATTGAGTTCCAAAGCAATGTAAAAAGCCAGAAAAGCAGCAAGACAGGTTTTGGCAGAAAATAGCACTGCGCTTTTTGAAAACCACTTCATAGAACAGGTAAAACCTTATGCCAGCGGCGGGATTGCTTATCCTGACAGAAGCTTTTAGTAATGGCTTTTTGATTTGTTATACAAATTATTACCGTGCTAATTATGTAGGCATCTATGGAAATCCAGACGCGTTTGCTGATTACAGTGAATGATCCAGATCACATAAATAATAGTTATAAGCGATCGAAATTAGTTATTTATTGGTTATATAAGGGCTTTGCTAAGGTGGCAGAAAAACCACGAGAGAATCATTATGAAAGCAACACTTCCTGTCATGAGCGCTTTAGCTCTCAGTTTTGGCCTGCTCTCCACACATGCCTTTGCCGCTAACCCAGAAACCGTCACTATCGGCTATCAGAAGGCCAACATCTTTGCCCTGCTGAAATACCGCGGCACTTTGGATGAAACCTTTAAAAAGCAAGGTATCGCTATCCGCTGGGTGGAATTCCCCGCTGGCCCGCAGATGCTGGAAGGCTTAAACGTCGGCAGCATTGATTTGGCGGCTACCGGCGATGCGCCGCCCGCTTTCGCACAGGCCGCGAAAGCCGATTTGATCTATCTCGGTCATTCACCGGCTAACCCTAAAACTGAAGCCATCGTGGTACCGAAAGAGTCGGCGATCAAGCGCGTGGCCGATTTGAAAGGCAAACGCGTCGGCCTGAATAAAGGCTCTGACGTGAATTATCTGCTGGTGAAAGCACTTGAAGATGCGGGACTTAACTATAAGGACGTTACGCCGGTTTATCTGCCACCCGCCGATGCGCGCGCTGCCTTCCAGAAAGGCGCGATTGATGCGTGGGTGATTTGGGATCCGTACCTGGCAGAAGTGGAAGCCAATGCCGACGCACGTGAAATCCGCAATGCAGAAGGATTAGTGCCGCATTACACCTTCTATCTCGCCAGCCGACCGTTTGCCGAAGGTCATCCTGATACCGCGAAGCAGGTGGTGGATGAGCTAAGCAAACTCAGCGATTGGGCGAATAAAAATCCGGATGACGCGGCGGCGATTCTGTCGAAATCAACCGGCCTGGATAAAGCTATCTGGCAAACCACGATCAAACGTCTGCCTTATGGCGCGTCACGCATGTCGCCGCAGGTGTTTGATGAGCAGCAAGCGTTAGCAGATACCTTTACACGTGTAGGTCTGTTGCCGGTAAAAGTAGATGTGCGCAGCGCGACCTGGTCGCTGGATAAGAAGTAAGTCGTCCAATGCATCTCTCGTAGCGGCGCGATTTATCGCGCCGCTACCATGTGTGCGCTCGGTAATTGCGGTTTTTATCTCTTAACTGACAAGCATTAAGCCATTTGTTATCTGCCTTCATATTCGCTGGCAATCACCTGCACCTGACCCGCTTCGGCTTCAGCCAGCATTCGCCGCCACAATCTGCATTTCATCACTGTTCACATGGGCAACATATGCTGATTGCAGTGAATGTGTCGCGTGGTGTTGCCAGTAAGCTCATGGTAACTCCTGATGTGAAAGATCGTCGATGTCGTGGCGCGTGGGCTCGTGGCGCACCGCCAGCAGGAAGAAGATCGGAATGATTGCCGCCAGCGAAACCACCCAGAACATGTTGGTGCCGAGCGCGGCCTGCAGCATCGGCAGGATGAACAGCGCTAACGCACTGCCGATGCCGGAAAGTGCACGACTGAAGCCCACACCGGTGGCGCGGATAGAAGTGGGATAGGAAAGCGCCGGATAGACCATCAGCTGCGCACCCGGACCGAATCCTTCGGCAAACAGCCACAAGCCGAGCATCAGCACCGCGAAGACAATGCCGGCGATGGCTTCAGGATGACCAATCAACGCCAGCGCGATCAGCGCAAAGAATTGCAATGCAAACCCGGCAATCGCAACGTGCCGCGACGGATATTTCCATGCCAGACGCATGCCGAGCAGCCCGCCGGTAAAGGCGAACAGCGCGTTAAGTCCCAGCGATGCCGAGATGGTTTCAAATACACCCGCGCCAAGGAACTGCGCCAGTATCGACGGCAGGAAGAACGCAATGGCGGTGTATTCAAACGAGATGCAGATGTTCATCACGCCCGCAACAATGGTGCGTTCGCGCCACGGTTTCTCAAACAGCACGCGGAAACTCACTTTCGGCGCCGCAGCAGCCGGTGGCGCCTGGTGTTCCGCTTCGTGCGCATGAATGCCGTAGGAATCACGCAGAATGCGCACCGCGGATTTCAGATCACCCTGATTCGCCGCCCACAATGGCGATTCGTTCATAAATTTGCTGCGCACCGCGATGATCAGCAGCGCTGGCACCGCACCGAACAGCAACGACGCGCGCCACAGCCAGTCAAGATGTTCTTTCGGCAGCAGGAAGTAGAGCGCGAAAATCAGCAGGAAGCATACCGTTGAAGCGGCGTACCACATTGGGCACCAGGCCGCGAGTCTGGCAGCTTTGTTGCCTTTACCGGCAAATCTGGAGAACTCCGCCAGATACGACATCGCCACCGGCAAATCGATTCCGACGCCAACGCCCATCAGGAAGCGCGCGCCAATCAGCACCCAGACGTTCGGCGCTAAGCCCGCCGCAATCGCCGAAACGACAAAGAACAGCATGTCGGCCATAAACACCGAATAGCGGCCATATTTATCCGTCAGCCAACCGCCCACCAAATTGCCGACAATGGTGCCAACCATAATTGAGGAGGTGACTAACCCGGTGATCAGCGGCGAGAGCTGAAACTCGCGCACCACATCATCGATGCCGTACGAAAGCGTGGTGAGATCGTAGGCGTCGAGGAACACGCCGCCGAGCGCGAGGAACACAATCATGCGCGCGTAGTTGTCATTTTTACTGCGGGTGTTGATAAGCCTGGCCACGTCACTGACCGAACGTACCGGTTCGGAAACCGGCAGGGTGTTTTCTAAAGGAAGTGAACTCATAACGCCTCACGTTGTTGTTTTGTAGTGCAGGTGAGGTTGTTATAAGGGGTTTATTGGCTGCGCCAAAACAACAATTCTTGATATTAATTTACATAAATATCAATAGGATAAATTAATTTTATCCAACACAAAAACCCGGACACGCCTGGCGCGTCCGGGTGTGCAATCATCAGTAATTTATTCGGCTGAGACCGGCACCAATACGCCTTTTACCAGCGGGTCATCGGTGGTTTTCAACCACTGCTGTACGCGCGGATCCGAGAAGGCTTTTTTCAGCTTCTCGATATTTTCCTGGTCCAGATAAGGTGTGCCAATCACCAGCTGTGAGGCAAAAGTACGCGGCGCAGGCGGGAAGAGAATGCCTTTCTCGCGCGGCACTTTTCCGGCATCAAATTGCGAGACATAACCAATCGCCGCATCCACCGAGTTAAGCGCACGCGGCATGGTCAGCAGATCGAGTTCTTTAAACACCAGGCCATGCGGATTGCCAACAATGTTCTTCAGTTTGGCCGTGCGCGGCTCAACGTTAGGATCGAGCGTAATTAACCCCTGACGTGCCAGCAACCATAATGCCTGGCCCTGATTGGCGCCATCATCCGGGACTACAACCGTCGCGCCCCGCGGCAAGTCAGCGACCGACGTGTAACGATCGGAGTAGATGCCAAACGCCCACTGGAACAGCGGCAGTGCGGAAGTCAGCGCAAAGCCGTTGGCATCCACGACTTGCTTCAGCCACCACTGATGCTGATATACCGTCGCGGCATATTGCCCTTCGGCTACCACGCGGTCGGCTTGCACCGGATCCTGCACACCTACTGCCTCAAGCTTCAGGCCGTAATCAGGCGCGATGTGCTCGCCAACGTATTCAATCAGCTTCTGCTCGCCCGCCATTGCCGGTTCAAAATGCACCTTTAGCGTGGTACCAAAAACTACCGCCTGCGGCTGCTGGCTGCGCCAGAACCAGCCGCCAGCGGCGAGGATAACGACCACTATAATCAGTAGCAGCCACGGCCAGCGGCGTGTTTTACGCAGCTCGAAATCTTGTGTTGTCATAGCGATGTCCCCTGAGGATGGCGTAATGCGGTGACCAAACGGTCGCCGAGAAATTGAACAGTTTGAATAAGGGCGATCAGCACCACGATGGTGGCGATCATGATGTGGTTGTCGAAGCGCTGATAACCGTACACCACCGCCAGATAGCCGATACCGCCAGCGCCGATAGTGCCGGCAATGGCGGAGTACTCAATCATCGAGATCAAATTGAGCGTTACCGCCGCAACAATCGCGGGCAGCGCTTCGCTGAGTTGTGCCGAGCGGATGATTTGCCAGCGCGAACCACCGCATACCAGACCCACCGCGGTGACTTCGCCGGGCAACTCACGCAGCGCGTTGTCCACCAGACGGCCAAAGAACGGAATGCCTGCAGCGATCATCGGCACTACGGCGGCAGGAATGCCGATGGTCGTGCCGGTGAGCCAGAAGGTGAACGGAATGATGGCGGCCATCAATACCAGAAATGGCAGCGAGCGGCCCATGTTGACGATCCAACTCAACACCCGGTTAATACCGCGATGTGGAAACAGACCGCACGCTGAGGTGTTAAACAACACCACCCCGACGATGCCGCCGAACGTCACCACAAACAGCATCACGATCACCACCATCAACGCGGTTTCGCCCAGAGCGGGCAGCATCAACGCCGGAATTTCTGGCCACGGCGTATCCTGACTAATGACTGATACGCTCATACCGCCTCCCGCAATGGCAACACGCTGCCGGCAACGCTGGCAACTAAGCCCAACTGCTCCAGTTGCGACAGCAAACGCGCCAACGGCACGCGCTCATGCTGAAAGTGAATGCCCACCTGCAGACGTCCGGCTTGCAGACCGTTAACTTGCTCAACGTGCGCGCCGAGCAGATCAATACGCAAACCAAACTGCTGGCTGAGGCGCGATATCCAGTCGCTGGCGACCGGCACATCGGTGCGATAGCTGAGCTGGAGCAGCAGTTCGGCATCACTCGCCTGCGCTGCCAGTGGGAACAGGCGCTGTCCCAATAGCGAATCCGGCTGTGCCAGCAACGCTTTCACCACGCCATACTGAACGATTTGGCCGTCGCGAATTTCCGCCACTGCATCTGCCGCTTGACGTACCGCATCCATTTCGTGGGTGATCAGCACAATCGCCAGCTTGTAGTCATCTCGCAGCTTTTTCAGCAGGTCGAGCACGGTGACGGTGGCTTCCGGATCGAGCCCTGATGTGGCTTCATCTGCCAGCAACACCGACGGGCGCAACGCCAGCGCACGCGCGATGCCGATACGTTGACGCTGACCACCGGAAAGCTGGCCGGGATAAGCTTTAGCTTTGTGGCTGAGACCGACGCTATCGAGCAATTCACCCACGCGCGCTGCGATATCGCGATCCACCACGCCGAGATAGTGCAGCGGCAAGGCGATGTTCTCCCACGCGGTTTTGCGTTGCAGCAGCGCGGAAGACTGGAAAACAGTGCCAATCGAGCGACGCGCCTGACGCAGTGCTTCACCATCCAACCGGGAAAGATCGCTACCGTTGACGCGGATGCTGCCGGCACTCGGTTGCTCCAGCAAACTGATACACTTCGCCAGCGTCGATTTACCCGCGCCGCTTGGCCCAACTACCGCGGTGATGTTGGCCTGCGGCACCTGCAGACTGATGGATTTCAGCACCTCAGTAATGCGGCCGTCGGGCGCGCGATAGTGTTTGCTGAGTTGATCTATTTCGATCATGAAACCTCCTGCAGCGTGGAGGTTTTCACGCGATAGCCCGCGCCCGGGTGCGGGGCCTGCAGCTGCGGGCCGGCGGCGAATAACTTCTCGCGCAGCGTGCCCTGCGCATACTCTTTTTTGTAGACGCCGCGTTTTTGCAGTTCCGGGATCAGCAGTTCCACCACATCTTCAAAGGTTTCATGCGTCAATGCATAGGCGAAGTTGAAGCCATCCACATCGGTCTCTTCTACCCAGCTTTGCAGTTCATCGGCGACGGTTTCCGCGCTGCCGACAATGAGCGGACCAAAGCCGCCAATGCCAACCCAATCTGCCAGCGCTTTTACCGTCCACTGACGATCAGGATCGGCGGTGGAAAAGGTTTCGACCGCTGATTGGATGGCGTTGGTGTGGATATATTTCAGCACCTGATCCGGCTGATACTGGCCGAAGTCGATGCCGGTCCAGCCTGATACCAGCGCCAGCGCGCCTTCGTAGCTGACCCAGCCGGTATACTCTTTCCACTTCGCCTGCGCCGCCAAATCGGTTTCACCGACAATCACGGTTTGCAGATTGAAGATCTTAATGCTGTAAGGATCGCGCCCCGCTTCCGCCGCGCGGCGACGAATATCGGCAACGGTTTTCTTCAGCAGCACTTTCGACGGCGCAGCAACAAACACGCATTCGGCGTGTTCCGCCGCAAACTGCTTGCCACGGCTCGAGGCGCCCGCCTGATACAGCACCGGCGTACGTTGCGGTGACGGTTCGCACAGGTGAATGCCCGGCACGTTGAAGAAGGTGCCCTGATGATTGATCGGATGAATTTTGCGCGGGTCGCTGAAGATGCGGCGTTCGCGATCACGCAATACCGCATCCTGCTCCCAACTGCCTTCCAGCAGCTTGTATACCACTTGCAGATATTCGTCGGCATAGTCGTAGCGGCTATCGTGATCGGTCTGCGCTTTGTGACCGATGTTGCGCGCGCCGCTCTCCAGATACGAGGTGACGATGTTCCAGCCGACGCGGCCTTTGGTCAGGTGATCGAGTGTCGATAAACGGCGCGCAAACGGATAAGGATGTTCAAACGATAATGATGCCGTGAGACCAAATCCAAGGTGTTCGGTGACCAGCGCCATCGGCGTGATTAACGCCAGCGGATCGTTCACTGGCACCTGCGTCGCCTGGCGGATCGCCGCATCGCCGTTGCCGTTCAATACGTCGTAAACGCCGAGCACGTCGGCAATAAACAGGCCGTCAAATTTGCCGCGCTCCAGCAGGCGTGCTAAATCCACCCAATATTCCAGATCTTTGTATTGCCAGGAACGGTCACGCGGATGCGCCCACAGGCCCGGCGACTGGTGTCCGAC
>Ga0207655_1002424_pt1 | contig 15154 bp, 11 predicted proteins | sample KBSM44metaG_FD_184398 | JGI IMG/M metagenome (GOLD analysis project Ga0207655, IMG submission 184398) | Miscanthus rhizosphere microbial communities from Kellogg Biological Station, Michigan, USA - KBS M4-4 metaG (SPAdes) (version 2) | ecosystem: Host-associated > Plants > Roots > Rhizosphere >...
CAACACCTTTGTTGTTAAAAATATCAATCAAGGGGGGCTTGCAGGACCAGTCAATCGAAAAGCCATACTGATGTCAAGCCAACCCCATGATGCCCTGAAATGGCACATCTACGGCAGATTTGCTGCATATCGGGGCAAAGCATTATCCGCTATTTACCGCGTAAAGGGCTATCTCCGGTGCACCGTGTTTTATTTTTTACGGAGGTGTTGTGTAAAAAAATGAACAAGGCTAAGCTCGGTCTCAACCCAGAACACAATAATACGAGGGTCACATGGTCCGCTTGCCGCGACCTGAAAGCACTGCCTGCGCGGTGTCATCAGGTACATCCGTCGTTTTTGCAAGCATCGTCAATGGCGTGGTCGCCCTGGCCGCAATAATTGACGTTTGGTGCTCCCAGGCCCGCCCTCGTAGCGGCTTGCCGCCCTTCGTTTCGTCTTCCTGCCTTTCGAACTCATTACGGACACAGCTGATTTCAGTGTATCCACTGTGGCTCTGCGCGTGGGTTTTTGCTTTAGCAATCTACTCCATCCAGAATCAAGACGTGGACCACCTTACCTCCTGAGGTATTTATGAGTAACAACCTCGACCAGCTCACCGATTGGTTGAAAGAGCACAAGATCACCGAAGTCGAATGCATGATCAGTGACCTGACCGGCATCACGCGCGGCAAGATTTCGCCCACCAACAAATTCATCGCCGAAAAAGGCATGCGCCTGCCCGAGAGCGTGTTGCTGCAGACGGTGACCGGCGACTACGTCGACGACGACATCTATTACGAACTGCTCGACCCGGCCGACATCGACATGATCTGCCGCCCCGACGAAAACGCCGTGTTCCTTGTACCGTGGGCCATCGAGCCGACCGCCCAGGTCATCCACGACACCTACGACAAAAAGGGCAACCCGGTCGAACTGTCGCCGCGCAACGTGCTGAAGAAAGTCCTGCAGCTGTACGCCGACAAGGGCTGGCAGCCGATCGTCGCGCCCGAGATGGAGTTCTACCTGACCAAGCGCAGCGAAGACCCGGACTTCCCGCTGCAGCCCCCGGTAGGCCGCTCCGGCCGCCCAGAGACCGGCCGTCAGTCGTTCTCCATCGAAGCCGCCAACGAATTCGACCCGCTGTTCGAAGACGTCTACGACTGGTGCGAACTGCAGCAGCTGGACCTCGACACGCTGATCCACGAAGACGGCACGGCGCAGATGGAAATCAACTTCCGTCACGGCGACGCCCTGCACCTGGCCGACCAGATTCTGGTGTTCAAGCGCACCATGCGCGAGGCGGCGCTCAAGCACAACGTGGCCGCCACCTTCATGGCCAAGCCGATGACCGGCGAGCCGGGCAGTGCCATGCACCTGCACCAGAGCGTGGTCGACGTGGCTACCGGCAAGAACATCTTCAGCAATGAAGACGGCAGCATGAGCGCGCTATTCCTCAACCACATTGGTGGCCTGCAGAAGTTCATCCCCGAGGCGCTGCCGCTGTTCGCGCCCAACGTCAACTCGTTCCGCCGCTTCCTGCCCGACACCTCGGCGCCGGTGAACGTGGAGTGGGGCGAAGAAAACCGCACGGTCGGCTTGCGCGTACCGGATGCCGGCCCGCAAAGCCGCCGGGTCGAGAACCGCCTGCCGGGCGCCGACGCCAACCCTTACCTGGCCATCGCCGCCAGCTTGCTGTGTGGCTACATCGGTATGGTCGAAGGCATCGAGGCCAGCGCGCCGGTACAGGGCCGTGGTTATGAGCGCCGCAACCTGCGCCTGCCACTGACCATCGAAGATGCCTTGGAACGCATGGAAAACAGCCGTGCGCTGGTGCAATACCTGGGCAAAAAATTCATTACCGGATATGTCGCCACCAAGCGTGCCGAGCACGAAAACTTCAAACGCGTCATCAGTTCGTGGGAGCGTGAGTTCCTGCTGTTCGCTGTCTGATCAACCCTGGTGCCGCAGGAGCGCGGCGGTCGAATTACGGAGAAGCACATGAGCGTCAACAACCCGCAAACCCGTGAATGGCAAACCCTCAGTGGGGAGCATCACCTCGCCCCCTTCAGTGACTACAAGCAACTGAAGGAGAAGGGGCCGCGCATCATCACCAAGGCCCAGGGTGTGCATTTGTGGGACAGCGAGGGCCACAAGATTCTCGACGGCATGGCCGGCCTGTGGTGCGTGGCGGTCGGTTATGGCCGCGAGGAACTGGTGCAGGCGGCCGAGAAGCAGATGCGTGAGCTGCCGTACTACAACCTGTTCTTCCAGACCGCTCACCCGCCGGCGCTTGAGCTGGCCAAGGCGATCACCGATGTGGCACCCGAGGGCATGACCCATGTGTTCTTCACCGGCTCCGGCTCCGAAGGCAACGACACCGTGCTGCGCATGGTGCGCCACTACTGGGCGCTGAAGGGCAAGCCGCACAAGCAGACCATCATCGGCCGTATCAATGGCTACCACGGTTCCACCTTCGCCGGTGCCTGCCTGGGTGGCATGAGCGGCATGCACGAGCAGGGTGGCCTGCCGATTCCCGGCATCGTGCACATCCCGCAGCCGTACTGGTTTGGTGAAGGCGGCGACATGACCCCGGATGCGTTCGGTGTGTGGGCAGCCGAGCAGCTGGAAAAGAAAATTCTCGAAGTGGGCGAAGACAACGTCGCCGCCTTCATCGCCGAGCCTATCCAGGGCGCAGGCGGCGTGATCATCCCGCCGGAAACCTACTGGCCGAAGGTGAAGGAGATTCTCGCCAAGTACGACATCCTGTTCGTCGCCGACGAAGTGATTTGCGGTTTTGGCCGTACCGGCGAGTGGTTCGCCTCAGACTACTACGACCTCAAACCCGACCTGATGACCATCGCCAAGGGCCTGACCTCCGGTTACATCCCCATGGGCGGTGTGATCGTGCGTGACACCGTGGCCAAGGTGATCAGCGAAGGCGGCGATTTCAACCACGGCTTCACTTACTCCGGCCACCCGGTGGCGGCCGCGGTGGGCCTGGAAAACCTGCGCATCCTGCGCGACGAGAAAATTGTCGAGAAGGCGCGCACAGAAGCGGCACCGTATTTGCAAAAGCGTTTGCGTGAACTGCAGGACCACCCGCTGGTGGGTGAAGTACGCGGCCTGGGCATGCTCGGTGCGATCGAGCTGGTGAAGGACAAGGCCACCCGCAGCCGTTACGAAGGCAAGGGCGTGGGCATGATCTGCCGCACCTTCTGCTTCGACAACGGCCTGATCATGCGTGCGGTGGGTGACACCATGATCATCGCGCCGCCGCTGGTCATCAGCCACGCGGAGATCGACGAGCTGGTGGAAAAGGCGCGCAAATGCCTCGATTTGACCCTTGAGGCGATCAACTGAGCACCTGCTAGGCTAGCGATGTGACATTAAGTCGTTACAGGGTCCTGCTTTCCTTGATACAGGGCCTTGTAACTTGCCAGACTAGCGACTGTTTCAGTCGCCGCGCGCTCTGCACCGTAGGTCCTGGCTGCTGAACAGATGGCTAAATAAAAAATTCTGGAGCATGACGCATGAATAAAATGGGCAAGACGTTGCTGGCCGCAGCCCTGATGGGTGCCATGGCTACTGCTGCACAGGCTGACGACAAGGTGTTGAACGTCTACAACTGGTCGGACTACATCGCGCCGGACACCATCGCCAAGTTCGAGAAGCAGACCGGTATCAAGGTCAAGTACGACGTCTTCGACAGCAACGAAACCCTCGAAGCCAAGCTGCTGGCAGGCAAGTCGGGCTACGACATCGTGGTGCCGTCCAACAACTTCCTGGCCAAGCAGATCAAGGCGGGGGTGTACGAGGAACTGGACCGTTCCAAGCTGGCGAACTGGAAAAACCTCGATCCGGACCTGCTCAAAGCCGTTGGCGATGCCAGCGACAAGGACAACAAGCACGCCTTCCCGTACATGTGGGGCTCGATCGGCATCGGCTACAACCCGGAGAAGGTCAAGGCCGCCCTGGGCGTGGACAAGATCGACTCGTGGGACGTGGTGTTCAAGCCTGAGAACATCGCCAAGCTCAAAAGCTGCGGTGTGAGCTTCCTGGATGCACCGACCGAAATGATCCCGGCCGCGCTGCACTACCTGGGCCTGCCGAGCGACAGCACCAAGAAAGAAGACCTGAAGGCCGCCGAGGACCTGTTCCTCAAGATTCGTCCTTCGATCACCTATTTCCACTCCTCCAAGTACATCGGCGACATGGCCAATGGCAACATCTGTGTAGCCGTCGGTTACTCGGGTGACCTGGAGCAGTCCAAGGCCCGCGCCCACGAAGCCGGCGACAAGGTCAAAGTGGACTACGTCATTCCGAAAGAAGGCGCCGGTACTTTCTACGACATGGTCGCCATCCCGAAAGATGCCGAGCATAAAGATGCCGCCTACCAGTTCATGAACTTCCTGCTGCAGCCGGAAATCATGGCCGAGATCACCAACGCCGTGCGCTTCCCGAACGGCAACCAGGCTGCCACCGCGCTGGTGGATAAAGACATCAGCGGTGACCCGAGCATTTACCCGCCTGCCGAAGTGAAGAAGCAGCTGTATGCGATCGCTGCGCCTGACGCTTCTGTGCAGCGTGTGATCACCCGCAGCTGGACCAAGATCAAGTCGGGCAAATAAGCCCGATGCGACACCTCTGGGCCGGGCTTTACCGGCCCAGAGCCAGTGAAAGGCAATTGTTGATTGCGGCATCGAAGCTGCGAAGGTAAGTTGCGCGCCGGTTTTGCGTGTGCGGCAGCATTGTCGCTACCCAGGCACTGATTGTGAGGAGCACCCACTTGTCTATTTCTGTATTCCGCAAGGCCTTGATGGCCGGTGCGGGCCTGACGCTGGCATGCAGCGTCCAAGCGGCGCCTACGGTGCACTTTTACAACTGGTCCGACTATATCGGCCCGACCACACTCGCGGACTTCGAGAAAGCAACGGGCATCAAGCCCGTGCAGGACGTGTTCGACTCCAACGAAACCCTGGAAGGCAAGCTGCTGGCCGGTAACACCGGCTATGACGTGGTCGTGCCGTCCAACCATTTCCTCGGCAAGCAGATCAAGGCGGGCGCGTTCCAGAAGCTCGACAAGAACCTGCTGCCCAATTATGCCAACCTGGACCCGGCGTTGATGAAACGCCTGGAAAAGAACGACCCGGGCAACCAGTACGCCGTGCCTTACCTGTGGGGCACCAACGGCATCGGTTACAACGTCGACAAGGTGAAGGCCGCGCTGGGCGTGGACACCATCGACTCCTGGGCCGTGCTGTTCGAACCCGAGAACATGAAGAAGCTCTCCAAGTGCGGCGTGGCCTTCCTCGACTCGGCGGACGAAATGCTGCCGGCGGTGCTCAACTACATGGGCCTCAACCCCAACAGCACCGACCCCAAGGACTATGCAAAAGCCGAGCAGAAGCTGCTGGCCGTGCGCCCGTACGTGACCTACTTCCATTCGTCCAAGTACATCACCGACCTGGCCAACGGCGACATCTGCGTCGCGGCAGGCTTCTCGGGCGATATCTTCCAGGCCAAGGCCCGCGCTGAAGAAGCGAAGAAGGGCGTGAACCTGGCCTACGCCATTCCCAAGGAAGGCGGCAACCTCTGGTTCGACGTGCTGGCGATCCCTGCAGATGCCAAAAACGTCAAAGAGGCGCATGCCTTCATCAACTATTTGCTGAAGCCTGAGGTTATCGCCCAGGTCAGTGATTACGTCGGTTACGCCAACCCGAACCCCAAGGCTGGCGACCTGATGGACCAGGCCGTGAGGACTGACGCTGCGGTTTACCCACCGCAGGAAGTGCTGGACAAGATGTTCGTGAATTCAGAGTTGCCGCCCAAGGTGCAACGTTTGATGACCCGTAGCTGGACCAAGGTCAAGTCGGGCAAGTAACAATCCAGGCCCGCCGCCCAAGCAGGGGCGGGCACACAAATCTTGTTGGGAGTTTCACTCATGGCAGTTGCCTCCGGTGCCTATAAGAAAGCCCTCGAGGGTGGCCAGCAACCCAAGCAGGTGCTGGTCAAAATCGACCGGGTCACGAAGAAGTTCGACGAAACCATCGCCGTAGAGGATGTGTCCCTGGAAATCCGCAAGGGTGAGATCTTCGCCCTGCTGGGTGGCTCCGGATCCGGCAAGTCCACCTTGCTGCGCATGCTGGCCGGCTTCGAGCGCCCAACCGAAGGGCGGATTTTCCTCGATGGCGTCGACATCACCGATATGCCGCCCTACGAGCGGCCGATCAACATGATGTTCCAGTCCTACGCGCTGTTCCCGCATATGACCGTGGCGCAGAACATCGCCTTCGGCCTGCAGCAGGACAAGATGCCCAAGGCCGAGATCGATGCCCGTGTGGCCGAGATGCTCAAGCTGGTGCACATGACCCAGTACGCCAAGCGCAAGCCGCACCAGTTGTCGGGTGGCCAGCGTCAGCGTGTGGCGTTGGCCCGCTCGCTGGCCAAGCGCCCCAAGCTGCTGCTGCTCGACGAGCCAATGGGTGCGCTGGACAAGAAACTGCGTTCGCAGATGCAGCTGGAACTGGTGGAGATCATCGAGCGCGTAGGCGTGACCTGCGTGATGGTGACCCACGACCAGGAAGAGGCCATGACCATGGCCCAGCGCATCGCCATCATGCACCTGGGCTGGATCGCTCAGATCGGCTCGCCGGTGGACATCTACGAGACGCCTACCAGCCGCCTGGTGTGCGAATTCATCGGTAACGTCAACCTGTTCGAAGGTGAAGTGGTCGACGACGCCGAAGGCCACGCGATCATTGCCAGCCCGGAGCTGGAGCGCAAGATCTACGTGGGCCACGGCATCACCACCTCGGTGGAAGACAAGCACATCACCTACGCCTTGCGCCCGGAAAAGATGCTGGTCACCACCCAGCAGCCGACCTGCGAGCACAACTGGTCGCGCGGCAAGGTCCACGACATCGCCTACCTGGGCGGCCACTCGGTGTTCTACGTCGAGCTGCCGAGCGGCAAGGTTGTCCAGTCGTTCGTCGCCAACGCCGAACGCCAGGGCACTCGTCCGACCTGGGGCGATGAAGTGTACGTATGGTGGGAAGACGACAGCGGCGTGGTACTGCGGTCATGAAACTGCGCAAGCTCAAGCGAGCCTTCCAGCGCCTGGTCCCGGAGGGGCGGCACCTGGTGATCGGCGTGCCGTTCATCTGGCTGTTCCTGTTCTTCATGCTGCCGTTCTTCATTGTCCTGAAGATCAGTTTTGCCGAAGCCGACGTGGCGATCCCGCCGTATACCGAGATCTACACCTACGTCGAAGACAAGATTCAGTTGGTGCTCAACCTGGCCAACTATGGGCTGTTGACCGAGGATGAGCTGTATATCTCGGCCTACCTGGGGTCGTTGAAGATGGCCTTCTTCAGCACCATTCTGTGCCTGCTGATCGGCTTCCCGATGGCCTACGCCATTGCCAACGCCAAGAAGGAGACCCAGACGGTCCTGCTGCTGCTGATCATGATGCCGACCTGGACCGCGATCCTGATCCGCGTCTATGCCTGGATGGGCATCCTCAGCAACAACGGCTTGCTCAACGGTTTCCTGATGTGGACTGGGCTGATCGACCAGCCACTGCAGATCCTCAACACCAACCTGGCGGTGTACATCGGCGTGGTCTATTCGTACCTGCCGTTCATGATCCTGCCGCTGTTTGCCAACCTGGTTAAGCATGACCCTTCGTTGCTGGAGGCTGCTTCTGACCTGGGGTCGAGCACCTTCAACAGCTTCTGGAAAATCACCGTGCCGCTGTCGAAGAACGGCATCATCGCCGGCTGCATGCTGGTGTTCATCCCGGTGGTGGGCGAGTTCGTGATCCCTGAACTGCTCGGCGGCCCGGAAACCCTGATGATCGGTAAAGTGCTGTGGCAGGAGTTCTTCAACAACCGTGACTGGCCGGTGGCGTCTGCATTGGCGGTGGTGATGCTGGCGATCCTGATCGTGCCGATCCTGCTGTTCAACCGCAGCCAGGCCAAAGAAATGGAGGGCCGCGCATGAAACGCTTCAGTTTCTCCAAGCTGATGCTGGTGCTCGGCTTGCTGTTCATCTACCTGCCGATGCTGATCCTGGTGATCTACTCGTTCAACGCCTCCAAGCTGGTGACGGTGTGGGGCGGCTGGTCGATCAAATGGTACGTCGGCCTGCTCGACAACACCCAGCTGATGGGTTCGGTGATGCGCTCGCTCGAAATCGCCTGCTACACGGCGGTGGCGGCGGTGGCGCTGGGTACCCTGGCAGCTTTCGTGCTGACCCGGGTCACCCGCTTCAAGGGCCGCACGCTGTTCGGTGGCCTGGTTACCGCGCCGCTGGTAATGCCTGAAGTGATCACCGGTCTGTCTCTGTTGCTGCTGTTCGTGGCCATGGCGCAGATGATCGGCTGGCCGCAGGAGCGCGGTATCGTCACCATCTGGATTGCCCACACCACGTTCTGTGCGGCGTATGTGGCGGTAGTGGTGTCGGCACGCCTGCGTGAGCTGGACCTGTCGATCGAGGAAGCGGCGATGGACCTGGGTGCCAAGCCGTGGAAGGTGTTCTTCCTGATCACCATCCCGATGATCGCGCCATCGCTGGCGGCGGGCGGCATGATGTCGTTCGCCCTGTCGCTGGATGACCTGGTGTTGGCCAGCTTCGTATCCGGCCCAGGTTCGACCACCTTGCCGATGGAAGTGTTCTCGGCGGTGCGCTTGGGCGTGAAGCCAGAGATCAACGCCGTGGCCAGTCTGATTCTGCTGTCGGTGTCGCTGGTGACTTTCTTTGTCTGGTACTTCAGCCGCCGGAGCGAAGAGCGTCGTCGCAAGGCGATTCAGCAGGCGATCGAAGAGGGTGCTGCGGCCAACGCCTCGCAGCCACAGGTCAAGCGCCCGGCTCAGGTTGCGGCTTCGGCCTGACCCGGCCCTTTCGCGGGTAAACCCGCTCCCACAGGGGCATGTGCAGTCTTCAAGACCTGCGCAGTACCTGTGGGTGCGGGTTTACCCGCGAAGGCTCTCCCACCGATTCAAAGCCATATCGCATCCCAATGTGGATAGTCTCTGACACTCTTCACCAGCCCATTACGCAAGGGGTTGGCAACGATGTATCTGGCGACCTGAACCATGCTTCCCTCCCGTCTCAATGCTCGGTCCTGATACCCAGGCTGCCACACCGGGTCATGCTCAACCTCCGCCTGATGCAAACCAGACTGGATCTGGATTTGAATCTGCGCATCAACGTACCCAGCGTCGTGCCTTTCAACTCGATCAGCCAATGCAGATGGTCCGGCATCAGTACCCAGGCCATTGAGCGGCAGGCGTGCTCATGATCGGATTGCCGCAGTTGGTGGATGACCAGCCTTGCATGATGAAAGTCATGGAACAGTGGCTTGCGTTGATGGGTAACAGTAGTAAGCAGGTACAGCCTGCCGAGTTCTGAATAGCGACCACGGCGGAGCAGGTGTGATTGAGCCTGAGGCATTGGTTTCTTCCTTGAAAAGTGACCTCTCCAAGGTAGTGGCTGTGAAACCGCGAAAGTGCTTTGGATAGTTTCTGGATATGGCAGGGGGCTTGTGGGTGGCTGTACCGACCTTTTCGGGGGCAGTCCACCCTGTGGGAGCGGGTTCACCCGCGAAAGGGCCCGCGCAGAGGCTGAAAATGCCTGAGTGATCTCCATCAGTGATGTTTACCGAACCCTGAACTACGCTGACAGTCGCATCTCACAAATCATTTGTGCGCAAGCTAGGAGCCTGCATGAGGGTGACGCGTCCACTGTTGCTGGCAAGCTTGGGCTTGCTGTCCATGCTCACCGGTTGTAGCAAGGAAGAGGTTCCCGAGACGCTGCCTCGGGTGGGTGTGCAACAGGTCCAGCCCACCGATTTCGCTGCCAGGGTCACCCTGACCGGCGATGTGCAGGCGCGGGTGCAGACCGACCTCTCGTTCCGCGTAGGCGGCAAGATCATTTCGCGCAGCGTGGACGTGGGCGACCACGTCAAGGCCAACCAGGTGCTGGCGCGGCTGGACCCAAAAGACTTGCAGAACAACGTCGACTCGGCCAAGGCCGAGGTGTTCGCCGCGCAAGCGCGGGTCACCCAGACCAGTGCCGCCTTCGTGCGCCAGCAGAAACTGCTGCCCAAGGGCTACACCAGCCAGAGTGAATACGACTCCGCCGAAGCCGCGTTGCGCAGCAACCAGAGCGCCCTCAAGGCCGCCCAGGCGCAGCTGGCCAACGCCAACGAACAACTCAGCTATACCGCACTGGTCTCCGAGGCCGCTGGGGTAATCACTCAGCGCCAGGCCGAAGTCGGGCAGGTGGTACAGGCCACCATGCCGATCTTCAGCCTGGCTACCGATGGCGACCGCGATGCGGTGTTCAACGTCTACGAGTCGCTGCTGGTCGCGCCGCCCAGCGATGCCGGGGTGGTCGTCAGCCTGTTGGACGACCCCAAGGTCCAGGCCCATGGCTTCGTGCGCGAAATCACCCCCACGGTGTCGGCGCAAAGCGGCACGGTGCAGGTCAAGGTTGGCCTGAAAGACGTGCCACCGGGCATGCAACTGGGCGCACCGGTCACTGCTACCACCAACGCTCAGGGCCGGCCCAGCGTCGAACTGCCGTGGTCGGCGTTGACCAAGGCCTTGCATGAACCCGCCGTGTGGGTGGTGGGCGAGGGCGACAAGGTGGAGCTGCGCAAAGTTGAAGTCAGCCGTTACCTCACCGGCAAGATCGTGGTCGCCAGCGGCCTCAAAGGCGGCGAGAGCGTGGTGGTCAACGGCGGCCAGTTGCTGCACCCCGGCATGCAGGTGCAGAAGGTCGATGCCAAGGCCCCAGGGGGTGAGTTATGAAGCGCCTGTTGCTGATGCTGTCAGCCGGCGTGCTGCTAGTGGGCTGCAGTAGCGAGGACGAGGCACCCGAGCCGATTCGGCCGGTGCTGTCGGTCAAGGTCGAACCCCAGGTGCAATCGCAGCTGGGCCGCTTCGCCGGCAGTATCCAGGCGCGCTTCGAAAGCACCCTGGGCTTTCGGGTTTCCGGGCGCATTGCCCGGCGCTGGCTGGATGTCGGTGCCCAGGTGAAGCCGGGCGACACCCTGGCCACCCTCGACCCGACCGACCAGCAGAACCAGTTGCGTGCCGCCGAAGGCGACCTGGCCAAGGTGCAGGCACAGTGGATCAACGCCCAGGCCGATGCCCGTCGCCAGCAACAGCTGTATGACCGTGGCGTGGGCGCCCAGGCCCAGCTGGACATCGCCCAGACCAACCTGAAAACCACCAGCGCGGCGTTGGAGCAGGCGCGCTCCGCGCTCAGCCAGGCCCGTGACCAGCTCGACTACAGCACCCTGCGCACCGACCACGCCGCCGTGATCACCGCGTGGCAGGCCGAAGCCGGGCAAACCGTTACCGCCGGGCAAGCCGTGGTGACCCTGGCCCGGCCGGACGTGAAGGAGGCGGTGATCGACCTGCCGATCGGCCTGGCCGAGCAGTTGGACAAAGGCCTGACCTTTACCGTGGCCTCGCAACTCGACCCGACCATCAACACCACGGCCAGCCTGCGCGAGCTGGAGCCCCAGGCCGACGCGACCACCCGCACCCGGCGCGCTCGCCTGACCCTGGCCAGCACGCCGGCGGCGTTCCACCTGGGCACCGCCATCAGCGTGACCTTGAGCTCGGCGGTGACGCCGCGTAGCGAGCTCCCCGCGAGCGCGTTGCTGGAGCGTGATGGCAAGACCCAGGTGTGGGTGATCGACACGCAGCAGAAGACCGTTGCCACCCGTGACGTGGCGCTGATCGACCGCACCGCCGACAGCATCGTCCTGACGTCGGGCGTACAGCCCGGCGAGCGCGTGGTTACCGCAGGTGTGAACAGCCTGAAGCCTGGCCAGAAGGTCACCTTCGACGAGGATGCGCAATGAAAGGAAGCTTCAACCTGTCCGACTGGGCACTCAAGCATCAATCGTTCGTCTGGTACCTGATGTTCGTGGGCCTGCTGATGGGGATTTTTTCCTACTTCAACCTGGGCCGTGAGGAAGACCCGTCGTTCACCATCAAGACCATGGTCATCCAGACCCGCTGGCCCGGCGCAACCCAGGACGAAACCCTGTACCAGGTCACCGACCGCATCGAGAAGAAGCTCGAGGAGCTCGATTCGCTCGATTACACCAAGAGCTACACCCGACCCGGCGAATCCACGGTCTACGTGTACCTGCGCGACACCACCAAGGCCAAGGACATCCCGGACATCTGGTACCAGGTGCGCAAGAAGATCCAGGATATTCGTGGTGAATTCCCGGCGGGTATCCAGGGGCCGGGTTTCAACGACGAATTCGGTGATGTGTTCGGCTCTATCTACGCCTTCACCGCCGACGGCCTGACCCTGCGCCAACTGCGTGACTACGTGGAGCAGGCACGGGCCGAGGTTCGCGACGTACCCAATATCGGCAAGATCGAGCTGATCGGCACCCAGGACGAAGTGCTGTACCTGAACTTCTCCACCCGCAAGCTGGCGGCCCTGGGCATTGACCAGCGCCAAGTGATGCAGGCCCTGCAAGCGCAGAACGCGGTAACCCCGGCCGGGGTGATCGAGGCCGGCCCGGAGCGTATCTCGGTGCGTACTTCCGGGCAGTTCGCCTCGGAAAAGGACCTGCAAACCGTCAACCTGAAGATCAACGATCGCTTCTTCCGCCTGGCCGATATCGCCGATATCGAGCGCGGCTACGTCGACCCGCCTTCACCGATGTTCCGCTACAACGGCCAGACGGCCCTCGGCCTGGCCATCGGCATGAAAGCCGGTGGCAACATCCAGGTATTCGGGGCTGCGCTGAAAAAGCGCATGGACAAAGTGGTCGAGGACTTGCCAGTAGGTGTTGGGGTGCACACCGTTTCCGACCAGGCCGTGGTGGTCAAGCAGGCGGTCGGCGGCTTCACCAGTGCGCTGTTCGAGGCGGTCGTGATCGTGCTGGCGGTGAGTTTCGTCAGCCTTGGGGTGCGCGCGGGGTTGGTGGTGGCGTGCTCGATCCCGCTGGTGTTGGCCATGGTGTTCGTGTTCATGGAGTACAGCGGTATCACCATGCAGCGGATTTCGCTGGGTGCGCTGATCATTGCACTTGGCCTGCTGGTGGACGATGCGATGATCACCGTGGAGGTGATGGTCACGCGGCTGGAAATGGGCGAAAGCAAGGAGCAGGCGGCGACGTTCGCCTACACCTCCACAGCCTTCCCGATGCTAACCGGGACCCTGGTGACCGTGGCCGGCTTCGTGCCGATTGGCCTTAACGCCAGTTCGGCCGGTGAGTACACCTACACCCTGTTTGCCGTCATTGCCGTGGCGCTGATCGTGTCGTGGGTGGTGGCGGTGTTTTTCGCCCCCGTGCTGGGTGTGCATATCCTCAGCAGCAAGGTCAAACCCCATGAAGCCGAGCCGGGGCGTTTGGGCAAAGCCTTCGAACATGGCCTGCTGTGGTGCATGCGCAATCGCTGGCTGACCATCATCGGCACGGTGCTGTTGTTCGTGCTGGCCATCTTCTGCGAGCGCTTTGTACAGAACCAGTTCTTCCCCTCTTCGGACCGCCCGGAAATTCTGGTCGACTTGAACCTACCGCAAAACGCCTCGATCGAGGAAACGCGCAAGGTGGTCGACCGCTTCGAGGCGCGGATCAAGGACGACCCGGACCTGGTGCGCTGGAGCACTTACATTGGCCAGGGTGCGATTCGCTTCTACCTGCCGCTCGACCAGCAGTTGCAGAACCCGTACTACGCCCAGCTGGTGATCGTCAGCAAGGGCTTCGAAGAACGCCAGGGCATGATGGACCGCTTGCAGAAGATCCTGCATGAAGAGTTCGTCGGCATCGGTACCAACGTGCAGTCGCTGGAAATGGGCCCGCCGGTGGGCAGGCCGATCCAGTACCGGGTCAGCGGTGCCAACATCGACCAGGTGCGCCAGCACGCCATCGAACTGGCCACGTTGCTTGACCAGAACGAGCACATTGGCGAGATGATTTACGACTGGAACGAGCCGGGTAAGGTGCTGCGCGTGGAAATCGCCCAGGACAAGGCGCGCCAACTGGGGCTGTCGTCGGAAGACGTGGCCAATGTGATGAACAGCATCGTCAGCGGCGTGCAGATCACCCAGGTCAACGACAACATCTACCTGGTGGACGTGGTCGCCCGTGCCGAAGACAGCGAGCGCGGCTCACCCGATACCCTGCAGAACCTGCAGATTCTCACCCCCAACGGCACCTCGATTCCGCTGTTGTCGTTCGCCACCGTGCGCTACGAGCTGGAGCAGCCGCTGGTTTGGCGCCGTGACCGCAAGCCGACCATCACCATCAAGGCCTCGGTCAACGGTGATATCCAGCCCACCGACCTGGTGGCCCAGCTGAAGCCGAAAATCGACGAGTTCGCCAGCAAGCTGCCGGTGGGCTTCGAAGTGGCCACCGGCGGTACGGTGGAGGAGAGCGCCAAGGCGCAAGGGCCGATCCGCAAGGTGATTCCGCTGATGCTGTTCCTGATGGCGACTTTCCTGATGATCCAGCTGCACAGCGTGCAGAAGTTGTTCCTGGTGGTCAGCGTGGCGCCGCTGGGGCTGATTGGCGTGATCATTGCGTTGGTGCCCACGGGCACGCCCATGGGCTTTGTCGCGATTCTGGGCATCCTTGCCCTGGCGGGCATCATCATCCGCAACTCGGTGATCCTGGTGACCCAGATCGACGAGTTCGAGGCCCAGGGCTACTCGCCGTGGGATGCGGTGGTGGAGGCCACCAACCACCGGCGCCGGCCGATCCTGCTGACTGCGGCGGCGGCGAGCTTGGGCATGATCCCGATTGCCCGCGAAGTGTTCTGGGGGCCGATGGCTTACGCGATGATTGGCGGGATCATCGTGGCGACCTTGCTGACGCTGCTGTTCCTGCCGGCGCTGTATGTGGCCTGGTACAAGATCCGCGAGCCACAGGAAAAATCCTGAAACCCTGAACTGAACCCTGTGGGGGCGGGTTTACCCGCGAATGCGATGGTGGAGCTACCGCCGCATTCGCGGGTAAACCCGCTCCCACAGGGCCTTCTATTGTCTTCAGGATAGGACTTTTATTTTGGTTATATAAACATTCTTAAACAGTATTTTTAAGAATAACTCCGCCTCACTACTATTGCCCTCAAGCCAGGCGCAAATCCCCTTCAAACCTCTGCCCGGCACCCTCACTCCAAGGAGAACGAGC
>Ga0207655_1002425_pt1 | contig 15150 bp, 13 predicted proteins | sample KBSM44metaG_FD_184398 | JGI IMG/M metagenome (GOLD analysis project Ga0207655, IMG submission 184398) | Miscanthus rhizosphere microbial communities from Kellogg Biological Station, Michigan, USA - KBS M4-4 metaG (SPAdes) (version 2) | ecosystem: Host-associated > Plants > Roots > Rhizosphere >...
GGGAAGATATTCCCATTACAGCCCGCCGCGTGGTGACCTTCAGACCCGGCCAGAAGTTAAAAAGCCGTGTCGAAAACGCAACGCCCAAAGCAGAGTAATACGAACTAACCAAAAAGGCCGCTAACGCGGCCTTTTTTCTTTGCGCTAATCGCCAAACCCACCGTAAAATCAATTACATCTCCCGCTAATTAAAATCCTGTCCATGCTTGATTTCGCCCATCGCCAACGTCAGTCCGATAGTCGCCGCCTGCTTCTGCTGGTGCTGCTGCTCATTGTCGCCACGGCCCTCAGCCTGTGCGCAGGGGACAGATGGCTGGGACCGGAAAGCTGGTTTGGCCCAGAAGGCCAGCTTTTTGTCTGGCAAATTCGTCTGCCGCGCACGCTGGCGGTGATCCTGGTCGGTGCCGCACTGGCGCTGTGCGGAACGATTATGCAGGCGCTGTTCGAAAACCCGCTGGCGGAGCCTGGGCTGCTGGGCGTATCGAACGGCGCTGGCGTGGGGCTAATCGCGGCGGTCATGCTGGGTGGCGGCGAGCTTTCTGCCTGGGGTATAAGCCTCAGCGCCATCGTCGGCGCGCTGCTGATAACCGTGATTTTACTCCGCTTCGCCAGACGACATCTATCGACCAGCCGGCTGTTGCTTGCCGGGGTCGCGCTGGGGATCATCTGTAGCGCGCTCATGACCTGGGCGGTGTATTTTTCCACGTCGTTCGATTTGCGCCAGCTCATGTACTGGATGATGGGCGGCTTTGGCGGCGTTGACTGGCGGCAGGGTTGGCTGATGCTGCTCCTGATACCGGTTATCCTGTGGGCGTCCTGCCAGTCACATCCGCTGAACATTCTCGCGCTCGGCGAAATGTCCGCCCGTCAGCTCGGTATGCCGATAGGCTTCTGGCGCAATCTGCTGGTGGTCGCCATCGGCTGGATGGTCGGCGTGAGCGTCGCGCTGGCGGGGGCAATTGGCTTTATCGGGCTGGTTATTCCCCATATGCTGCGTTTGTGCGGCATCACCGACCATCGATTCTTACTTCCTGCCTCGGCGGTTGCCGGGGCGGCAACGCTGCTGGCTGCCGATATCATAGCCAGGCTGGCCCTGACGGCGGCTGAATTGCCCATCGGTGTAGTAACCGCTACGCTGGGCGCACCGGTATTTATCTGGCTACTCTTAAAAGCTGGACGTTAACTCACTACCCGTAAGACAACCTGAGGGAATGCTATGCAGACCGATATTCTGAATACCGAAGTGACCACCATTGACGGCGAGAAGACTACGCTGGAAGGCTATAAGGGCAACGTGCTGCTCATCGTGAACGTGGCGTCGAAATGTGGCCTGACGCCGCAGTACGAGCAGCTGGAGAACATCCAGAAGGCGTGGGAAAAAGACGGTTTTACCGTGCTGGGCTTCCCGTGCAACCAGTTCCTGGGCCAGGAGCCGGGCAGTGACGAAGAGATCAAAACATTCTGCAGTACCACCTACGGCGTGACGTTCCCGATGTTCAGCAAAATCGACGTTAACGGCGACGATCGCCATCCGCTGTATGCGAAACTCGTTGCCGCCGCGCCTACCGCCGTTGCGCCAGAAGGGAGCGGCTTCTACGAGCGCATGGCGAGCAAAGGACGTGCTCCGCTCTATCCGGACGATATTTTGTGGAATTTTGAAAAATTCCTGATTGGGCGTGACGGGCAGGTCGTCCAGCGTTTTTCGCCGGATATGACTCCTGAAGATCCAATCGTTATGGAGTCAATCAAGCTGGCGCTGGCGAAATAATGACCGTGCTGATGCAGCTCACGGACGTCGCCGAGAAGGGGCGTCTTGAGCCGGTAACGGGTGCGATTGGCCCCGGCGAAATAGTGCATCTTGTAGGGCCAAATGGTGCGGGGAAAAGTACGCTGCTTGCCCGCATGGCGGGCCTGACAGCCGGGCAGGGGGAGGTTGTTTTGTTGGATCACGCCCTTACCGACTGGTCACCCGCATCGCTGGCACACCGGCGCGGTTATTTGGTGCAACAGCAGGTGCCGCCTTTTGCGATGCCCGTCTGGCACTACCTGACGCTGCATCTTCACGATAAAAAAGACGCGGTGCTGCTTAAGGACGTGGCCGCCGCGTTGGGTCTGGAAGACAAGCTCTCCCGACCCGCCGGCCAGCTCTCCGGCGGTGAATGGCAGCGCGTGCGCCTGGCGGCGGTCATTCTTCAGATCCATCCGGCAGGCAATCCGCACGGGCGCCTGCTGCTTCTGGATGAACCGATGAGCGGTCTGGATGTCGCCCAGCAGGCGGCACTTGATGCCTTGTTAAGCTCGCTGGCGCATCGCGGGATTGCGGTGGTGATGAGCAGCCACGACCTGAATCATACGCTGCGCCATGCGCACAAGGTCTGGCTTCTGGCGAGCGGAAAGCTGATTGCCAGCGGCGCGCGCGACGATGTCCTCACGCCGCAAAATCTGGCCCGCGCCTACAAAATGTCCTTCCGCAGGCTGGATATTGAGGGGCATAAGATGCTGATCTCTACGCTGATGGACTAAGCGTTTCTTGCCTGCGAGCACAATTGCACGCTAAATTACGAAAAGAACAATAAAAGCAGAGGATTCGTCTGAAAATGCGATTCTGGTTTCTCCTGGCGGCAACGCTATTTCTTGCGGGATGCAGTAGCCATCGTGCGCCGCCGCCTAACGCGCGGCTTTCGGATTCGATAACCGTCATTGCGAGCCTGAACGATCAGCTCAGTAACTGGCGCGGAACGCCGTATCGCTATGGCGGCATGAGCCGCGGCGGTGTGGATTGCTCCGGTTTTGTCCTCATGACGTTTCGCGATAAATTTGATTTACAGCTTCCTCGCGAGACGCGCAGGCAGGCAGAAATTGGCACCGAGATTGACAAAGATGATTTACTCCCCGGTGACCTGGTCTTTTTCAAAACGGGCTCCGGCGAAAGCGGTCTCCACGTCGGCATTTATGATACGGATAACCAGTTTATACATGCCTCGACCAGCCGTGGGGTGATGCGTTCTTCGCTGGATAATGTTTACTGGCGTAAAAATTTCTGGCAGGCCCGACGTATATAGTTCGCCTCTGAAAAATCTCTTGCGACGGCATGGTGACGAATAAACCATGCCGTTTTTTCGGAATAAAGATGATTAAAGTTAAATTTTTGGCGAATGAGTTATGTCTATATGTGTCTGATTTATCTAAAACTGGCTATTATTCAATAACCAGGATAAGATTAATTTAGATTCAGGGATAAATCTGAAAATTAATACGGAAAGAATGAAATTAATCTTATTAAAATCAATACAGTGGAATTGTGCCTGCAATTGCTCCAGGATGTTCTCTCTCATCTTTAAAGCGAGCCGAGTGCAATGATTATAACGCTAGATAATGCTTACCAGTCTGAACTTATGCTTCAGCCTGCACGTAATAGTGCTGGTGAGCTTAAAGGTTTGGAAGTTATAGCGAACTTTTCTGGCGTTGGCACGGCTGTAAGGATCCCCACTGAACTGGTTATCCCGCGAATGACACCGGCTGAAGAGCTGGCGCTGTTTAACGAAAAACTGCAATTGCTTGATTCCTGCAAACTGTTCTTTATTCAGCATCAGTTAATTGCGTGGATCAATATTTCACCTGTCATTGTTGAGTTTTTATTATCAGACGAGAACGCTGTTTCATTACTCGACCGCTACCCGTTCCTTGAGTTTACTGTTAATGAGAACTATCCAGGTTTAAATAACGGAAAGGACGATTTGCAGCTGGCGAGAATGGCAATCCATTTCCCGCTGGTGCTGGCCAACTTTGGCGCGGGTGCTGCATCGTTGAAAGCGATTTATGACGGTTTATTTAAACGCGTCATACTTGATAGAGGCTTTATCCAGCAGCGGGCCGCTGAACTTTCTTTCGAACCCTTCATGCGGGCAATCCTGTGGCAAATAACGCCGCACTGCCAGTCGGTGATGGTTTCCGGAATCGATGACCACGGCATATTGCAGCACGTGCTGCCTTTTAACTTTGGCGCCATGCAGGGAACGCTCTGGCCGGTTGTCTCGGCCGAGCAGGTCACTACCCTGGTTCAGTGATAACCCTTGTCTTCGCCCGTGTTTAAGATCGGGTAAACCCTCTACACTAAAAGCAGGAGGACCTATGACCCTGTCTTTTACCGCTCACTGGCACGACGAGTTGCCTGGTTTTTACACTGCACTCAAGCCAACACCACTACAAAATTCCCGTCTCATCTGGCACAACGCACCGCTGGCGGACGAGCTGGCGATCCCTGACGCGTTGTTCCATCCTTCGGAGGGCGCGGGCGTCTGGGGAGGCGAAACCCTCCTTCCGGGCATGCAGCCTCTTGCGCAGGTCTACAGTGGACACCAGTTTGGCGTCTGGGCGGGGCAGTTGGGCGATGGCCGGGGTATCCTGCTCGGCGAGCAGCAGCTTCCCAACGGCGAAACGCGTGACTGGCATCTTAAAGGGGCTGGTCTGACGCCGTATTCACGCATGGGCGATGGTCGCGCGGTGCTCCGTTCAACGATCCGCGAATGCCTGGCGTCTGAAGCGATGCACGCCCTGGGGATCCCCACTACGCGCGCGCTGTCGATTGTGACCAGCGATACGCCGGTTGCCCGCGAAACGATGGAAACGGGCGCGATGCTGATGCGCGTTGCGCAAAGCCATCTGCGCTTTGGGCATTTTGAGCACTTTTACTATCGCCGCGAGCCGGAGAAGGTGCGTCAGCTTGCCGACTATGCGATACGCCGCCACTGGCCGCACCTGCAGGATGAGGGCGATAGGTACATTCTCTGGTTCCGCGACGTTGTCGCCAGAACCGCCGCCACCATTGCCCGCTGGCAGACCGTCGGATTCGCCCACGGCGTCATGAACACCGACAACATGTCTATTCTGGGTCTGACCTTCGACTACGGCCCGTACGGCTTCCTGGACGATTACCAGCCGGGCTATATCTGTAACCATTCGGATTACCAGGGGCGATACAGCTTCGATAACCAGCCTGCCGTTGGCCTGTGGAACCTTCAGCGTCTTGCGCAAAGCCTGTCACCTTTTATTGACGTAGAGGGCCTTAACGACGCGCTCGACGGCTATCAGGAGGTCCTGCTGCGCGAGTATGGCGCGCTGATGCGTAATAAACTTGGGCTGCTGACCCAGGAGAAGGGCGATAATGAGTTGCTTAACGCGCTGTTCTCGCTGATGGCGCGGGAGGGCAGCGACTACACGCGCACCTTCCGGATGCTGAGCCTGACCGAGCAGCACAGCGCCGCGTCGCCGCTGCGCGACGAGTTTATCGATCGACAGGGCTTTGACGAGTGGTTTGCGGCCTATCGCACGCGACTGCAGCACGAGCAGGTCGATGACGCCATTCGCCAGGCGAAAATGAAGGCGGCAAACCCCGCAATGGTATTGCGCAACTGGCTGGCACAGCGTGCCATTGAGCAGGCTGAACGGGGCGAGTATGACGAACTGCACCGGCTGCACGCGGCATTACGCACGCCGTTTGCCGATCGGGACGATGACTATGTCAGCCGCCCGCCTGACTGGGGCAAGCGGCTGGAGGTGAGCTGTTCAAGCTAAGGGGCAAGAAAAACCTGCGGCGCAGCGTGTACCGGATGGCTGCCGACGTGCACCTGAGCGCCATACCAGCGCGCCAGCGCGTCGGCCTGCAGAACCTGCTCCGGCGTACCCTGGGATACCATCCTGCCGTCGTGCAAGAGCAAGATACGATCTGCCCACAGCGCCGCCAGGTTGAGGTCGTGGAGCACCGCGCAGACGTGCAGTTCTCCCTGCCCGGTCAGCGTTTTTAACAGCCGCAGCAGGTGCTGCTGGTGGTAAAGATCCAGCGCGGAGGTCGGTTCGTCCAAAAACAGCCACCCGCGAGGCGCACCCTCAGACCAGAGCTGCGCCAGCGCGCGGGCAAGCTGGACACGCTGCTGTTCGCCGCCGGAAAGCGCCGCAAAGGATCTGCCGGCCAGCGGCAGGCAGCCGGTGATGTGCATCACGTCCTTAATCACGGACGCTTCCGGGCTGCGCGTCCAGGGGGCCCGTCCCATACCGATAACCGCCTCCACCGGCCAGTCAAACCCAAGCTGCGTGCTCTGGCGCATCACCGCGCGAGTGCGCGAGAGCGTTACCGGGTCCCATGCATCAAGGGGCATCTGCCCCAGGAGGCATCGTCCGCGAACGGGCTTGAGATAGCCGGTCAGCAGACGCAGTAAGGTGGATTTTCCGGCACCGTTGGGACCAATCAGCGCCACCAGCTCACCCTGAGACAGCGACAGGGAGACGTCGCGGATAATGGCGCGCTGGCCCGCATGAAAAACGATATTTTCCGCACTATAGCCTTCAGCCATGCTGCCCTCCACGACGAAAGATAAGCCACAGGAACCACGGCGCGCCGAGAATGCTGGTCAGCAGGCCCACGGGCATTTCCGCAGGCGCAACCAGCGTACGCGCCACCGTATCGGCCACCAGCAGCAGGAAGGCACCGGCCAGAACGGAGCCGGGGATCGTGGCGCGATGATCGGCGCCCAGCCACATGCGCATCAGGTGCGGCACCACGAGGCCAACGAACCCGATAACGCCGCTGACGGCCACCGCAGCGGCGACCAGCAAAGCACTGCACAACAGCAAGATACGCTGCACGGCCCCCACGTTCACGCCGAGGTAGTGCGCCTCCTCCTCGCCCAGCTGCAGCAAATTCAGCGTGCTGGCAAGACGCCAGATAACCAGGACGGTTGGCACCATCAGCGAGGCGACGGCCAGCAGCGTAGACCACTGCGCCTGTCCGAGGCTCCCCATACCCCAGAGGGAAAGCTGACGCAGCTGGGCGTCGTTACTGACCCAGGAGAGCACGCCCACCGCAGCACCGCACAGGGCGTTAATGGCTATCCCCACCAGCAGCAGGCGCGACAGCGAACCGTCACGCTGCTGGCTGAGCAGGAAAATGACCACGGTAGCCGCCAGCGCGCCGAGAAACGCCGCAAGCATGGGCGCGTAGAGCATGACCAGGGCAGGGAGAGAGAGCGGGATGACGACCCAGAAGGCAACGGCCAGCGCCGCACCGCTGCTGATCCCGAGCAGGCCCGGGTCGGCAAGCGGGTTGCGAAACAGCCCCTGCATCACGCACCCGGCCAGCGCCAGGGAACCGCCGATAACCAGCGCCAGCAGCACGCGGGGCAGGCGAATAGTCAACCAGATCTGGCGCAGCGCCTCATCGTCGTGGCGCCAGAGCAGGCTGACCGGCAGGCGCAGCGCGCCAAAACCGGTCGCTGTTAACGTCATCACGGTGAGCAGGGCGGCCAGCACCCACAGGGAAAGGGTGACGCGCCGGGTCATCAGGGCAGCAGCTCCGCTTTGGCGCGTAGCTGCTGGATGGCCTTCGGCGTTCGCACGCTAAACCCCAGCAGCGCCATATCGTCAATCTCCAGCACCTGCCTGTTCCGCCCGGCCGGGGTTTGCGCCAGACCTGGCAGCTTCCAGAGATTATCCTCGCCACCCAGCGCCTTCACGCCGTCCTGCGAAATCACCACCAGGTCGGGCTGGCTGGCAAACACGCCTTCCTGCGAAAGCGGCTGATAGCGGGTAAAGCCCTGCATGGCGTTCTTCAGCCCTGCCGCACGGATAGCGGCATCCGCGCCGGTCTGTTGTCCGGCGGCCATCGCGGTCATCCCGCCGTGGTTAAGGATAAACAGCACCCGCTTGTTCAGCGTCGAAGCGGGCAGTGCGGCCAGCTCCTCACGCAGCGTTTTGCGCAGGCGTTCCCCCTGCGCCTGCCGGTGCGTTGCTTCGGCTATCGTCCGGACCTTCTCGTCAATCACGTTCAGGTCGTTAATGCCGGGTACGGTAACCACCCTGACGTGGCTTTGCTCAACCTGCCTGAGCGCCAGAGACGGCTGCGCCTGAGCGCTCGCCAGCACCAGCGTGGGGCGTACGGATAAAATGCCTTCCGCATTCAGCTGGCGCAAATACCCCACGTCGGGCAGCGCGTTCGCCGCCAGCGGCCACGTGCTGGTGCTGTCCCGCGCCACCAGAGAAGACTGCGCGCCGAGGGCGTAAACAATCTCCGTGACGTCACCGCCGAGCGCGACTATCTTCTCCTGCGCGGCGGCAAATGCCACCAGCGGCAGGGCGCTTAGCAGGGCAATCCATCTTTTCATGCGGCCAGCCCTTTTGCGGTGAGCGCGTCGATCTGGCTGCGCCACCGGGCCTGCTCCGGTTCACCTTCGGTACGTTGACCATACAGCTGGGCGATTTGCGTGCCGTCGGCGGCAAACAGCTCCAGGCTGGTGACATGACCGTCTGCGATCGGCTTACGCGTCACCCAGCTTTCGGCGATAGTTTCTTCAAGCAGGTGCAGGGTGAAGCGTGTGTTGAAGATGTTCAGCCAGCCTTTCATCGGCACCAGTTTTTCCACCGCGCCGGTGAAGATCTGCACGCAGCCGCGGTTGCCCACGAAGACCATGATTTCGTTGCCGTCCCGGCGCGCCGTTTCCAGCAGCTGCCCCAGCGCGCCGTTCTCAACTTTGCAGGCGAGGTCGTCGCCCACCAGACGGAACGCCTGCTGGCGGCTCAGGCTGTGGCGCTTCAACAGGCTAAAGAACTGATGCACGTCGGTCATGGCGCGCCACTCTTTATCCACGGTACCTGCATCGGCATGTTCGGCGTGAGCCGGCGCTTCTGCTGCCAGCAGTGCCAGCGGCGGGTTATCGGCAAAGATAAAGCGCGTCAGGACATCGCCCCAGGCGGACACGTCGGTATTGTCGGTCGTGTAAACTTTCAGGATCGCATCGCCCTGGCGGTCGAAGAACTGAATGCTCTGGCGCTCGCCGCGTGCGGTAGTTTCGCTGATGTGGAACACGCTCGCCCACTGGTTAAGGAACAGGCGCAGATCCAGCCCGCGCGGGTTCAGCACCAGGCCCGCGTGGCCGTTGAGGTGCTGATTGGCAAAGGTGCCTACCTGTTCGTGAACGGCGTATTCGTTCCGACAGATGCATTTGGTTTCACCCACGGCCTCCAGCGCGCTCAGGATGTCGCGAATTTCGCCGTGCAGACGCCACGCGTCGTGACCCACGCGCGCAAAGGTCAATTCCGCTTCGCTGATGTTCATTACGCCTGCAATGTCACGCGCGTACTTACCCGGGTTTTCTTCTTTTAGCTCAAGCCAGCGTGTGTAGTGATTCATTGTCCGATCCTTTTGAATAGTTGCCACGTCGGGAATTACCATTGATAACTCACAAAAATCTTACCGTTACGGCCATCCTGCGGAATGCCCTGCGGTGACCAGTACTCTTTATCGAAGGCGTTGCCCAGCACCAGCGTGGTGGTCACTCCCTTGAGCTGCTCCTGGCCTTTATAGCTGACGTAGAAGTCATTGACCGCGTAGCCCGGCTGCTTGCTGTAGCTGCTGCTAATGTGCGTTGAACGATCGGCAAAGGTGCCGATCCAGCCCACGGAGAAGCCGCTTTGCGCTACCGGAATGTCCAGCTTGCTGGTCACGGTGTCCGGGTTAATGCTCGAGATATACTCGCCGGTGTCCGTATCTTTTCCACGCGTGCGGTTATAGGCCACGTCAAGGTTGAAGAGGTCGGCAGAGTATTTCGCCATCACGTCCCAGCCCCAGATTTTGGCGTTCGGGACGTTATAGGACATGGTGGTTGCCGCCGCAAAATCGACGGTGGTAGAGATGTAGTCTTTGGCTTTGGTATCAAAGTAGCTGGCCTTGAATTCCAGGGCGTCGTTGGCGAGCATCAGATCGTCAAAGCGCAGGCCAAAGCCGTACTCCTGGGTTTCGTTGGTTTCCGGACGCAGGTTCGGGTTTGGTACCCAGTAGTTAGTGTAGAAGCTGCCGATGGAGAAGTGTTTCGCGTCGTTGTACATTTCGCCCATCGTCGGCGCGCGGAAGGCCTGCGCGTAGGAGCCGAACAGCATCAGCCAGTCGGTTGGGCTGACGGTTAATCCGGCGCGAGAGGACCATTTATCGGCATCCACATCGTCGTAGCCGTCGCTGCTGCCGCGATAGTTATCGTATCGCGTGCCGCCGAGGAGCGTGACGGGCAGATCGCGCAGGGTGATTTCATCCTGCAGCCAGCCGGAGCTGAAGTCGATTTTTGCGTCCGGGAAGCCGGTGGTCATACCGCTCGGGCTTTGTTCCTGACGGTAGTATTCGCCGCCGTAGGTCAGAAGGTGTGACGCAAAGGAGTCGCTAAACAGGCGGGTGCGGTTCTCTACCTTGCCGCCTTTGGTCGTCTGCTTGCGAAACTCACCGCTGCCGTCAACGTTCTGGGCGTTAATGCGCGCTTCCGACCAGTAAACTTTCGCATCGGCGTTCAGCCAGTCGTTCCCCTCGGGCGCAATTTTATAGCCGAGCTGCGCGTCGCGCTGAATGGTGGAGCGGTCGGTCATCGGGTTGCTGCTGTCGGACGCGTCCGTGGTTTGCGGATTTTTCGGTTCCTGCGCGTCGTTATTGTAGTAGCGCAGGGAGCCGCTCAGCGTCTGGGCCGGATCGAGCTTCCAGCTGCCCTTTGCCAGCATATTGTTGATGGATTCGTCGTTAGGCGCGCTGGCTCCGTCGCTCTGGCGGATATCCCCGCGATCCCGGCTGGACCAGGAGACAACGCCGTCCAGGGTATCGGTACGGCCAAAGGCGCTGGCGCCCATACCGATGCTGCGATCGCCCGTTGCGCCGGTACCAAATACCCGGTAGCCGTTGTTTTTGCCCGGCTCCAGCAGGTCTTTTGCATCGGCAGTGTCGTAAGCGATCACGCCGCCGAGCGCGCCGCTGCCGTAGAGCAGGGCGGACGGCCCGCGCACCACTTCGATACGTTTGATCAGCGCCGGGTCGAGGAAGGTGCTGTTGAGGTGCCCGGTGTCGGTTCCCTGACGTACGCCGTCGACCAGTACCAGCACGCCGCGGCGGTCGTAACCGCGCAGGTTAACGTCCTGACCGTTGGTGCGGCCTGTTCCATCCAGCGTCAGGCCCGGCACTTTACGCAGCAGGTCGGCGGCCGAGCTGGCGGTCTGGTTTTCCGGGGCGGTGGCATCGATAACGCTCACCATCATCGGGGCTTCAAAGGCGCTGCGGGCGTTGCCCGTGGCGGTCACGGTAATATCATCTGCGGAAGCAAACGCGACGCCGGGTAGCGTACTGACAATCGCCAGCGCCAGAAGTGACGGGCGTAAAGACGCGGAATGCGGGTGTGGCATAGCAACTCTCCATTAAGAATCGAAAGCGCTGGCTGCCTGGGGAACACCTGGGTGGCTGGCGAATGTTTAGGTTTATTTTGTGAGGATCAGTTTTCCGGCATTTGTCTGGCGCAGCAGATAGTGCTGGCCGTCATGCTCGATAATGACCCGCCCCTCGTCGCCCAGCAGGCTCTTGCTGTCGATGCGGCGATCGGTGTGAGCAGGGGAAGGCGCTGTGTGTGTTTTTGCTGGCGTTGCCGCGCTGTTATCCGTCGGTGACATAATGTTTATAAATAACAATCAATGTAACAATGATAATCATTATCAATAAACTGCAAATTGACGGCAAGCACTTTTGTGAAAAAAGGGTGACGGGATCAAATTTGTGGGGGAAGTGCGGCCTGCTGCCCTCACCCCGACCCTCTCCCACAGGGAGAGGGAGAAGGGCACGACTCTCCCTCACGGGGAGGGGAGAAGGGCATGAATCGTAGGTCGGGTAAGCGCAGCGCCACCCGACAATAACATCAGAATCGCGTATCAACCGCAGCGGCCAGCTTCTCCAGCAGCAGCTCGCTGTCTTCCCAGCTCAGGCACGGGTCGGTGATCGACTGGCCGTACACCAACGGCTGGCCGGCAACGATTTTCTGCGTGCCTTCCTTGATAAAGCTTTCCGCCATAATCCCCGCGACGGCGGTCGATCCGCTGCGGATCTGCTGGCAGATTTCATCGCACACGTCCAGCTGGCGGCGATGCTGTTTCTGGCAGTTGCCGTGGCTGAAATCCACCACCAGATGTTCCGGCAGGTCGAACTCGGCCAGCGTTTCGCAGGCTGCGGCAATATCATCCGCATGATAGTTCGGCTTTTTGCCGCCGCGCATAATGATATGTCCGTACGGGTTGCCGCTGGTCTGGTAGATGGTCATCTGGCCGGTTTTATCCGGGGAGAGGAACATATGGCTGGCGCGGGACGCGCGGATCGCGTCAACCGCGATGCGGGTGTTGCCGTCGGTGCCGTTTTTGAATCCAACCGGGCAGGAGAGGGCGGAGGCCATCTCGCGGTGGATCTGGCTTTCCGTGGTACGTGCGCCAATCGCGCCCCAGCCGATCAGGTCGGCGATAAACTGTCCGGTCACCATATCGAGAAACTCGGTCGCGGTCGGCACGCCCAGCTCGTTCACCTGCAGCAGCAGCTTGCGCGCCAGCTCAATACCGTGGTTCACCCGATAGCTGCCGTTGAGGTCAGGATCGGAAATCAGCCCCTTCCAGCCCACCACGGTGCGCGGCTTCTCAAAGTAGGTACGCATCACGATCTCAAGGCGATCCTGATACTTTTCACGCATCCCCTGGAGGCGTTTTGCATAGTCCATTGCCGCATCCAGATCGTGGATAGAGCACGGGCCAATCACCACAAGAAGACGCTTGTCTTCACCGTTAAGGATTTTTTCAATACGACGGCGGGAGGCCGTCACGTGTTCCGCAACGCCTGCGGAAACGGGATGCCGCTGCGCCAGTTCAGCCGGGGTCACCAGGCTGTCAATGCGGGCTGTGCGGAGTTCGTCGGTTTTATTCATGGAATGTCTCAGAAATTTTTTGCTTCATCGGCAGACTACCGGGAAGTGATGGGCATCACCTTAAACCAATCCCTGCTGATTTCAAGTTCGGGGCAACGTTGCCCCGATGATGCTGCTGATGATAACCGAAACTGAATTAATGTACTAGCATATTAGTACATGCGACGATTCAGTCCCATAATGTCGAGGATTTTGGTGGCGATTTCTTCTACCGAATAGTTAGTGCTGTTCAGCCAGGGGATCTGGTTTTTACGGTACAGGGCCTCGACTTCTGAAACTTCCATTCGGCACTGGCGCATGGAGGCGTAGCGGCTGTTCTCGCGGCGTTCTTCGCGGATCGCGGCCAGGCGTTCAGGGTTGATGGTCAGGCCGAAAAGCTTATGCTGCAGCGGCTTAAGGGCAGCGGGCAGAACCAGGTTATCCATATCGTCGGCAATGAAGGGGTAGTTTGCCGCCCGGATGCCAAACTGCATCGCCAGGTAGAGGCTGGTCGGGGTTTTACCGCAGCGCGACACGCCGAGCAAAATGACCTGCGCCTGGTCAAGGTTGCGCATCGAGATACCGTCATCGTGGGCGAGGGTGTAATCAATGGCGGCGATGCGCGCATCGTATTTGATCAGGTTACCGGGATTCAGCCCGTGGGTACGGTGGGCGATCGGGGTCGGGTCCAGCTTCAGTTCGCTCTGCAGCGGGGCCACCAGCGCCTGCACAATATCCTGACAGAAGCCTTCACTTTGCAGAATAATGTTGCGAATTTCGGGAATAACGATGGAGTAGAACACGAGTGGGCGAATGCCGGTCTGCTGGTAAATGGCGTCAATCTGGTCCTTCACCGCCCTGGCGCGGCTCTCGTTTTCGACAAACGGAAGCGTGATGCTGTTAATCGACACGGGGAATTGCGACATCACCGCGTGGCCCAGCACCTCGGCGGTAATCGCCGTCCCATCAGAAATATAAAAAACGTGGCGATCGACAGCATTATCCATTTTAACCATCCTGAATATCATACCTAATTGTCTGAAAGCATAAATTAAAAAAGTAAAAACCACAGCAAAGAACTTGTCCTAATTTAAAATGAAATGCTGTTTTTAATTTTACTGAAAAGTGGATTTCATTTTTCAAATAGCGGCTTTATTTCTGTGGTTTTTGATGGAATCTATAGGAATCATCGGGTTAGCGATTGTAGGGAAAGTGTCCGAAAAGTTGAAAATTTAAATTGCTTACACGATTCACCGTTTTTTTAGCGGAAGTAAATATGCCAGTATAAATACGTAGTCAGGTGTTTCTTACTCCGATCAAATATCACAAAAGGATTGTTTCGATGTCCAACAATGGCTCGTCACCGCTGGTGCTTTGGTATAACCAACTCGGCATGAATGATGTAGACAGAGTTGGGGGCAAAAATGCCTCCCTGGGTGAAATGATTACAAATCTGTCCGGTATGGGTGTCTCCGTACCGAACGGGTTTGCCACCACCGCCGATGCCTTTAACCTGTTTTTAGACCAGAGCGGCGTGAACCAGCGCATTTACGACCTGCTGGATAAAACGGATATTGATGACGTCACCGAGCTTGCCAAAGCCGGGTCGCAAATCCGCCAGTGGATTATCGACACACCTTTCCAGCCGGAACTGGAAAAAGCCATTCACGACGCGTACAACCAGCTCTCCGCTGACGACGCGCAGGCCTCCTTCGCCGTGCGTTCCTCTGCGACCGCAGAAGACATGCCGGACGCCTCGTTTGCCGGGCAGCAGGAAACCTTCCTGAACGTTCAGGGCTACGATGCCGTGCTGGTGGCGGTGAAGCACGTGTTTGCTTCCCTGTTTAACGACCGCGCCATCTCCTATCGCGTGCACCAGGGCTACGACCATCGCGGCGTGGCGCTGTCGGCGGGCGTGCAGCGCATGGTGCGCTCGGACGTGGGCTCATCCGGCGTGATGTTCTCCATTGATACCGAATCCGGCTTCGACCAGGTGGTGTTTATCACCTCCGCGTGGGGCCTGGGTGAGATGGTGGTGCAGGGCGCGGTAAACCCTGACGAATTCTACGTCCACAAGCCGACGCTGGCCGCTGGCCGTCCGTCGGTGGTGCGCCGCACCATGGGCTCGAAAAAAATCCGCATGATCTATGCCCCGACCCAGGAGCATGGCAAGCAGGTTAAGATTGAAGATGTGCCGCAGGAGCAGCGCGACCGCTTCTCCCTGACCGACGCCGAGGTGGAAGAGCTGGCGAAGCAGGCGGTGCAGATTGAAAAACACTACGGCCGTCCGATGGATATCGAATGGGCGAAAGACGGGAACACCGGCAAGCTGTTTATCGTGCAGGCGCGTCCGGAAACCGTTCGCTCACGCGGCCAGGTGATGGAGCGTTATACGCTGCACGCGCAGGGCAAAATCGTG
>Ga0207655_1002429_pt1 | contig 15146 bp, 12 predicted proteins | sample KBSM44metaG_FD_184398 | JGI IMG/M metagenome (GOLD analysis project Ga0207655, IMG submission 184398) | Miscanthus rhizosphere microbial communities from Kellogg Biological Station, Michigan, USA - KBS M4-4 metaG (SPAdes) (version 2) | ecosystem: Host-associated > Plants > Roots > Rhizosphere >...
AAGGGCGTGAACTGATCCATGCAGTTTGTCCTGCTGATAATGAAACAGTGGGTCAGATTGCATCGTCTAGCGCAGAAGATTATGAGGAAATTATACAGGCAGCAGTGGCGTATCAGAAAACATGGCGTATGGTTCCAGCGCCGCGCCGTGGTGAATTGGTGCAGCGTATTGGTCAGTTGGTACAGGAAAACATGCAGGCCTTGGCGGGTATCGTTGCGCTAGATACAGGTAAATCTGTGATGGAAGCCAAAGGTGAGCTCAAAGAAGTGGTCGAGATGGCAACCCTTGCGACAGGGCAGTCCCGCATGATGTATGGCTTCACCTTACAGTCGCAACGGGTGAAACACCGAATGTATGATCAATGGTTGCCATTGGGTGTGGTTGGGGTAATCAGTGCCTATAATTTCCCCGCAGCGGTTTGGGCGCAGAATGCTTTCCTCTCAGCCATTGGTGGCAATACGGTGATATGGAAACCCAGCCCTAAAGTCCCACTGACCGCAATTGCCTTACAGAAACTGGCCAATCAAGCCATGCAGGAAATGAATTTGGAAGGGGTTTTTTCTTTGTTTATTCCTGCGGATAGCGCTGTGGCTGAACTGATGATCCGTGATCTACGTATCAACATGGTGTCATTTACAGGTTCTACGGGCGTGGGTAAAAAAGTCGCAAGTATCGTAAGCGAGACTTTGGGGCGTAAATATATGCTCGAATGCTCAGGTAATAATGGCTGTATTGTCGATGAAACTGCCGATTTACAACTTGCAGCGCGTGCTATTACTTTTGGGGCGATGGGAACCACAGGCCAGCGTTGTACCAGTACTCGTCGCCTGATTGTGCATCGCAGTGTCATGCATGAACTGATTGAATTGCTTAAACAGGCGTTTGATCAGATCCGTATTGGTGACCCACGTGAACAAGAGACCATCATCGGCCCACTGATTGACGCAGCTGCTGTGGCGCAATATCAGGCCACGATTCAGCGCGCTCAGGAACTTGGTGCTAAAGTGGTTTATGGCGGTCAGCGCATTGAGCGTCCGGGGCTTTATGTCGAGGCATGTTTGATTACGGATGTCGAACCAGAATGGGATTGTGTACAGCACGAAACTTTTGCACCGATTGTATTTGTGATGCCATATGACGACCTTGAACAAGCCATTGCTATTCATAACAACGTTGCACAGGGGCTTGCTTCAGGTATTCACAGCTCCAACCTAAGCAACATCGAAATGTTCTTGTCTGCGGCAGGAAGTGATTGTGGTATTGTTCGGGTCAATATGGGCACAACCGGAGCAGATGTTGGTGCGGCATTTGGTGGTGAAAAGGAAACCGGTGGTGGGCGTACCGCTGGATCGGACTCATGGAAAGGTTATGTGCGTCGTCAGAGCGTATGCATTAACTGGAGTAATGAAAGTGCTTGGGATTCACACATTCATCTTTCATCAGGAAAAGCGGACTAGGAATATTGAATTAAAAAATATCGAGTTAGAAATATTGTGTCAGGAATATAAGGAAAACAACATGTTAAAAGAAAGGATTATTTCTCCAACAGTCAAAGAGCCAGCACCGGGCTTGTGGTCAAACTGCCTGAAAGTGGGCAATCAGGTATTTATCTCTGGAATGACCGCACGGCAGCCAGATGGCGAAACCGTACTGGGTGATGAATATGAGCAGTCGCAAGTGATTTTCCAGAAAATCAAGGATTTAATTGAAGCGTCTGGAGGCACGATGAACAATATTGTCAAAATGACCATCTTTGTCACCAATATTGCCAATAACACCGCCGTGTGGAAAGCGCGTAAGGAATTCTTTGAAGGTGATTTTCCAGCGTGTACGCTTGTGGAAGTGAAGGCATTAGCCAAAGCTGAAATTCTATTGGAAATTGAAGCAACTGCAATTTTGGGTTAATCCCTTGATTGGGGCAGTAACAAATGCCCCAATTGTTTTGATGAATTAAAAAATGAGGAATATCAGAATGTCAGTTGAAACTCTTTTTCCAGTTAAAGCACCTGTTCTTATACCGATCGTCAATCAATCCAAAAAATTTCCAGTCAACCGCATCTTTTGTATGGGGCGCAACTATATCGCGCATGCTGCGGAAATGGGGGTGAGTGTAGATAAATCGACGCAATCGCCTTTTTATTTTTTAAAAGATGCGGCAACTTATGTTCCATCGGGCAGTGAGATTCCTTATCCGCTTAAAACCCAAAATTATCACCATGAAATTGAACTGGTAGTTGCGATTGGTCGCCCTGGGGTAAACATTCAGGCTGATCAGGCTTTTGATCATATTTATGGCTATGCCTGCGGCCTAGATATGACACGCCGTGATGTACAACTTATCGCACGCGATCAGGGCAAACCGTGGGATCTGGGTAAAAATTTTGATCAGTCCGCAGTATTATCCGATATTGTTCCAGCGTCGGATGTAAAAGTGGATGTAAATGCGGTAAATATTGAATTAAGGGTAAATGGTCAAACGACTCAGCGTTCAAATACCCAGCATTTGATTTGGAATATTGCTGAGATGATTGAAGATCTTTCCACTTATTATGCGTTGCAAGCAGGAGATTTAATTTTTACCGGTACGCCAGAGGGTGTCGGGCCTGTGGTGGTGGGAGATCTACTAGAAGGTTCTGTCGAGGGAGTGGCAGAGATTAAATTGCAAATTCGCTAAGATAAAAGAATCATTAAGATATAGTGAATCTGTCAAAAAACTTAGACACTAGAATATAATTTCTCTTAATCAATATTTTTAATTAAATCAATTGTATGGGGGATAAATTGTTTGATTATAAAAAAGCTTGCAATGCCACACCTTACATTCAAAGTTTAAATAGCTTTGCGTAGGCGATGCCTCACTTTTCAGAGATGAAAAGGTGACAAAAATCTTCTATTGAGCGAGGGGTACGTCCTGTACCCCCGCCCAACGGCGACATCCATGTCGCCCCACGATAGGATCACCATCTAGAATTCAAAACTAAAAAATGAATTGATAACCAATAGTTTCTAAAAGTTGATTCAAAAACATAAACTTCATTTATGCTCAATGACTTGATGCAAATCACTTGTATGAGTAATTAGGTGTTTTGACTGTAAAATCAGCATACTGTGTAAGAAATTTTTCATTAATTTAAACAATGCCTTGTGGTTTTATCTGATTTAAATAGGTAGAAACAATCAAGTCATCACCAATGGAATGACTTGATTGTCGACTTAGAAAACGTAACGAGCTGCAATAAATGGAGCACTATGTAATGCATTTCTATAGGGATCTTTTCGGTTATCAACCTGATATTTGTTTCGGAAATATTCATAACCGAAACCAAGTTTAAGGCCGTCTTTAGCGCCAACATCGTACATATAATTCATCTGAAACAGGGTAGCAGGTTTGGCATCCTCGTTAAAATAACCTGGACCGGTACTGCCAATAAAGTCCACAAAACCATCGATAAAACCTTTGTCATGTAATGGAAAACCAAAGTTGGCCCACAGCGCATAGGTTGGATCGAAATTGAACCGACCATTGGCCAAATTATTATTTGCACTTTCATAATACCAGTCTGCACCGACTTCAAAATAACCTTTGGGAACATTGAAATCCATGCTTAAACCCGCACGAGCTTTAGTTGGGTTAGGTTCCATTGCTGAGTTTTTTAGCCCCTTATCTACTCTTAAAGTCAGGTTGATATCACGGAGAAGCTTGTTTTCAATTTTATGGTCAAAAATTGAATTATAGGAAAAGTAACGACGATAGAACGCATAGTATTCAGTCGCGCCACCATCACCATTCGCTTTAGGGTCTTTGTCATTGGATAGAAAAACGTTAGCAACCAATACATTGCGTCCAAACTTGTCACCACTTAAATGAGTGAAATTTAGAATGGTTTTAGATACTTGATCGGGGTTGGCAGGCTCTCGGTATTGATTACTCCATGAAACACTTGCCTGATTGCTTTGCCAGAATTCGGCATAGGTGGTTAAACTGAAACAGCTTAGGGTCACGCCATATAAAATATGTTTGGCGATATTATGCCTTAAATATTTAAAATACATAGATACATCCTTGATCTTTATATCTGAATTATAATTTTGACTGAATCTATTTGTAGGTCTATTTATATTTAAAGATTGATTTATAATGAAATGGTTATGGGTTTAATTGGATTATTTGTATAAGTTATATATAGTGGGATTAATCTAAAATAAATGGATTTTATATTAGGGAATAATATTATGGCAAAGATCGACCATTATTTACGCTCAAACCTGAAATTAAAACATTTGCAATTATTGGTGACACTGGATGAAATGCGCCATATTGGAAAGGTCGCAAATTATCTCAATGTGACTCAACCCGCGATTTCAAAAACGTTGGCAGACTTTGAAGAAGGGTTAACAATCAAACTCTTTGACCGCACCACAAGGGGAATGTTACCCACAGAAGCAGGTGTATGTTTGGTGAAATATGCTAAAAAAATTCTAAATGAAATTGCCTCTGCACGGGATGATCTGGTGGCAATCAGTGAAGGGCGGGCTACCCGTATTGCCATAGGATTGTTGCCCGCGGTTTCACTGTCCATTCTTCCAAATTTTATCGCGAGAGTGGAAAATGAAATGGTTTCCACAAGTATTAACGCACGAGAAGGCAGCTCAGACGTCTTAATTTCATTGCTTCGTACAGGTGAGTTAGATGTGATGATCGGAAATCTGGCCGCAAAGCCACTGGGCATAGAATTTAGAACTAAGCATTTGTATAAAGATCCGATTGTGGTAGTGGTGAAAAAAGGGCATCCACTGGTGACCAAGCAGGATCTCACTTGGACAGATCTGTCAGAATTCCCAATGGTACTTCCACCTGAATTTGCCACCACTCGAATTGTGATCGAAGAATTCCTGTTGTGTCATCAAGTCAATTTATCCAAACGTTATGTAGAGTCTTTATCCACACTGACCAATATCGGGGTGCTTCTGGCAACGGAATCGATTGGTTTTTTATCTTTTCAACTTGCCGATTATTTTAAAAAAGCCAATCTTGTGGAAATTTTACCTTTGACGATGAAAAATATTTATATTGATATAGGCTTAGTTTGGTATACGGAAAGAACATTAACCCCATCGCAATTGAATATTATTTCAATGCTTGAGGATACTGTTTGTATCAGTAACTTAAAATAATATAAATGTTCTATTTAATGATTTAATTTAAATTATAATTCACATTATTTTTTAGTGTTAAATCATCCTATTATTCAAGAAAATATTTTCCAAATGATGACCTATTTAGATTCAGCACAAAATAATAGGATGGCGTACAAGTTTCTTCAGCATCATGAGATTAAAATTTTACTTCTCGCTTTTTATAACCTATTTCCGCGCAATCAGTACATCAACCGGCGCAACAGGAAATTGCACATTCTCGATCGTTTCAATGTGCTGACAACCCAGTTGCTTTAAGCTGCGATAAATGTCGTCCTTTTGTGGAACGTAATTGCCTTGCATACGCATATTTAAATAATAGCTTTGAATACCTGCAGCATATTGAGATGGGTCAATTTCGGCATGACAACAAATCAATACGCCATTGGGTGATAGAGCTGCAAGCAGTCTTTGTAAAATTAAAGAATAGTCATCGACAAAATGAAGTACAGATGAGCACCAAATAATGTCGTATTGAGGTTGAGGTTGAGGTTGAGATTTTAAAGTTTGAAAGTCCAAAGTTTGAAAGTCTAAGCTTTGCAAGTCAGCAGCTAAACCATGTAAGCGTTGATGTGCTGGATGGTTTGCTAAAGTGGGATGAATTGCCTCGATGACATGTGGAAGTTCTAAAAGTGTACATTCGAGTTGAGTAAACTTTTCAGCCAAATGCATCGCAACCCGTCCAGCGCCAGCACCGACATCAAGAAAATGCCTTGCTGTTTTAAATTCACGGACTACGTCAGAAAGCACATCTGCAATGTGAACTGTAACAGCGTTTTGTTCTTGGGCAATTTGTATTTGAGCCGCTTGTGCCCAAGCAGATCCGATTGTTTCTGGTGTTCGAGATTGGGTTTGGAAATCACGAGAGAAAGACACAGAAAGTTGACCAGCAACAGACTGAATCACTTGTTGGCGATATAACAACGCATCAGCACAATATTGATCTGATGTCGGATCAAAGTAGTCTTTAAGTACTGGCTTAATACGATAAAGCATAGCCTGTCTGGTTGGGTCAAACTGGGTGTCTAACAGTTGTAAACTTGCCAAGAGCTGTAATAGATAATCGGTATTTTGCGGATGCAAAGCATGTTTTTCTGCCAATACTGTGGCATCTTCAAATTGAAATAATGATGCAAAGAGCTTTTTTTCAATTGAAAAATCTATGGCTTGCGCCTGTATTTGTGACAGGTAAATTTGCCAAATGGAATGTAAAGGATGAGGTTGAGTCAGTATTTGTACAGCCTGATTTAAAGAAAGATTCATTAAAAGCACCTTTTAAAATTGCATAGAGAATGCCGAGAACATTCAGTCTAGACATTCGATCCAAAGATACGATATGATGGCTCAATAAATGAGAATGATTATTATTTATTATATGAGAATTATAGAAAATACTATGCGGAATGAAGTTTTCGGCTAGATGGAGGATTGAGTGATGACACAATTACATCATCGTGTGCGGGTTGATGTAGCGCGTTCGGTTCAAGAGATCTCTTCACGGCAACAACGTATTGGCTTGCCTGAAGATTTTGGTTATTGCTATGCAGACACTTTACAGATTGAAGCTGGATTGTTGATTAACCAATTACACTATTGCCCTCAATATGCATTAGAAGAAGAAACCCAAGCAACACACCCAAACCCCGTGATGGTATTGACGGTTGGATTACAAGGGTGCTCAAAATATCAGAGTAACAATACAGAGCAGCTCAGTTTCAAAGCGGACCATATCAGTATCAACACTTTTCCAGCGATTGAAGGAATACGTCACTATCAAAAGCAACAGACGGTGTCTCAACTTCGCTTGATTATGAGCTCGGAATTTTTGAGTAAATATCTAAGCTCAAAACAGCTCAAGGCATTATTTTTTCTAAACCATATCAACCCAATCGCTTTTCAGCCTGTTTCAATGACCAGTAAAGTCCATGCTTGCGCATTGGCACATTCACTCGTACAGCGCAACAACCAATCACAACATAGCTTACAACAACATATTCATGCCTTGAGTTTGTTATCAGAACAGTTGCCGTTCATTGCGCCTGATGAATCAGCAGTCTCATCTGCAAACTTGAGTATGCAGGATGTACAAAATTTGGAAAAAGCCAAAGCTTTAATGATCAACCAATTAGATCAAGCATTGACGATGCAGTATATCGCCAGTGTGATCGGTATGAATGTATATAAATTTAAAGCCTGTTTTATCAAGCTATATGGGGTAAATCCGACTGAATATTTATTGCAATTGAGGATGCGAAAAGCCCATAGCTTACTTGAGTCAGGTTTACACGTGGCTCAAGTGGCGTGGCAGGTGGGCTATCAATATCCCAATAATTTTACAGTTGCGTTTACTCGTTTTTATGGCAAATCACCCAAAGCTTTATTTGCAAAAAAATAAATCTAAATGACATGAGGAATGCTTAATGGAAAAAATATCGCTTAAGTTGCAAGATGACATTGCCGATACGCTACTGATTACCTTGTATGCCAAATCAGTTGAAACGCAGAAAAAAAATCCCTTAATCAATGATCAAACAGCATGTGAGTTGGTGGAAAAAATTGATTATGATTTTTCCAAGTATAAAAATAAAAAGGCCACGTCTGTTGGTGTTGCATTGCGTTCCACGCATTTTGATCAAAAGGTTAAAGAATTTATTCAACTTCATCATTATCTTAATCATCAACCGATTATTGTATTTGTCGGCTGTGGTTTAGATACTCGTATACAACGTATCGGTCAGTATGCTAAACAAGCAGAATTTTATCAGTTGGATATTGCAGAAGTCATCGAACAACGTCAGCAACTGATACCAGCGCAAGAAAATGAACACTTCATTGCAAGTTCAATGTTATCGACCACATGGATGGATCAATTAAAAGACAGTCATCCCAATGGTAAATTTATGTTTGTGATTGAAGGGGTATTGATGTACTTCAATCAAGCACAAAATCAACAGGTGTTAACCGCTTTAGCTGAGCGTTTTTCCGGTGCTGAACTGCATTTTGACATGCTCAATGCTTGGATGAGTACTAAGTCTGATTTACACGATACTGTGAGTAAAACCAAAGCCACATTTAAGTTTGGTTTGGATGATGAAAAAGACATTGAAACATGGCATCCCAAGCTTAAACATGTGCGGACTTATTTGTTTAATCAATTTAAAGGTTGGCATCGAATGGGGCTAATGTTAACGACACTGATGTCAATTGTTCCAAAACTGAAAACTTCTTCACGGATAGTCATATTTAAAATTAGCTAATGTATTTTAATTTTTCTTGATCGAGCCATAGATCAAATTTAAAAGTATCATCGTTCTATAAAAATGGATTTGTATGATTATAAAGCTTGCAATGCCTCACTTTACATTTAAAGTTTAAATAGATTTGTGTAGGCAATGCCTCACTTTTCGTAGGGGATGCCAAACCTTGCGCTGCAAACAAAGCAGTGCTTTGTTTTTGCTCATATACCTCCGCTCAACGGCGACATCCATGTCGCCACACGATAGAACCACCATGTATGATTAAACAATATAAACAAAACCGCAGATTAATTTATATGTATTAGAGGTTGATTAACTGTTCATTTTTAGATAACGCAAGCTCTGTTTATTTGAATCATTTTTCTTGGCTGTGCGTCTGTTAAATCGCTCACTAGCCCCAAAACACTTGGGCGCAAGACATAAGCCTAAAGTCTGTAGGCCACAGTCTCCCTTATTGAAATAAGATACTGATTAAAACCAGCGTGAGTAATAGGATATAACCTCGTTCATGCATTTGATTAGATAATTTTCCGGTCCATTGTATTGCCAATTTCATACCTAAAAAGCCACCTATAATTAACGCAATCAAAGCAGGGTAGTAAAAATAACCAATAAAATGCGTACCTAAATGTTGTGGTTGAATGATTTGCCCAATGATCAAGGTGATACAACCTGCAATCGCAACCGGCATACTCAAAGGATTGGCAAGGGCAACGGCTGAAGACATATCCAAACCACAGCGACGGAACAGAGGAACAGTCATCACACTGCCTCCGACACCCAACGCTGATGCAATCCCACCGATAAAGATGCCGCCTAAGCCTTGTTCTTTTTTGGTAAGTAATCTTATTGCTTGTGGATTTGAGTGGGGTTGTTTAAATTGACGAATCAGACAATCAAAAATTGTAAAACACAAATAGAGCGCAAAAGCCCATTTTAACACGTGTGATGAAATATTTAGGGCAAGTAAAGTGCCTAAAATTGCGCCAGCAGCAATCCAATATGCGATTGGGAAGAGGTACTGCTTGTGTATTTTTCGCTGTTTATATTGTTGATAAGTTGCCAAACCAGAGTTGATCACCATCAACAATAATGAGGTTGCAACTGCACTTTTAAAAGCTAAATCATAGGCCGTAGAATGAATTGGATACTGCATACGAATTGTCGAATAAACCAAAGGAACAACAACAAAGCCACCAGCAAAACCAAATAATATGGTGAGTATGCCACTGACAAATCCTGCAACCAATAAAATAAGATAGAGTTCCATACACAGAGATCTTTCAAAATAAATACCAGTTTAAGGATTTCTCGATTGGTAAAATTTGTTATATTCCGCATTTAATTACTCAAATCAGACATGGATATGAAACAAATCTCGATTCATAGTGTTGAGCATTTAAAACATAAAATGATTGCGATAGAAACGCAGTACGCTGAGTATTATGTGTTGAAGATGCACAGCCATAAACGAGCACAATTACTCTATGCTGCTCAGGGTGTGATGCATGTAGAAACACCACAAGGAAACTGGATCATTCCTCCAGAAAGGGCAGTTTGGATTCCACCACAAGTTCCGCATCAATTGACTTTGTTTAATGTTAAAACCTGTAGTTTGTATATTCTTCCTGAATACGTCCCGAGGCAGATTGAATGTTGCGAAGTGCTGTCAATTTCGCCTTTGCTTCGACAATTACTTTTAAAAGCACCCGCGTTAAATGAACCGCTTTCTAGACATGATGAGCTGATTCAAGAATTGATTTTAACTGAGCTAGCCATTTCTGAAAAAATTGAACTGCATTTACCTTTGCCAGAAAATAAAGCCATTTTAGAAATTTGCCAAAAGTTCTTAAAGCAGCCCGATATTCATTTATCACCCGAAGAAATTGCGACACAACTTTATATCAGCGAGCGGCATTTTAGTCGGCTGTTTAAAAGTGAAGTGGGGATGTCATTTTCAAAATGGCGACAACATACTTGTGTATTGTTAAGTCTTGAAAAATTGATCCAAAATCAGCCGATACAGCAAATTGCCTATGATTTTGGCTTTAAAAATCCTGCTGCATTCACCACCATGTTTCACCGAGTTCTAGGTTTAAGTCCGACTCAATATATGAACCATCTACACAATAAAACATCCATATAAATTGCAACCTTGGTTTTTGACCGATCGTTATAAAAAATAAGCCTAACTTATCAGTGCTGTGATTGATACAGTCGAATCATTAGAAAAAGCACGTTTTATTTAAAGTATTTTTCTTTTCAAACATAGGTCACTAAAAGGGAAGCATAAAAAAATAGTGATAAATATAAATGAAAATGATTATAATTAAGCTTCAAGTTTCTAGGTCATTGTTTAATGCAGTTTAATAAATCCTCCCTCGCATTTTCAGTTTTTGCCATCATGCTATCCACAGCTCATGCTGAGTCAGAATCAGATATAACGCAAAACGCTGTAAGTAATAAATTGCCAACGATTACCGTACAAGCAGACAGTGATAAAAAAGCCTATGCTGCAAAAACGGCAAGCGCGGTATTGCGATCTAAAGCGCCTTTATTTGAAACAGCTCAGTCAATTAGTGCGATTAGCAATCAGCAAATTGAACAAAAGCAAGCAAAAACAGTAGCAGAAGCTTTAGAAGGTGTGGCAGGCGTGACCTCTGGTCAATATGGGCGAAGAGGTTGGGATGATTTTATTATTCGCGGACAAATATCCAGTTCACAAACTTATATTGATGGGTTGCGTATTCAAGCATCAGATAATGTTTTACGAGCGGAAGATATTTCAGGCTTAGAGTCTATTGAAGTGGTCAAAGGTCCCACCTCAGTCGGTTTTGGTTTGGCGCTGCCAGGTGGTTTAGTCAATTTAACCACCAAACGTCCACAAGCAGAAACTGCTTACAAAGGCACATTAAGTTATGGAAGCTATGGTTTAAAAGAAGGTACATTTGACCTGAACTATGCACCCGACAATCGTGCAAAAGGCGCTTTTCGTATTGTAGGACGGATCTCTGATCAAGATGACCCGACTGACCATGTTTATTTTAAAAATCAATATATCGCTCCATCTTACAATTTTGATTTAGGCGATAAAGATGATTTATCTGTCATTGCCAGCTATCAACATCGTGAATACATCCGTCAACAGGGTATTCCTTATAGTAAAGGCGATTATAAAAAATATCCTTCAAGCCTATTCTTTGGTGAACCTGATCATGGTTATGACGTCGATGTTTATCGTCTTGGTGCAAATTATGCCCACTACTTTGATAATGCTTGGGTGTTTAAACAAAATTTTGCGGTTACCAAAACTGATACCCAAGGCAATCCGATATTGGCATCAGGTACAAATACGCTACCAACCATTAAACGTTCTGTAAATAATCAAGATAAACAAGATACCAACTACAGTTTGGACACAAACCTACAACGTAATTTTGATTTTGGAAAGATTAACTATGATGTGATGGTCGGTGTCGATATGATGCGAGAGCGTAGTGATTACTATCGCAGAAACGATACCATCAATTCTTTTAATGCCGATCGTCCAGTCTATGGGATCACCAGTACCAAACTGGGGGCGCCAACGCAACAACTGACCTATAGCCAATATACTGGTTTATATCTTCGCAATACAATTAAAGTAGATGATCACTGGATTATCGTGTTGTCTGGTCGACATGATTGGACTCAGGTTGAAATTGACGATGTATTAAAAAATAGCAGCAGCAAAAACGCTGACAATGCATTTACGGGCAGTGGATCGGTGATGTATCGTATCAACGATATGTTTGCACCATATATCAGTTATTCAACCTCATTTATGCCTGTAACAGATGCTGGTGAAAATGGCCAATTGCTGAATCCTGAAGAGGGTAAACAGGCCGAAGTCGGCGTTAAGTTACAAGCACTGGATCAGCGTCTACAAGGCTATATTGCCTATTATGATCTGACCCGTAAAAATGTAACTGAAACAGATATCTCTCAGAAATTCTCAATCCAAACAGGTGAACAAGTCACCAAAGGTTTTGAAGCAGAAATCGCAGCGGCATTAACTGATCAATGGAATGCAACAGCAACCTATAGCTATATTCCAACAGCAAAAGTCACTGAAAGTGTGATTGCCAGTGATATTGGCAAACGGACCAATCATGTAGCTAAAAATGCCAGTTCATTATCCACCCAGTACTATTTTAGCCCAGATAAATTAGGTTGGAATATTGGTGCAGGGATTCGTTATCAAGGTTCTCGAACAGCGCAACGTAATACAGATTTTGTCTACTTACCAAGTTATGCCTTATTTGATGTAAATGCGGGTTATGAAGCCAAGAATTGGGGCGCAGGTTTAACAATTAAAAACTTATTTGATAGAGAGTATCTGGCAGGGACCACACCAAATGCGCAATTGGTTAATTGGGGAGATCCTATGATGGTTCGTCTGAATGTGAAATTTAAATATTAACTGTAGCTCAGTTTAGATACTTTTTTCACTATTTGAATTTAATAGTAAGACCTAAGTTTTATGGGTATTGGAGACAATACCCATTTTTTTCAGTATAAAAAAAGTTTGAATTAAAGATACTCGGATTTATTAAAATATTAGCGAATCGAGAGAATAATCATACGTATCGTGGTACAAAAAACCCGCCATTTGTAGGCGGGTTGCTTGTTTAGATTATAAGCTGGGGTTGTTTGCCTAAAGCTTTTAATGCATCAACAACAGTATCAATTTTTGTTGAGTGATGTAGATCTACAATACGAGTAATCTCTTGTTTAGGTTTATGGAGCAATTTAGCGAGTTCTACTTGAGTTACTTTTTTCTCAAGCATTAAGTTTAAAAGTAAAACTTTAGACGTAATACTTATTGGAACTTCAATAAATACTTCACCTTCTTCAAGGTTTTTACTCGGTAAAGGAATAGACCTTTGATCTTCAAAATAAAAGTCCATAGCGGTTATAAGTGCATCTTGAGCCATCTCTTTGGCTTCGTCTAAAGTATCACCTTGGGTAATAGCTTCAGGAATATCTCTAAACTCTACAACATAACCACCATCTTCTAGATCTGGTTTAAGTTTAGCTGGATAAAACATGTATTAAATCTCCGAAATAATGTGAACAACAATCTCATCTTAAGAAAGGTTTGAGGGCGAACCCTCAAATTCCTAGTTGCTTTCTTATTGCTTTTACCAGTCCTGTTTTTAACTCAGTATGGCGAGGTATAGTGCTTTGTTTCTCATTTAAATAAACCTTGGTGTGTTTACTACCTTCTACAAATGTTGCGCCCAAACCTTTTAACTCTTTGATGAAATCACTTCTCTTCACACTTAGCTCATTTTATTGAACATAAGTATATGGTAAACAAAAATGATGACCATGTAAACAAAAATGTTTACTGAGCGGAGCTAAGCATTTTTATCAAGATTACTTAGAAAGCATTTTATGATTACAGCAATTCGATTTAAAACATTCTATAATTCAGGCCTATTTATTTTGCTGTATTTATCTAAATTTTTTTATGTCTCAGCTTTCCCAATACTTTGCTCAAAACCAATTTTGTTGTTTGGTGGAATATTTGCCTTCGATGCAAGAGGTATTGCCCGTAGCAACACAACTGGCGGGCTTTCCTGTATGTATGACCTTGTCAGATCGGGTACGTTCAGATGACGATATTGCACCATTAATCGCCGCACAATCTTATCCGCAGCAAATTGACAAAGTATTGCACTATGCAGGTAAAGGTCGAGATATTCATGATTTCAATCTGTTTTTAACGCAAGCCAAACAACACGGACAACAAAATTTATTATTACTGACTGGCGATAAGTTAAAACAACATCATGATGGGCGAGGTAGTCATGCTCGAACACGCTATTTGGAATCGGTGAATGCGGTCATCGCTGCCAAACAACAGGGAGGCTTTCATATTGGGGTTGCTTTGAATCCGTTTAAATATAGCCAAGCAGAAAAACAAGCGCAGTATTTAAAATTACATAAAAAACTACAAGCAGGCGCTGATTATATTATTACCCAATTGGGCTTTGACCTCGTTGCACTTAAACAAGCGCATGAGTTTTTAATTGAAGAAAACTATACACAAAAAATTCTTGCTTGTGTGATGCCGCTAACTTTAGCACGAGCGAAATTTATGCTGAAACACAATGTTGCAGGTATTGTGATTACGCCACATATGCTTGACGTGTTGGCTCAAGAACATGATTCTGATCAAACTGAAAATACTTATTTACGTTGTGCTTTGCAAATATTGATTTGTCAGCATATTGGTTATGCAGGTGTGCATCTTTCTGCGTGCCATAAAGCCGATGAGCAAGCGATTTTAACGGGTTATATTGAACAGTATCGACATCTTGATCTCAAACAATGTCAACAATTATGGGATCAATTATGGCAGCTTAAAACTGGCAATGAATTACGTCCAGCTGTTGTAGAAAAGTCTAAGCTGAGTAATTTGCATCAGAAAGTGAAATATCAGTTTTTAGATACCATTCACAATACCATGTTTAATTCCAGTTTGGTCAAAGGGCTGGGTGCTTATATTTTTAGTGCGGGTTTTTGGAATAAAGCCCTTGCAGCAAAATTGCTGTTACAAGCGGAATATTTGAGTAAACATTTTATTGTCGGGTGTGAGAGTTGTGGTCAGTGTAGGCTGGCTGAAACCTTATATATTTGCCCTGA
>Ga0207655_1002431_pt1 | contig 15141 bp, 7 predicted proteins | sample KBSM44metaG_FD_184398 | JGI IMG/M metagenome (GOLD analysis project Ga0207655, IMG submission 184398) | Miscanthus rhizosphere microbial communities from Kellogg Biological Station, Michigan, USA - KBS M4-4 metaG (SPAdes) (version 2) | ecosystem: Host-associated > Plants > Roots > Rhizosphere >...
AGCCGGTTTTCATCGCGGCTCTGACCTATCTGGTAATGAGCGGGATGATCGCGCTGTCGTGGAAATGGCCGACCGTGCATGACGAGTTCATGCCCCAATGGCTCGGCGAATGGCTCTATCCGATCAGCAAGACCAACCTCTCACCGGCGCGTCTGCTGCACTTCCTCGCCCTCGCCTACGTCACCGCCAGGTTGTTGCCGAACACGGGCTGGACGCAACACTGGCTGGCGCGACAAAGCTGTCGCATGGGCCGATATTCCCTGGAGGTGTTTTGTTTTGGTGTGTTGCTGGCGCCGTTGGCGGACATGCTCAATGCCTTGGGTGGGAACGTATTGGCGATGCAGCTATTCAGCGCAATGTTGGGGGTCGGATTGATGGCGTTGCTGGGGGTTTGGCTGGATTTCAATAAGCGGTTGAATGTGCCGATACCCGTGGCAGCCGTTTAAATGCAAAAGCCCCGATCATTCTGACCGGGGCTTTTGTATGGCTGGCGTTACAACTTACGAAGCCGAACGCACCGCGCCTTGCGTCACATTGGTCGGCTGCAACTTGAACATGTAGAACAACACCGTCAGCAGTACCAGGAACGCCGGGCCCACATACAGCGCCACTCGGGTGTCCGGGAAGTACGCCATCAGGCCGACCACCAGCACCAGGAAGGCCAGCGCCAGATACGAACTGACCGGGTACAGCCACATGCGGTATTTCAGGCCGGCACGTTCGCTGGCGCTCAGGCCTTTGCGGAACTTGAGCTGGGCCAGCAGGATCATCACCCAGGTCCAGATCGCGCCGAAGGTGGCTATCGCGGTAACCCAGACGAAAACCTTCTCAGGCACCATGTAGTTGAGCAGCACGCCCAGCAACAACGCGCCGATCGACAACAGCAACGCACGACGGGGCACACCGCCGTTCGAGGTTTTGGCGAAACCGGCCGGGGCCTGGCCGTTCTGCGCCAGGCTGTAGAGCATGCGCCCGGTGCTGAAGATGCCGCCGTTGCAGGACGACAACGCCGCGGTGATCACCACGAAGTTGATGATGCCGGCGGCGGTCTTGATGCCCAGACGCTCGAAGGTCATCACGAACGGGCTGCCCTGGGTGCCGATTTCGTTCCACGGGTAAATTGACAGGATCACGAACAAGGCGCCGACGTAGAACAGCAGAATCCGCCAAAACACCGAGCCGATCGCATTGGGGATGGTCTTCTGTGGGTTCTTCGCTTCACCGGCAGTCAGGCCGATCATCTCGACGCCGAGGTAGGCGAACATCACCATTTGCAGGGACATCAACACGCCTTGCACGCCATTGGGCATGAAGCCGCCGTGGGCCCACAGATTGGAAATCCCCAGGGCGACGCCGTCGTTGCCGAAGCCGAACGCGATCACGCCGATACCGCCGACCACCATCGCAATGATGGTGACGATCTTGATCAGGGCGAACCAGAATTCGAACTCACCGAAGGCTTTCACCGCGATCAGGTTGATCGAGCCCATGCTGACCAACGCGGCAAGTGCCCAGATCCAGCGCGGCACGTCGGGGAACCAGACGCCCATGTACACCGCCACTGCGGTGATTTCCGCGACGCAGGTCACCAGCCACAGGAACCAGTAGTTCCAGCCGGTCAGAAAGCCCGCCAAAGGCCCGAGATAATCCTGGGCATAACGGCTGAACGAGCCGGCGACCGGATTGTGCACGGCCATCTCGCCGAGGGCGCGCATGATCACCAGGATCGCCAGACCGCCGATGATGTAGGAGAGCATGATGGCCGGACCGGCCATTTCGATGGCCTTGGCCGAACCCAGGAACAGGCCGACGCCGATACAGGCACCGAGTGCCATCAGGCGAATATGCCGTTCGCCCAGTTCGCGTTTAAGCGGGCCGCCCTGAGCGGTCTCGCCGTGAGGCAGGTGATTGCCGACTGGCATAGGGGTGCAACCTCGTCTTGTTATTGGATATGACCACCGAGTGTCGAAGCGCCGACCGATAAGCCGGTGCCTGGTGAAACCGGGCCTGTCTTGTGGACAGACACGTCTTGCAGGACAAAACCTCCAAGATCAGCGGGGCGTGCAGTATAAAAAGCTAACGACAGGTGTTTTCACTATATAAAACACAATATTCAGCGATAACTAACGGGTAATTCCCGCAGAACGGAGTGGCATTACCTGGCTTATGCAGGTTTTTTCGCCACTGAAACCGCACGGAGTATTGCACAGCAATGGTGCATCGTCATGCCCCTACCTAGGCAGCATTTACCTCTTCGATGCGTCTAGCTCAAACCTTTCAGACGCCCCCCCCCCTTGTGGCGAGGGAGCTTGCTCCCGCTCGGCTGCGCAGCAGTCGTGAATCCTGTACATGCGGTGTGTCTGAAAAAATCCGGTGTTGCTGGTTTTTGGGACTGCTGCGCAATCCAACGGGGGCAAGCCCCCCTCACCACAGGTATGCTCCCTCGCCACAACAGCCCTTCTCCATAGGTAATCGTGCGCATCTGATATTTGGTTGTTCACAATTTTTTCACCAACGCCAACCACCGTCTAAGCTTCAAACAAGTCCGATCAATCTGCGTGAATGGATCAGTCGACTATGGGCGCTTTGTGGCAAACCGATTCGAGTGACACTGTGGTTCCGACTGAACGTGTGGATGAAGCGCCTTTACCTGAAAAACCCCGTCGTTCACGGCACGGCTGGGGGGCGTTCTGGTTGCTGCTGCTGATTATCCTGATTGTCCTGGGCCTGGCCGCGGCCAAGGAAATGCGCACCTCCAAGTTCCAGGCCCGGGAAATCAGCAAATATGCCGCCTCGCTGAAATACGAACTGCAACCCGGCCCCAGCGACGCGATTCGCTACCCTGGCGAAGGCCCGTTCGATCAGCGTCTGGGCTACAGCTCCCTGGATGAATTTCTGCCGCGCCTGCTCAAGCGCGATTACGTCATAGCGGCGCAAACCCGCTTTTCGCCTGCGCTGATGAAGTACAGCGACAAGGGCTTTTTCATTCCCTATACCGAGAAAATCCAGGCCGGGCTGTCGATCACCGATTGCCGTGCGGCCCCGCTGTACCAGTTCAAGTATCCACAACAGCTCTATTCAAGCTTTGCCGCGATCCCGCCGGTGGTGGTCAACAGCTTGCTGTTCATCGAAAACCGCTTTCTGCTCGATCCGCACCAGCCCCTGGCCAACCCCGCCGTGGACTGGCCGCGGTTCGGCATGGCGGCGTGGTCCCAGGTAGCCAAGCTGTTGCGCCTGCCCGGCCAATCGGCGGGCGGCAGTACGCTGGCGACACAGCTTGAGAAATATCGACACTCGCCCGACGGCTTGACCGTGTCGGGCGCGGAAAAAATCCGCCAAATGATTTCCGCCAGCGTGCGGGCCTATCAGACGGGGCCGGAAACCCTTCAGGTACGGCAAAATGTGATTCGCGATTACCTCAACAGTGTTCCGCTGTCCGCGGTACCGGGCCACGGTGAAGTGCATGGCATGGCCGAAGGTTTGCGTGTGTGGTACGGCGCCGACTTCAACAAGGCCAACGAACGGCTGGCCAGCACCGACACCGATCAGAAAAGCCTGGCGGAAAAAGGCCTGGCCCTGCGTGAAATGCTGTCGCTGATGATTGCTCAACGCCGCCCTTCGCACTACTTGACCAAGGGCCGCGATGAATTGGCCAGCCTGACCGACAGCCATATTCGCCTACTGTCACAAAATGGGGTGATCGATGCACCGCTCGCGGCGGCGGCACTGGCCAGCCAAGTGACCTACCGCGACTGGCAGACCCAGCCCACCATCCAACCGATCGAAACCAACAAAGGCATCAGTGTCGCGCGCAGTCGCCTGGGCAGTTTGCTCAACCGGCCGCTGTATGACCTCGACCGCCTCGACCTTTCCGCCACCAGCACCCTGCAAGGCGAGCTGCAAACCCAGGCCACCGCATACCTCAAGCATCTGGCCGACCCAGCCTATGCAGCGGAAATCGGCCTGATCGGCGAACGCCTGCTCACCCCCACCAGCACCACGCAGGTGCGCTACAGCTTCACCCTGTTCGAACTGACCCCGGACGGCTCGCGGGTACGGGTGCAGACCGACAGCACCGACCAACCGTTCGACATCAATGAAGGCAGCAAGCTGGAACTGGGCTCCACCGCAAAAATGCGTGTGCTCACCACTTACCTGCAGATCATCTCCGAATTGCACGATCGCTACGCAGGCATGACCGTTGCCGAACTGAAGAAAACCGAAGTCGCCGAACAGGATCGCCTGAGCAGCTGGGCCGTCGATTACATGATTCAGAACACCGACCGCAGCCTGCCAAAAATGCTCGGCGCCGCACTGGATCGCAAATATTCGGCCAGCCCCGGCGAGGCGTTTTTCACCGGTGGTGGGCTGCACACGTTCGTTAACTTCCGCAAGGAAGACAACGGCCGCATGCCGTCCCTGCGCGATGCCATTCGTGAGTCGATCAACCTGCCGTTCATCCGGCTGATGCGCGACCTGGTGCGCTACAGCACCTACGCAGGCCCCAATAGCAGCGCCGAATTGCTCAAGGACGACCGCGACCCGCGGCGTCAGGAATACCTGGCCCAGTTCGCCGACCGTGAAGGCACCGCATTCCTGTTGCGGTTCTGGAAGAAGTACCAGAACAAAGACACCCAGACCCGCCTCGAGACCTTCCTCGACAGCATGCACCCGACACCGATCCGCATGGCTGCCGTGCATCGCTACCTATTCCCGCAGGCCGACCAGGAGAGCTTCAACACCTTCGTGCGTTCACACCTCAAGGGCGCCAAGCTCACGGAAAAACTCACCGACGAACGCCTCGAACGCCTGTACCTGAGTTACGGCCCGGGCAGCTACGACCTGCCGGATCAGGGCTTCATCGCCAAGGTCCACCCGCTGGATCTGTGGCTGATGGGCTACTTGCTGAACAACCCCGACGCCAAGTTCAGCCAGATCGTCAAAGCCAGCGAATTCGAACGCCAGGAGGTTTACAGCTGGCTGTTCAAAAGCAAACACAAGGGTGCCCGTGACAGCCGCATCCGCACGATGCTGGAGATCGAGGCGTTCCTCGACATTCATCAACGCTGGCAGAAAGTCGGCTATCCGTTCGACCACCTGGTGCCCTCGCTGGCCACCGCCATCGGCAGCTCCGGCGACCGCCCCGCCGCGCTGGCGGAGTTGATCGGCACTATCCTCAACGACGGTGTACGCCTGCCGACGCTGCGCATCGACAGCCTGCACTTCGCGGCTGGTACGCCCTATGAAACCCAACTGATCAACAATCCGGTCGTCGGCAAACGCGTGATGCCTTCCGAGGTGGCAACCGCCATGCGCGAGGCCTTGTCGCAAGTGGTGGATGCCGGCACGGCCAAACGCGTGGCAGGCAGTTTCAAACTGGCCAACGGCACCCCGCTGGCCATGGGCGGCAAAACCGGGACCGGCGACAACCGCATAGAAGCCATCGGTCCGGGAGGGCGGATTCTGAGCTCGAAATCAATCAACCGCACCGCAACGTTCGTGTTCTACATCGGCGATAGCCATTTCGGCACCTTGACCGCCTACGTGCCGGGGCGCACGGCCGAAGCCTTCAAATTTACCTCGGCGTTGCCCGTGCAAGTGCTCAAGGGCATGGCGCCCATCCTGATGCCGTATCTGCAACCGGGGAGTGGCACCGGATGTTTGCCCGTGGAGCTCTCCCGCCGCTGACCGGGTGGTAAATAGTTATTTTCGGCATGGAAAATTCCAATGCTTTCGGCACTCTCCACAGGTGTTCCGCGCAGTAATTCAGACTTTTACTTTGAGCGACGAAGGATAGGCTGTTGCCTTCCATAACTGCTCAAGGCTGATAAAAACAATGTCAGATTTACAAGGACGTAAAACTGCCCGCCCAGGAGGGGCAGACGACGATAAGGGCCGTCACTACGCTTTCATCCAGAGTCGAATTCACCCGACATTCAAGGATGCTTCGTTGCGCAGGGCGCGGGAACTGAGCCTCACACAAACCCGTTCCGGACAATGGATCAGGACCGCCACTCAATCTGCTCACACACAGTTACAAGATGCCAACCTTGAACTCTGGTCTGCCCAGAACAAGGTGGATCGGTTTCTCGAAGAGTTACAAAACGTTGATGACTTCGCTGAACCCTTGCTCACCGATGCATTGATGAAACAGTACGGGGTCGATGTCGATGTCAGAACCACTTACTTGCATCTTTACTTACCCAAGGAACGCCCCTGGTATGCCATCGACGTCACAGGCGGCGTCGTCACCCGAACCGTCTCCCTGCTGAACGCTGCCCTGCACAACTTCGCACGCAGCGAAACCTGCGAGCCGGATTCCGACTTCATCAGCCAGCCCGATGAGCGCGGTCTGTTCGACGTCCTGCCGGTCAAACGCAAAATGTCCATCGCCCAGTTCCAGACTCTGTGTCGCGAGCTGGACATTGGCGCGCGCTATGCCCGATACCTTGAAAACCGCTTGCTACCCGGCGATGCCGTCGCCAGGCGTTTTCTGCAACTCAAAATCATCGACAGCGAGAAAGCTGCCTTCAAGGCAGCCGTTCAACAAGCGCTGATGACCGGCGACATTGATGCCGACGCGAGCGACCTGATCCTGAAGATGCTCGATGGCCAGCGCAACCTCACCCGCAAGGGCCGGGTGATGCATTTCGCTGAACTGTCCATTCTGGACAGCCGGCTGGCCGGGATCGTATTGATCACACCGGACCTGTACCGTGAGCACAGGCGAGAGGTCGTGCCGATATTCGCGTATGTCCCGCAAGACCCTGAACATCCGTTGAAAGAGTACCCTTCAACGGTCGCCTTCATGAATGAACTGACTCGCCAGCTGCGGGACAACCCGCTCATCTCGTCCACTGGAATGACTTATCGCCAGTTCTTCAGCCGGTTCGTCGATCAGCCGGAGCGAGGGCATTTTTTCGGCGGGTTGCAGCAGCGTCTGTTCGAGGTGAAATGGCATCAGAAAGATCCGCTGGATCCAGGGCCCAGCTGGCGGGAAGTGCCGGTCGAGCAACCCAATCTTCGTTTCAGCGCCGTACCGATCCGCGGCGAATTCTGGAAATACCGCTTTGAGCAGAAGCTGAACAAAATCCTCAATGACGCCCGACACATCGCCGTGTCCACCGCCGACACCGATCGCAATGCCCGATGGGCCTGGTGGGAGAATTTCAAGAAAATAGTCTCGGACATCTTCAACGTCGCCCTGATGGTCGTCACACCGTTCGTGCCGGGGTTGGGGGAATTGATGATGGCCTACACCGCCTATCAGATCGCCAACGATGTCATCGAAGGCTTCGTCGACATGACGTTGGGGCTGTGGAACGAAGCCGTCGAGCACATCGTGGGTGTGGTGGAGGATGCCATTCAACTGGCGGCGTTCGCCGCCGGGGCAAACATTGGCAAGGTCGTGCGTCTGAAACTCTCGCCACTGATCGAAGGCATGAAACCGGTCACGCTGCCCAATGGCGAGCCACGCCTGTGGCATCCCGATCTGCGGCCTTACGAACTGCCGGATGTGAAGCTGTCGGCCGACTCCGGTCCTGACGAACTGGGCCTGCATACCCACCAGGGCCAGGACATCCTGCCGCTGGATGAAACACACTTCGCCGTGCAGAAAGACCCGCAAACCGGCAACTACCACGTCAAGCATCCACACCGCGCCGATGCGTATTCACCCGAGTTACGACACAACGGCCTCGGCGCCTGGACTCACGAAGGCGAAAACCCGCGAGCATGGAGTACCCCGAAACTGCTGCGCCGTCTCGGCCACACCGTCGACGGTTTGACCGACGCGGATCTCGAACGCGTGCGCATTGCCAGCGGCACCGACGACGGCGCACTGCGCCGGATGTACATCGACAACACGGCTGCGCCACCGCTACTGGACGACAGCCTCGAACGCCTGCACCTGCAGCGCCAGGCCCGGCACAGCATTGAACGGATTCGCACAGGGCTGGCGCTGGATCCGTCCTCCTACTGGTTTGAACCGCTGGCGACCTACCTGGACGGCTGGCCTGCGGATAAATCGCTGAAGGTTTATCACAACGACGACCTGACCGGTCCCTTTCGCCAGTACGGCAATCCCCAGGCAACGGACGGGCAGACGCTGTCCATCAGCCTGTCGCATCTGTTGAGCAACCGGTTTGCGCCAAGCCTGGTCAACTTCCTCGATGAAGCGGAATTGCAAGCGGTACTCGGCCGGCCAATGGCGAAAATCGAACAGGTGCAAGCGCTGCGCGATCGGCTGGCGGACGAAGCCAATCGCCTGCTTCCAGACATCGTCAATCAGCTGTACCAAGGCGCACAAGCATCGGACGATCCGCAAATCAGGCTCGTTCGCCATGAGTTTGCACAGCTGCCGTCCCGTGCGGTGAAGACCCTGCTGAGCCGTGCCGACAGCCCTGACCTCAAGCGAATGGGACAAGAGCAGCGCCTGCCTTTGAGCATCAAGATCCGCGCCCGTGAAGCAGACTTCGAAGTCCGGGCAAACCATGCCTATGAAGGGTTCTACGACGATGCGCAGTGGGTGCCGGAAACCGAAAGCCTGGTGCTCAATGCGCTCAGGATTCATTCCGACACGTTCAATGAGTTACGCATCGAAGTACGCGAAGGCAGCGATGCCGGCCCCCTGCGCTGCAGCGTGGGTACGCAGGACGCGTCGACCGTCCGGATACTGGTCCGGGATGAGGTGAACTGCTTCGAAGTCTGGGACGCGCAAAACCACAAATTGCGGGAAGCCGCCGTTTTTTTCGAAGCGGTGCTCAACGCCTTGCCGAAAAACAAACAGACCCAATTGGGTTATCGACCTGGCCAGGGCCGTTTTTTCAAACAATGGGTCATGGTCAAGACCCAGACACCTGCCGAACGCCGCACCGTGCTCCTCGCGCCACCGATCCGTCCGCGGGCGGATCACGAAGACATGATGCTGTTGCGCGGCCCTGGCTTGTCCACCCGCAAAGCCACCCTCACGGAAAGGGCGCAAGACCTCTACCCCCACTTCAACGAACGAGAAGTCGATACCTTTGTGCAATCCCTTGGCTCGCCGGAACAAGGGCATCAGACCCTGACACGACTGGACCGTGAACTGCATGATCTTGAGGTGCTGCTCAATAAATGGCGATATCGGCAACCTGATAGCTGGGGCCCGGATCGCCAAGGGTTCGTCCGCGGTGGCGGGCTGCACATCAGCGAACGGCTCATCGAATGTTTCAGGAGAAAGCCCACCGTATTCGGTGAACGCAGCACCATTTCCGATGGTGGCTATGCACTGGACCTTTCCACAGAAATCGACGCTGTCGACCTCGAGCGTTGGTGGAAGGAACTGCCGGACATCAAGCACTACCTCGATCAGATCACCACGTTGAACCTGGACCGCACGACGTTCTCCCAGAACGCCTCCGGCCTGTTGAAAGACTTCCCTCACCTGCGACAACTGAGCGCCCGCGGTTGCGGCTTGACGCAGTTGCCCGACAGCATCGGCAAAATGCATTACCTGCGCACGCTACGCCTGATGAACAACGACATCAGGCTGACGCCGGCGTCGGTCGGGCAGCTGCGAAACCTGACCCGTATCGAAACACTCAGGCTCGATGACAACCCAAGGCTGGGGATGCTGCCGAACGTTGAGCGCATGCCCAGGCTCAGCATCCTGAGTCTGAGCAACACGGGGGCCACCACGTGGCCCGACGGGCTCTTTGCGCCCAACAAGCGTCGGCCTCGAGGATTTTTTCTGGATCTGCAGGAAAACCCGATCAGGATCATTCCCACCGTCGTGCCCGGCTCTGACGATGCGTTTATCGTGGCGCGGACCCGCCTGTTCGAAATGAACCTATCGCAGGCCAATGTCGTCAAGTTCCAGGCGTATCGACGCTCAGTCGGCATCTCGCCCACACAGGTCTATACCGACGCCGCCACCGACGCGATGGCCCAATGGCCGATGAAAGATGACTCGGAGTGGTGGAGTGCCGAAGTCTCCGGGTTGGGGACCTTCCGCCAGGAAGCCTGGCACGACCTGATGTCCGAGCCTGGCTCTGAAGGGTTTTTCGCCTTGATCCAGAAACAGACCACCTCGGCCGATTACCGAGCCGGCGGTGAATTGCGTAATCAACTGAGCAGCCGGGTATGGCGAATGGTCGAAGCCGTCGACCTGGACAGCGAGTTGCGCGCCGATCTGTTCGAAATGGCAACGTCGCCCACGACCTGCGCCGATGCGGGAGCCCAGATGTTCAACCACATGGGCATCAAGGTGCTTGCCTCCGAAGCCTATGCCTTGTCGACATCGGGCGCCATGCTGGAAAGCAGGTTGGTCAGGTTGGCAAAAGGGGCGGCCCGTCTTGCGCGGGTGGAAGATATTGCACGGGCCGATTTCGCCAAACGTCCGGGCGGCGACGAAATTGAAGTGTACCTCGCCTATGAGAGCGGCCTGGCACAACGTCTCGATTTGCCGTGGCAATCGACATTGTTGCGGTATCCCGAATTGGCCAGGGTGAACGCTGAAATGCTCGACACGGCGTTCGACACGGTAATGTCGATGGAAGCCGGCGACGGGTTGGTCAATGGAATGATCGAACAGCCGTACTGGGAGAAATACCTGCGTGACACCTATCCCGCGGAGTTCCGGCGCAATGCCCGGATGTATGAACACAGGACCGACCTGCTGGATGAACTGCGCGAGGCCCAACGCGCCTGGGCCGGTTCCAAAGAGCAGTTGATTGTGCAACGACGCGCGCTCAAGCAGCGGTTACTCGACCTTGCCAGTCAACTCAACGTCCCGGAAAGCCTTGTGCTCACCGGCGAGGAAATGACGGACGAGGTCTATGGCGGTTTGCTCAACGACATCGGCTACGAGGAAAAACAGCTGAGCCGTCGGTTGACCCGAGCGGCACTGCAGAACGCCGGATAATCAGCCCCATCCCTGAAGGCGATCACGCCTTCAGGGCGTCTTCCACTGTTATCCCACTTCGGAGTCCCATATCACGGTGATGTTTCCGGAATAACTGGACGACACCCCGGGCTGGATCATGTAATCCACATAATTCGGTGCAATCTCGAAATGCAGGGTGCCTGGCGCGCGATCAACGTAGAAACCGGGCCTGAACTCCTGCGCATTCACCTGGCCTATGCGCAGCGGTCGACGGTTGACCGGTTGGCCGCTGACGTCCGTCAAGCCATTGGGCAGGCTGACACTCAGTTGTACCTGGGCAACGCGACTGGAAACAGGGTCGCGGATCAAGCAATGCGTCGACCCGCCCTCTCCGCACTCCAGGTGCATTTTGAAGCGGCTCGACGACGAGATGTTGAACGTCTGATCGCGAAACAGCCGGGTCGGTTTACGCCCCTGGGTCAGCCAGGCTTGCCAGCCACCCTGCGGCACCAGTTCAACGCTGCTTCCACCGGGCGGGATCTCGACTTTCAACGTATGTTCAACGCTTAAAGTGAAATTGAGGGTGATCAGATCGTCGTCAGGCAACATGACATCGCCCATGTCGAAATCCTGATGCGGCCCGACGGTGTAGTTCAGCACGCCGCGATAGGTGCCTGCCGACATTTTGAGCGGGTTGGGCGTGGCCAGCTCGTAGCTGAACCCCGTGTTTTCATAAGCGAACTGGTAGTCCTGGGTAATGTCTTTTTGTGCCTGCTTGGCACACACCTCCGCATTGGCCGGCACTCGCCAAAAGAACGCATAGTACAAGGCAGTGCCATAACCCACCCCGCCATATCTGCAGGGAGGAGGCGCGTTGACCCAGGTACTTTGCCAGACCCCTGTGGGTAGAGGCGTCTTGATCGTGTAAGCGGCACCGATACCGTTCACGCGCATCCTGAGCGTCTCGGACTCACCAGTATCGTCGTGCACCACCGTGACGTCTCGCCAGGATGAAGGAACCCGGAACATCGCGCCCCGACGCTGCTCATGCAGCGCCGGTATATCTGCCGCCGCCCGGAAGCGAACGGGCAACAAAATGCTGAAAACACCCTCCTCGCAGTACTCGGGGTGATCTCCGCAATACCCGCCCTGAGGGGTCGTATTGATAAAGGTGTTTTGCATCGGTTTCGCCGGATCGGGACGAAATACCGCGGTCATTTCAACGGTGCTGGCGAGCGCGGTCTGCATGAACGCCCCCGCCAAACCCAAGCCGCTCAGCGGGATGATTTTCCTGAGCATTTCCATGATTGCTGCACTCCTTTTCACTGCATTGGCGCAAGACACTAAACTTCTGAATCCCACACCACTGTCACGCGTCCCGAATACTGTCGTTGTTGTCCGGGGCGAAGCATTTCTGCCACTTCACTGGCGGGTATTTCGAAATGCAGCGTTCCCGGTTTGCGATCCACATAAATCCCTGGCATGAACAACTGCGTGCCACTGCCATCCAGGCTTAGTGGCCGACGATTGACAGGTTGACCGCCCGCGTCCATCAAACCATGGGGCAGACTTACGCCGACGTTCAGCGGCACAAAGTGACCGGATAACGGTTCATTCAGCGAGCAGGTATTGCCTTGGACGTACTGACACTGCAACTGCATCTTGAAACGAGAACTGGCGGAAATGTTGAAGGTCTGGTCGCGGAACAGGCGCGTCGGTTTTCGCCCTTGCGTCAGCCAGGATTGCCAGCCGCCCTGCGGGACCAGTTCAACACGGTTTCCACCAGGAGGCACCTCGACCTTGAGGGTGTGCTGTACGTCCAAAGCGAAATTCAACTTCAATGAAGTACTGCTGGGCAGCATGATGTCGCCCATGTCGAAATCCGCCCCAGGGCCAACGCTGTAGGTCAGATTGCCAGCATATTTGCCCGAGGACATACCTAACGGGTTAGGGGTCACCAGTTCATAGGCAAAATCGAGATAGCTATATCGCAGCCAAGGCACATTGAATTTAGCCTGTTTATGGCACGAGCCTTCGGTTGGGGTTTTCCAGAAAAAACCATAGGTATTCGACGTGTACAAACCCACGCCGCTGTAAAGACAGGGAGACGGTGCGTAAACCCAGCTCTGCCCCCACAGTTGACCGTGGGCAAGCCGATAATCGTCGCCTCCACCTACCAGACTGATCACGTCTTCGGTCACATATCTGGATCCTATACCCGCAATGCGCACCTTAACGGTTTCCGCTTCGCCGGTGGATTCGTGGAAAACCGTCAGATCTCGCCACTGCGCTGGCGCTTTTATCAACGCACCCTTGCGTGGATCCTCGTGATGGGCGGTGATCGGCGCGATGGATTCGAATTGGATCGGCACCCTGAGACTGAACATTTCGTTGTCGATGCATTGCTGAGGATAACTGGCGCAATAACCACTGGGTGGCGTGTCATTGTGGAATTTATTGCGTTGCGGATTCGCCGAGTCCGGTTTGAACGAGGCTTGAATCTGTACCTCCTGGGCCCATACCGAAGATAGCGATCCCAGGAGCAAGGCCATTACACCTGCACATTGTTGTAATGCTTGAAAACGAATCATCTCTTTAGGCCTCACAGAATCGGTATCAAGTACCCGGCATCACCGCGTTGAAGATCATGTTGACGCTGCCAAAGTAACTGCCGGGCTTGTAAACCCCATCGGCAGGCGGCATCGGGAGGATTTCCAGCACCACGCGTTTACCAGGCGCGGCCTCGGCCAGGGACACCACTTCGCTGCTCTCGTGCTCGCTCAACTGTTTGCCGTTGAACAGCACCCGCAAGGCAATGTCATGGGCGTCGGTGCCGTTGGACAGATACGGCCGGCCTTCCAGCCGCGCCTCGATCGAGCCCGCTTCGTTCTTCACGTCGAAGTACTTGCGCAAGCCACCCAGTGTCGACGACGTCAAGTTCCAGGGCAGTTGCTGTTCGCGATGGATCCAGCCCGGGTCCGATGGAATGACATAGAACACCTGGGTCGGAATCGTCACGAACACTTCGAAGGTGTGCTCTTCCCGGGCGGCGAAGACATCAGCGCTCGTCCACATCGCGACAACCGACAAAAAGACCTGGGTCAGCTTCCTGCTCATGGGTTATCCCTTCACGTCCAGTTTTTTGCTGCGTTCACCTTCAACCAGAGTGAAGCGATATTCGCGACCGGCCTGTTTTTCGAACTCAAAAGTGCGCCCCGCCAGAATGTGATGCTTGGTCGTGGGCTGGCAGTCCTGCTCGTTTTTAACCGAACAATCCTTGAACTCATCGATCACCACCACGCTGTTGCCGTTGTTGCGAATCCGATACATGCCTGCGCCGTTTTCAATCGCACTGTCGAAGCGTGTTTCCTTTGGCCGTACGAAAAACACCGCGCCGTAACCCGCCAGCACGGTAACCCCGGCCGACAGGGATTTTTTGTAGTCTTCCCGCTCTTCGCCGGACACCGCGAATTCGTCCTCCTTCTCCGGCACCACGGGTACGAATCGCACCCGGAAATAACGCTCCCTGTCGCGCTCGCCCATGAACAGCAGACGAGTGCCCTGCATGCCATTGGCAGGCACGATCAGTCGCGCGGGACTTGCCATCAAACCATCGCGGGACTTGCCGTCGGTGTTGGATTTGAGCGGCACTTCCTGCGACTTGCCGTCGGCGTCGTAGAGAATTTCGAGAATGTTGACCTTGACGAATGCAGTGCTGTCGCCGCCATTGAATACACGCTTCAGATAGGTGCTTTTATCACCGTCCAGATAATCGTAAACGGTGCCGATATTGATACTCGGTCCGGCATGAACAGCTTGGGAAAACAAACAAAAACCCACAAATGCCAAAAGACGTTTCATCGTCCCTACCTCGTTAATTAATCAAGTTTTCCCGGGGGGTTAACCCGCGGTTGGAGCCATGAAAGTCGCATCGGCCAACGTATCCGGCGTGCAACGCAAATCGCCGATCATCAGCACGTTGTTTTCGGTACGCCCATTGTTCGGGTCCAGGCGGAACTGGCACAGCAATTGGCTGCCGTGGCGCACTTCCAGGGTCGGTGAACCCGCATTCATTTCCATGGAGAAGAAGCCGTCCACTTCGCTCACCCCACGGCTGGCGTGGTTGATGATGTGGTGGCCTTTCAGCGGATTGCCCTGCGGGTCGATCAGGCGCCCGAGGACGGTCAGGGTTTTCATCACTTTCACCTGGCGATATTCCACACCGCCCTTGTTCAGGTGATAGCTGGAACGGGCCGGTTGGATGGTGGCGGCGGGAA
>Ga0207655_1002435_pt1 | contig 15125 bp, 13 predicted proteins | sample KBSM44metaG_FD_184398 | JGI IMG/M metagenome (GOLD analysis project Ga0207655, IMG submission 184398) | Miscanthus rhizosphere microbial communities from Kellogg Biological Station, Michigan, USA - KBS M4-4 metaG (SPAdes) (version 2) | ecosystem: Host-associated > Plants > Roots > Rhizosphere >...
TACCTGTGCGTTGTCCAGGTCAGTGCCCAGCGCAAAGGTAATGGTCAGGGTGATCTTGCCGTCAGCGGTGGACTGCGAGGACATGTACAGCATGTTCTCGACGCCGGTGATGGCTTGCTCCAGTGGAGCGGCCACGGTTTCACCGATGACTTTAGGGTTGGCACCCGGGAAGTTGGCGCGGACCACAACGGTCGGAGGAACCACTTCCGGGTATTCGCTGATCGGCAGCTGGAACAGCGAGATGGCGCCGGCGATCAGGATCAACAGCGAAAGTACCGCTGCAAAGATCGGCCGTGAAATGAAGAATTGGGAAAAATTCATCGTAGAGATCCCTTAACCGCGTGGTGTCGCAGCAGCCAGTTTCACAACCGAACCCGGCGCGACCTTGGCAGGTGCGACTTGGGGCAGGTTGCTGGCTTCCAGCGCTTGTCGTTGTTGTGCGAGTGCCGCGAGGGTTTGTTCACTGGCCATCGGGATCACTTCTGGTGTGACCGGCGAACCAGGGCGAACCCGTTGCAGACCCTTGACGATGACGGTGTCGTCCTTGCTCAGGCCGCTGCGCACGATGCGCAAACCTTCGATCTTCGGACCCAGCTCGACCGAGCGGTACACCGTCTTGTTGTCGGCATCCATCACCAGCACGAACTTTTTACCCAGATCGGTACCGACCGCTTCGTCGTTGATCAGCACGGCGGAATAGGTGCCGCTGCCGACCAGTTTCAGGCGGGCATACAGGCCTGGGGTGTAGGCGCCGTCGCTGTTGTCGAACACGGCACGACCGCGGATGGTGCCGGTTTTCGGGTTGACCTGGTTGTCGATGAAGTTCATCACGCCCTGGTGTGGGTTGCCGTCTTCGTTGGACAGACCGAGGTAAACCGGGGTGGTGGCACCGCGTTTGCCCTGGCGAGCGAGCTGGGTGTATTTGAGGAACACACGCTCATCGGCGTCGAAGTAGGCGTAGACCTTGTCGGTGGACACCACACTGGTCAGCGCGGTGGTATCGGCGGTCACCAGGTTGCCGGCGGTGATTTCCGCGCGGCTGACACGACCACTGATCGGTGCAGTGACACGGGTGAAGCTCAGGTTCAGTTTGGCCAGGTCCAGTTGCGCCTGGAGGGCACCGACGGCAGCGCGGGCTTCTTGAGCAGCGCTGGTGCGCGAATCGGCCAGCTCGGCGGAGATCGCGTTGCTGGTGCGCAGACGTTCGCCACGCTGGGATTCGTTTTCGCTGCGGGTGGCGTTGGCGCGGGACTGGGCAACCAGGGCTTCGAGGCGGCGAACCTCGGCCTGGAATGGACGCGGGTCGATCTGGAACAACAGGTCGCCTTTCTTGACCAAAGCGCCTTCAGTGAAGGCCACTTCATCGATCTGACCAGAGACCCGTGGACGTATTTCTACGGTTTCCGGGGCTTCGAGGCGCCCGGTGAATTCGTCCCACTCGTTAACCGGTTGTTCCAGCACCTTGGCCACGCTGACTTTGGCTGCGGGCATAGTGGCGGCCGTGTCCGGAGTCTTGCCGCAGGCGCTCATCACCAGTACGGCCAACAGGGCCAACGGGAAGCGTAAATGTTTGAGTGATTGTTCCATGGATGCATCCGCCAATGTATTGAGAATGGACGGATGATGCTCGGCGAGGTTGTATCGCACGAATCGAATGAGGCAAAGGTAACTATCATTCGGAATGATATAAGCGCCAGCCAAGCTCTCTAGCATGCACCTTTCGTTAGGCGGCTATCAATTGGGCTGATGACAATTCAGTGTTGCCTGGACTGCAAAAGTCCAGGCCGGGGCCACGGCCGCACCAATGCCTATGGCCTCGTGTTGACCTCAAGTGGTAGCGACGAACATTTGGGGGTCGATTTCTGGCACTTCCGGCTGATCCTCGACGCCCACAATTCGTTCCTGAGAACCTCGAATCGGCGCGCCGGCATGCATGACAAACATAAAGAAACCTCCCGTGGCAGGCTGGCAGTGAACTCGATTGGGGACGGAACCACCCTGAGCAACAGGAGAGCGCTACATGCTGACACTGACTGAATCTTGTCGGCAACACCCGCCGACACTGCGCATCGGCTTCTGGTTGCTGGAAGACTTTGATTTTTATGCTCTGGCCAATGCGCTGGAACCCTTGCGCCTGGCCAACCAGATGGCTGGACGTAGCGTCTGTATATGGCAGATTCTCAGTCTGGAAGGTCGCGATCTGAACGCCAGCAACGGCATTACCACCGCCACTACCCGACTGGATCAGGTACAACCCCTGGACGTTTTGATCCTCTGTGGCGGCGACAACCTGCACGCTCAGGCGGAGTCTCCAGCAGTGCGCCAAAAGTTGCACTACTGGGCTGCGCAGCCGGTGGGCCTGGGCGCATTAGGCAAGGCCGGTTGGCTGCTGGCGCAGACTGGCGCGCTGGACGGTTTCCGTTGCAGCCTGCCTGAACCCGATCCGTCGCTGTCGTTTACGACTTCCAGCGATTTGAGCCCGGTGGCCGCACCTTTTTGTGTCGACCGCCAACGTCTGACATGCGTCGGCCCACAGGCCGTCCAAGGGTTAATGCACGAACTGCTGGCCCGGTCCCACGGTCGCGGCCTGGTGCTGCGTATGGAAAAACACGTGACCCGGCAGGCCCGGCCACTGCAATCGGTGTACAACGCGCCAGCAAAACTTCAGGCGACGCTGGCGTTGATGAATGAGCACCTGACTCGTACATTGGCTATCGACGAACTGGCCGAATCCATGGGCATTTCCCGCCGGCATATGGAGCGGCTGTTCAAACGCAACCTGGGTTGTTCGCCGTCGCGGCATTATCTGGACTTGCGCTTGCAACAGGCACGTCAGTTACTGCAGACCACTAAACGGCCAATGAAAGATATCGCGCAACAATGCGGATTTGTTTCACTGCAGCACTTTTTCCGTTGCTACCGTCAATACTTTGGTGCGCACGCGCGCGATCATATGGAAGCGGATCAACCCGCGACGAGGTCCTGAGAGGCCGTCAAACCGCAATTCACTGTGCCAATTCCAATGCCTCCGCCAAGCGGCTTTCACTGCGCTTGCCGGGGGCATTGTCGTTTCTGGTGTATGGCCTTTTGGACCACGTTGGCGAAGAGCGGATCTGGTCAACTACAGGTCGGATTCGCGCAAAAAACCTCACCTTGCATCTGTTCGAATGATCTTCAGCGGCCCGCCAGAGTGGCGCTTCCCGTCGATCAATCACTGACAAGGATAAATGATATGCAAATGCCGAAAACCATCCAGATCAAGAACGGCGAAAAAGTGGCACCGACGTTCTCGGCGCAAGAATATGCCAATCGCCAGGCCAAATTACGGGCGTATCTGGCGCAGAACAACATCGACGCGGCCGTCTTCACGTCCTATCACAACATCAATTACTACAGCGATTTTCTCTACTGCTCGTTCGGTCGCCAGTACGCATTGGTAGTGACCCAGGACAGTGCCGTGACCATCAGCGCCAACATCGATGGCGGTCAACCATGGCGCCGCACCATGGGCACTGAGAATATTGTCTACACCGACTGGCAGCGTGATAACTATTTCGTTGCGATCCAGCAAGCGTTACCCAAGGCCGGGCGTATCGGTATTGAGTTCGACCATCTGAATTTGCTCAACCGCGACAAGCTTGCCAGTCGTTATCCGCAGGCCGAGCTGGTGGATATCGCCGCGCCCTGCATGCGTATGCGCATGATCAAGTCCGCCGAAGAACACGCGATCATCCGTCATGGTGCACGCGTGGCGGACATCGGCGGCGCTGCCATCGTCGAAGCCTTGCGTGATCAGGTTCCAGAATACGAAGTGGCCCTGCACGCCACCCAAGCCATGGTCCGCGAGATTGCCCGTACGTTCCCGGACTCCGAACTGATGGACACCTGGACCTGGTTCCAGTCCGGCATCAACACCGACGGCGCCCATAACCCGGTGACGTCGCGCAAGGTCAACAAGGGCGACATTCTCAGCCTCAATTGCTTCCCGATGATTGCCGGTTACTACACCGCGCTGGAACGTACCCTGTTCCTGGATCACTGTTCCGACGAGCATCTGCGTTTGTGGGAAGTGAACGTCAAAGTGCACGAGGCCGGTCTGAAACTGATCAAACCGGGCATGCGCTGCTGTGATATCGCCCAGCAATTGAACGAGATTTTCCTGGAACACGATCTGCTGCAATACCGTACCTTCGGCTACGGTCACTCCTTCGGTACGCTGAGCCATTACTACGGCCGTGAAGCCGGGCTGGAACTGCGCGAAGACATCGACACGGTACTGGAACCAGGAATGGTGGTGTCCATTGAGCCGATGATCATGTTGCCCGAAGGCCTTCCGGGGGCCGGCGGTTATCGTGAGCACGACATATTGATCGTCAATGAACAGGGCGGGGAGAACATCACCAAGTTCCCGTACGGCCCGGAACACAACATCATCAAGAAGTAAGACTTTGCGCCGCACAGTGAACCTGTGCGGCGTTTTATGTTGATGAGTGGGAAAAATCTTCCCGGTGGTTTAGATAAACCGGAAAAAACGACGCATACGCACCCAAGAGCGCGCAGCATCTAACGAGCCTTAACCCTGCCAAGTAAAACAATAGAGGGTTTTGTCATGTACTACGTCCCGACGCTTTTTCCTGATCGCCGTACCTCTAACACTGGAGGTGCCCAATGAGCACTCAAAGTGCAAGCCTGACGCCGACCCTGGCGCAAAAACTTGAACAGACCGCCGAGCGCAAGGCCTTGCGGCGTGCTGCCAGTGCCAGCTTCATGGGCAACTTCGTCGAGTGGTTCGACTATGCGGCCTACGGCTATTTGGCCACCGTGATCGCGCTGACGTTTTTCCCGCAAACCGACAAGGCAAGCGCGTTGCTGGCGACCTTCGCGGTGTTCGCGCTGTCGTTTATCGTTCGCCCTTTGGGGGGGCTGGTCTGGGGCCACTTTGGCGACAAGTACGGGCGGCGCAGTGCATTGTCCTGGTCGATCCTGATCATGTCGATCTCGACCTTTTGCATCGGCATCCTGCCGACTTACCACCATATTGGCCTGTGGGCACCAGCGTTGTTGCTGCTGATTCGCTTGTGCCAGGGCTTCTCGGCTTCGGGTGAGTACGCCGGGGCATCGGCCTTTCTCGCCGAGTACGCCCCCGAGGGTAAACGCGGTTTGTACACCAGCATTGTCCCGGCGAGCACGGCGGCCGGTCTGCTGTTTGGTGCGGTGTTCGTGGCGGGGTTGCATGCGTGGATGAGCGTCGAAGACCTGCACAGTTGGGGCTGGCGCTTGCCCTTTTTGCTGGCAGCGCCGTTCGGGCTGGTGGGGCGCTACATCCGCATGAGTTTGCAAGACACCCCCAAGTTTCTGGAGATGGAAAAGCGCCTGGAAGCGAAGGAGTGCGCGACCCACGCACCTGTTCGCGAATTGCTGACCGTACATCGGCGTAGCGTATTGATCGGGATTGGCGTGACCTGCCTGAACGCCGTGGCGTTTTACCTGCTGCTCAGCTACATGCCGACGTATCTGTCCACTGAGATGGGCATGAGCGAGAGTGATTCGTTCCTGGCGTCGACGGTGTCGCTGGCGACCTACATCGGCCTGATTTTCCTGATGGGCAAGCTGTCGGACCGGTTCGGCCGCAAGACCATGTTGCTGACCGCTTCGGTGCTGTTCCTGGCGCTGACTTTTCCACTGTTCGGTATGCTGGAGAACCAGCCGCTGATCGTGATCTTGATGATCCAGATTGCCTTCGGCGCCATCCTGGCGATGAACGACGGCACCTTGCCGTGCTTCCTCGCCGAGATATTCCCCACCCGCGTACGCTTCAGTGGCTTTGCCTTCAGCTTCAACATCGCTAATGCCGTGTTCGGTGGCACCGCGCCGTTTATTGCGACCTGGTTGATCCAGCTGACCGGCAACAAAATGGCCCCGGCCTGGTACCTGCTGGCGGCAGCGGCGGTGGCGTTGGTTGCCATGCTGGCGAGCCGGGAAACGGCGCATAAGGCATTGCAGGACTAGGCGACCCCACGGCCTCTTCGCGGGCAAGCCCGCTCCCACATCAAGCCGCGTCCTCCTGGGCAACTCGGCTGACTGTGGGGGCGGACCTGCTCGCGAAGAGGCCAGTGCAGCTAACATCAATGTTCAATGGCAGCACTCAATGCACCGCCGCCACTTGCTTGCGCTCACCAATGGGCGATATGCCGAAGAAACGGCTGTAGCACTTGGAGAAATGCGCCGGCGATACAAACCCGCAGGCGAGGGCGACGTCGCGTACCTGCGACTCGCTACGCAGCAGTAACTGACGAGCCCGTGAAAGGCGTAGCTCCAGGTAGTATTGGCTGGGCGTGCGCTGCAGGTGTTTGTGAAACAGCCGTTCCAGTTGCCGCACCGACACCTCATTCAACCGCGCGAGCTCCTCAAGACCCACCGGCTCTTCGAGGTTGGCCTCCATGATCGCCACCATCTGACTGAGCTTGGGTTGGGAGGTGCCGAGTTTTTGCCGCAACGGCACCCGCTGTTGCTCCTGCGCCCCCCGCACCCGATCACACAGCAACAACTCGGCCGCATGGGCTGCGATGTCCCGACCACCGGGTTCGCGGGCAATCAATTGCAGCGTCATGTCCATGGACGCCACGCCACCGGAGCAGGTGTAGCGGTCCCGATCCAGCTCGAACAGCTGGTTGGAAATGATGATCCCCGGGAAACGCTCCTTCAGCGCTTCGATGTCTTCCCAGTGAATCGTGCAGCGATAGCCTTTGAGCAAATCGGCACGTGCCAACAAATGACTGCCCGTGCAAATCCCGCCCAACGGCACCTGATCATGTGCCAGCTTGCGTAGCCAATTGAGCAACGGTCGGCTGCTGTGGTTGGAAACGATCGGGTTGGAGCCGACAACGAACAGAATGTCGAGCTTGGGTGCGTCGTTGATGGTGTAGTCGGGCAGGATGCGCATGCCATTGCTGGCGGTGACCGGCTCCAGGCTGGCGGCGATGATCACCGTGCGGAACATCGGTTTGCGCGCTGCCATATTGGCCATGCGCAAGGTTTCCACAGCGGAGGCGAAGCCGATGGTGGTGAAGTTGGGGATGACCAGAAAACCCACGGTTTTTACCGGTCGTTGTTCATTAGCCGAACGTCCGGCAGCGGTTTTCGCCACTTGGAGTTTCGCCATCATTACCGCTCCTCAACTGCAAAAGTGACGTGCTCTTCGGCAAGCCGCCGACTCGGCAACATCATCTCGTTTTTATGGTTGTTAACCCTGCTTGCGGGTAGGCGGATATTACACCGTGTCCCGGATCATTAGGCCTGTCGGGGAGGAAGAAGGAGGGGAAGAAGGGTAAAAAAAACCGGCCCGCTCATCGTGGGAAGCGGGCCGGAAAGAGGTGAACGGTTAATCGTTGGCGCGGACTGTAAATGATGCGTCGAGGATTGAGGTGTTCACGCCAGTTCGGCTGTGCGCACGGTGCCCTTCCTGGCGTTGAAAATGGCACTCATACAGACAATGGACAGCGTGAGCGCACCTGTGGCAATCACCTCCATGCGGTGCTCGGGCAGAATCAGCATGACAATCAAAATGCTCAAGATGCAGAAGATAACCAGGTAGCTGAGCCAAGGGTAAAACCACATCTTGAAGACGATCGGCTGCCCTGAAGCATTCATCTTTTTACGAAGTACCAATTGAGAAACAGCAATGGCCAGGTAGACCAGCAGTGCGACAGCGCCCGAGCTGGCCAAGAGGAAGGAGAACACTTCGTCAGGGGCAAAATAATTCAGTGCCGTGGTCAGGAAGCCAACCGCTGTACTGGCCAGCACGGCAATGTAGGGCACCCCTGAAGAAGAGGTCTTTTGCAGGATTCGGGGGCCATCCCCGCGCTTGCTCAGTGAAAAGACCATGCGTGACGCCGTATAAATGGCTGAGTTAAGGCAACTGGCGACAGCGATCAGGACGACGATATCTACAATCATTTTCGCGTGTGGAATATTCATCAACTCAAGCGCTCTCTGATAAGAGCCGACTTGCATCAGCATCGGGTCGTTCCAGGGCACGATGGAGATGATGAGGAACACCGAGACGATGTAGAAAATCCCCATGCGCCAGACAACAGAGTTGGTCGCGCGGGTGATCTGTTTGGAGGGGTTGCGCGATTCTGCCGCTGCGATGGTGACGATTTCCGTGCCCATGAAGCTGAACACTGTGGTGAGCATCGCACCGATAACAGCGGTCATGCCATTGGGCATGAAACCACCAAACTCTTTACTCAACTGGACGACACCACTGACGCTCGTATCAGGTAACACACCGGCCAGGGCAAGTGCGCCAAGCGCGATAAAGCCCAGTACAGCAATGACTTTGAGCATGGCGAACCAGAATTCGAACTCCCCGTAACGAGCGACACTGAACAGGTTGGTCAATGTCAGCAGGCCGGTTACGGCGATCGCGAACTCCCAGGTTTGTATCGAGGGAAACCAGGCATGCAAAATCGCAGCAGCGGCAATGGCTTCGATGGGAATGACCAGCACCCAGAACCACCAGTACAGCCAGCCAATGGTAAAACCGGCGGTACGTCCCATCGCCCGCTCGGCATAGGTCGAAAATGAGCCTGTATCAGGCGATGCGACGGCCATTTCTCCCAGCATGCGCATGACCAGCACCACCAGGGTGCCGGAAAAAATGTACGCCAGAATGGCGGCCGGTCCCGCAGACGCGATGGCGTGTCCCGAGCCGATGAACAGGCCGGCACCGATGGCACCGGCAATGGACAACATGGTGACGTGACGTTGTTTGAGGCCTGGGGCCAGAGTTGAGCTGCTGGACATGAGACTTACCCTTTTTATTATGCTTTGGAGGGTTAACGGCGGGTTGTTGTTTTGGCGCGTCCTTGTGCTCGTTATGTCTCTAAATCGAAAGCCTCTCGTACGGCGGCACTGATGCCTGAGACACACACTTCAAGAATCAACTCGCCTTTCTCGCGACTGGAACCTTTAGGGGATGACAGTGTTCCGCAGGCCGGAGTGCGCGCCGGGATGATGGGGAAGACGTCGTAAGGCGGGAAAGTCGCTGGCGGGTGATCGACGGCGCGACTCAGGTCGACCTTGTCGGGGTGAAGCGCCAGCATCAGGGACGTTTCGAAAATGCCGCCATGTTCGATGTCCCAGCCGAGGAATCCATCGGGATACAGCTTTTCGATGACGCCCGGATCGTTGACGAAGTCCCAATAGGACAGCACCACGACTTTGAAGTCATTGATGCCACCGTAACGAAGTTCCCGCAGCGCAAGGTCAATACCCTCGACAATGAACATCGAGTTTTCATAGTGACCGTTCATCATCACCAGTTTGCGTGCGCCGTGGCGCGCCAGTTCTCTGATGATGTCCTGCACGGTGTGGGTCAGCGTGGCGCCATCGAGACTGGTCGTTCCGGGAAAGTGGTTGCCGCCTCCTGATTTCTGCTGGGACTTGTAGCCATAGGCGAGTGCAGGCAGAACCAGGCCGCTGACATTTTGCGCGACCGCCTTGCATATCGCAGTCGGTAGCAGAACATCGACCTCCATGCACATGTGATGGCCATGCTGTTCGAGTGCGCCTACTGGCAGAAAGATCGGGCAGCCGGTAGCGACCTTCTCGGCATACTCCGGCCACGTGAGCTCTCCAATAACCACGCTGTTGTTCATCTACACACCCTCTGAAAGTGATTGACCGCTGGGTGACTGCTCACCGTTGGATGGGGGGCGTTTGCCTGGTGTCTGACCAGCCCTTTCGGATGGCAGAAATCACAGGTGGCGCGTAGAACAATTCGATCAGAGGGGGAGAGCGCCGATTTGTCTAAATCCGACCCGTAATTGACAAAACACCCTGTGGTTTGACGTTTCTGTCCGGTTATCGGACCGGCATTCGCCGCAATCGGGTAAGAAGGCGTCGGGGTCGGATCTGACAAAGTCCGGGTCGGGCGCGTACAAAAATGGGTGATGGCGATCTGCTGCAATGCATCCAGCCAGCCATTGATGCTTGGGGGTTGGCAGCGGCAACAGGAGGCAAGGCAAAAGGATGAAACGGACAGACGCACTTTCCATCACCCGGGAGAGACAACAATGACAAATCGCATCGACCTTTCACGCCGTACATTTCTCAAGACCACCAGCATCCTGGCAGGCACGGCGGCGCTTTCCGGTTTCCTGCCCTTGAGAAGCTTTGCAGCTGCGGAAAAAGAACTGGTCATCCTGGCATGGGCCGGACACGCCGAGCCGGACATCGTCGCCGATTTCGAACGCCAATACGGGGTCAAGGTCCGGGCCAAGTACTACACCGGTGGGGACAACATGCTGGGGCTGATCGCGCAATCCCCGCCCGGCACCTTCGATCTGATCCTGTCCGACGCCGAATATGTTCAGCAACTCAACGCCGCCGAATACATCGAACAACTCGACCCCGCGGACTACCCGTTTGACGACTTCTACCCGGAATTCCAGCATTTCCCCGGTCACTGGCAGGGTGACAAGCTCTATTCGGTGCTGATTCGCTTTGGATTTCTGGGCATCGCCTACAACACCCAGCTTGTTCCCGAAGCCAAAGTTCGCAGCTATGACGTGTTCTGGGACCCAAGCCTCAAGGGCAAGGTCGGGCATTTCGACTGGCACCTGCCGAACCTTGGGCAGGTCAGTCTGTTGAGTGGCAACGCGCGTCCTTACGACATCGACGCGGCGCACTGGCAAACCGTCCAGCAGAAAATGATGAGCCTGCGCCCGCAGATTGGGGGGTTCTTCGATTACGGCGGAACCTTTTCTTCGCTGAAAAACGGTCAGATCCATGCCATGTGCGGCATCGGCGACTGGATTACCGGTGTCTTGCAGCGCGCCGGTGCACCGGTAAAAACCGTGCTGCCACAGGAGGGCGGTTTGCAATGGACGGAGTCTTACTGCATCGCCAGGAAGGCGCATAGCCCGGACCTGGCGAAGAAGTTCATCCAATACATCACCTCACCGCAAGGCCAGGTCAAGTCGGCGAAGATGGCCGCCTATCCCGCGCTCATCCCCAGCAAAAAGGGCTGGGAGTTGCTGAACCAGACCGATCCCGCCGAAGCAAAGCGCCAAGGCATGGTGCTCGGTCAGCGCAACGTCATGGATGACATCCGCGATGGCCGCATCAAGTACCGCGAGCTCCCGATCCAGCAGAGCCTGGAGGAGTGGAACGACTTCTGGTCGCAATACAAGGGTGCTTGACGAGACGCGTGGAGGTGATCGCAATGCTGTCAGACAAATTAAAGATTTCGCCGCCGGTGCTCACCGATAACGCTGTTGCCGAGAGGTCGATGCGTCAGCGCGCTGGCAAGAAGGTTTTCCGCATGCCCTGGTACGGCCTCAGTTTCTCGATGCCGATCCTGATCTGGCAGTTGATCTTCTTTTTATTCCCGCTGGCATTTTTGGTGGCGATCAGCTTCTGGGTGGTGCGCAATTTTCGAATGGTGCCGACGTTCGAATGGCTGAATTGGAGCTACATGCTCAGCCGCGGCTTCTTTTGGGACGCCTACGTGCATACCCTGGCAATGGCGGCGGGCGCCACCGCGCTGGTCAGCCTGGTGGCATTTCCCTGCGCCTACGCGATTGCCTTCAAGTTCCGCGAGTCGACAAAGCAGTTGCTGGTGTTGCTGCTGATCACGCCGTTCTTCACCAGTTACCTGGTGCGAACCTATTCGTGGCAGGTGTTCCTTAGCGATAACGGCATTTTCAACGCCGCGCTTGGCCTGATCGGACTGGAGCCGTTTGCGATGCTGAACACCACGTTCGGCACCTACGTCGGCTACTTCACGCTGTGCCTGCCACTGGTGGTGTTGCTGCAACTGTTCAGCCTGATGTACATCGATCGCTCGTTGATCGAGGCTGCGCACAACCTCGGCTGCGCAAGGCTGCGAACAGTGTGGCTGGTGGTGATTCCGTCGGCGCGAATCGGCATTGTCGTTGCGGCACTGTTCTGCTTCATCCTGACCTTCGGTGACTTCGTGAGCCCGCTCTACCTGGGCGGGGGGCAGCCGCCGACCTTGAGCACGCTGATCACTGACACCACCAAGTCCGGTCAACAGTGGCCGCGCGCCGCGGTGATCGCCACGATGATGATCGTAACGCTGCTCATCGCGGCTTTTGGCGCGGTTCGATTCGCTTACCGGAGGCGCGCATGAACGAGCATCGCTTGATTAACTTCCTGCTGCGCTGCTTTGTCGTGCTGGTGTTCATGTTCATCTTCACGCCCATTGCCGGCAGCTTCGTGTTCTCGTTCAACATCGACCGTTTCCCGTCCTTGCCCCTGGGTGGATTCAGCCTGCACTGGTACGAAGCCATCGCCGCCGACCCGGCAGTCTGGCAGGCATTCAAAAACAGTCTCACGGTGGGTGTGGTCGTTTCGCTGGTCTCGACTCTGCTTGGCTTCACCGCGGCCTACACCGACTTTCGCTACCAGTTCTTCGGCAAGTCGATGTACATGGCGCTCGCGATGCTGCCGCCCACTATCCCAGTGGTGATCATGGGGTTGGCGATGCTGGCTTTTCTGTCGCGAGTCGGACTTTCCGGAGAGATCTATGCGGTGATGATCAGCCACATCGTGATGTGCGCGCCTTTCGCGATGGCGGTGATCAGGATGCGTCTGGCGCAGATGGACCCCAACATTGAGGCCGCGGCCTGGAACCTGGGCGCCAGTCAGTGGAAAGCCATGCGGTATGTGATCCTGCCATTCACCGCGCCAAGCCTGTTCGCCGCGCTATTTGTGACCATGGCCGTGTCCTTCGATGAATTCGCCGTCGCCTGGTTCGTGTCGGGGCTTAACGAGACGGTGCCCGTGCGCGTCCTCAACACGTTGCAAGGGCAGGTGAGCCCGACCATCAACGCGATCGGCACGATCGTCTTTGTAACGACCATGACCCTGGTGATCCTCGCGCAACTCCTATTGATGCGGCGGCGCAAGCCTGCGAGCGCCTGATACCACCCTGACAATCTTCCGAGGATGAAGCCATGACTCAACCGCTGGTGGTTTTCGACAACGTGGTCAAGCATTTCGGCAGCTACCAGGCCGTCGAGCGTATGAACCTGGAAATTTACAAAGGCGAGTTCGTCGCGATCATGGGGTCGAGTGGCTGCGGCAAGACCACAACGCTGCGCATGCTGGCGGGCCTCGATAAACCTAGCGAGGGCGAAATTCGACTCAATGGTGAGCGTATCAACGACCTCAGCTCCTGGGAGCGGGAAACGCCGCTGGTCTGGCAAAACCTGGCGTTGTTCCCGTTTCTCAACGTGCTCGAGAATGTCGAGTTCGGTTTGCGAATGAGGGGCATGGCCAAGGCTGAGCGCCGCAAGAAAGCGCTGCTCTGGCTTGAGCGGCTTGGACTGCAGGACTTCGCCACTCGCGATATCAGCCTGCTCTCCGGTGGTCAGCGCCAACGCGTGGCGCTCGCTCGTTCGCTGGTCACCGAACCACCGATCCTGCTACTGGATGAGCCGCTGAGCGCGCTCGATGCGCATTTGAGCGTACGCATGCAAGGCGTGCTGACCGGGCTCCAGAAAGACCTTGGCATCACCTTCGTCTACGTCACCCACAGTCAGTCCGAAGCGTTTGCGATGGCCGATCGCGTGGTGATCATGAGTCAGGGCCGGGTTGAACAGATAGGTTCGCCCCAGGAGGTTTTCCTGGAACCACACAACCGTTTCGTCGCCGAATTCGTTGGCGGTAAAAACATTCTGTACGGCACGGTCGTCGGCTTCGATCATGGGGGATTGGTCCGTCTCGATTCGAACCAAGGCGGATTCCTGGCACGGCTGCCGGAGGGGAAGTCGGTCGCCCCCGGCGAGCGTGTCGCTGTTTGCATCAGCGCCGAGCACATCGACCTGACCGCGCAACCTGTGCGGCGCAACCGGCTGGCCTGCACCGTGGTCGGTGAAGAATTCATCGGCTCGATGGTAAACATTTACCTCGAAGCCAGCGGCGGGCTCGAGCTGCAAGTGCAGAAACCGCATGCCGATTACAGCCTGCTTAATATGCACTGTGGCCAGGAAATCTTCGCTGAGTGGGACGATGCACATGCGCTGATTCTGCGCGGCGACTGAGGATCGGTCACCCGGCTGTCGCCAATCGGGCATGCGGATGCAGGGCTCGCGAGGACATTCGGATGGCCCTTTATGCCAGGCTATCCGGATCCCCAAAGAACATCTGAATCCGCGACCGCAGCCAACGCTCACCCGGATCATTATCCTGCGACCCGCGCCAGGCCATGTGCAATTCAAAACTGCGCACCGGTAACGGCGGGTCTTCAGCCCGGACACCGCCGGCCGCGGTCAACGCTTCAGCCGTGTAATCCGGCACGGTCGCGACAATATCAGTCCCGCTGATGAGCGTGCTGAGTCCGTTGAATTGCGGCACCGCGAGCACCACATGTCGTTTGCGTCCGAGCTTTTCCAGTTCTTCATCTATAAAGCCGCTCAGGTCGCCGGCGAACGACACCAGCGCATGAGGCCGAGCGCAGAAATCATCCAGGCTCAACGGCCCCGGCACCGTGTCGGCCCGCAATAGCTTTGGCATGCTGCGGCGCAGTACTTTGCGCTTGGCGTTGGCCGGCAGGTCGGCGGTGTAGCTGACGCCGATGGAAATTTCGCCCGAGGCCAGCAGGCTCGGCATCAGGATGTAGTTGGCCCGACGCACCACCAGCACGATCCCCGGAGATTCGGCACGCAGGCGCTTGAGCAGCATCGGCAGCAACGCGAACTCGACATCGTCCGACAGACCGATGCGAAATACCGCGGTGCTGGTGGCCGGGTCGAACTCTGCCGCACGGCTGACCGCGGTGGAAATCGAATCCAGTGCCGGAGAGAGCAGGGCGAAGATTTCCACCGCCCGGGCGGACGGTTCCATGCTGCGACCGGTACGCACGAACAACGGATCATCGAACAGCCCGCGCAGGCGCGAGAGCGCCGCACTGATGGCCGGCTGGCCGAGGAACAATTTCTCCGCAGCGCGGGTCACACTGCGTTCGTGCATCAATGTTTCGAAAACGATCAACAGGTTCAGGTCGACACGACGCAGGTCATTACGATTCATCTGGAGTCCTGGCAGAGTCATCAAGCTTGACGAGAGCGGCCATATGAGAACAATGGCCGGCA
>Ga0207655_1002438_pt1 | contig 15121 bp, 11 predicted proteins | sample KBSM44metaG_FD_184398 | JGI IMG/M metagenome (GOLD analysis project Ga0207655, IMG submission 184398) | Miscanthus rhizosphere microbial communities from Kellogg Biological Station, Michigan, USA - KBS M4-4 metaG (SPAdes) (version 2) | ecosystem: Host-associated > Plants > Roots > Rhizosphere >...
GTTCCGGGGGCACGCCATGATGGGCCATCCATGGCCCGCACGGCTTTCGCGGCATCCCTGCCGCTCATCCCCCTCCACGACACCTGCGCTCGGCCTGGCGCCTTAGCGTCGCGTTCGGCGTCGTCTGCACCATCGCGCACGAAGATCAGGATCAAAATCTAAAACACACCACCGACCCGTAGCAGCACGGCTTGCCGGCGGGGGCGATTTTGCGGCCGCCATCGCGAGCAAGCTCACTCCTACAGGGTTGAGGTAAACGAAACGTAGCAGTCCGGCTTGCCGGCGTCGGCGATCTAGAAGACGCCCCGCCGGCAAGCCGTGCTGCTACGGGTGTGTGCGACGTCAATCCTGTAGGAGCGCGCTTGCCCGCGACCGGCGATGTTGTATCCAGATTTCGCGAACGCCGCAGATCGCGCATCTGCGGGATGAAAAAAAACGCTCAGGCCTTTATAGTTACCGACCTCCGTTTCACTTCAAGTAGCCGAGCCCCATGTCCGAGCCACGCAAGATCCTCGTCACCAGCGCCCTGCCCTATGCCAATGGTTCCATTCACCTTGGCCACATGCTCGAGTACATCCAGACCGACATGTGGGTGCGTTTCCAGAAGCACCGCGGCAACCAGTGCATTTATGTGTGCGCGGACGACGCCCACGGCTCGGCCATCATGCTGCGCGCGGAAAAGGAAGGGATCACCCCTGAACAGCTGATCGCCAATGTCCAGGCCGAACACAGCGGTGACTTCGCCGACTTCCTGGTGGATTTCGACAACTTCCACTCGACCCACGCCGAAGAAAACCGCGAGCTGTCGAGCCTGATCTACACCCGTCTGCGTGACGCCGGGCACATCGCCACCCGTTCGGTGACCCAGTATTTCGACCCGGAAAAGAAAATGTTCCTGGCCGACCGCTTCATCAAGGGCACCTGCCCCAAGTGCGGCACCGAAGACCAGTACGGCGACAACTGCGAAAAATGCGGCGCCACCTACGCCCCGACCGACCTCAAAGACCCGAAATCGGCCATTTCCGGCGCGACCCCGGTGCTCAAGGATTCGAAGCACTTCTTCTTCGACCTGCCTGCCTTCGACGCCATGCTCAAAAGCTGGACCCGCAGCGGCACCCTGCAGGACGCCGTGGCGAACAAGATCGCCGAATGGCTGGACTCGGGCCTGCAACAGTGGGACATCTCCCGCGATGCGCCGTACTTCGGTTTTGAAATTCCCGATGAACCAGGCAAGTACTTCTACGTCTGGCTGGACGCACCGATCGGCTACATGGCCAGCTTCAAGAACCTGTGCGACCGCACCCCGGGCCTGGATTTCGACGCGTTCTGGAACAAGGATTCGACCACCGAGCTGTACCACTTCATCGGCAAGGACATCGTCAACTTCCACGCCCTGTTCTGGCCGGCCATGCTCGAAGGCTCGGGCTTCCGCAAGCCGAGCGGCATCAACGTGCACGGCTACCTGACCGTCAACGGCCAGAAGATGTCCAAGTCCCGCGGCACCTTCATCAAGGCGCGCACCTACCTCGAGCACCTGTCGCCGGAGTACCTGCGTTACTACTACGCGGCCAAGCTGGGCCGTGGCGTCGACGACCTGGACCTGAACCTCGAAGACTTCGTGCAGAAGGTCAACTCCGACCTGATCGGCAAGGTGGTCAACATCGCCAGCCGCTGCGCAGGCTTCATTCACAAGGGCAACGCGGGCGTGCTGGTGGCCGGCAATGCCGCGCCGGAACTGACCGACGCCTTCCTCGCCGCTGCCCCAAGCATCGCCGAAGCCTACGAGGCCCGAGACTTCGCCCGTGCCATGCGTGAAATCATGGCCCTGGCCGACCGCGCCAACGCCTGGATCGCGGACAAGGCGCCGTGGTCGCTGGCCAAGCAGGAAGGCAAGCAGGACGAAGTCCAGGCCATTTGCGCCCTGGGCGTGAACCTTTTCCGCCAACTGGTGATCTTCCTCAAGCCGGTGCTGCCGAACCTGGCGGCCGACGCCGAACAGTTCCTCAACGTCGCCCCACTGACCTGGGACGACCACCAGACCCTGCTCAGCAACCATCAGTTGAACCCGTTCCAGGCCCTGATGACCCGTATCGACCCGGCCAAAGTGGAAGCCATGACCAACGCCTCGAAAGAAGACCTCGCCGCCAGCGCCACCGACACCGGTTCCGCGCCACAAGGCAATGGCGAGCTGGCCAAGGACCCGCTGTCGCCGGAAATCGACTTCGACGCCTTTGCCGCCATCGACCTGCGCGTCGCGCTGATCGAAAAGGCCGAGCACGTGGAAGGTGCCGACAAACTGCTGCGCCTGACCCTGGATATCGGTGACGAGAAGCGCAACGTGTTCTCCGGCATCAAGAGCGCCTACCCGAACCCGGCAGAGCTTGAGGGCCGCCTGACCATGATGATCGCCAACCTCAAGCCGCGCAAAATGCGTTTCGGCATCTCCGAAGGCATGGTGATGGCGGCAGGCCCTGGTGGCGAAGAGATCTACCTGCTGAGCCCTGACAGCGGCGCCAAGCCAGGTCAGCGCATCAAGTAACCCTGCACGTGGCCAACGTTCCTTGCGGGGCGTTGGCCGGGTCAAATCATGAGCCTTATTTCGCGCATCGACGCCCTGTTGCCGCAAACCCAGTGCGGCAAATGCGGCCACCCCGGTTGCAAGCCCTACGCCGAAGGGATCGCCAGCGGTGAAGCGATCAACAAGTGTCCTCCTGGCGGCGATGAAACCATCGCAGCCCTGGCGCACCTGCTGAATGTCAACGTCATCGCCCTGGACACCGAACGCGGCAGCGCCCCGCCTCAGGTCGCGTTTATCCGCGAAGCCGAATGCATCGGCTGCACCAAGTGCATTCAGGCGTGCCCGGTGGATGCCATCGTCGGGGCCGCGAAGCTGATGCACACGGTCATCGTCGATGAATGCACCGGCTGCGACCTGTGCGTGGCGCCCTGCCCCGTGGACTGCATCGACATGCTTCCCCTGCCCCTGGCGACCGTGGTGCCGATTGTCGGCGGCCTGGCGGCGAACGACGTTCAACGAGCCGCGCGCACAGCCAAACGCAATCACGCCCGCCAGCGCTTCGAAGCACGCAACGCCAGGTTGCAGCGAGAGGAACGCCAGCGGCAGGCAGAACGCCTGGCGCGCAAGCAGCCGCTGACAGCGCCACGAGCGGCCACGCCGGACCCGCTACAGGCCGGATTGGCGAGGATCGGGGCAAAGAAAGCCCCGGATGCCGAGGCGGCACTGAAACAGGCACGGATCAACGTTGCCATGAGCCGCGCCCAGTTGAACAAATCACTGAAAGCCTTCGGTCATCCGCCCATTGCCGAGCAAGCCGCGCAGTTGGTGGTCATGCAGCGCGAGCTGGATGATGCTGAAGAGCTGCTGGCGAAACTGCGGGCCGCTGAATCGCGGGAGGCTGCCGCGCAGCCTGCACCGCCCGCTGCGATGGAAAAAGCTGACAAGGCGCCCTGAACCGCGCGAAGATTCAGTTGGCGATGAGTCGCGCCGCGCTGAAGAAGGCCCAGGCCGCAGAAGCCTCCAGTGAGGACATCGCCGCCTTGAGCGATCAGGTTATGCAAGCCGAACAGACACTCAAGGCCCTTGAACCCGGCCCGGCTTGAACCTGCCAGAACACCCGACGCCCGACACGACCGTTTCCCAGGGAAAGCGCCTCTCATGAATGCAGCAAAACGTCTGGAAATTTTTCGTCGCTTGCACGAGGACAATCCCGACCCTAAAACCGAACTGTCCTACACCACACCTTTCGAACTGCTGATCGCGGTCATCCTCTCCGCTCAAGCCACGGACGTAGGCGTCAACAAGGCGACCGCACGGTTGTATCCCGTTGCCAATACGCCCCAGGCGATCTACGACCTGGGCGTCGAAGGGCTGTCGGAGTACATCAAGACCATCGGCCTGTACAACAGCAAGGCCAAGAACGTCATCGAGACCTGCCGCATGCTGGTCGAACTGCATGGCGGAGAAGTGCCGCAGACCCGCGAAGCCCTTGAGGCACTGCCCGGCGTGGGACGCAAGACGGCGAATGTCGTGCTCAATACCGCGTTCCGGCAACTGGCCATGGCGGTGGACACCCACATTTTTCGCGTGAGCAATCGCACCGGCATTGCACCCGGCAAGAATGTCGTGGAGGTCGAAAACAAGTTAATGAAGTTCGTCCCCAAAGACTATCTGCTGGACGCCCACCACTGGCTGATTCTGCATGGCCGCTACGTGTGCATCGCCCGCAAGCCCCGCTGCGGCAGTTGCAGAATCGAGGACCTGTGCGAATTCAAGCAGAAAACCTCAGACGATTGAGCGATAGCGTTTACAGGGGTTGATCGATTGAAAAAATCTTTTTTACCCGGTCGAGGTTTGTCGTTATAAGGTGCGCCAAAGACAGTCTAAGCCTGGAGTCGACTTTCATGAGTACTGACAAAGAGCAGATGGATGTAGACGACGACTTCGTAGCCACAGATACAGACGAAGCCGCGCAAGTACCTGCGGAAACCGCAAAGACCAACCTCAGCAAGCGCCGCACCATCGACAACCTGCTGGAAGAACGCCGTTTGCAGAAGCAGTTGGCGGACTACGACTTCGACCTCTGATCTTCGGGCGCCAACAGCCTCTCGGGCAGCATGAGAGGCCAGGCCTGACGACATGAATTCAATTGGGGCAGCCTGCAAGATTCCGGTAGGGATGTACGCCCATCCCTACACCAGCCCGTTGCGCTGGGCGAGTTCGATCAGGTCCACCAGCGAGTGGGCGTTGAGCTTGAGCAGCAAGCGGGTCTTGTAGGTACTGACCGTCTTGTTGCTCAGAAACATGCCATCGGCAATCTCCTTGTTGGTTTTCCCACGCGCCAACTGCTGCAGCACCATCATTTCCCGCGCCGACAGGCGATCGACCATCTCTGCCTCGCTGGCATTGCCAAGGCTGGAACGCACCGTGTGCAGCGCCTGGTTCGGGAAATAGCTGTACCCGGACAAAACGGCCTTGATCGCGCTGAGCAACTCGGTGAGGTCCTGTTGCTTGCACACGTAGCCTGCGGCGCCCGCCTGCATGCACCGCATCGAGAAATGCCCGGGGGACTGGGACGTCAGGATCAGCACCTTGAAGGGCAATGTCATGGCCGTGAGACGGGCGATGACCTCCAGGCCGTCGAGCTTGGGAATGCCGATGTCCAGGATGACGATGTCGGGCAAATGCTCCCGCGCCAGTTGCAGCGCGTCCACACCGTTATCCGTTTCGGCGATGACCTCGTAACCGTGGCGCTCCATCAACATGCGCACGGCGAGTCGAATGACAGGGTGATCATCCACGATCAACACTTTATTCATGAGCAATCCATTCTTCGCTATTCGAATTTTCAGAGCCCGCACAATAGCTTAGTCGTTTAGTGCTTTGCATGGCGCTCCTCCCGCTGTACAAGCAGGCAAAGACCTTTCCCACTCAAGCAACAGAAATTTCCTACATTTTTTGACTTATATGCGTTCATTGGCAGGGCTTCCATTTGTCTTTCTCTGCCTGATGAACTCCTGTGGGCTGCGATGAAGGCTCATGGCGCGTGGGCCACACAACCCACACGCCCATTACTACAGCATGCTCGTCCATTTGCGTAATACCTCATGGGACTATTCGATCGGTCCGAGCGCGACGTGAAGAATATATACGCGCCCGGCGGACGATCTTTCCAAAATGAAAGGCTGACGACTCATCCTGGCGGCGCGCCTTGAACCGACCCTGCCCCCTTGCCGGCCCGGCCGACTTTCGGGCCAGCGAACCTTGCGGTGGCGTATTCGATCAGAATAAGCGCATCGCGCGGACATGCCAGAGGTGCACCACCAGAAAATATTGCAAGTCACACCACGACTCGTTCAGCGAACGGCGTGGTTGAAAAATACACACTGGAAAAAGTCTTTTTACATACATATGTATTTACGGAAAAAGCCTACGACATATTCGGAAACGTCTGAACCCGCATCATTCGTCCCGACGTGCCCTTCGGCGCAGAGCAGCCAGCGTTTTTTGTCATGAATCGAAGAAGCGCCCCAGGTCTGAATCAATCGGCAGGAGTAGTCATGCAGCCTCATCAGTAACGTTTGTGCGGCAAAGCATTCTTCCGACGCCTACGTAATACCATTCTTCTTATTAAATCCAGACAACTTCGCTCAAATAAGAAAAATACTACAACACTGACAGACCGCTGCGCCTCCCATGTAAGAACTTGGAAATCACTTTTGAAAAACTCTTTCAAAAAAATATTTTCCACTTGCAAATCCCGAATTCAATCGTTACTTTTTTTTATGAATTACCGCTCTAATCCGACAACTAAAACGGCACACTAAGCCAATCCCGAGTTGTAACACCCTGACCACCATTCCGCTATTTATCTTGCCTTGATGTCGAGCGCGAGCGGGCTTCGGCCAACCCTGAACATGCCGCAGCCGATGCGTGAAAGTTATCCGGGCACCTGCATGTTCGCCGGGCTACGCCTTATACCTACATGTTCAAAGGAATAAACCATGACCAGAAAAGCAGAATTAACAGCGAAGACCTTTACTGAAAACCTCGAGATTGCCCAGGCCATCGAACGCTATGTTGCCCAGGGAGGGATCATCAATGTGGTTGCTGAAGGAGCCTCGGCCAGCAGGGATTCAGCCACGGCACAACCAGCGGCGCAGCCCGATCCGCAAACGTTGATGAACGCGAAGCTGGAGCAGCTCAAGGGGCTGGTGGCCAAAGGGGCGGGAGTGACCGCGATTCAGTATTCGCTGCGGATGAACCGCAAGGAAATAAGGCGGCTGGCGAGCGAACATGGCGTGAAGATCGTTTACAGCAGGCCCGTCAGGGGGAAACGGTCGCTGCGTAACCGGGAAACCACCTCCGTCGATGACACCGTGGCTGGCCACGCAATGCATTACTCGACGCTGGGTTATACGGTGCCGGAGATCGCACAGTTGCTGGGGCTTTCGGTGCGCGACGTCTGGAACATCGGCAAGGCTTATCGCTTTGAATTCAAAAGTCCGGGGAAAATCGACGAACCTGAACAGTCGTCTTCTGACGGATCTGAGCCATTCAGATAAATAATCCGACGACCTGACCGTTAAACTTTCGATGCATTTGGAGGCAGATGCAACCCCGCAGCGGGGTTGCATCTCACGCGGTCAGCGATCAGAACAGCTTGCGGTTCTTGTTCGCGGCAATGCGCATGCGCAGTGCGTTGAGCTTGATGAAGCCCGCCGCATCGGCCTGGTTGTAAGCGCCGCCATCTTCTTCGAAGGTCGCGATGTTGGCGTCGAACAGCGAGTCATCGGACTTGCGGCCAGTGACGATCACGTTGCCCTTGTACAGCTTCAGGCGAACGACACCGTTCACGTGAGCCTGGGAGGCGTCGATCATCTGTTGCAGCATCAGACGCTCAGGGCTCCACCAGTAGCCGGTGTAGATCAGGCTGGCGTATTTAGGCATCAGCTCGTCTTTGAGGTGAGCGACTTCACGATCCAGGGTGATCGACTCGATGGCGCGGTGCGCCTTGAGCATGATGGTGCCGCCCGGGGTTTCGTAGCAGCCACGGGACTTCATGCCCACGTAACGGTTCTCGACGATGTCCAGACGACCGATGCCGTGCTCGCCGCCGATCTTGTTCAGGGTGGCCAATACGGTAGCCGGGGTCATTTCGACGCCGTCCAGCGCGACGATGTCGCCGTTGCGGTAGGTCAGTTCCAGGTACTGCGGCTTGTCAGGCGCGTTTTCCGGGGAAACGGTCCAGCGCCACATGTCTTCTTCGTGCTCGGTCCAGGTGTCTTCCAGCACGCCGCCTTCATAGGAGATGTGCAACAGGTTGGCGTCCATGGAGTACGGGGACTTCTTCTTGCCGTGACGCTCGATAGGGATCGCGTGCTTCTCGGCGTAGTCCATCAGTTTCTCGCGGGACAGCAGGTCCCACTCGCGCCATGGGGCGATGACTTTCACGCCCGGCTTGAGTGCATAGGCGCCCAGTTCGAAACGCACCTGGTCGTTACCCTTGCCGGTCGCGCCGTGGGAAATGGCGTCGGCGCCGGTTTCGTTGGCGATTTCGATCAGGCGCTTGGCGATCAGCGGACGGGCGATGGAGGTACCCAGCAGGTACTCGCCTTCGTAGACGGTGTTGGCGCGGAACATCGGGTAGACGAAATCACGCACGAACTCTTCGCGCAGATCGTCGATGTAGATTTCTTTGACGCCCATGGCTTGCGCCTTGGCGCGTGCTGGTTCGACCTCTTCGCCCTGACCCAGGTCAGCGGTAAAGGTCACCACTTCGCAGTTGTACGTATCCTGCAGCCACTTGAGGATTACCGAAGTATCCAGGCCACCGGAATACGCGAGAACTACCTTGTTTACGTCCGCCATGCCATCACTCCAACGCGTTGTACGGAAAACCGATGATTCTACCGTTCAAACCCGTGGATTTACAGTGTCGCGACAGCTTCTGACGACGAAGCGACAGAATCTGTCGAACACACGACCCCAATCACGAGGCTTTTGGCGGCGAACCCAGCGTAGAGGTTGGCGTTGGCGTTGGCGTGGCCGCTGGCGCAGGCACAGGTGCAGGCGCCGGGACCGGTGCCGGGGGTTGCGAGGGCGGCTGTACAGGGGCCGGCACCGGCGCCACTGCCGGTTTCAACTGCGCGACACGTTCCAGATGAATGTTCACCCGGCGGTTGCGCGCCCGGTTGGCATTATTGGTATTGGGTACCAGCGGGTACTGCTCGCCATGGAAGCGCACGGTGATCTGCTCTTCCGGGATGCCCTGGGCCTTGAGATAGTCCATGACCGCCAGCGCCCGACGGCGGGACAGGTCACGGTTGGTCAGGCGATTGCCGCTGTTATCGGAGTGGCCGTCCAGTTCGACGCGATTGACCGACGGATCGGCGCTCATGTAAGCCAGCACGGTGTCGAGTTGGCGCTTGGCCTGGGCATCGAGTTCGATACCGCCACCCGGGAAACCGATCTCCGACTTGCTGACCTGATCGAAATTCATCGGCAGCAACTTGGCCGTACATGCCTGGAACTGGTTGTAGGCCGAGGTGAACTTGACCGGCAACAGACGAACTTCCATCGCCCCGCCGCCGTCGCGCAGGCTGTGACGGATGACCGGGCTGCGGCCCTCCATCAGACCTGCGATCAGCCGGCTCGCCTGGGCCTGGCTGGTGTTGAAAGGAATGTCCCCGTTGCCCACTTTCACCGCGCCCAGGTTCAGATCGCCACGACCCGGCTGCCATGGCGCAGCGGCGGCAATCAGCGTCGCAGAACCTGCCGCCAGGCTGTAGCCATTGGCCTTGAGGCGAAACGTCGCCTGCTCGCCCGCTCGGCGCACGAACTCGCCCGCACCGAAGTCGGTGATCGGCTGGCTCAGGCGGCACTCGAACTGGTCGCCTTCCACCTTCCACTCAATATTCTCCAGACGGGTCTGGAAAGTGAGTGCCATCGCGGGCAGGCTGGCAAACGCGCTGAGCAGGGCTAGATATCGCTGGCGCACGGGAGGCTCCACAAAAAATTTACCGCGTAACAAGATTTATCGCTTACACATCTCTATCGGATAGTTCCTGCAAAACTTGATAGCGAGTGCCTGAAGGAGTCTTTTCCGGTAGCATTCGGGCACGTTTTACCCGCCTGGAATTCCCAATGTCCGACCGCCTGACCCTCCTGCGCCCCGACGACTGGCATATCCATCTTCGCGATGGCGCTGTTCTGCCCCACACCGTCGCCGACGTGGCCCGCACCTTCGGCCGCGCCATCATCATGCCGAACCTCGTGCCGCCGGTACGCAACGCCGAGCAGGCCGATGCCTATCGCCAGCGCATCCTCGCCGCGCGTCCGCAAGGCAGCCGTTTCGAGCCATTGATGGTGCTTTACCTCACCGACGTGACTCAGCCCGAAGACATCCGCGCCGCCAAGGCTAGTGGCTTCGTGCATGCGGCCAAGCTGTACCCGGCCGGCGCGACCACCAACTCCGACTCCGGCGTGACCAGCGTCGACAAGATCTTCCATGTGCTGGAAGTCATGGCTGAAGTCGGCATGCCGCTGTTGATTCACGGCGAAGTGACCCGCGGCGACATCGACGTGTTCGACCGCGAAAAGATCTTCATCGATGAGCACATGCGCCGTGTGGTCGAGCGTTTCCCGACGCTCAAGGTAGTGTTCGAACACATCACCACGGGCGATGCCGTGCAGTTCGTCAACGAGGCTTCGGCCAACGTCGGCGCGACCATCACTGCTCATCACCTGCTGTACAACCGCAACCACATGCTGGTTGGCGGGATTCGCCCGCACTTCTACTGCCTGCCGATCCTCAAGCGCAACACCCACCAGGTTGCCCTGCTGGACGCGGCCACCAGCGGCAGCAGCAAGTTCTTCCTGGGCACCGACTCGGCACCTCACGCCCAGCACGCCAAGGAAGCCGCCTGCGGCTGTGCCGGCTGCTACACCGCCTATGCCGCCATCGAGCTCTATGCCGAAGCGTTCGAGCAGCGCAACGCGCTGGACAAACTCGAAGGCTTCGCCAGCCTCAACGGTCCGGCGTTCTACGGCCTGCCGGCCAACACCGAGACCATCACGCTGGTTCGTGAAGAATGGACCGCCCCTGCCAGCCTGCCGTTTGGCGAGCTGTCGGTCATCCCGCTGCGCGCCGGTGAAAAACTGCGCTGGCGCCTGCTGGAGGAAAACGCGTGAGTGAAGACCTTTACGACGACGAACAGGAAGGTTCCGGCGGCGGCACAGGCTCCCGGCACCCGATGGCGGCACGCTTTCGCGGCTACCTCCCGGTCGTGGTCGATGTAGAAACCGGAGGCTTCAACGCCGCTACCGATGCGTTGCTGGAAATTGCAGCGACCACCATCGGCATGGACGACAAGGGCTTCGTGTTCCCGGAACACACCTATTTCTTCCGCGTCGAGCCGTTCGAAGGCGCCAACATCGAAGCGGCGGCCCTGGAGTTCACCGGGATCAAGCTCGACCACCCGCTGCGCATGGCGGTGAGCGAAGAGACTGCGCTGACCGACATCTTCCGCGGCGTGCGCAAGGCCCTCAAGGCCAATGGCTGCAAGCGGGCGATCCTGGTTGGCCACAACGCCAGCTTCGACCTGGGCTTCCTGAACGCGGCCGTCACGCGCCTGGACATGAAGCGTAACCCGTTTCATCCGTTCTCGAGCTTCGACACCGCAACTCTGGCGGGCCTGGCGTATGGTCAGACCGTGCTGGCCAAAGCCTGCCAGTCGGCGGACATCGACTTCGACGGTCGCGAGGCCCACTCGGCCCGCTACGACACCGAGAAGACTGCCGAGCTGTTCTGCGGCATCGTCAACCGCTGGAAGGAAATGGGCGGCTGGCACGACTTCGACGACTGAAGCCTGCTGCGCTATCCCCCAAACCGGCCCCCGCGGCCGGTTTTTTTATGCTCGCACACCCCGTAGCAGCACGGCTTGCCGGCGGGAGCGATCTTGAGGACGCCCCCGCCGGCAAGCCGTGCTGCTACAGTGGAACGTGAGCTTTAGCATCCCTTCACCCGACCATTCATCGGCCTTCATCTGAAGGTCAGGAAGTAGTTTTGACAAGCATTCTCATTAACATTAGTATCCGTCCCATATCGCAAATAACTCAGCGACGGTCCTTTTTTTATGTATGTCTGCCTCTGCACAGGTGTCACCGACGGACAAATCCGCGAAGCGATCATGGAAGGATGCTGCAGCTATCGTGAAGTGCGCGAGACCTTGGGTGTCGCCAGTAAATGTGGGAAATGTGCCTGCCTTGCGAAGGAAGTGGTGCGTGAAACCCTGACTGAACTGCAAACGACCCAGGCGGCCCTTGCCTACCCTGCAGAATTTTCTGCTGCCTGATTCAGCGAATTTCGAAGAACCGGACCCAGTGTCCGGTTTTTTTATGCCTGTAATTCAACTAGTTAGCGCTAAGATGCGGAACAAAAACATTCTTATTCCTATTAATTTTCACTTATTATTCAATAACTTAGGTTTGACAGGTGATTGTTCGAAGCTCAGACTTGCGGCTTATATACGAACATCTTCGACAGGACCTCGATCATGAAAGGCGACATTACAGTCATCCAGCATCTCAACAAGATCCTCGGAAACGAGCTGGTCGCGATCAACCAGTATTTTCTGCATGCACGCATGTACGAAGACTGGGGCCTGAACAAGCTGGGCAAGCACGAGTACAAAGAATCCATCGACGAGATGAAGCACGCTGACAAACTGATCAAGCGCATCCTGTTTCTGGAAGGCATCCCGAACCTGCAAGACCTGGGCAAGATCCTGATCGGCGAACACACCAAGGAAATGCTGGAGTGTGACCTCAAGATCGAGCGCAAGGGTCACGCAGATTTGAAAGCGGCCATCGCCCATTGCGAAACCGTTGGCGACTTCGGCAGCCGTGAAATGCTCGAGGACATCCTGGAGTCCGAAGAAGAGCACATCGACTGGCTGGAAACCCAGCTGGGCCTGATCGACAAGGTCGGCATCGAGAATTACCTGCAATCGCAAATGGGCGAAGAAGACTGATTCCAGCCTTCCCCCAAAAAGCCCCGCCCGGTGTTCAGCCCGGCGGGGCTTTTTTATGCCCCGGGAAATCGGGCGGGCACCGGATTGGGTTCGCCGCAAAACCGTAGCAGCACGGCTTGCCGGCGGGGGGCGTCCTCAAGATCGATCCCGCGGGCAAGCCCGGCTGCTACGGGGTTTGCGTCGTACGCGCGACCGGTTTCTGGCCGAAGGCCGTAGGAGCGCGCTTGCCCGCGATTGCAGTGGGTCAGCCTATACAAATGTGTCTGGGCTCACGCCGTCGCGGGCAAGCGCGCTCCTACACGGGATCGGGGTGATCATGCCTCTTGAGAACAACCCGGACTGCTACGGGGTTTGTGTCGTACGCGCGACTGGTTTCTGGCCGAAGGCCGTAGGAGCGCGCTTGCCCGCGATTGCAGTGGGTCAGCCTATACAAATGTGTCTGGGCTGGCGCTGTCGCGGGCATGCGCGCTTCTACGGGGGATCGGCGTGATCGGGCGACTTGAGAACGGCTTGAACCCGTAGCAGCACGGCTTGCCGGCGGGGGCGGCCGCGGGATCGCCGACGCCGGCAAGCCGGACTGCTACGGGGCGGTGGGCGCCAATGAAATGGACGCCCACAAAAAAGCCCCGCATCTCGCAAGAGACCGGGGCCTTTTTCAACAACCTGGATCAGGCAGTCGCGTTCTTCTCGACGGCAGCCTTGATCAGCGGCTGCAGTTCGCCTGCGGCGTGCATCTCGACGATGATGTCGCTACCGCCGACCAGCTCGCCATCAACCCACAGCTGCGGGAAGGTTGGCCAGTTGGCGTATTTTGGCAGGTTGGCGCGGATTTCCGGGTTCTGCAGGATGTCGACGTACGCAAACTTCTCGCCGCAGGCCATCAGCGCCTGGGAAGCCTTGGCCGAAAAGCCGCACTGAGGGGCATTCGGGGCGCCTTTCATGTAGAGCAGAACGGTGTTTTTGGCAATCTGGTCTTTGATCGTTTCGATGATATCCACGGAGCACCTCGGCTGAACTTTACGACTCTAAATGTCGACACGGTGGCGCATTGTAACGGAAAGCCTAGCGTAACGCTCGGTCTTGGCTTTAATTGCGACGATAGATATGACGCCCATCATGCCGCCGCTACCGTCACGGGTACTCCGTTGAGCGCCGCGTTGCCGGAAATCGCATCCAGATGCCGTTCGTCGGTCAGGTCGTTGGCGCTCTCCCCCGGCTGCCCCTGGGCGATCTCCATCTGCACGCCCGGCCGGCCGTGGCCCCAGCCATGGGGCAGGCTGACCACGCCCGGCATCATGTCAGTGCTGCCCATCACCTCCACCTCGATCATCCCGACCCGCGAACTCACCTTCACCCGCTGCTCGTCACTGAGCCCGCGCGCGGCCATGTCCTGCGGGTTCATCAGCAACTGATGGCGCGGCTTGCCCTTCACCAGCCGATGATAATTGTGCATCCAGGAGTTGTTGCTGCGCACATGCCGCCGGCCAATCAGCAACAGCTCTTCAACCGAAGGTACCGGCTGCATGGCGAACCGCACCAGGTCAGCAAGAATCACCTCAGGCGCTGCCTGTATCCGTTGATTGGCGGTGCGCAACCGGGACGCAAGGTTGGGCCGCAGGGCGCCCAGATCCAGACCGTGAGGGTGCTCATGCAGCGTCTCAAGGGAAAGCTTGAAGTCCGATGCATCGCCGTACAGCCCTGCGCGCAAACCGCGATCGACCATCTGCGCCGGGGCGATGGTCGATTTCAGCTCCCGCTGGGCACGGGTGGCGAATGCGCGGGCCAGGCCCACGAAGATTTCCCAGTCGTGCAGCGCTCCTTCGGGCTTGGCCAGAATCGCGCGGTTGAAACGGGTGACGTTGCGCACCGCGAACATGTTGAACGTGGTGTCATAGTGATCGTTTTCCAGCGCCGAAGTGGACGGCAGAATCAGATCGGCATGGCGGGTGGTTTCGTTGATGTAGAGGTCAACGCTGACCATGAACTCCAGGCCGTCGAGCGCCTGATCCAGCTGGCGTCCGTTAGGCGTCGAGAGCACCGGGTTGCCGGCCACCGTGACCAGCGCCCTGATCTGCCCCTCGCCTTCGGTGAGCATTTCTTCGGCCAGCGCCGACACCGGCAGTTCGCCGCCGTATTCGGGCAGCCCCGAAACACGACTCTGCCAGCGATTGAAGCCGCCGCCCGAAGTGGACGCCACCATATCCAGCGCGGGCGAGGTACACAGCGCGCCGCCCACGCGATCAAGATTGCCGGTCACCAGGTTGATCAACTGCACCAGCCAATGACACAGCGTACCGAACGCCTGGGTGGAAATCCCCATGCGCCCGTAACAGACCGCCTTGTCAGCCGCCGCAAAATCCCGCGCCAATTGCCGAATCTGCTCGGCCGGGATACCGCAGCGCAGGCTCATGGCGTCGGCATCCATCGGCGCGATGGCCGCGCGCACCTCTTCGAGGCCATCCACCGGCAAGTGGCTTTCGCGGGTCAGGCCCTCGGCAAACAAGGTATGCAGCAGGCCGAACAGCAGCGCCGCGTCGGCGCCGGGGCGAATGAACAGGTGCTGATCGGC
>Ga0207655_1002440_pt1 | contig 15105 bp, 4 predicted proteins | sample KBSM44metaG_FD_184398 | JGI IMG/M metagenome (GOLD analysis project Ga0207655, IMG submission 184398) | Miscanthus rhizosphere microbial communities from Kellogg Biological Station, Michigan, USA - KBS M4-4 metaG (SPAdes) (version 2) | ecosystem: Host-associated > Plants > Roots > Rhizosphere >...
CTGGTGTTCCTGCGCCACGCAGAAAAACCCGAGGGCGGCCTCGGCCAGCTCAACTGTCAGGGCCTGAACCGCGCCATCGACCTGTCGACGCTGCTGCCGGAAAAATTCGGCAAGGCCGATTACGTGTTCGCCGCCAACCCGACGCGCAATGTCGAGGAAGGTGAGCTGGACAACTCCTACAGCTACATCCGTCCATTGATGACCATCAGCCCCGCCGCGATCAAGCTCGGCCTGCCGGTGAACATCGAGTTCTCGGCCAACGACACCAGCGATCTGGCCCGCGAACTGCTGGAAGACAAGTATCACAACTCGACGATCTACACCGCCTGGTCCCACGGCTATCTGCCGGAGCTGATCAACAAGGTGGCGGGCAAAGCGGTCGGCGAGAAACAGAACATCACCGAGGACTGGGCGGGCAATGACTTTGACTCGCTGTATGTACTGACGCTGACCTGGCACAACGGCAAGGCCAGTTTGCAAAGCCACAGCTACAAGCAGGGACTGGATCATGGCAAGGAAACCTGTCCGACCTGAGTCATCTTCTGTCTGAACCGGCCCCATCGCTGGCAAGCCAGCTCCCACAGGGTTCCAGGGTGTACACAAATTCCATATACATCCGCAATACCTGTGGGAGCTGGCTTGCCAGCGATGGGGCCAGCAAAAGCACTATCAAACCTTCTGATTCCCCCGCTCACGCAGATACTCAAGCACCGCTCCACGCTCCCCGGCAAACTCGATCCGCCCGCCCTTCTTCTCGCGCTGAAACACATACATCGGGTCGTAATAATCGCGTAGCAGAACGCCGATCCACTCACGGAACAGCTCGACCGACCCGCTGCGCGCCTGTTCGGACAGCGCCGCTTCCATCTGCAAATACATGCGTTGATAGCGCTCGCCACCCAACCGACGTTGAATATTGTTCAGGCTGGAAATCAATCGCTCGGCATACAAAGCAAAACCCTGCTCGCCGTGAACCGCGACGAACTCGGCGTACAGGTCGATGACATAATCCTGCAGAATTCGCTCGACCCGACTCTCGAGGCTATCTTCCAGCCAGACCAGTGGTGCCGCCTGCATGCCCCGGTAGAGCGGTAATGGCAAGGCACAGCTGCCGACTACCCGACTTTCGTCTTCCAGAACAAACTGGTTGATCCCGCCTGCGCGTTTTTTCAGCACATCGACAGCCAAGCGGTTTTCGAAATCGATATTGGTCGGCTGCCCTGTGGCACGCTTGCCAAAACTCGAGCCGCGATGATTGGCGTGGCCTTCCAGATCCAGACCATTGCTCAACTGCACCAGCACTTCAGTCTTACCAGTACCGGTCATGCCGCCGAGCAGGACCAGATCGCATTCGGCCACAGCCTGATCGACTGTCTCCAGGAGGAATGTGCGCATGGCCTTGTAGCCGCCGCCGACACGCGGGTAATCGATGCCGCCCTCGTCCTTGATCCATTGCTGGACGATCTGTGAACGCAGGCCGCCGCGGAAACAATACAGATAGCCGTCGGGGTGGTTACGGGCAAACTCGACCCAGCCTTGAATGCGCCGCTCTCTGACCTCGGCGGACACCAGCCGCTCGCCCAAGGCAATCGCGGCTTGCTGTCCGTGTTGTTTGTAACAGGTACCCACCTGTTCGCGCTCACGATCGTTCATCAGCGGCAGGTTGACCACCCCGGGGAAAGCACCGTGGGAGAATTCGACCGGCGCGCGGGCATCCATCATTGGCCGGTCATTGAGAAAAATGTCACGGTAGTCAGTGCAGTCGCGGAGCATCAAATCACCTCGACTGCGTTCGTCTGTCGCTCAACCAGTTCGCCGATTGGCGCCAGGTTCAGGCCCAGTTCTGCGGCGACGGCGAGGAATTCTTCATTGCCTTCAGGCGTCACCGCGATCAACAGACCACCGCTGGTTTGCGGGTCGCAGAGCACGCGTTTGTGCAGTTCCTGCACGCGGCCAACCTTGCTCGCGTAGCTGTCGAAGTTGCGCAGCGTACCGCCGGGCACGCAGCCTTGATCGAGGTAATACTCGACGCTGTCCAGGCGCGGTACGCGGTCATAAGCGATGCGTGCGGTGAGCTTGCTGCCATCGGCCATTTCCACCAGATGCCCGAGCAGACCAAAACCGGTGACGTCAGTCATCGCCGTGACGCCGGCGAGTTTGCCGAAACGGCTGCCGGGTTTGTTCAGGGTGCACATCCAGTCGCGGGCCACGCCGACATCGGCGGCGCGCAGCTTGCCCTTCTTCTCGGCGGTGGTGAGGATGCCGATGCCCAGCGGTTTGGTCAGGTACAACAGGCAACCGGCGGTGGCGGTGTCGTTGCGCTTCATGTGGCGCTTTTCGACCAGACCGGTGACGGCGAGGCCGAAGATCGGTTCCGGCGCGTCGATCGAATGCCCGCCCGCCAGTGGAATGCCCGCCGCGTCGCAAACCGCACGGCCGCCGCGAATCACTTCGCGCGCCACTTCCGGCGCCAGCACGTTGACCGGCCAGCCGAGAATGGCGATGGCCATCAGCGGATCGCCGCCCATCGCATAGATGTCGCTGATCGCGTTGGTAGCAGCAATGCGGCCGAAGTCGAACGGGTCGTCGACGATCGGCATGAAAAAGTCCGTGGTCGAGACCACGCCGCGCTCGGCATCGATCTCATACACCGCAGCGTCATCGCGCGAGGCGTTGCCGACCCACAGTTTCGGGTCGAGGTTCTGCGCACCGCTGCCGGCCAGAATCACTTCCAGCACCTGCGGGGAAATCTTGCAGCCGCAACCGGCGCCGTGGCTGTATTGGGTCAGACGAATCGGCTCGCTCATGGGGGAGTCTCAGGCTGTTGATGGGGCGGATTCTAGCAGAGCGCGACGCAGCAGTTTTTTGCCCTGACTGAGCGGCCCCTTCGCGAGCAGGCTCGCTCCCACATTTGCACCGCACTCCCCTGTGGGAGCGAGCCTGCTCGCGAAGGCAATCGAACAGTCACCACAAGCATCGGGGTGCCAAAGAATATGCAGGCAAAAAAAAACCGCCCTTACGGGCGGCTAAAAGTGCTTCGACCCTAAATCAGAAGCCCATGCTGAAGCTGATGGTCATCGCATGGTCGTTGCTGTCGTTCGACAGTTGGCCCGAGTAGCCGACGCCGAGTTTGCCGGTCGGGCTGATCTGGAAGTCGACTCCGGCTTCGACGATGGCGCTTTCCTTGGCGATCGGCACACCTTGGGTGCTGAACGAAGCGCCGCCGTCGATGAAGGTCAGGTCGGCATCGGGCTTGGTGTCACCGAAGGCATGGCGCCAGCCGATGGCCGCGCGCGGGGTGAATTGCCCGCCGTTGGCCAGGGTGATGACTTTGCCGGCGCGCACGCCGAGGGTCGAGAAGGTGATGTCCTGATCGGCATCGGCCTCCAAGCGCCCTGCTCCGCCCTTCTCCTTGGCTTTGTCAGTGTCGTAATTGACGTAGGCCAGACCGGCAAACGGTTCGAGGGCAATGCCGCCAGCATCGATGGCGTAACCGACTTCACCGAACACTTGGGCGCTGCGCGCGTCGTAGTTGGCTTTCAAGCGATCGTTGTAGCTGCCGACGCTGACGTTGCGCTTGGTTTCGATGTCGTGCCAGCTGTAAGCCGCGCCAAGGCGCACCGCCAGGGCATCGAACTGCGAGTTGAGGTACGCCGCCAGGTGGTAGCTTTCGACGGTGGCATCCGAGCGACGGTCATGCGCATCCAGGTCGCTGCGGGTGTAGCCGGCGGCCATGCCCACGCGCCACTGGTCATCGAGTTGCTTGTCGGTACCGAGCATGAAGCCGCTGAGGTTACGGTCGAGTTTCGCCGCGTTGCTGTCACCATCCGACTCGCCCCAGGCACCGAGTGCCCGCGCCCAGCCGACCATTTCGCCGTGGCAACCGTTGCTGCTCAATTGGTTGTCACTTGGCGCCAGGGCACGGCGTGGATCATCCGCCGCGCTGCACGACGGTTGGCGCATGCGATCGTTGACCGCGTCACGCACGTAACGCGAATCCTCAAGGATGGCGCTGGCGGTGCTGGCGTGGATCTCACCGGACAGACTGTCGAAGGCATTGCGCGCACCGGCGACACTGAGGTTGACGATCTCGTTCTGCAACGCCGCACCCGCCGGGCCGTTGTTCGACAGCGCGGTAGCGGTGCGGAACTGGTTGCCAGTGGCGGCGACATCGGCAAACGAATTGCCGTTGCGGCTGACCACCAGGTTAACTGCGTTGGCGTCATACACCAGGGCGCTGTTGAGGAACGCGTATTGCGGCAGGTCCGCAGCGCTGAAGGTGCCGTTTACGCCACCGCCCGCCGTGATCAGCGAATACGTGGTGTTGCCGGTGAACGGTGCCAGCGAGTTGACTTGCAGGCCACCGCCCAACGTTGCCGTACCGCCGACCGCCAGTGGCGTTGCGGTTGGCGAGCTGACCGTCAAGGCCAGCACACCGTCGCTGGCGTTGGTCAGGTTACCCGCGACGCTCAGGGTGCCCGCTTCGGAACCCGAGGCCACAACCCCATGGTTGACCACCGAGCCGACACTGCCATTACCACTCAGGCCGGCGCCGTTGGCCACGGTGACTTGCCCACCCAACGATGCCCGCGACGCACGGCTGCCGACTTGCAGCACGCCCTGGTCGACCGCGACGGTACCGCTGAACGGATTATCACCGGTCAACAGCAACGTTCCGGTGCCGCGTTTGAGCATCGCGCCAAGTCCGCTCAGCGATCCGTTGAACTGACCGTTGAAGTTCTGCACGAAGAGCAGCGAAGCATTGTTGAGGATATTGCCTTGCAGGCTGGTGGTGTTACCGACCAGCGTACCGCCGCTGACGGTGGTGCCACCGCTGTAGGTGTTGGCGCCACTGAGCACCAGCGTGCCGGAATCAAGCTTTTCGATCCCTCCCGTGCCCACCAGTGGCGTGGAAATTTCCGCACTCGCGCCGGCATTCACCCGTACCGGTGCAAGGCTGCCGTCGGCGCCATTGACCGGCGTCAGCGTACCGCCAGCCCCCGGAACCAGGCTGTAACCACCGGTAAGAAACTGCACACCGGTGAAGTTCTGATTGCCCTGCACGGTCACCGTACCTGCCTGACCGCCGAACACCGCGAACTGACCATTTGACGCCAGGGCCTGAGTCCCGCTCGGATCGGTCCAGTTGGTGCCCGGCCCCCACACGCCGCTGCCGCCACCGATGCTGCCGTCCGGGTTGGTAGTGCCACCGTTCCAGAACTGCACCTCACCCGGCGTGCCTTGCACCAGCAGGTTGATCTGATTGGCGATAGCCGTTTGCAGCGTCAGATTGGCCGCCGACACCGGCAGGCTGCCATATACCAGACCGTTGTCGGTCAGGCTGCCGCCGTAGTTGAACAGTTGATAAACCCCGGTGCCGAAACCGCCGGCATTGCTGATGTTCAGCGTACCGTCGAGGGTCAGGTTGCCGGCAACATTGACTACCGTGGTCGAACTGGCCGCCGAGCCGAGGCTGAAGTCCAGATTGGTTCCCGACGACAGCGCCAGCGAACCGACTGACAAAGGCGTTGCTGTACCGCCACCGGCCAGCGTCGCACCGCTGGCCAGTTGCACGGCGCCGCCGAGTTGGCCGCCACCGCCGATGCTCGCGCCGCTGGCAACGTTGACGTTGGCGCTGTTGAGCACACCGTTGACGATCAGGTTGCCGGCCTGCACCGAGGTGTTGCCGGTGAAGCTGTTGTTGCCGGTCAGCAGAAGCTCACCCGTGCCGGTTTTGTTCAGCGTACCGACGCCAGTGAGGTTGCCGGTGTAGCTGCCATCGGCGTTTTGTTCGAAGGTCAGCGTCGCGTTGTTGACGATCGCACCTTGCAAGCTGCTGGTGTCACCGCGCGTTGTGCCGCCGTTCAGCGTGGTGCCACCGCTGTAGGTGTTGGCACCACTGAGGACGAGTTCGCCGCTACCGTTTTTCACCAGGCTGCCGGCGCCGGTCACGGCACCGATCAGCGTGGTGTTCTGGTTGCCGGCGAGGGTCAGTTGCGCGCCAAGGTTGACGGCATTGGCCAATTGCAGCGCCGAGGTGCTGTCGAGGGTGCCGTTGCCGGTCACGTTGAGCGCAGCGCTGCTGAGTGCACTGTTGTTGCCGAGGATCAGCGTACCGCCGGCGAGTTGAGTACCACCGGTGTAAGTGTTGCTGCCGTTGAGGGTCAAGCTCGATGCGCCGGCCTTGATCAGGCTGCCGCTGCCGCTGACCACGCCGTCAAGGGTCAAGGCGTTGGAGCCGGCAACGGTCAATCCACCGTTGACGACCACGTCGTTGCTCAGACTGACGGCCGCGTTGCTGTCCAGCGCCGTGCCGTCCGCAGCGGTCAACACACCCGTGCCGAGCGCCGCGTTGTTGCCAACCACAATCTTGCCGCCGTTGAGCGCCGTGCCGCCGGTGTAGCCGTTGGCCGCGTTGAGCACCAGCGTACCGCTGTCGTATTTGCCCAGGGTGCCGCTGCCATTGAGCGCCACACCAATGGTTGCCGTGGCGTTCGGGTCAACCCGCACCGTGGCATTGCCCAGCGAGCCGTTGACCAGATTCAGCGAACCCGCCGTGCCGTTCACCAGACTGTAGCCATCGGTGACGAACTGCAGGCCGGTGATGGTTTGCGCGCCATTGACGGTCACTGTGCCGGCCGCGCCCTGGAACACCGCGAAGCTGTTGGTCCAGGCCTGGTTGGTGGTGCCGTTGACGTCGGTCCAGTTGGTGGTGCCGGTGCCCCAGGTGCCACTGCCGCCCTCTACTGAACCGTTGGCCACCAGTTGATTGCCGTCCCAGAACTGCACGGTGACGCCCGGTGCGGTGACCAGCAGGTTGATCTGATTGGCCAGTGCGGTTTGCAGTTGCAGATCGCCCGGGCTGACGCTGCCCGGCAGTGTGCCGAAGAGCATGCCGTTGTCGGTCAGGCCACCGGTGTAGTCGATCAGGCGATAGACGCCGCTGCCAAAACCACCGATGTCGCTGACGTTGAGGGTGCCGTCGAGGGTCAGGTTGCCGCCGACATTGACCAGCGCATTGCCGCCACCGGACACCGGTGTGCCGAGACCGACGTCGAAGTTGGAGTTGCCGTTGAATACCAGCGAATCCACCGCCAAGGTGCTGCCGGTTGTGCCCGCCAGATGACCGCCATCGGCCACCGTGACGGCACCGGTCAAGGTGCCGCTGCCACCGAGGGTGCCGCCGCTGTTGACCAATACGTTGCCGCTGGCCAGCGAACCGTTGACCTGCAAGGTGCCGGCGTTGACGTTGGTGTCACCGGTCAGGTCGCTGATGCCGCTGAGGGTCAGCGTCCCCGTGCCGAGTTTGCTCAGGCTGCCGTCACCGCTGAGGATGCCGGCGAAGGTGCTGCTGACGTTGTTGCCACCGAGGCTCAACGTATTGCCCGTGCCGATCAGCGCAGTGCCGCTGCCGGTGAGACTGGCGAGGCTGCCCGAAGCACCGAGATTCAGCGCCGCGCCGCCCGCGAGGTTGACCGTGGCGTTGCTGCCCAGTGCCCCGCTGCTCAGCGTGGTCAGGCTGCCGGACGCTACATCGAAGGTGCCGCTGAAGGTGTTGTTGCCACTCAGGGTCACGTCGGCCAGACCGTTCTTGCTCAACGTGCCGGCGCCGGCAATCACGCCACCGAGGGTCAGGTTGTTGTTGCCGGCCAGGGCCAGATTGGCATTGACGTTGAGGTTGTTGGCCAGCACCAGCGGCGCGGCGTTATCGAGGGTCGAAGCGCCGGCCACGGTCACCGCGCCGCTGCCCAGAGAGCCGCCAGTGCCAAGGGTCAGCGTGCCGGCATTCAGCGTGGTCCCGCCCGAGTAGGTGTTAATGCCGTTGAGCGTCAGATTCGACGCGCCGTTCTTGATCAGACCGCCCGCGCCGCTGACCACACCAGCAAGGGTCAGGTTGTTGCTGCCGGTGTTGCTCAGATTGGCGTTGAGCACGACGTTGTTGCCCAGGCTCAGCGCACTGTTGCTGTCCAGCGCCGAGGCGCCGGCTACGGTGAGATTGCCCAGCCCCAGCGCCGAGTTGCTGCCGGCGGTCAGCGTGCCGGCGTTGAGGGTGGTGCCACCAAGGAAGTTGTTGTTGCCGCTGAGGGTCAGGTTGGCCGCGCCGTTTTTGCTCAGACTGCCGGCGCCGTTGACCGTGCCGGCCAGGGTCAGATCCGCCGTGCCACCGACGCCGAGGTTGCCGGCCAGGTTGACCGCGTTGTTTACCGAAACCGCCGTGCTCGCATCCAGCGTGGTGCCGCCCGCCGCGTTCAACGTGCCGGAGCCCAGCGCCGAGTTCGACGCCAGAACCAGTCCGCCGGCGTTCAGCGCCACCGGGCCGAGGAAGGCGTTGTTGCCGCCGAGGGTCAGGTTCGCCGTGCCGGTTTTGATCAGACCACCAGTGCCGCCAATCACGCCATTGAGGGTCAGGGCATTGCTGCCGACCACGGTGAGGTTGCCGTTCAGCGTCGCGGCGTTGGCCAGTGTCACCGCCGCGTTGCTGTCCAGTTGCGTACCGGCATTCGCCGTCAACGTTCCGGTGCCGAGTGCGGTGTTGCTGCCGACGATGATCTTGCCGCCGTCCAGTTGCGTGCCGCCGGTATAGCTGTTGGCACCGCCGAGCACCAAAGTACCGGCGTCGAGTTTATTGAGGATGCCGCTGCCATCGATATTGGCATTGATGGTCGCGGTCACGCCCGGATCGACGCGCAACGAAGTGGTGCCGCCGTTGCCGTTGACCGCCGTGAGTTGCCCCGCCGCACCGTTGACCACGTTGTAGCCATCGGTGAGAAATTGCATGCCGGTGAACGCTTGCGTGCCGTTCACCGTCACCGTGCCGGCGGTGCCCTGGAACACCGCGAAGTCGCCGGCCCACGGTTGGTTGACCAAACCGTTGGCATCGGTCCAGTTGGTGCCGACCGCGTTCCACGTGCCGCTGCCACCATCGACCACGCCGTTGGCGATGGTCTGGCTGCCGTCCCAGTAACGGATGTTGCTGTTCGGCGCGGAGACTTGAATGTTGATCTGATTGGCCACCCCGGTTTGCACCAGCAGATCGCCGAGGCCGTAGCCGACCGGCACGCTGGCCACGTCCAGACCGAGGTTGGTCAGGGCGCCGGTGTAGTTGAACAGGCGATACACGCCGACGCCGAAACCACCGGCATCGCTGACGTTGAGATTGCCGTCGAGAGTAAGGTTGCCGCCGACGTTCATCAGCGACGCGGTCGACGGTGTGCCCAGTGCCACATCGACGTTGCTGCCGGCGCCAAGCGTCAGAGCACTCGCCGACAAGGTGTTGCCCGACGACAACGCCAGATGTCCACCGTTGTTGATGTTAACCGCGCCGAGCGCAGAGCCGGTACCGGTCAGGGTGCCGCCGGTATTGACATTGACTTGCGCACTGCCCAGCGAACCGCTGAGGTCAACGATGCCGCCATTGATCGCGGTGTTGCCGGTGATGCCGTTGATCCCGGTGAGGTTCAGGGTGCCGGTGCCGACTTTGACCAGGCCGCCGCTGCCGCTGAGATCGCCGTCAAACGTACTGGTGACGTTGCCGCTGCCGACGGTCAGCAGGTTGCTGCCGGTGAGTTGCACACTGCCGCTGCCGGTCAGCGCACCGAGGCTGGCGTTGCTGCCCAGATTCAGCCCGGCGCCGGCGCTGATGTTGACCCCGGAGGTGTTGCCCAGCGCATTACTGTTGAGGGTGGTGACGCTGCCCAAGACGATGTTCAGCGCGCCGGTAAAAGTGTTGTTGCCCGCAAGGGTCAGGTCCGACAGACCGTTTTTGGTCAAGTTGCCAGCGCCGTCGACGATGCCGTTCAAGCTCAAATCGTTGTTGCCGGCGACGGTCAGCCCGGCGTTCAGCGTGATCGCGTTGCCGATGCCGAACGAAGCGCTGTTATCCAGCGTTGCCGCGCCACCGACGATCAATGCGCCGCTGCCCAGACCGTTGGCATTGCCCAGAGTCAGCGTGCCAGCGTTGAGCGTGGTGCCGCCGCTGAAGGTGTTGTTGCCGTTGAGGGTGAGATTGGCCGCGCCGTCCTTGATCAACTGGCCGGTGCCGCTGGTGACACCGCCGAGGGTCAGGTTCTGCGTGCCGCCCACGGTCAGCGCGGCATTCAGGGCGACCGCGTTGTTGAGGCTGACCAGCGGCGAATTGCTGTCCAACGTCGCTGCGCCAGCAACGGTCAGCGCACCAGAACCCAGTGCCGAACTGTTGCCGACGGTCAGGGTGCCGGCGTTCAGTGTGGTGCCGCCGAGGTAATTGTTGGCGGCGTTGAGAATCAGATTGGCCGCGCCGTCCTTCACCAGACTGCCGGCGCCGCTGACCAGACCGGTCAGGGTCATATTGGCGGTGCCGCCGATGTTCAAGGCACCGGCGAGTCCCACGGCATTATTCAGGCTGACCGCCGTGTTGGCGTCCAGCGTGGTGTTGGCCGCCGCGTTCAACGTGCCGGAGCCCAGCGCGGTGTTGCTGCCGACGGTCAGTTTGCCGGTGTTCAACGCCGTGTTGCCAAAATACGTGTTGGCGCCGTTGAGGGTCAGATCGGCAGCGCCGTTCTTGGTCAGCCCACCGATACCGGCGACCACGCCGCCGAGGGTCAGCGCATTGGTGCCACCCAGGGTCAGAGTGCCGGCGAGGTTGACGTTGTTGGCCAGCGTTGCCGCAGTGCTGGCATCGAGTGTGGTGCCGTTCGAGGCGTTCAGTATGCCGGTGCCGAGGGCGGTGCTGGAGCCGACAATCAGTGAACCGGCATTCAGCGCCGTGGTGCCGGTGTAGGTGTTGTTGCCGGTGAGGGTCAGGCTCGACGCGCCGGTTTTGATCAGACCGTTACTGCCACTGATCACCCCGCCAAGGGTCAGCGCGTTGGCACCGCCGGCGGTGAGGTTGGCGTTGAGAATCACGTTGTTGTTGAGGGTCACGGCGGAACTGCTGTTGAGCGTGCCCGCGCCTTCCACCGACAACGCGCCGGTGCCCAATGCCGCGCCGTTGCCGACCGTCAGGCTGCCGGCATTCAGCGTGGTGCCGCCGCTGTAGGTGTTGGTGCCGTTAAGTGTGAGATTGGCGGCGCCGTTTTTCACCAATTGGCTGGCGCCGCTGATCACCCCGCCGAGGGTCAGCGCGTTGCTGCCGCCAATGCCCAGGCTGTTGTTGAGAATGACCGCGTTGTTGAGTGTCACCGCCGCGTTGCTGTCCAGAGCTGCCACGCCGCCGACGGTGATATTGCCGCTGCCGAGCGCCGCGTTGGCGCCCGCGGTGATCGTGCCCGCGTTCAACGCGACCGCACCGAGGAAGGTGTTGGTGCCGTTGAGAATCAGGTTGGCCGCGCCGTCTTTGGTCAGCCCGCCGCTGCCGCTGACAATCCCGCCCAGGGTCAGGTTGGCGCTGCCGCCGACATTGAGGTTGCCGCCGAGTGAGACGGCGTTAGTCAACGCAACGGCGGTACTGGCGTCGAGGGTGGTGCCCGCCGCCGTGGTCAAGGCACCCGTGCCCAGTGCGGTGTTGGAGCCGACAATCAGCGTGCCGGCATTCAGCGCGGTGCCGCCGGAAAAGGTGTTGTTGCCGCTGAGACTGAGGTTGGCGGTGCCGTTTTTGATCAGGTTGCCCGCACCGCTGACGACGCCACTCAGGCCCAATGCCTGCGTGCCACCAACGGTCAGTCCCCCTGCCAGCGCGACGGCGTTGGCGAGGGTCACCGCCGTGGTTGCATCCAGCGTGGTAGCTGCTGCCGCATTCAGCGCGCCGGTTCCCAGCGCGGTGTTGCTGCCAACGAGCAGGCTGCCGGCGTTGAGCAGCGTGTTGCCGCTGTTGGTGTTGTTGCCGGTCAACGACAGGCTGGCACTACCGGATTTGGTGATACCGCCGGTTCCGCTCAACACGCCGCCAAGGGTCAGGGCATTGCTGCCAAGCACGTTGAGCGCGCCGGTCATGCCGATGTTGTTGGCCAGGGTGACGTTAGTGGTGCTGTCCAGACTGGTGCCGGCGGCGGTGTTCAGCGCACCACTGCCCAGCGAGTTGTTGTTGGTCACCAACAGGCTGCCGGCGCTGAGGGTGGTGGTGCCGGTGAACCCGCTGTTGACGCCGCTGACAGTCAGGCTGCCGCTGCCGGTTTTGGTCAAGCCACTGCTGCCGCTGATCAAGCCGCCGAGGGTCAGCGCGCCAGTGCCACCGGCGGTCAAGGTGCCGCCGAGGCTGATGGCGTTGGCCAGGCTGATGGTGCCCGGTGCGCTCAGGGTTGTCGCGCCGGTCACATTGAGCGTGCCGGTGCTGAACGCCTGATTGTTGCCCACCTGCACCGTGCCGCCGTTGAGCGTGGTGTTGCCCAGATAGGTGTTGGCGGCGCTGAGATTAAGCTGGCCGGTACCGGCCTTGGTGAAACCGCCGCTGCCGGAAATCACCCCACTCAGGGTGGTCGCGTTGCTGCCTTGTAGCGTGACGCCGCCGGCGCCGAGGGAGATCAGATTGCTGATGTTCAACCCGGCGTTGCTGGCCTGCAGAACCCCGCCGTTGGAGGTGAGCACACCGCTGCCGAAGGTGGCATTGTTGTTGAAATTCGCGATACCGCCGTTGAGCGTGGTCGCGCCGCTGACCAATGGCCCCTGCAAGGTCCAGGTGCCGCTGTTGAGGGTCAGGTTGTTGAAGTTGACGTAAGTGGCGCTCGATGCCGTGCCAGTCCCGGTGATACCGACGCCGGCCGGGTTTTGCAGGATCAGGCTATTGGTGCCGCCCGCACCGCCATCGACCGTGCCGGTTGGCGCGAAGGTCAGGTTGATATTGACCAGACCGCCGAGACCGACGCTGATCTGCACGCCGTCACCGACGCTGACGCTGGAACCGGTCACTGCCGTGAAGGTGTTGGTGCTCGCCGCGCCCATCGACACACCGCCGGTAATCGCACCGGCGTTGGTGAAGGTGTTGCCCGCCGCCGAGGTTTCGAATGCGATGCGGCCGTTGATGACGCCGGTGTCGCTGTTGGTCATGTTGACCTGCGAACCACCGTAGACGCCGATCACCGGGGTATCCGCCAACGTGATGCCGCCGATCGAGAGTCCGGTTGAGCTGATGGTGCCGTTGTTGGTGATGCTGGTGGTGCCGGTTGCCGCGTTGTTAACCGAAAGGGCCAGGCCGTCGATGCTCGTCAGGTTCAGCCCTAGCAACATCCCGGTGCCACGCATGATCGCGCCAGCGTTGTTGAGCACGCTGACCGTGCTGGTAGCTCCGCTGCCGATGAATGCCCCGCCACTCAAAACCGACACCAGACCGAGGACTGCCGGATCGATGATGCCGGAGTTGTTCAGGGTGATGTTGACCCCCGTCAGGTCCATGACATGCCCGCCAAGGGTCGCGTTCATCTGCGCGCCGCTGTTGACGTTGACCGTCAGGTTGTCAGAGGCACTGGCAAAGTCGTTGGGAACCAGTGGCAGTGGTGGCACTCCCGTACACGTCACCGTTGAACCCGCCGTGGAGCACGTGGCCAGCGCAGGTGCGCTAACGCCGCCGAACAACAGCCCGGCAACGCTCAAGTGCACAGCAAGGGAAAGAGGGGAAAAGCGCGAAACGAGGGCGACACCAAACCTTGCTTCCACGGGCTACTCCTTGTCGTGGCCAATTTCTTCCTTGAGGGCGCGCAGAGCCGTGCTTATTCCACACGCGAATCAAGACTGCGACGGTCATCACAAAACCGTTGATTGGGGACAAAGCTAGTAGACGCCCCGCCATGGGGCACTGATTAAATGGTGTTAATACTTTAATACTAGAGGGGTCTGGAATCAGCGTTTCAGCCCGCATGCACTGGTCTTGAGGACAATACAACACCTGTGGGAGCGAGCCTGCTCGCGAATGTGGTGGGTCAGCTGAGAGCTATTTTTCTGATATTCAGCCTTCGCGAGCAGGCTCGCTCCCACAGGGGACCTCGGCTGTGCAAAACCGTACCTGACCGCCCTATCAACAAATGTGCTGAAACCTGCGAAATTTCAGCGTATTGAGAAAACTGGTACGTCTTGTGCAAACGTTTGCGTAACGGCAATACCAACGTTTTCGTAACAAAACCGTACAAGCCCACGGAACACGGGCTTCGATCCGCAAAAAAGGACTTTGAATGCACGCCGCCACGCCTTTTCGCGCACCTTTTGCGCGCACGCTTGCTGTTTCCTTGCTACTGACCGGCGTTACCGGACTTCTCAGCCATAGTGCGCTGGCACAACCGGCGCCGGCCGAAGAATCTGCTCAGGGAGAAGCGCTCAGCCCCGAAGCCAGCCCGCCGAAAAAGGGCGCGTACTTGTCGGACTGGTACAACCAGGACCTGATGCTGATCGGCAGCAAAGACATCAGTTTTGGCCCGCAACCCGCCGACGACATTTACCTGGAATACGAGTACTTCGGGCGCAAGGGACCGTTCGAGTTGTACGGCTACATCGACATCCCGAAGATCTTCAACATCGGCAACAGCCACGACAAAGGCGTGTGGGATCACGGCTCGCCGGTGTTCATGGAACACGAACCGCGCATCTCCATCGACTACCTTGCCGGCCGCAGCCTGGCCATCGGTCCGTTCAAGGAATGGTATGTAGCGTTCGACTGGATCTACGACCACGGCAGCCGCAAAGAGAATCGCGCCAACACCCTCTACAGCGGTTTCGGCACCGACATCGACACCCACTCGCGGGTCAATCTGTCGGCCAACCTGTACGGTCGCTACCAGTGGGAAAACTACGGCGCCAGCAACGAATACTCGTGGGACGGCTACCGCGCGCAGCTCAAGTACATCGTGCCGATCGACAAATTCAGCAACGGCGCCTCACTGACCTACATCGGTTTCACCAACTTCGATTTCGGCTCGGACATTCATAAGGACAACCCTGCGCGCACGGCCAACGCGACAGTGGCGACCAACGTCTTGCTCTACTCGTTCACCCACTTGCGCTTCACCCTGGTCGGCCGCTATTTCCACAACGGCGGCAACTGGGAGGACGGCAGCGAGCTGAATTTTGGCGACGGTAATTTCCGCGCGCGTTCCAACGGCTGGGGTTACTACGCCGGCGTCGGTTATCAGTTCTGAATCAAGGAGTTTTCCATGCAAGCAATGATGCGTTTGACCCTGGCCGGTGCGGCCCTGCTCTCCTCCA
>Ga0207655_1002448_pt1 | contig 15072 bp, 18 predicted proteins | sample KBSM44metaG_FD_184398 | JGI IMG/M metagenome (GOLD analysis project Ga0207655, IMG submission 184398) | Miscanthus rhizosphere microbial communities from Kellogg Biological Station, Michigan, USA - KBS M4-4 metaG (SPAdes) (version 2) | ecosystem: Host-associated > Plants > Roots > Rhizosphere >...
CCAGCCATAGCACGCCGGCGCCGACGCCGCCCCAGTAATCAGCCGAACGGCAGCGCTCGATCACGGCACGCGCCTGCTCGGGTGGCAGCGGCTCCTGCTGTTCGTCGGCCACCAGCAGCCCCAGGTGCCAGCCCGGCTGGGCCAGCACCACTTGTGCCGGGGTCATGGTTTCCAGCTGGAGCACGTCGCGGCCAAGCGCGGCGGCGGCCAGGCGCAGCGGCTGCACCAGTCCGGCCCAGGTGATGGCGTCGGCCTCGCCGGCATTGACCAGCAACAGGCGCAAGGGCCGCTGCTGGGCGAGGCTGGACAGGGTATCAAATGACATGCAGGCTACTCCGGCGCAAGGGCGGTGGCGGGACGCTCAGTGCTCCATTGGCTGACTATCATACCGGAGATCAACAGAACGGCGCCGAGCAGACCGTTCCATGCCAGCGTTTCACCGAGCCAGAAGTAGGCGAAGATGGCGGCGCAGCCCGGCTCAAAAGCGTAGATCACGGCCGCCTCGTTGGCGCTGCTGTGGCTCTGGCCCCAGGTTTGCAGCGAGATGATGGCGGCGGTGGCGATCACGCCCAGATAGATCAGATTGGTGCTGTACATGCGCAAGCCCTTGCTGATGTAGGCGATGTAGTCCGGCAGGTCCTGCGCGCGCTCGGCAAATCCCAGCGGCACCTCGGTCAGCAGCAGCCACAGCGCAGCGCACACGGCCACGGTGAGGATTTGCGACGCGGTCAGCGCCATCAGCTTCTCCACCTTGCGCGTAGTGGTTTCCATCAGCTTGACGTAGAGCCCGAAGAACAGCGCGCACAGCAGCGCCAGCGTATCGCCGCGTCCCCAACTGAAGCTGCCTTCCCAGCACAGCCCGAACAGGCCGGCCAGCGACAGCAGCAGCGCCAGCAAGATACGGCGCTCCAGTTTTGCGCCCAGCAACACGCCGATCAGCGGCGGCACCAGCACGTTGAGGCCGCAGATGAAGGCATTGCGGTTGGAGCTGGTCAGCGCCAGCCCTTCGATCTGGAACACGTAGCACAGGAACAACACCACACCGGCCAGAATGCCCCAGCGCAGGTCGCGCCAGCGCACGCCCCACAGGAAAGGCAGCAGCAGCACGCTGGCCAGCGCAAAGCGGCACAGCACGATCCAGCTGGCCGACAGGTAGCCGGTCATGTCTTTCATCGCAGGGAAGGTGGTGCCCCAGACCAGGGTGACGAGCAGCAAAGCGGCAACGCCGCGCAGATGTACAGGCATGGTTGTTGTTATGGTGAGTATCCGCATAGTGTACCCGGCGGAAAGCGCGATGCGAAGCGGCTATAATCTCGTCCTATGGGTGAACGCTACTTGAAAAGCATCCGGCTGCTGGCCGAATGCATGCAAGGCTATGAACGGATCTCCGGCGAGTACGTGCGCCGGAGCGGTTTGACGCACGCGCAGTTCGACATTATCGCCACGCTGGGCAACACGCCCGGCATGTCCTATAAAGAACTGGGCGACAAGACGCTGATTACCAAGGGCACGCTGACCGGGGTGATCGAGCGGCTTGAGCAAAAAGGGCTGGTGGAGCGTCAGCGCAACGACTGCGACAAGCGTTCCTTCTTCGTGAAACTGACGCCGGCCGGCGAGCAGGTGTTCTGCACCGTGTTCCCCGAAGTCATCTCGCAAAGCGGCAAAATGTTCGCCGGCTACAGCGACGACGATTTCGCACAGCTTGAAAAAACCCTGTCGGCGCTTAAAACTGTCATCATGGCCGGGCAAACCAGCGCGCCGTCCACCCATGAATGCGATTAAAAAAACAAGGAAACAGATTTGAAAACCTCTCTGCTGGAAGGCAAAAAGCCTGCCAAATTCGACAAACATATTATCGGCAACCTGCTGCTGGACGTGGCGCCGCCTGACGAAGTGCGCGCGGAAGCGCTGATCGTCGGCGTGCGCAATGAAGACGGCGAAATCTACCGCCTGATCGGCGCCAGCACCCACCGCAGCTTCATGAACGCGGTGGAAGAACTGTTCGACCTCGACCTGGTCGACGAATTGGAAGACGTGGATGATCCGGTGGAAGGCTGCGACGCCATCTTCCGCGAAGAGTAAGCCTCTCTTTCGATGTCACGACAAGGTGTTTGCATTTTATCAAAATATATTTCCACAAGTAACGCATCATAGGTTCATGCCTGAGGCATACCTAATTGAAAACTTACTAGGAGATTAAAATGGAACTCTTGTCTGCAAATGAACTGGCCTTTGTATCGGGAGGCGTCAGCCCCGCTTCGACCGCAGCGGTGGGCGGTGCATTAGGCGGCGGTGCCGCGCTGTCTTACGCGATGAGCTCTGGCGCCACCGCCGCAGCTGCATTAGGCTTGACCGCTCTCGGCACAGCAGCTGGCGCCGCATTGGGTGTATCTTTTGGACTCGGATACATGATCGGCACGGCATTCTATCGGACTTGCCTACGATAAATGAGCAACTTGTCACCTCAGCTAATAAATGATTAGCTGAGGTCTTCACGGAGGGAAATCATGCATTTCCGTATTGATGATAAGTTGCTTGAAATTGCCAAGAGACCCGGTCAAAGTCGCTTGCGTCTGTTTCTATCGATGGCGGTACCCGCCACCCTCGTTGCCATCAGTTTGGTAACCAGTGGTGAGGCGGACGGCGATATGCACGATGGTGGCAAAGTCCTGATCATGGCTCTGATAGCAGCTCTTTGTTATGGGGCGATCTGGCTATATGTTCACCGGCTGTTCCAAAGCAAGAGGTAGATTGCCGACCAGACCCATTTCGCGCAGAACCAACACCTGCAAAAAGTATTTTCAGAAAAAGTGCCGCAAGGCAATATTTTGAGTATAATTTTTTGGCATGGACAGACTCGACGCCTTCAAGCATATCGCTGCTCAAGCGAGCCGGGGCGAACTCACGTTCCCGGCCAACGTCAACGCGTCGCTGCGCCTGCAGCAGGCGCTGAACGATCCCGACTGTCACGCCGACCAAGCCGCCAGGCTGATCCAGGCGGACCCGTTGCTGGCGGCGCGTAGCGTCGCGATTGCCAACTCGGTCGCCTACAACCGTTCCGGAACTGAAATCTCCAGCGTGCGCGCGGCCGTGCAGCGGCTCGGCATCCGCACCCTGCAATCGCTGGTGGCGGCGGTGATCGTGCGCCAGATCGGCAGCGAAGTCACCGAACCGTCGCTGGTGGCCAGGATCAACCAGCTGTGGGAGCACACCGCCCACGTGGCGGCGCTGGCGCAGGTCATCGCACGCCGCGTCACCCATGTCGATCCCGATACCGCGCTGTTTGCCGGCATCATGCACGAGGTGGCCGGCTTCTACATGCTGGCCAGCGCCGGTGAATTTCCCGAGGTGATGAGCGGCGAGCCGGAAGACTGGGTCGAACACGGCGAGCTGGAAATCGGCCGCGGCGTGATGACCCATCTGGGCGTGCCGGACGGCGTCTACAAGGCGATTGAATCGATGTGGATAGGCTTGCGCGCGCTGCCGCCGGAAACGCTGGGCGACACCCTGCTGCTGGCCAATGACCTGGCGCCGGTGCATTCGCCGCTGCACCAGCGGCCCGGCGCCACCACCCTGCAGGGCGCGCGCACCATCGATTTCGTGGTGGGCGAAGGCACGCTGCACGCCATCATGACCGAATCGGCGCACGAGGTGCAGTCGCTGTACGCGGTGCTGATGCTGTAAAAAAAAAGCCCGCTGGGCAGCGGGCCAAGTCCAAAACTAGGGATCTCCTCCAGAGGAGACGATTCAAGAATACCTCGCCCTCCCCTGTCGTTCTGTGCGCCACTTCACATAAGCGGTGCATTTACCATACGGGCACGGTTTGCTTCCACGCATCGAGCTGTGAGACGCGCTCCAGCCAGGCCATCAGCTTGGGATATTGGGTGACCGGCAGCCTGGCCTGCTCGATGTAGGTCAGCGCCGGGGCGATGGCGAAGTCGGCCAGCGTCAGCTGGTCGCCAACGAGCCAGTCGCGGCCGGCCAGGTGCTGCTCCAGCACAGCGGCAAACTGCGCCACCAGCCGGCTGGCGCGGTCGATCTCCACCGGGTCCGGGCCGCCATTGCCGATCAGGCCTTTCCAGATGTGCTCGTAGACGATCACGCCCAGCGGCGGCGCGAAGTGCTGCGCGGCCCACAGCATCCAGCGGTTGATATCGGCCCGCATCAGGATGTTGTCGGGATACAGAGTTTGCCCTTGGGTACGATCAGCCAGGTACTGCATGATGGCGCACGATTCCCACAGCGTGAACTCGCCGTCCTGCAGCACCGGCACTTTGCTGTTGGGATTGAGCGCGACCAGGCGGCGCCGGTCTTCCTGGCTCATCAGATTGACCTCGGTCAGCTCCAGCGGCGTGCCCATGTGGATGGCGGCCAGCATCACACGGCGCGAGCTGGAAGAAGCGGGATGGTAGTACAGGCGCATGACAGTCTCCGATGAATGAGTTGAGGACTTCATCGTAGACGCGGGGCGCGACAGTTTTTGTCAGGAGTCTTCGCTGATGTTGTTCTCCTGGCGCCAGGTCTTGAGCAGGTCGTGGCGGCGCGCCGGATAGCGCTGCTGCAGCGATTCGACCGCCGCAATCCGGTCGACGCGGAAGTGGCGGAACGCCATACGCATCTCGCACCAGGCAGCCAGCAGGCGTTTGCCGTCAAAGAACGCCAGCGCGAACGGCCACACGACGCGGTCGGAAGGCACGCCATGTTCGTCCCGATACGACATGCGCAGGCGATGCTGGTAGCGAATCGCCTCGCGCACCGGGCGCACGTGAATGTCGCTGGCGTTTTGCTCATCCTGCCACAACGGCACCCACAGGCTGGTTTCAGCCATGTCGTCGCGCAGGTCTTTCGGCGTGGCGGCGGCGATCTTGGCCAGGGCGTTGTTGGCGGCGGCGGCAAGCGACTCGTCGCCCTGGCGGCGCACCCAGCGCGCCCCCAGCACCAGCGCTTCCAGCTCGTCCGCGCCAAACATCAGCGGCGGCAGGAAGAAGCCGGTCTTGAGCATGTAGCCGACCCCGGCCTCGCCTTCCAGCGGCGCGCCTAGCCCGGACAGGGTTTGAATGTCGCGGTAAATGGTGCGCTCGGATACACCCAATTGCTCGGCGAGCCTGGCGGCGGTGACGGGACGGCGATAGCCGCGCATGGCGTCCATCAGCATGAATAAGCGGCCGGTGCGGCTCATGGTACGGATCTCACTCCAACAGGAAGTTGCGCTGCGGCGCCTCCAGGTTGGCGCTCTCGGCGGTGGTTTCATCTTTCAGGGCGACGCCGGACAACTGGCGCCGCCGCGCTTCGGACAGCAGGTAGTGAAGCTTGAACGCTGCGGCCTCGCAGGTCAAGCCCGCCGGACGCACATTCGAGATGCAGTTGCGGCTGGCGTCGCTCAGGCCCGGCTGCGGCCCCCAGGTCAGGTACAGGCCCAGGCTATCCGGCGAGCTGAGGCCGGGACGCTCGCCGATCAGCACCACCACCATTTGCGCACGCAGCAGATGCCCGATTTCGTCACCGATCGCCACGCGGCCCTGCTCGACGATGGTGACAGGGGATATGCGCCAGCCGTCCAGCCGCGCCGTCAGGGAGCGCAGGAGCGGCGCGGCGTTCTGCTCGATCGCCAATGCCGACAAACCGTCCGCAACGACGATGGCGAGGTCGCATGGTGCGCCTGCGAGGCCGACCAGCTTTTCACGCGAAGCGTCATCGAGCCGCCGCCCGAGGTCCGGACGTTGCAGGTAGACCTGGCGATCGCGCGCCGCACTGTGCACGCTCACGCATTGCATGCCGCTCGCTGCCAGCGTCGCGCTCAGCGCCTCATGATCCAACGCCAGATGCACCGCATCGCGTGCCCGCGCATGGTCCAGCTGAAACGCCAGTTGCTGCGCCGTCGGCTGGCTCACGCCGCTGCGGCCCAGCGCAATCCGCGCCGCCGTAAAGCGCCGCAGCGATTGCCACGGATTGATCGTCACCGGCTTATCCATGCAGCACCTTCTGGAATGCCGCAGGCATCGCATCCTGCAAGGTAAAGCGCTCATCGCCGCTGACAATGCCCATGCCCTGCAACCACGCCTCGAACTCCGGCGCCGGCTTCAAGCCCAACGCCCGCCGCACATACAGCGCATCGTGGAACGATGTGGTCTGATAATTGAGCATGATATCGTCCGCGCCAGGAACGCCCATCACAAACGTGCAGCCGGCGGCGCCGAGCATCGTCAGCAGCACGTCCATATCGTCCTGGTCCGCCTCCGCATGATTGGTGTAGCACACGTCGCAGCCCATCGGCAGGCCAAGCAGCTTGGCGCAGAAATGATCCTCCAGGCCCGCGCGCAAAATCTGCTTGCCGTCATACAGATACTCCGGCCCGATAAAGCCGACCACCGAATTCACCAGCAATGGCTCGAAGCGCCGCGCCACCGCGTAAGCACGCGCCTCGCAAGTCTGCTGATCGACACCGTGATGAGCATTGGCCGACAGCGCACTGCCCTGCCCCGTTTCGAAGTACATCACATTGCTGCCGACCGTGCCGCGACCGAGCGACAACGCCGCCTGCCGCGCCTCCTCCAGCAGCGACAGCGAAATGCCAAAACCGGCATTCGCCGCCTGCGTTCCGGCGATCGATTGAAACACCAGATCCACCGGCGCGCCGCGCTCGATCGCGGCGATGGTGTTGGTCACATGGGTCAGCACACAGGACTGGGTAGGAATCGCATAGCGCGCAATGATCTCGTCCAGCATGGAGACGAGGTGCATCACCTGCGGCACATTATCGGTCGCAGGATTAATGCCGATCACCGCATCTCCGCTGCCGTACAACAGGCCATCCAGCAGGCTGGCCGCAATGCCGGTCGCATCGTCGGTGGGATGATTCGGTTGCAGCCGCGTCGCCATCCGCCCCGGCAGCCCGATGGTATTGCGGAAGCGCGTGACGACGCTGCACTTGCGCGCCACCAGCACCAGATCCTGCACGCGCATGATCTTACACACCGCCGCTGCCATCTCCGGCGTCAGGCCGGGCGCCAGCGCGGTCAGCGCGGCGGTATCGGCATCATCACTGAGCAGCCAGTTGCGGAAATCGCCAACGCTCAAATGGGACACGCGCGCGAACGCCGATGCATTGTGGGTATCGATAATCAGCCGCGTGACTTCGTCGTCCTCATACGGCACCAGTGCCTCGTTGAGGAACACGCTGAGCGGCAGCTCGGCCAACGCCATCTGCGCCGCGACGCGCTCCTCCGCGCTGGCCGCCGCGACACCGGCCAGGTAATCACCCGAGCGCGCAGGCGTGGCCTTCGCCATCAAGTCCTTGAGATCGCGGAACTGATACGTCTTACTGCCGACCCGGTGCCAATAACTGCCCATCGCTGCCCTTTCGGTTACGTTGCGGCGCGGTCGCCAGGAAGCAGCCATAGCCCAGCAACAGGAACGCCACAAATACGCAGAAGATCAGCCAATTGTATTAGATCATGGTCGCCATGCAGATCACCGCGCCCACCAGTGCAATCGCCACCCGCCCTACATTCAGAAGCAATCAGTGCCGTAAGTCTCCCTATGGATTTGCTAATTGGCTGCTGAACGACGTCGTATATGGATGCATGCTAGGATGCTTTTCTGGCTACGGAGGTGATATGTCAATTTATCGTGCTGAAGGATTGCGTGCCTATTTCGAATTCGAAACAGCGCTTGCCGAAGAGCACGCGGCAGTTCACGAATTGGCTCAATGCGCCAAGATTGAGGTCTACTACCTATTAGCCAGCGAGTTATTCGACCGCGTTGCGGCCGCGCACGCGAAGACAATGGCCGCTTACAAACAAATTGAATGTTTTAAGCAATAAGTTATTACCCGTCTAAAACGATACTGCCCCTGATGCGGAGACGTCAGCAACTGTAAGGCTGTCTCTATGCAGAAGTCGTGCTCCATGCACCGGAGAGATATAATGGACTACATCACTCAAGATCGGACCCGTTGGGTGGAAGGGATATTGCGCGCCGGACGGGAGTTGATCCTGGCTTCTATCAGACCAGATGGTAGCCCTCATGCCTCGACGCTGAGCTATGCCAATGACGGCTTGAAGACTTACTGCTCCATTTCACTCGGCAGCCAGAAAGCCTGCGATATACAACATAATGCGCAAGTGGCCTATGTGGTCAACAGCCCATATGGTGCGTGGGCGGAAATACAGGGCATCTCGGTCGATGCCAAGGCCAGCATGCTGAACGAGACGGAAGAGCTGCAACTGGCCTCGACCTTGTTGCTGCGAAAGTACCCGGAATTTTCCAAGGTAATTTCCGATACCCGGGCCCTACCGTGGCCGGGCTTGCTTTTCATAGTGTTGCAGCCTCAAGTGATTTCCCTGCTCGACTACACCCAGAGCTTTGGCCACACGGAACACTACGCGGTGCCGACCACAAGTACTGCTTAGGTGGCGTGAACTGCACATTCCGTATGGTGGGCCGCGATGACCCATGCGGTCCGCGCCAGTTTGTTGGCCAAGGCGCAGGCCACCAGGTTGCAGTGACGCCGGGTGAGCATGGAGCGCACCCACTCTGCCAACCGTCCTCGCTGACGCTCCAGGCGCTGCAAATCCGAGTGCGGCGGCAAAGTCCCGGCCGCAACGGTATTGTTTTCCATCGCCCACTTCTGCCGCCAGTACGCTGGAGGTGATTGGGCCGATATCAGCTACCGTCATGAGCCTCTGGCCGAGATCGTCCTCAGTAGGGCGGAGGGTGGAGGGTGACCATCTCATTAATCCCTCCGCGAGGGAGGGATTCTTAGGGAGGCTAAAACTTAAACGACTGCGCCGTCGGTTTCGTCTTTTTCCTTGACCGGCTTGATCAGGTCTTCGCGCTTCACGCCCAGCCACATGGCGACGGCAGCAGCAACGAACACCGACGAGTAAATACCGAAGCAGATACCAATGGTCAGCGCCATCGCGAAGAAGTGCAGCGTCGGGCCGCCCAGGAACAGCATCGACAACACCATCATCTGCGTGCAGCCGTGGGTGATGATGGTACGCGAGATGGTCGAGGTAATCGCGTTGTCGATCACTTCATGCACGCTCGCCTTGCGCTGCTTGCGGAAGTTTTCGCGGATACGGTCGAAGATAACTACCGATTCATTCACCGAGTAACCCAGCACCGCCAGCACGCCGGCCAGCACGGTCAACGAGAACTCCCACTGGAAGAACGCGAAGAAGCCCAGAATGATCACCACGTCGTGCAGGTTGGCGATAATCGCCGCCACCGCAAACTTCCACTCGAAGCGGATGGCCAGGTAGATCATCACGCCGATCACCACCATCACCAGTGCGTTCAGGCCATTCTGGGTCAGCTCGTCGCCCACCTGCGGACCGACGAACTCCACCTTCTGCAGCGCCACCAGTTCGGTTTCGCCAGCGCCCGCGCACGATTGCTTGACCACGTGCTCGCCCTTGGCGGTCACGGTGTCGATCTGCTTCATGGCGCCCGATTCGGCCTTGCACAGCGCGTCGAACACCTGCGCCGACGCATCCTTCGGCGTGATGCCCTTCACCACCGGCAGACGCAGCATCACGTCATGCGCGGTGCCGAAGCCGGTCGCTTCCGGCTGTTCGTAGCCGATAGTTTCCAGCGTGTGGCGGATCCGCTCCAGGTTGGCCGGCTGCTGGTAACGCAGCTCCATCACGGTGCCGCCGGTGAATTCCACCGACAGGTGCAGACCCTTGTGGATCAGGAAGAACACGGCCGCCACGAAGGTCAACGCCGAAACGACGTTGAACACCAGCGCGTGGCGCATGAACGGGATGTCTTTTTTAATGCGGAAAAATTCCATCTTCAGTACCCCTGATTATTTCTGGCCCGGTACCCAAACGGTACCGATAGCGATCGATTGCAGCTTCTTCTTGCGGCCGTACCAGAGGTTGACCACACCGCGCGACACAAACACGGCGGAGAACATCGAGGTCAGGATACCCAGCGTGTGCACCACGGCGAAGCCGCGGATCGGACCGGAACCGAATACCCACAGCGCCACACCAACGATCAGCGTGGTGACGTTGGAGTCGATGATGGTTGCCCAGGCATGGCCGAAGCCGTCGTTGATGGCGGCCTGCGGCGTCGCGCCACGGCGCAGCTCTTCGCGGATACGTTCGTTGATCAGCACGTTCGAGTCAATTGCCATACCCAGCGCCAGCGCGATTGCGGCCATGCCCGGCAGGGTCAGGGTCGCCTGCATCAGCGACAGGATCGCCACCAGCAGCAGCAGGTTGACGGCCAGCGCAAACACGCTGAAGAAGCCGAAGATCATGTAGTAGACAATCATGAACACCGCAATCGCAGCGAAGCCGTACATGGTCGAATGCAGGCCCTTGCTGATGTTCTCGGCGCCCAGTGCAGGACCGATGGTGCGCTCTTCAATCACTTCCATCGGCGCCGACAGCGCGCCGGAGCGCAGCAGCAGCGCCAGCTCGGCCGAGTTCTCGGCGTTGCCCATGCCGGTGATCTGGAAGCGGCTACCCAGTTCGCTCTGGATGGTGGCCACCGACAGCACTTCCGGCTTGCCCTTTTCCTTCAGCACGATGGCCATCTTCTTGCCCACGCGGTCGCGGGTGGCGTCGCGCATGCGGCGGCCGCCGTCGCCGTTCAGGTCGATGCCGACGGCTGGCTGCTGGTTCTGGTCGAAGCTGGCCACGGCGCTGGAGATGTACTCGCCGCTCAGCACCACGTCTTTCAGCAGCACCACCGGCACGCCTTTACCCACGGTGAACAGTTCCGAGTTGAACGGAATCGCTGCGGTCAGCTCGGTGCCTGGCGTAACGCTCTCGTCAACCATGCGCACTTCCAGCGTCGCGGTGCGGCCGATCACAGCGCGCGCGCGCGCCACGTCCTGCACGCCTGGCAGCTGGACCACGATGCGGTCCGGGCCTTGCTGCTGGATCACTGGCTCAGCCACGCCCAGCTCGTTCACGCGCTTGGACAGGGTCGAGATGTTCTGCTTCACGCCATCGTCGATGGTTTGCTTGAGTGCAGCCGGTTTCAGGCTCAGCGTAGTTTTCAGTTCGCTGCCTTCGCCCGAGTCGACATACAGCAGGTCGGCGATCTGGCCGGACAGCACGTCCTTGGCCTTCTGGCGGGTAGCGTCGTCGCGGAATTTGATTTCCACCGTGTCGCCCACCAGATCGATGCCGGCGTGGCGCACGTTCTTGTCGCGCAGCGCAGCGCGCGCGGCCGACTGGATGCCCTGGACGCGCTTGGCCAGCACGGCCTTGCTATCGACCTGCATCAGGAAGTGCACGCCGCCGCGCAAGTCGAGGCCGAGGTACATCGGCAGCGCATGCAGGCTTTGCATCCATTTCGGGGTGTCTTCCTGCAGATTCAGGGCGACCAGATAGGTTGGATCTTCCGGATCGGCGTTCAGGCCTTTTTCCAGCACCGACTTGGCGTGGAACTGGATGTCCGGGGTAGCAAAGCGCACGCGCACCGAGGCGTAGGTGCCGCTGCCGTCAAAGGTCAGGCCGTTGTTGGCGATGCCGGCCTTGGTCAGCACATCGGCCACCTTGGCGGTCATGTCCGAGGTCATCTTGACCGTCGACTTGCCGCTGGTGACCTGCACTGCCGGCGACTGGCCGAAGAAGTTCGGCGCCGTGAACAGCGCGCCCAGCAGGATGGCCGCGGCAATAAGGATATATTTCCAGACTGGATAACGATTCATATAGCTCTAACGTTCCGTGTAGACGTCAAAAGGCCCGCATCGTGTGCGGGCCGGGGGAATTACAGGCTCTTCAGCGTGCCGTTCGGCAGCACCATCGTGATCGAGTTCTTTTGCACCACCAGTTCGGCGCCGCTCGAGATTTCCAGGGTCACGTACAGGTCGGAGATCTTGGTGACTTTGCCCAGTACGCCGCCGGCGGTCACGACTTCATTGCCCTTGGCCAGCGCTTCCATCATGGCCTTTTGCTCTTTGGCGCGCTTCTGCTGAGGACGGATCATCAGGAAGTACATGGCCACGAACATCAGAATCAGGAAACCATACTGGCCCAGGAAGCCGCCGCCGCCGAGGGCTGCTTCTACAGGGTTGGATTGGGCATAAGCATTGGAAATGAAGAACACTGGTGACTCCGATATCTATAGTTTAAAAAACAGCGCTGTATTCTAGCACTGGCCGCACGGCGTTAGGACTTTTACACGCCCCGTGCCCGGTCGGCGTGGAATTGCTGCACCCAGGCCGGGAAACGGTCGGCGTCCAGGGCGTCGCGCATCTGCTGCATGATGTCCAGGTAGTAGTGCAGGTTGTGGATGGTATTCAGGCGCGCGCCGAGGATTTCCTGGGTACGGTTCAGGTGGTGCAGGTAGGCGCGCGAGAAGTTCTTGCAGGCGTAGCACGAGCAGGTGCTGTCGTACGGCTCCTTGTCTTCCTTGTAACGGGCGTTCTTGATCTTGATGTCGCCGAAACGGGTGAAGATCCAGCCGTTGCGGGCGTTTCGGGTCGGCATCACGCAGTCGAACATGTCGACGCCGTTGGAAACGCCGGCCACCAGGTCTTCCGGCGTGCCGACGCCCATCAGGTAGTGCGGCTTGTTGGCCGGCAGTTTCGGGCCGATGTGTTGCAAGATGCGCATCATGTCTTCTTTTGGCTCGCCGACCGACAGGCCGCCGATGGCCAGGCCCGGGAAGTCGATCTGCGACAGGCCTTCCAGCGATTCATCGCGCAGCTTCTCGAACATACCGCCCTGGACGATGCCGAACAGCGCGTTCGGGTTCTCGCCGCGGTGAAATTCGTCGTGGGAGCGCTGCGCCCAGCGCAGCGACATGCGCATCGACTTGGCCGCTTCGTCCAGCGTGGCCGGGCGGTTGTCGATTTCGTACGGGGTGCATTCGTCGAACTGCATCACGATGTCCGAATTCAGCACGCGCTGGATCTGCATCGAGATTTCCGGCGACAGGAACAGCTTGTCGCCGTTGATTGGCGAGTTGAAGTGCACGCCCTCTTCCGTGATCTTGCGCATCGCGCCCAGCGAGAACACCTGGAAGCCGCCCGAGTCGGTCAGGATCGGCTTGTCCCAGCCCATGAAGTCGTGCAGGCCGCCGAACTTGGCCATGACGTCATTGCCCGGACGCAGCCACAGGTGGAAGGTGTTGCCGAGGATGATCTGGGCGCCGATTTCCTTCAGCTCCAGCGGCGACATGGCCTTGACCGAGCCGTAGGTGCCGACCGGCATGAAGATCGGCGTTTGCACCACGCCGTGATTCAGTTTGACTTCACCGCGACGGGCGTTGGTCACGCCGGTGGTGTCAGTCTTGTGCAGTTTAAATTCCAGCATTGTTTATTCCTTGTTTTGCGTCGTCAGCAGCATGGCGTCGCCGTAGCTGAAGAAGCGGTATTCATTGGCGATCGCGTGGGCGTAGGCCTTGCGGATCTCTTCAAAACCGGCGAAGGCCGACACCAGCATCAGCAGGGTCGACTTGGGCAGGTGGAAATTGGTGATCAGACGGGTCACGGTCTTGAACTTGTAGCCTGGCGTGATGAACAGCGCGGTGTCGGCGCTGCCGGCTTCCAGCTGGCCACTCTGCGAGGCCGATTCCAGCGCGCGCAGCGAGGTGGTGCCGACTGCAACAACATCGCGTCCTGCAGCGCGGGCGGCACGTACTGCGTCCACGGTTTCCTGCGGCATGGTGTACCACTCGGTGTGCATCTGGTGGTCGGCCAGGTTTTCGTGGCGCACCGGCTGGAAGGTGCCCGCGCCCACGTGCAGCGTGACGTAGGTGAAGTTGACGCCCTTGGCTTTCAGCTTCTCCAGCAGCGGTTCGTCGAAGTGCAGGCCGGCGGTCGGTGCGGCGACGGCGCCCGGCACCTTGTTGAATACGGTCTGGTAGCGGTTTTCATCGAACGAATCGGCATCATGCTCGATGTACGGCGGCAGCGGCAGACGGCCGTGGGCTTCGATCAGGTCAAAGACGTCGGCGTCGAAGTGCAGCGTGAAGAACTCGCCGGCGCGCTCGCCGACAGTAACGTCGAAAGCATCGGCCAGGCGCATTTTGGTGCCGGCCAGCGGCGAACGCGAGGCGCGCACCTGGGCCAGCACGGTGCGGTTATCCAGCACGCGCTCGACCAGCGCTTCCACCTTGCCGCCGCTCTCCTTGGTGCCGAAGAAGCGGGCCTTGAGGACGCGGGTATTGTTCATCACCAGCAGATCGCCCGCTTGCAGCAGGTCGACGATGTCGGCGAACTGGCGGTCGATAATCTGCTCGCCGTCCAGATGCAACAGACGGGAAGCGCTGCGATCCGGCAGCGGGAATTGCGCAATACGCTCTTGCGGCAAGTTAAAATCGAAATCGGAAAGCGAATACATGTGAGGACTCTGTTAACAAAATGACGGTAGGCCTTACAATATTGGCGGCCAACCCTCTATTTTACGCCATATGCCTGTTTCACCGTCGAAAACTGCCAAAAAAACCGTCAGCGCGGAGGCCAAACTGGCCAAGTTGGGCCTGCACACCGATATGGACCTGGTGCTGCACCTGCCCATGCGCTACGAGGACGAGACGCAGGTCATCACCATCGAGGAAGCCCGGCTGCACGGCGGCGATACCTCCCAAGTTGAGGGCGTTGTCACAAAAAACGAGATCGCCTTCAAGCCGCGGCGCCAACTTTTGGTCCATATCAGCGACGGCACCGGCGATTTGCAGCTGCGTTTCATGAATTTCTACGGCAGCCAGGTCAAGCAGCTGGCCGAGGGCACACGGGTGCGTGCGCGCGGCGAATTGAAACACGGCTTCTTCGGCGCGGAGATGGTGCACCCGGCGTACAAGGTGGTCAACGAGGGGGCGCCGCTGCCGACGTCTTTGACTCCGGTGTACCCGTCCGGCGAGGGCCTGTCGCAGCCGGTGCTGCGCAAGGCCATCGGCGAAGCCATGAAGCGCGTCGACTGGACCGATACCTTGCCGGCCTCCCTGCGCGCCGAGTTGCAGCTATCCGACCTTGAACCGGCGGTGAAGCTGCTGCACTACCCGCCGCAGAACGTCGACAACTACGCGCTGGCCGACCGCTCGCATCCTGCCTGGACGCGCGTGAAGTTCGACGAACTGCTGGCGCAGCAGCTGTCGCTG
>Ga0207655_1002451_pt1 | contig 15060 bp, 13 predicted proteins | sample KBSM44metaG_FD_184398 | JGI IMG/M metagenome (GOLD analysis project Ga0207655, IMG submission 184398) | Miscanthus rhizosphere microbial communities from Kellogg Biological Station, Michigan, USA - KBS M4-4 metaG (SPAdes) (version 2) | ecosystem: Host-associated > Plants > Roots > Rhizosphere >...
GTACTGGGGAAGCATTGCTGACTGACCCGAAAGTGCGTGAAGCGTACCTGGGTGGTTGAGTCTTTGCGGTAAACAAAAAACGGCCTTCGGGCCGTTTTTTTTGTGCCCGACTCAAATCCCAAAACAACGAAAATCCAATGTGGGAGCGAGCCTGCTCGCGAATGCAATTTCACATTCAACAGAAATGTTGTCTGCCCTACCGCTTTCGCGAGCAGGCTCGCTCCCACAGGGATCTATGTGGTGTGCTGGAGCCGATCCAGCGCTTCACCGCTGCGCTTGAACCAGCCAATCAAATAGTCCGCCAACACCTGTGTGCGCTTCGGCAATCCACCCTGATAGGGATGCACCAGGTACATCGGCATGCGGCGGGTCTGATAGTCGCGCAGGAGCCAGCGCAAACGGCCGTCAGCCAATTCCGCTTGCAGCAGGTAGGACGGCAACCGCGCAATGCCGGCGCCGGCCAGTGCCGCTTTTTTCAGCAGGCTGTAATGGTTGCTGGCGAACGGTCCCGAGACACGAACCCGCAACAACTCGTGTTGCTGGTGATAGAGCCACTCTTCGCGACCGCTGTAGTGACTGTTGAGCAGACAGCGATGTTCAGCGAGGGCCTGCGGCGTCAGCGGTTCGCCGTATTGCTCAAGGTAAGCCGGGCTGGCGCAGGTCATTTCGTGCCAGGCCAATAGCGGTCGGGCCACCAGGCGCTCGTCATTGCCCACCTCGGAGCGAACCGCGAGATCAAATCCGTCGCGGGACAAATCACGGTAGTTGTTGCTCAGGTCCAGCTCGATCTGCACCTCAGGGTACTTGCCGGAAAACTCCAGCAACAAGCCATCGAAGAAGGTTTCCCCCAGCGATACCGGAACCGTCATACGCACCGGCCCGGCCATGTCGTCCTTCAGCCGCGCCAATGCCTGACGCGCCCTCTCGACTTGGACTACGAGCGCCTGGGCTTGCGGCAAAAGTGCCGCACCTGCGGCCGTCAGGCTCAAACGGCGAGTGGTGCGTTGCAGCAGCACCACTGAAAACCGCGATTCCAGTTGGCTGATGCGCTTGGATAACTGACCTTTGCTGCACCCCAGCTGCTGCGCCGCCAGTGTGAAACTGCCTGCTTCAATCAATATCGCGAACGCCGCCAGATCATCCATTTCGCTCATGGATTGTTTCCATTTGAAAACCAAAGGTTGCCTATTAGCACGCTTATCGATGGAAAAAACCACTCTAGACTGAAGCCACTTTCAACCACTCAAGGAACAGCAGCATGAAAATTCTTTTGATAGGCGCAGGCGGCACCATCGGTTCGGCGGTCGACAAGGAGCTGTCCGAGCGTCACGAGATCATCCGCATCGGCCGCAACAGCGGTGATTTCCATGTGGATATCAGCGACAGCGCATCGATTCGCAAGCTGTTCGAGCAAACCGGCAAGTTCGATGCACTGGTCTGCGCCGCCGGCAACGTGACCTTCGCCCCCCTCGGTGAAATGACCGGAGAAAGCTTCGCACTGGGCCTGAAAGACAAGTTGATGGGTCAGGTCAATCTGCTGCTGATCGGCCGCGAGTACGCCAACGACGGCGCCTCGTTCACCTTCACCACGGGCGTGCTCAGCCACGACCCGATCCGCAGCGGCGCCTCGGCAGCGCTGGTCAATGGCGCCCTGGACAGCTTCGTCCGCGCCGCAGCGATCGAACTGCCTCGCGGCCTGCGCGTCAATTCGGTGAGCCCGAACGTACTGGTCGAAGCCATGGGCAAATACGCGCCGTATTTCCGCGGCTACAAACCGGTTCTGGCAGCGGACGTGGCATTGGCCTACGCCAAAAGCGTCGAGGGCCTGCAAACAGGTCAGACCTTTCACGTGGGCTAAACCCTTGTGATGAACGGTCAGGCTGAGTAACGTGGCGGCACTTGTCTGGAGACTCAAAGATGCGTGTTGCCCGTTCCTTAGTCCTTGTTGCCCTGCTTCCGCTGTTTGCCGCCTGCCAGTTGCTCAATGGCCCGCGTGAAAGTGCCTCCCACGTGGGCCAGACCCGCATGCAGGGCCAGTTGACGGCGGCCGACGGCAAGCTGTTGTTCCAGCCGTGCAATGAACAGCGCAGTTATGTGGTCAACGACACCGGTGGCACCAGCCTCCTGCAAGAGGCCGCGACCCTGGCCGATGCTCAGGGCAAGCTGTTTGCTGACGTACGCGGGCGGGTCGTCGACAGCCGTCTCGACCTTGCGCAGCTGTACCGCGTCGAGCGCTCGGGCACTGCATGCAACGATCCGAATTTCAAAGTGCTGATTCTGCGCGCTGCCGGCCATGGGCCTGAGTGGAACGTGAAAGTCAGCGGCAAAGGCATGGTCATCGAGCGCGCCGGTCAGCCGCCATTGGCCGTACCCTACGTTGAAGAGCAACTGGGCGATGGCCGCTTCAACCTCAGCACCGAAGCCAATAACCAGCACATCGAACTGTGGGTCGCGCCGCAACGTTGCGTCGACAGCAGCACCGGCAGTGTCCAGCACATGAGCGCCGAACTGCGCATCGACGGCCAGGTTCAGCGTGGCTGCGGGTATTTCGGCGGATCGCGTAACGACTGATCGTTTTAGCCTCACGGGAATCATTCGTTGAGGCTTATAATCGCGGGCTTCAAACGCCTTGGCGCAGTTGTGCGCCCCGCGAACCGGATCCTGTCATGTTACGAATCACCGAACTCAAGCTGCCGATCGACCATCCCGAAGAAGACCTGCGTCCTGCCATCGTGCAGCGCCTGGGCATCAGCAGTGATGACCTGCTCGATTTCACCTTGTTCAAGCGCAGCTACGATGCGCGCAAAAAGTCCTCCGAGCTGTGCTTCATCTACACCATCGACCTCAACGTTCGCGATGAGGCGGCGGTGCTGCGCACGTTCGCCGATGACCGTAACGTCAACGTGGCGCCGGATGTCAGCTACAAAGCGGTCGGCCAGGCGCCGGCTGATCTTGAGCAACGTCCTGTCGTCGTGGGCTTCGGTCCGTGCGGGATTTTCGCCGGGCTGCTGCTCGCGCAAATGGGCTTCAAGCCGATCATCCTCGAGCGCGGCACCGAAGTGCGTCAGCGCACCAAGGACACTTGGGGTCTGTGGCGTAAAAGCGTGCTTAACCCGGAGTCCAACGTACAGTTCGGTGAAGGTGGCGCGGGGACGTTCTCTGACGGCAAGCTTTACAGCCAGATCAAGGACCCGAAGTTTATCGGTCGCAAAGTCCTGCACGAGTTCGTAAAAGCAGGCGCGCCGGAAGAAATTCTCTACGTCAGCAAACCGCACATCGGTACGTTTCGTCTGACCGGTGTTGTGGAAAACATGCGTGAGCAGATTCGCGCGTTGGGTGGCGAAGTGCGCTTCCAGCAGCGCGTGACCGACGTGTTGATCGAGGACGGCCAACTGGTCGGCGTCGAGCTCAATGGCGGCGAGCAGATCCATTCGAAACACGTGATTCTGGCCCTCGGCCACAGCGCCCGCGACACCTTCCGCATGCTCCACGGCCGTGGCGTGTTCATGGAAGCCAAGCCGTTCTCGGTGGGTTTCCGCATCGAACACCCGCAATCGCTGATCGACCGCGCACGCTTGGGCAAGTACGCCGGCCACCCGAAACTCGGGGCCGCGGACTACAAACTGGTGCACCACGCCAGCAACGGACGTTCGGTCTACAGCTTCTGCATGTGCCCGGGCGGCACCGTGGTGGCGGCGACCTCCGAGCCAGGTCGCGTGGTCACCAACGGCATGAGCCAGTACTCGCGTAACGAGCGCAACGCCAACTCCGGGATCGTCGTCGGGATCACCCCGGAAGTCGATTATCCGGGCGGCCCGCTGGCGGGTATCGAGTTGCAGGAGCGCCTGGAATCCCACGCCTTTGTGCTGGGTGGCAGCAACTACGAAGCGCCGGCGCAACTGGTCGGCGACTTCATTGCCGGCAAGCCGTCCACCGAGTTGGGCAGCGTAGAACCGTCTTACAAACCGGGGGTTGCCTTGGGTGATTTGGCGTTGGCCTTGCCGGCGTTCGCCATTGAAGCCATTCGCGAAGCCTTGCCGGCATTCGAGAAGCAGATTCGCGGTTACTCGCTGCACGACGCCGTGTTGACCGGGATCGAGACGCGTACGTCGTCGCCGTTGCGGATTACCCGGAACGAGTCGATGCAGAGCCTGAACGTGAAAGGCTTGTTCCCGGCGGGTGAAGGCGCGGGTTATGCGGGCGGGATTCTGTCGGCGGGTGTCGACGGGATTCGGATTGCAGAAGCGGTGGCCCGCGACATCCTCGGCCTCGAGGCCTGACCCGCGATTCCCCAAGCAAAGCAAAACCCTGTGGGAGCGAGCCTGCTCGCGATAGCGGTAGATCAGTCGACATCTCTGTTGAATGTTCAGCCGTCATCGCGAGCAGGCTCGCTCCCACAGGGGTTCAGCGTCTGAACAATCTCAGATATTGGCGCGCAGCACGCTGGCTGGCAGCGGCTCACCGCGCTCAACGCTTGCCGCCACGGTATCCATCAAACCACTCAACTCATACCCCTGGGCCTTGAGCCAAGCCTGATCGTAATAGGTGGTGGCATAGCGCTCGCCGCCATCACACAGAATCGCCACGATTGACCCCGACTCCCCCGCCGCCGCCATCTGCTGGGCCGCCATCAACGCGCCGATCAGATTGGTCCCGCTCGACCCGCCGACCCGACGTCCCAAACGCTGCGCCAGGTAATGCATGGCCGCCAGCGACAACGCGTCCGGCACCTTGACCATCGCATCGATCACTTTGGGCAGGAACGACGCTTCCACCCGAGGCCGGCCAATGCCTTCAATTCGCGAACCGCAATCCAGGCGCAGACTGGCGTCGCCGGTCTGGTAGTAATCGAAGAACACCGAGCGCTCGGCATCGGCGCAGAGCACGCGGGTGCAATGTTGGCGGTAACGCACGTAACGGCCCAGCGTCGCGGTGGTGCCGCCAGTGCCGGGGCTGGAAATCAGCCAGCTCGGCTCGGGATGTTTCTCGAAACGCATCTGATGGAAGATCGACTCGGCGATGTTGTTGTTCGCCCGCCAGTCGGTAGCGCGCTCGGCATAGGTGAACTGGTCGATGAAATGCCCATCGTGTTCGCGAGCCAGGCGTTCGGATTCGGCGTAGATCTGCGTCGGATCGTCGACCAGATGACTCTTGCCGCCGTAGAAAGCGATCTGCGCAATCTTCTCTTTGGAGGTGGTCGCCGGCATCACCGCAATGAACGGCAAGCCCAGCAAACTGGCGAAGTACGCTTCGGAAATCGCCGTCGAACCGCTGGACGCTTCAATCACCGGCGCACCGGGTTTGAGCCAGCCATTACACAGCGCATACAGAAACAGCGAGCGCGCCAAGCGGTGCTTCAGGCTGCCGGTGGGATGGCTGGACTCATCCTTGAAATACAACTCGATGCCCGGAAAACCCGGCAGCGGCAAGGGGATCAGGTGGGTGTCGGCGCTGCGCTGGAAGTCGGCTTCGATGATCCGGATGGCTTCGCGGGCCCACTGTCGGTTGTCGCTCATGGTGGTTTTCTCGTTGAGTCGGCCTTGTTGCAAGGCTCAGCTAACAAGCTTAGGAAAAAACCTACATCGCGCACAGGTACAGCTGAGGTTCAATACGCCGGACAACTGCTAGGCTCAGGTCCCTGCTGGGTGTTCGCGTTGTAACGGCATATAACAAAAAAGAATATAACTTTTGTTTTAACAACTAACGGTACGGGTTAGGGTGTGCCACCTTTTGAATTCATCGATGGAGAGCGACCTTGCCTCTGCGTAGCACTTTCACGCGTTTCTTCCAGTTGGAAGCTGCCAGCGGACTGTTATTGATCGCCGCTGCGGCCCTGGCTTTGATCATCAACAATTCCCCGCTGTCGTGGCTTTACAGCAGTTTTCTGGACACTCCGGTAGTGGCGCAGGTCGGCGCGTTGCAAATCGCCAAACCGGCGCTGCTGTGGATCAACGATGGCCTGATGGCCCTGTTTTTCCTGCTGATCGGCCTGGAAGTGAAGCGCGAAGTCCTCGACGGCCAGCTGTCGAAACCGTCACAAATCGTCCTGCCCGGCGCAGCGGCGATTGGCGGCATGGTGGTGCCGGCGCTGATCTACTGGTTTCTGAACCGCGAAGACCCGGCAGCCCTGGGTGGCTGGGCCATCCCGATGGCCACCGACATCGCCTTCGCCCTCGGCGTACTGGCTCTGCTGGGTAAGCGGGTACCGGTGTCGCTGAAACTTTTCCTGATGACGTTGGCGATTATTGACGACCTCGGTGCAATCATCGTCATTGCGATCTTCTACTCGGGTACGCTCTCGACCCTTTCGCTGACCCTGGCCGCGACGTGCATCGTGGCACTGATCGCGATGAACCGGCTCGGAGTGGTCAAGCTCGGGCCGTACATGATCATCGGCCTTATCCTTTGGGTTTGTGTGCTCAAGAGCGGCGTCCACGCGACACTGGCCGGTGTGACCCTGGCCTTCTGCATTCCACTGCGCACGAAAAACGCCGAACCTTCGCCGCTGCTGACCCTCGAACACGCCCTGCATCCATGGGTGGCCTACGGCATCCTGCCGCTGTTCGCCTTCGCCAACGCGGGTCTGTCTCTGAGCGGCGTGACCGTCGAAAGCTTCACTCACCACGTGCCGATGGGCATCGCGGTCGGCCTGCTGCTGGGCAAGACCCTCGGCGTCTTCGGCCTGACCTGGCTGGCGGTGAAAATCGGCATCGCCGCCCTGCCCCAAGGCGCCAACTGGGGCCAGGTATTGGGCGTGGCAATCCTCTGCGGCATCGGCTTCACCATGAGTCTGTTTGTCGGCTCCCTGGCGTTTGAACCGGGTGTCAGTGGATACGCCGGGATGGATCGGATGGGGATTTTGACCGGGTCGATATTGGCGGCATTGATTGGTTATGCGGTGACGGCGGCGGCGAGTCGCAAGAGCACCGCGCTGTAATCCTGATAAACAGAGACAACTCTTAGAGTCATTCAGGACTCGTCCTACAGCCACGATCAGCCTCGTTCGTTAACGTCGCACAGCCCCTTTTCTGGGGTCTGTCGACGGACGAACGCAAGGAAGATCAGTGGCTGGCAATAAGGACATTCCCCGGGTTCAGAGCCCACCGTCAGGCGACGGTCATCACGTCACTCACCGCTTCATGACGGCCACCGAACTGGCCGCGCGTGATGCCAGACAAAACGCTTACGACGCGATGCTCGCGAGGCAAGACGCCTTCGAGCGAAGTCGTGAAGTTGCCGTGAAGAAGAACGAAACCGTTCGTGCGGGGTGTGTCTTCGCCAAGTCCTGCAACCTGCCGGACGCCATCATCGATTACTCGAATCCTTCGGGAATGGTGCCCACCGACAGCCTCAAGGACTACGGAGAAGTCGCCTGGCTCGGCGCTCGTGAGGTAGACGATGCCGGGCTGCTGAATCTTGAAACCATCAGCGGCAGTACTGTCTCGCTCGGTATTGGGCGACTTGCGCTTCATGCCCCGACTCTCACTGCTCCGGTCGCTGCACTTGGCGCTGCCGGATCCATCGCGCTGGCCACTGTGGTCGCGCTGTTCTGGACGCCCAGTCTGGGCGACAGTGCGCTCTATACCGAAGATCAACTGCGCGCCCTGAAACAGGCCAGAACCCGTGTTCGTCTGCAGGTCGAACAACAGGCTGACGGCAGCCTCAAGGGTTATGCGTTTTACACTGGCCAGAACCGCGATTGGGAAATGGTTGATGTCGTGCAGTTCAGCTTGCGCGGCAGTCAGCAGGTGGCGGATCTGGGGGATGGTGTTGAGCTGATCTGGACGCCGGCTGTGGATGGTTCGGACATCCTTGGCATTCCAGCGTTGGAGGCTGCGCCGCAAGCGCCGCACATTTGGGTTTATCCGCCGACGAAAGCGGCTGACAGCATTATCGTGAACCCGGTTTACCCGCCTGAGTACAAGGATTTCATTCTTGTGTTTCCGGTGGGGTCGTTGGTGAAGCCGGTTTATATTGTGGTCAGTGTTTCTAACCACAAATATTATCCGGCGCCAAAGGGACTGACCGCTTTTCCCAATGCTACGAGAGCAACTCGTAAGACCCCAATTAAAGGTGGTGGCGGCCTTAGAAAACGCTGGAAAACTCCAAATGGGAAAATTTTTGAATGGGACTCACAGCATGGGGCTGTCGAGATGTACGACAAACGTGGCCGTCATCTCGGTGAATATGATCCGACTACTGGCGAGCAGACCAAACCAGCGGATAACACTAGGAAAGTAGAACCATGATTTACGTTATAGAGGCATTTGATAAAAAAACCGAACTCCTCGCATTCGAAGAAGAGTTGCCGAACGGCTACGAAAAAGAATTAAAAGCAATTATGGGATGGACAACGGATCAACAAGGCTGGGAGGGATACAACCTCACGACCGAGCAGCTTGATTCCTTGGAAGAAATACTCGGAAAGAAAATTTATAACCCATCATTTCTATTTCAACTCACCTGCAACGTCTAGAAATAGCGCCGTTTGATTCTCACTTCAAAAAACAAAACCCCGACCAGTCACCTGATCGGGGTTTTCTTTTACCCGTATTCCCGCTTAGTGCGAAACGCGGCTAGTCCCATCAACAGTGGCAATCCGCACTCGCTCGCCAACGCGGAACACTTCATTTTCCTGAACCTGTTGCACGTAGGCGCGCATGCTGCCGTCGTCTTCGCGAACGGTGATTTCCACGCCTTGGGCGCGGGTCAGGCCTTCTTCTGTGGCCGAGCCGATCAGGCCGCCAGCAACGGCGCCGATAACTGCAGCAACGATGCTGCCGCGACCGCCACCGACTGCGCTGCCGCCCACACCACCCACCGCCGCACCGGCAAGGCCGCCGATAGGGGTTTTGGTGCCTTCGATTTTGACCGGTCGCAGGGATTCGATGGTGCCCATGCGAACGGTCTGCACGCGACGCGCTTCGTCACGGGAGTAGGAGTCACCGGTCAAGCTCGATTGGCAGCCAGTGAGCAACATCGCCATCGTGGAAAAGGAAGCAACCAGCAGAACAGACTTACGCATAGCATCAACTCCAAAGGACAAGTATTCATTAAACTCCGCAGCTTGACGCCTGTCACGGCCTCGCCCGGATAAAATTGGTTTGATTCAGGCCCGGTACAGGCACCTCCACGAACTCACCACACAGTAGCGGCAAATTCCGGAATCTGCGCCGCTGCCCCAAGGATTGTCATGGATTACTTCATCATTGTCGTCACTACCGTTGCCGGATTGTATTTCCACTGGTGGCTATACGTGCGGATCAAACGCTGGATGGACCGCGATCTGGCGTTGGCACTGGCGGGTAAAGACGAGCAGAAAAAGGCGTTCATGCTCCAGCAACTGGCGAACGCTCAAGCGCAGAAAATCAAGCGCCGAGACCTGCCGCAGTGGCTTGAAGCCGCTGCGGCAGGCTATCCCGATCGGTAGACGGATTAAGGTGCCAGACGTTCAAGAATCCAGTCGGCGCCCTGCAAGCGATAGTTGAGGCGATCGTGCAGGCGGCTCGAACGGCCTTGCCAGAACTCGATGCGCTCCGGTAACAAACGATAACCGCCCCAGTGCTCAGGGCAATGAGGTTGCGTGTCGCTGAAACGTTGCTCGGTGTTCTTGAGCAACGCTTCCAGTTCGGCACGATCGGCGATCACCCGGCTTTGCGGCGAAGCCCAGGCACCGAGGCGACTGCCCAGCGGCCGGACCTGGAAGTAGGCGTCGGACTCTTCAGGCGTAACCTTCACCACCCGCCCTTCGATGCGCACCTGGCGCTCCAGGGCCGGCCAGAAAAAGGTCATGGCCGCGAACGGATTCGCGGCCAGATGCTGGCCCTTGGCGCTATCGTAGTTGGTGAAGAAGGTGAAGCCCTGCTCGTCCAGCCCCTTGAGCAGCAGAATGCGGCAATGCGGCCGACCGTCCTGATCGACAGTGGCCAGGGTCATGGCGTTGGCTTCCACCGGCGCCTGCTCGGTTTTCACCGCGTCGGCGAACCAGTGATGGAACAGCGCGAATGGCTCGGCCGGGGCTTGCGCCTCGGTCAGGCCATCACGGGTGTAGTCGCGACGCATATCAGCCAGGCCCTGGGTCATGGCGCATTCCTTTTGGTTAACGAATCACTTTTTTACAGTATCGGCGGACTCAGCGACTTTTTTCGTGTCGGCAGCGGCTTTGGCCGGCGCAGTCTTTTTCGCTGGAGTCGCGGTTTTAGCCGGTGCCTTCTTGGCGGCGGCTTTCTTGGCCGGGGCTTTTTTCGCCGCAGGCACATCGGCTTTCTTCGCAGCTGGCGCCGGAGTGACTGGCTTGACCACTGGCTTGACGTCCTGGGCAGCGACCAACTTCACTGGCGCCGGGGCTGGCATGTTGTACTTGCTCAGCAGCGCGACCATGGTGTTTTGCGGGGTCACCAGCAGTTCGACGCGACGGTTCAAGGCACGGCCTTCATTGCTGTCGTTGGCAGCACGCGGGGCTTCGCCACCCATACCGCGCAGCATCAGACGATCACGCTGCAGACCGCTGAGACGGAAAATCGCTGCCACGGCCTGGGCACGCTCCTGGCTCAGTTTCACGTTGGCCGGTGCGGCGCCCGACGTATCACTGTGGCCAAGCACCAGCACGGCAGTTTTCGGATCGACTTCAAGGATTTTCGCGACGCGAGTGAACGGGCCGAGAGTCACCGGCAGCAGCATGGCCGGACGGTCAGGGTTGAACGAGCCCTCTACCGGCGCGGTTACAACCAGTACGTTTTCACGGCGCTCGAGTTGCAGGTTGCTGCCCTTGATCGCTTCGCGCAGGCGCGGTTCGTAGTCGTCGAGCCAGGCCTGGGTAACTTTAGGATCGGGCATTGGCACAGCTTTAGCGGTGCTTTGCTCTTTGCCGCCGAACGGCCACCACCATTTGCCACCTGCATCGGCCTCAGCCTTGGCCTTGGCCACCTCGACCGGTTTGGCTTCAGGCTTGGCTTCAGCTTTCACCTCAGGCTTGGCTGGCGTCTTGTCGGCACTGTCATCGGAGCCGAACGGCCAGTACCAATGGCTGGCGCTTTCAGTCTTGGCCACCGGGGCGGTTGCCGCAGGCTTCAGAGGTACCGGGGCCGGAGCCGGGGTTTTAGCGGCGACTTTGTCGGAGGACCCGAACGGCCACCAGCTGCTGCCATCCGAGTCATTTTGTGGGGTTTGTGCGCAACCGGTAATAGCGAAGCACAGGGCCAAAGCGAGGGTTTTATTGGAAGACATTGGATATCCACAAAATGAAGTAATGAACTATCAGGCCGGAGTGACCCGGATAAACAGACGCTTGGAAATCAAAAAGGCCTTGGGGTTCCGGCCCTGGAACCCCTGAGCGCGTTTTACAGACAAGTGGCCAGTGCGCGCACAAGCTTTTGCGCGCGCGGATCCATCAAGACGTACGGCCCCAGGGTATTTGTCACAAAGCCGAAGGCCACATCGTGTTCCGGGTCGGCAAAACCGGTGGAACCGCCCGCACCCGGATGACCGAACGCACGAGGGCCGAGGCCGTAGGTGGCGTTGGGGACGTCCGGTTGATCGAGCATGCAACCCAGGCCGAAACGTGTCCGGGTCAGTAAAGTCTTGTCCTCGCCGACGCTGTGCTCGCGCGTCATTTCGTCGAGCATTTCGCTTTCCAGCAAGCTGCCGTCGAGCAGACCGGCGTAGAACCCGGCCAGGCTGCGGGCATTGCCGTGACCATTGGCGGCGGGCTGCTGCATGCGCCGCCACTCGGGTTTGTTGGTGCTGGTCATGATCGACGGCGGGTTGGTGAACGCCCTTGTGGTCATGGCCGTCGGCTCGCGCAGGGTCACTTGCAGCAAGCGCTGGGCGGCGGCATCGCCAACATTGCCCTTGCCACGGGCGATGTGCGCCACGCGATGGAACTCCTGGTCCGCCAGGCCGACGTGGAAATCCAGCCCCAAAGGCTTCGCGACCCGCGCCACGATGGACTCACCCGGCCCACGACCGTCAGCACGACGCAGCAACTCACCGACCAGCCAGCCATAGGTGATCGCGGCGTAACCGTGACCGACGCCCGGCGTCCACCACGGTTCTTCGGCGGCCAAGGCATCAACCATGGTTTGCCAGTCGTAAAGGGCTTCCGGGGCCAACAGCTCACGCAGTGCCGGCAGACCGGCCTGATGGCAAAGCAATTGACGCAAGGTCACGGACTCTTTGCCGGCGGCAGCGAACTCGGGCCAGTAGCGGGCAACCGGGGCATCCAGTTGCAGCTTGCCTTCGGCCACCAGTTGCAGGGCGGTCACCGCGGTAAAAGTCTTGGTGCAGGAGAACAGATTGGCGATGGTGTCGCTGTGCCAGGCTTCGGTGCCATCCTTGTCAGCGCTACCGGCCCAAAGATCGACCACGGTTTCACCGCCAATCTGGATGCACAACGCTGCGCCACGTTCCTGTGGATCGTCGAACAGCGCCGCGAAAGCCTCACGCACCGCTTCGAACTTCAGCTCGTAAAAACCCTGAATCTGCACCCGCAACTCCCCGGATATAAAGCTCTACAAAGTGGCCCGCATTGTTCCAGCCCTAGAGGGTTTTGGGAACTGTGGCGGGCTGGGCGGTCGCCATACCGCCCGGCGAAAAACACTCAAAAATTCAACGTACCTGTCAGCACTCAGTGGCCATTGCCGGAATGCCCACCCGCATGGCCAGCGCCCTGCCCTGCGCCTTTGCCAGCCTCGCCTTTTTTGCCGCCCTCAGTTTCGTGACCGGTTTTATCCGCCTCAGCCTTGGCCTTCTCGGCTTCTTTACCGAGCTGATCGACGGTCTGCAAATTGCTCTTGCGCACGCTATCGACGAAACCCTGGAACGGCAGATCGGTAATGCCCACCAGGCCAAAGTGCCCGTTCTCGCCATCCAGCAGACGACCGGTGACCGGTTGATCAAGGTATTGGAACCAGTGCACGCCAACGATCGACGGTTCGCTCATCGCCTGTTTGAGGAAATTGGCGTAAGCCGGGCCACGGTCTTCTTCCTTTGCCAATTGCGTCACGCCGCCCCAGAACGGGCCGCGATCTGCGGAGCCGAAGTTGAACTCGGTGATCAGCACCGGTTTGTCCAGACTGCGCAGCTTGGCGAAGTCGTAACCGTCCTGCGGTTGCAGGGTGTACATGTTGAAGCTCAACACGTCGCAATACTGGGCGCAGGACTCAACTGCTTCCGGGGTGCTGATGGCAAACCGGCCACCCAGCAACAGCTGATTCGGCGCGTGCCACTTGAGCGAATCGGAGAGGGTCTTGAAGTACGTGTCGGCGAAAACCTTCTGGAAGTATTTGAAGTCGGCTTCGATTTCCGGGTGTTCGGCGCTTGGCAGCGGCGGCACGAAGCCTGGGTCTTCCATCAATTCCCAGGCCGGCAAATCAATGCCCCAGGCTTTGGAAAGGCCCGCCTGATTGCGGTACTTGTCCCGCAATTGCTTGAGGAATGCGCGCTTGGCCGGCACGTCGGTGGTCATTTTCAAGGTGCCGTAGGCCAAGGCGTAACGGGCTTTCGGGTCGTCGCCCGGACCGGCCCAGGCCAATTCGTTGTCGGCAAAGTAGCCGATCAGCCATGGATCATCGCGATGGTCGCGCGCGGCGATGGCCACGGCACGTTCGGTGGCCATGGCGAAACGCGGGTCAAACGGGTCGGGCATGCCGCCCCACCAGTCGGTGCCGGTGCTGATACTGGCGTAATCGCCGACGATTGACAGCGGCAAGGTGTACGGCACGCGATCAGCGCTGGCCAGAGCCGGGGCGCTCCAGTTGCCGATGGTATTGAAGCCCCAGGCTTGCAAGCGATCAAGGGTGTGGCTGGCCCAGCGCTGTTCATCAACCACCGCTTTGCAGGGTTCGGCAGGTGTTTGCTCCGTTGCTTTCGCGGCGGTCGCTTCAACGGCGCTGGTCTTGGCGGCTTCGGCGACACCGGATTCGGCCGTCGAAGGCACAACAGGTTGCTCAGCGGCCTTCGCGGCCGTTGCCTCAGCAGCGTTGGCCTTGGCGGCTTCAGCGACACCCGCTTTGGTGTCGCTGCCCTGGGCGCAAGGCGCGCCATACAGACGCTGCAAGTTGGCGCCATAGAAATCGTACCAACGACCGGCATTGTAGCCTCGGCCCTGATCGACACCGTTGCCGCCCCGGTTGTCGCCTTCGCCATAGTGGCTGGCCAGCGGCTCGTCGGGTTTGGGCAGCGATTCAAACATCCACTCGCGGCCGGCGACGTAGGTCTGGTCGACGTCCGGGGTGACGGTGTTGACCCCAAGCGAATAGAACGGATGGCCTTCCGGGGTCACCAGGTACCAGCGACCGTCGCGCTTCTCAGTGCGAAAAAAGCCGCTGGCCTTGAATGCCGGGCCTTTGTTCCAGCCACCGAACTTGTCCAGGGACGACTTCTCGCGCTCGGCCAACCAGGTTTTCAGTTGCTGATGTTCCTTGGCGGCGGCGCTTTTCAGTTGCTCGTCGCTGCTGACTTTCTCTGGCCATTTGGCCCGGGTCGACTGGCCGTAAGCGTCTACAAGGCCGCCAAAAGCCGCTTGGGTCACCGCATCGCCGTCCTGCACGCCAAAGCGCTCAAGCAGAATGCTCTGGGCGACTTTCGGCTGATCCATCGACAAGGTCACCGACACCACCTGGCTGCGCTCCAGCTCACCGGCGGTGCTGGCCAGCAAGACGCGCTGCCCCTCAAACGTCATCGGCATTGGCGGGCCGGCTTTCAGGCCCAGGCTCAATGGCGTAAAGGGTTGCAGCGGCACCAACAAGGTTTGCGCAGGGCCGGCCGGTAAGTCGACGCGGCTGACCAACGTCTTGCCGTCATTGCTCTGGATTTTCACGTACAGGGTCACAGCCCAGTTCATTGCACTCTGAATCCGCAAACTCATGAAGCCCGACTGCGACCAGTCCCAGGCACCCGTCTGCGGGGTCAGGCGCAAGGTCGGTTGTGCCACCGGGTTGAACGTCACCCGACGCAGCACTTCGCCTTCGGCCGTTTGCTCGGCGTTGGATTGCGGCAGGCTGGCGTCCTGAGTCGCCACCTGGACCACATCGGCGGGGCGCACAAAGTTGAACAGCGTCT
>Ga0207655_1002455_pt1 | contig 15033 bp, 11 predicted proteins | sample KBSM44metaG_FD_184398 | JGI IMG/M metagenome (GOLD analysis project Ga0207655, IMG submission 184398) | Miscanthus rhizosphere microbial communities from Kellogg Biological Station, Michigan, USA - KBS M4-4 metaG (SPAdes) (version 2) | ecosystem: Host-associated > Plants > Roots > Rhizosphere >...
CAGCAGCAGGTCGAGGTCCAGGGTGCGCGGGGCGTTGCGGTAGGGCCGTTCGCGCCCGTGCGCCTGCTCGATGTGGTGCAGCGCCCGCAGCAGCGCCTCGGCGTCCATGGTGGTGGCGACGCGGGCGACGGCGTTGATGTAGTCGTCGCCGCTGGAGTCGATCGGCGCGGTGCGGTACATGCTCGATGCGGCCATCAGGGTGCAGCCGGGCAGGCGTTGCAGGCGTTCGAGGGCGTCGGCGACGTTGGCGCGCGCATCGCCAAGATTGGCGCCGATGCCGATGTAGGCGATGGTGAAGGCGAAGACGCCTTCATCCTTTTTGCCGGTGATGCCCATGGCTGCGTGGACGAATTACTCGCCGGTGCCGCCGGCGCTGCTGGCGCCGGGTGTGCCGCCTTCGGCCGCCGCCGCAGGGCCTTTGCTACGGCCGCCGCGACGTGGCGCGCGTTTGCGTTTGGTCGCCGCGCCGCCGGGGCCCGACGACGATGACTGGCCGGCCGTCGCGATCAAGTCCTCGCGGGTGGCCTCGTCGCCTTCATAGAATGCGGTCCACCATTCGCCCAGTTCGGCGTCGATCTCGCCGGAGGCGCAGCGCAGCAGCAGGAAGTCGTAGCCGGCGCGGAAGCGCAGGTGCTCCAGCAGCTTGTAAGGCGACTTGCCGGTGCGGCGCTCGAAGCGCGGCTGCATCGACCAGATGTCGCGCATGTCGGTGCCGATCTTGCGCTGCAAGGCCAGCTTCTCGGTCTGCGAGTCGAGCACGTCGTCGGCCGCCAGGTGCAGCGCCGGAATGGTCTGCTCGCCCGCCGCGCGGTAGGCGGTCCATTTTTCCAGCACCTGATGCCACAGCAGCGACGCGAACAGGAAGCCCGGCGACACGGTCTTGCCGGCGGCGATGCGGGCGTCGGTCGAGTCCAGCGCCAACGTGACGAATTTGAAGCCGAGCGGCTGCTCCAGCACCACGTCGAGCAGCGGCAGCAGGCCGTGGTGCAGGCCTTCCTTGCGCAGCTGCTGCAGGCAGGCCAGCGCGTGGCCGCTCATGAGCAGTTTCAGCATCTCGTCGAACACGCGCGCCGGCGGCACGTTGTCGATCAGCGACGCCATCACGGGAATCGGCGCGGCGGTGACCGGCTCGATGGTGAATTTGAGCTTGGCGGCGAAGCGCACCACGCGCAGCATGCGCACCGGGTCTTCGCGGTAGCGCGCCTCCGGCTGGCCGATGATGCGCAGCGTCTTGGCGCGGATGTCCTCGATGCCGCCGTGGTAGTCCAGCACCTGCTGGTTGGCCGGGTTGTAGTACATGGCGTTGATGGTGAAGTCGCGCCGCACCGCGTCCTCCGCCTGCGAGCCGAAGGTGTTGTCGCGCAGGACGCGGCCATGGTCGTCCTTGGGCGCGTTGTCCAAGGTGGTGCCGCGGAAGGTGGTCACCTCCAGCAGGTCCTGGCCGAACATCACGTGCACGATCTGGAAGCGCTTGCCGATGATGAAGGCGCGGCGGAACAGCTTGCGCACCTGCTCCGGCGTGGCGTTGGTGGCGATGTCGAAGTCTTTCGGCTTCACGCCCAGCAGCAGGTCGCGCACCGCGCCGCCGACGACGAAGGCCTCGAAGCCGGCTTCCTGCAAGGTGCTGGTGACGCGCACCGCGTTCGACGACAGCAGCTTCGGATCGATGCCGTGGGCGTCCGGGCCGAGTATCACCGGCGTGTTGGTGTCGCGGGCCTTGGCGGTCTTGTCTTTGGTGCCGAGGATTTTTCGGATCAGTTTCTTAATCATTGAATAGTTCAATTAAAGCCCAGCCTTGAGCGGTGGCGTGCGTTTTCAGGGTGGCGTTCGGGTTGGTCGCGATCGGGTGCGAGACGATCGACATCAGCGGCAGGTCGTTGTGCGAGTCGCTGTAGAAGTAGACGGTGTCGAAATCCTCCAGCGTCTTGCCCATCTTTTCCAGCCAGGCCTTGGTGTGGACGATCTTGCCGGCACCCTGGGTCGGCGTGCCAAGCAGGCGGCCGGTTATCAAGCCCTCGGCGTCGCGTTCCGGCATGGCGGCGATCAGGTGCTCCACGCCCAGCGCCTTGGCGATCGGCGCGGTGACGAAGTGGTTGGTGGCCGTGACGATGGCCACCAGGTCGCCGGCGTCCTGGTGTTTTTTCAGCAGCGCCAGCGCGGCCGGGCGGATCGCCGGCACGATCACCTCGTTCATGAATCGCGCCTGCATTTCGGCCAGCCGCACGGGCGAAAAGCCGGCCAGGGTGCCGAGCGCGAACTCCAGGTATTCGACCGGATCGATCGTGCCGGCCTGGTACTGCGCGTAGAAATCGTCGTTGCGGCGCTTGAAGGTGGCCGCGTCCACGGCGCCGATGCGCACTAAAAACTCGCCCCACTCGTGGTCGGAGTCGATCGGCAGCAGCGTGTGGTCAAGGTCAAAGAGGGCAAGCTTCATGCGGGATTCGTCATTCTTTCGCTTCCGCCTGCAACCACTCGCGCAACAGCGGCAGGGTGATCGGGCGTTGGGTTTCAAGGGAATACTGGTCCAGCGAGTCGAGCATCGTCGATAACGATCGCATGTCGCGCTGAAAATGGGACAGCAGGTAGGGTATCACGCCGGGCGACAGCGTCAAGCCACGGGCGGTGGCGGCGGCGCCCAGCGCGGCCACCTTCTCGTCGTCGGTCAGGCCGTGGATCTGGTAGATCAGGCCCCAGCCCATGCGGGTGCGCAGGTCCTCGCGCACCGGCAGCACGGCCGGGGCGACGGCGCCGCTGCAGACCATGAAGGCGTTGTTGGCGCGGATTTCGTTAAACAGCGCGAAGGCGTCGATCTGCGCCACGGGCGACAGTTTTTCGCAGTCGTCGAGCAGGTACAGGTCCACCTCGGGCGAATACAGGAACTCGGACTCGATCGAGAACGGCGAGATGTAGCGCGCGCGCCGCTGCTCGTCCTCGCCGCCGGCGCTGGCCAGCGCCTTGAGCAGGTGGGTCTTGCCCACGCCGCCCAGGCCCCACAGGTAGGCGAAGTGCTCGCGCGAGCTGCGATCGGCGAATTGCGCCATCAGCGCCGCCGCCTCGGCGTTCTGTCCCACCTCGAACGATGCGAGGCTGTGCGCCTGGTCCGCGCCTAAATCGAGCACCAGCTGTTTCATGGCGTTCGCCTTGGTTTGATCGTTTGCATAACGCTTTTCTTGACGCTTTTTTTAGATACGTCACGCATTATAGAGGGGCGCCGTGGGTCGTGGTGCCGAAATGCCAAGGAGAGGGGTCGCCCGTGCCGCCAGCCAGAATGCCGTGTGCTTGTGCTCTAGCGCGAGGGGAAATGGCATGGAATGTGATTTAGATGGTTTAAAAACGGCAGGTGGACGAGGCATTTTGATAAAATAGCGGATTGACCGGGTTCGCGCAGGCTTATTTGCGTGGATTTGTGCAGAAAAGCGCCGAAAACGTGCGATTTTGTTACGAAACGGTCTCCGCCTTCTATTTTACCGCCTCCGCTGCGAAATACACCATGAGCCAAACTTCAAATGTTTCCCTGTCCTACCGTGACGCCGGCGTCGATATCGACGCGGGCGACGCTTTAGTCGAAGCAATCAAGCCTTTCGCCAAGCGCACCATGCGCGAGGGCGTCATGGGCGGCCTGGGCGGTTTCGGCGCCATGTTCGAGATCAGCAAGAAGTACAAGGAGCCGGTGCTGGTGTCCGGCACCGACGGCGTCGGCACCAAGCTCAAGCTGGCGTTCGAGCTCAACCGTCATGACACGGTCGGCATCGACCTGGTCGCCATGAGCGTCAACGACATCCTGGTGCAGGGCGCCGAGCCGCTGTTCTTCCTCGACTATTTCGCCTGCGGCAAGCTCGACGTGGCGATCGCCACCGACGTGATCAAGGGCATCGCCCAGGGTTGCGAGCAGGCCGGTTGCGCGCTGATCGGCGGCGAAACGGCCGAGATGCCGAGCATGTACCCGGCCGGCGAGTACGACCTGGCCGGTTTCGCGGTCGGCGCGGTGGAAAAATCGAAGATCATCGACGGCACCAAGATCGCCCCGGGCGACGTCATCCTGGGCCTGGCCTCGTCGGGCGTGCACTCGAACGGTTACTCGCTGGTGCGCAAGATCATCGAAGTGGCCAAGCCTGACCTGGAAGGCGATTTCCACGGCAGGAAGCTTTCGGACGTGCTGATGCAGCCGACCCGCATCTACGTCAAGCCGCTGCTGGCGCTGATGGCGGCGATGGAAGTCAAAGGCATGGTGCACATCACCGGCGGCGGCCTGGTCGAGAACATCCCGCGCGTGTTGCAGCCGGGCCTGGTGGCCGAGCTGGACTCGACGTCGTGGACCCTGCCACCGCTGTTCACGTGGCTGCAACAGCACGGCGGCGTGGCCGACGCCGAGATGCACCGCGTGTTCAACTGCGGCATCGGCATGACGGTCATCGTCGCGCAGGAAAACGCCGCCGCCGCCATCGAGCAGCTGGAAGAGGCCGGCGAGATCGTCTACACCATCGGCAAGATCCGCGCCCGCGTCGGCGACGAGCACCAGACCATCGTCGTGTAAGCCAAGTTTTACATGCGAGAAAAAAGCGGACCACGCCAATGCGTCGTCCGCTTTTTTATTAAACTGGGCAAAAATGAGTTCCGCATGCAGACCGGAGTGACACGTAGGCCGGATTAGCGGAGCGTAATCCGCCATGCATGAGCCGCTAACGGCCCATACCGACCAGCCCGTGTAGAAATGGTGGACCTGACCCCGGAGTTGCTTTTGATTACGGTGCGGCTTCGCACGCGCCTTTGAGGAGGAACGCTTGCGCGACCTTGGCGATCGCCGCCTTGAGCTCGGCGGGGCCGCCGTCGTACATGTCGTTGTGCCTGGCGCCGGGCAGCTTGACGATGCAGGTGCCGTACTGCTTTTGCTCTTGCGCGTCCGGCAGCACGCCGGCGTCGGCTTGCGTGTCGCCGGCGCGGATCGAGAGCACTTTGACCGCCGCCGTCCGTGGCAGCGCGCCGCGCCGGTTGTCCAGGGTGACCACCCGGGTGATCGTGGGGTCGCCTTCGCTGGCGCGCTCGGCCGAAATGTCGCCGCCCAGCGAGTGGCCGATCAGGGTCACGTGCCGCCAGTCGTAGCCGGGGTGCGATTTGCTTAGGCTTTCCTGCACGAAGCGCAAATTGGCGACGCCACGGCGCCGCATGGTTTTCAGTTGCGGGACGACATCTTCGTTCCTGTCGAGCTTGGCGTCGGTCGGCAACTGGTGGTCGACGCTGACCACCAGCCAGCCGGACCGGTTCAGCTCTTCGACCAGAAAACGGTATTCCTTGTAGCCGATGCCGTAGCCGGCGCTGAGCAGGGCGACCGGGCACGGCGCCTTGGTGCATGGCGCGGCCGGCAGCGACAGTTCGATCGGGATCGCGCGCTGCCGCGCCTGATCCTGCAAGGTCAGCTCCAGGGTGGCGGCCGACGCGGCCGGCGCGCCGGCGCCGATGGCGAGCGACAGCGTTAAAGCGGATTTCATTCGGAGATGGCGATGACTGACCATTGGACGTCCTTGATCGGCGTGCGCGTTTCGCGGTCGCGCCGGTAGCTGTGAAAGGCGAAGCCGGCGTCGCCGGGATGGCACATGGTGCATTCCGGCGCGGCGGTGACATTGGCGAAGCCGGCGCGTTCCAGTTGCCAGCCGGCGATGCCGGCCAGGTTCAGGTTGCCCGCCTCCGAGGAGATGACGCGCGCCGGCATGGCGTAACGTTCGCCGAACTGCGCGATCAGCTCGGGCGAGACTTGATAGCAGCAGCCGCCCGCCGCCGGTCCGGTCGCGGCCAGCCAGTCGCCGGCCCGGTCGCCGCGCGCGGCCAGCATGTCGGCGAAGCGCGCGATGATGCCGGCGTAGGCGCCGCGCCAGCCGACATGCAGCGCGGCCACCGCCTTGCCGTCCTTGCGCGCCAACGGCACCGGGACGCAGTCGGCCGTGGCGATCGCCAGCAGCAGGCCGGGGCGCTCGGTGAGCATGCCGTCGGCCTCGCCGCAGTCCTGGCGCGCGCTGTCGGCGATGGCGATGTGCGTGCCGTGCCGCTCGTGCTGGATCGGACGCCGTTCCCAGTATTGCGGAAAGTGTTGCGCCATGTCGTCGTGCCGCGCGCCGAATCCGTGGACGACCGACTCCAGCGATGCTAAAACCGTGCTTCTGATAACCATCGATGCCTGTATCTATCGTTTGAGGATTTTCTCCACCGGCGACGGACGCAGGCGGAAGGCGTCCGGCATGCCGGAGCCGAGCAGGGGACGCAAATACATGCGGAAGGCGTCCGTCACGTCGGTGCCGCTGGCGCTGATGAACTCGTCTTCCATGACGCGCGTCTTGCCGGCCACCGCTTGCAGCGCCTGCAGTTCGTAGTCGACCGAGTAGAAGCCGGTGCGCTTGATGGCGACCGAGCCGTCGCGGTCGCCCCACATGGCGAACTGCACCGCCTTTTCGGCCACCTCGCGCGCTTCGCGCTGGTCGACGTCGGACACGCAACCGATGAACGAGCGTTGCAGATAGCCGAAGGTGTCGCCGCGCACGCGCTTGATGCCCAGCTTGGCCTTGATCTCGTCGCACAGCAGGTCGGCCAGCGCGCCGGTGCCCGACAGCTGGACGTTGCCGTGGGCGTCGCGTTCGACTTCCTTGGCCAGCAGGCTGGCGATGGCCTCGCCGGAGGCGTCGTGGATGCCTTCGGAGACGGCGATCACGCAGCGGCCGTGGCGTTCATAAACGGCTTTCACATCGCGCAGGAACTGGTCGAGCGAGAACACGCGCTCGGGCAGGTAGATCAGGTGCGGGCCGTCGTCGGAAAACTTCTTGCCCAGCGCCGAGGCGGCCGTCAGGAAGCCGGCGTGCCGTCCCATCACCACGCCGACATACACGCCCGGCAGCGATGCGTTGTCGAGGTTGGCGCCGGCGAAGGCTTGCGCGACAAAACGCGCGGCCGACGGGAAGCCGGGCGTGTGGTCGTTGCCGACCAGGTCGTTGTCGATGGTCTTGGGGATGTGCATGCAGCGCAGCGGATAGCCGGCCTGCTGCGCCTGTTCGCTGACGATGCGCACCGTGTCGGACGAGTCGTTGCCGCCGATGTAGTAGAACTGTTCGATTTCGTGCGCGCGCAGCACCTTGAAGATTTCTTCGCAGTAGGCGAGGTCGGGCTTGTCGCGGGTGGAGCCGAGCGCCGACGACGGCGTGGCCGCCACCAGTTCGAGGTTGTTGCTGGTTTCGCGCGTGAGGTCGACGAAGTCCTCGTTGACGATGCCGCGCACGCCGTGCATGGCGCCGTAGACGCGGGTGACGTCGCGGAAGCGGCGCGCCTCCAGCACCACGCCGGCCAGCGACTGGTTGATGACGGCGGTCGGTCCGCCGCCCTGTGCGACCAGAATTTTCCCTGAAGACATGTTCCGCTCCTTATCGTTGATAAGACTGAGCCGTGACTATAGCGCGAGTGTTGCGGCAAAGCGAATCTAAAACACGTAGGGCGGATTAGCGTAGCGTAATCGGCCATGCATGCGCCGCCAGCGGCTCATCGATGGCCGATTACGGCGTTCCGCCTAATCCGCCCTATGTGTTTCAGAATGGCTCGAAGGCCCCGATTCATTGTCGACCGATGTTTTTATCCAGGAACTTTTCCACCCGTCCCCAGAAATCGATGCGGTTTTTGGGCAGCGCCCAGCCGTGGCCTTCCTCTTCGTACTCGATCCATTCGACGTCGGGGTTGCCTTCCTTGACCGCCTTGTGGAACTTGGTGCCGTGCGGCAGCGGAACGCGCCGGTCGGCGCCGCCGTAGGCCAGCAACAGCGGCTGCTTGATGCGCGCCGCCTGCAGCAGCGGCGAGGTGGCCTTGAGTTGCTCGGCGTCCTTGACCTGGTCGCCGATCAGCTCCGGCATGCCGTACTGTTTCCAGCCGTCGGGCAGGTCGGAGGTGAAGTTCCAGTGGCCGTCGTACAGCAGGTTGATGTCGGTCACGCCGATCCAGTTGACGCCGCACTTGTACAGGTCCGGATCGTTGATCAGGCCCATCAACGTGGCGTAGCCGCCGTAGCTGGCGCCGGCGATGCAGATGCGCTTGGGGTCGGCCATGCCCTGGGCGATGGCCCAGCGCGTGCCGTCGGCGATGTCGTCCTGCATCTTCAGGCCCCATTGCTTCCAGCCGGCGCGGAAATGCCTGGTGCCGAAGCCGGTGCTGCCGCGAAATTCCGGTTCCAGCACCGCGTAGCCGCGCGAGGCCAGGAATTGGGTGTTCGCATTCCAGCCCCAGCTGCCGCCGCGCACGTAGGGGCCGCCGTGGACCAGCACCACCATCGGCAGGTTCTTGCCGCCGCCCCTGGGCAGCGTCAGCCAGGCCGGAATCTCGAGACCGTCGCGCGCCTTGTAGCGCACCAGCGTTTGCCGGGCCATCCGCTCGGGCTGGATGTGCGGATGGCTGTTGCCGATCAGGCTCATTTTCTGGGTGTCGCTGTTGTACATCATGGTGCGCGACGGGAACAGGTCCGAATAGGCGGTCACCAGCACCCATGGCGACTCCGGCCGCGTTGGCAGAACCAGCAGGTTGACGGTGTTGGGCAGCATCTGGTCGACCTTGGCCTGCATCGCCTTCATGCCGTCGTCGAGCCAGGTGGTGTCGCGGGCGTCGGTCAGGCGGCGCACGCCGAGCAGCTTGCCCTTGCCGAAGATGAGGCTGCCGTTGAAGTCGTAGTCCGCCAACCGGACCACCGGCTGGTCGGAAATCTTGTTGGTGGCGAAATCGAAGGTGTATACGGCCGACTTGTCCTGGCCGGCGTAGCTGATGACGTACAAGGTGCCGTCCGGCCCGAAGGCCAGCGGGCTGAAGGCGTCCTCGCCGCCGGTGTAGGTGTCGAAGCTGACGAGCTTGCGCCATTCCTGGTCCTTGGCCGGGTCGCGGTAATAAATGGTGCTGACCTTGCCCTCGATCGTGGTGGTCAGGCGCGGCTCGCCGTTGTTGTCGAGAAGCCAGCTGCGGCTGTTGCCCGGACGTTTGAACGACGTGTAGCGGCCGGTCGTCGTATTGAGGCGTTGCAGATCGACATAGTCGATCTGGCCGTGGTTGGTGATGGCGCGGTAGGTGACGTAGATGTCGTCGGAATCCTGGCCGTTCTTCTGGCCCAGCAAATAGGTGTTCCATGGCAGCAGTTCGCGGCTGCGGATGCCCGAGCCGCCGCTGGTGACGAACGGTTTTCCGCTGCGGCTGACCAGTTGCAGCAACTTGCCGCCGTCGCGGTCGATCGCGAACAGCCCCGGCGCGTAGCGCACGTCGCCCTGGCCGACGCTGCGGTCGGTGGCGGTGAACACCAGCCGCTCGTCATTGACCCACTGGAAGGACCCGATATCGGCGTCGGTGAAGGCGCCCACCACCTTGACGCTGTTGTCGCTCAGCGTGATCACGCCCAGGCGGTCGCGGCTGTTATTGCCGGCCACGCGCACGGCCAGATATTTACCGCTGGGCGAGAGCAGCGCGCCGCTGAACTGGGGATTGTCGAAGAAGGCGGCGATCGGCGGCGCTGCCTGCGTGGTCCCGGCGGCCAAGGCCGCCGCGTCGGCGGCGTGGGCGGCCGGGGCCTGGACAATGAAGGCGGCTGCGGCCGTCAGGGTGGCGCGTACGAGCAGCTGATGAAATCGCATGGGGCGGGTGGTGAAATAGTCGAGGTGTCGAACAATACCACCATGTTATCAAATCCGCCACATTTCTCCTTCGTGCCGTTGTTGTCGCCCTACGGCGCGGCGGCCTGGCCAATGTTCTTGTCCAGGAATTTCTCCACCCGTCCCCAGAAGTCGATGCGGTTCTTCGGCAGGGCCCAACCGTGGCCTTCCTCCTCGTACTCGATCCATTCGACGTTGGGATTGCCCTCCTTGACGGCCTTGTAGAACTTGGTGCCGTGCGGCAGCGGTACGCGCATGTCGGCGCCGCCGTAGGCCAGCAACAATGGCTGCCTGATGCGCGACGCCTGCAGCAACGGCGAGGTGGCCTTCAACTGCTCGGCGTCCTTGACCTGGTCGCCGACCAGGGTCGGCATGCCGTATTGCTTCCAGGCGTCGTCCAGGTCGGAGGTGTAATTCCATTGGCCGTCATACAGCAGGTTGATGTCGGTCACGCCAGCCCAGTCGATGCCGCATTTGTACAGGTCGGGATCGTTGACCAGGCCCATCAAGGTCGCGTAACCGCCGTAGCTGGCGCCGGCGATGCAGATGCGCTTGGCGTCGGCCGTGCCCTGGGCGATGGCCCAGCGGGCGCCATCGGCGATGTCGTCCTGCATTTTCAGGCCCCATTGCTTCCAGCCGGCGCGGAACAGCTTTCTGCCGAAGCCGGTGCTGCCGCGGTACTCCGGCTCCAGCACCGCGTAGCCGCGCGAGGCCAGGAACTGGGCGTCGGCGTCCCAGCCCCAGCTGCCGCCGCGCACGTAGGGGCCGCCGTGCACCAGCACCACCAGCGGCAGGTTTTTGTTGGCGCCGCGCGGCATGGTCAGCCACGCGGGAATCACCAGGCCGTCGCGCGCCTTGTAGTGGACCAGGGTTTGTTGCGCCATCCGCGCCGGATCGATTTGCGGATGGGTGCTGCCGATCAGATTGAGTTTTTTGGTGTCGCTGTTGTAGAGCATCGCGCGCGGCGGAAACAGGTCCGAGTACGATTCCACCAGCACCCACGGCGACTCCGGCCGGGTCGGCAGGGACAGCAGGTTGATGGTGTTGGGCAGCATCTCGTCGATCTGGGCCTGCATCGCCTTCATGCCGGCGTCGAGCCAGGTCGTGTCCCAGGCGTCGGTCAGGCGCCGCACGCCCAGCAGTTTGTTGTCCCCGAAAATGAGATTGCCTGTGAAATCGTAGCCGTCGAGCACGATCACCGGCTGGTCCGAGATTTTATTGGCGGCGAAATCGAAGGTGTAGACGGCCGTCTTGTCCTGGCCGGCGTTGCTGGTCACATACAGAGTGCCGTCCGGCCCGAACGCGAGCGGCCTGAACGCGCCCTTGCCGCCGGTGTAGTTGTTGAAGCTGACGAGCTTGCGCCACTCCTGCTCCTTGGCCGGGTCGCGGTAGTAGATCGTTTTGATGCCTTTCTCGACCGTGGCGGTCAGGCGCGGCTCGCCGTCCTTGTCGAGCAGCCAGGACATGCTGTCGCCGGGCCGTCTGAACGCCGTGTAGCGCCCGGTCAGGGTGTTGAGGCGCTCGAGCTCGATATAGTCGATTTGTCCGGGCCGTTGAATGGCCGGTTTGACCACGTAGACGAACTCGGAATCCTGCTTGGTCCGCTGGCCCAGTAAATACGTATTCCACGGCAGTAGCTCGCGACTGTGGATGGCGGTGGCGCCGCCCGCCGTAATGAACGGCTGGCCGGCGCGGCTGGCCAGTTGGATGAACTTGCTGCCGTCGCGGTTGACCGCGTACAAGCCGGGGGCGTAACGCGCGTCGCCCTGGCCGACGGTGCGGTCGGTGGCGGTGAACACCAGCCGCTCGTCGTTGACCCAGTCGAAGCTGCCGATGTCGGCGTCGCTGAAGTTGCCCACGGCTTTGACGCTGTTGTCGCTGAGCGTGATCACGGCCAGCATGTCGCGATGGTCCTTTTTGCCCATGCGCACGGCCAGATATTTTCCGCTGGGCGAGAGCAGCGCGCCGCTGAACTCGGGATTGCTGAAGAAGTCGGCGATCGGCGGACGCGCGGCGGCGATGGGGGCGGCGGCGGCCGGCACGTCGGCGGCGGCGACCGTCGCCATCGGCGGCAACGCCAGCATCGCCAGCAAGGTCAGCGCGATCAGCGTGGAACGCGGGGGCAGCAATGGCTTGAATCTCATGGCACTCTATGAAAGTAGGATAACTTTCGCAGCGTAGCACCCAGTTATCAAATCCGCCACAGGTCGCCGATGCCTGAAATGTAACGTTACATTTCCTTGTGTTCGGCCGCGCGGATGTAGTCGACCAGCGCGCCGGTCTCGGGACCCGGCGCCGGCGTCATCAGGCTGATAACCACCATCGTCAGCAGGCCGGCCGGCACGCCGAAGATGCCGGCCGAGATCGGCGCGATGTGGAACCACTGGCCGGCCGCGCTGCCCCCGAGGACGGGATTGGTGTGCAACATATAGTAGAGGCAGACGGAGAAGCCCGCGATCATGCCGGCCACCGCGCCCTGGTGGTTGGCGCGCTTCCAGAACACCCCCAGCGCCAGCGCCGGGAACATCGCCGAGCCGGCCAGCGAGAACGCCGCGCCCACCAGCGAGATGATGTCGCCGGGCTTGGTCGAGGCGGCGTAGGCGGCGATGAAGGCCACCCCCAGCAGCAGCAACTTGGAGATCGTCACGCGCTTTTGCGTGGAGGCGGTGCGGTCGACGATCTTGTAATAGATGTCGTGCGACAGCGCGTTGGAGATCGCCAGCAGCAGGCCGTCGGCGGTCGACAGCGCCGCGGCCAGCCCGCCGGCCGCCACCAGGCCGGAGACCACGTACGGCAGGCCGGCGATCTCCGGCGTGGCCAGCACCAGCACGTCGGCGTCGATGGTGATCTCGGCCAGCTGCACCACGCCGTCGCGGTTGATGTCGTTGATGCTGAACAGCGGATTGACCTTGTCGACATTGCTCCAGTACGACACCCAGTTGGGCAGGTGGGCGAAGTCGCTGCCGACCAGCGCGTTGTAGATGTCGTACTTGACCAGCACCGCCAGCGCCGGGATGGTCAGATAGATCAGCAGGATGAAGAACAGGGTCCAGAACACCGACACGCGCGTCTCGTGCACCGACGGCGTCGTGTACGAGCGCATCAGGATGTGCGGCAGCGCGGCCGTGCCCAGCATCAGGCAGAACACCAGCGCCAGGAAGTTGTTGCGCTTGATGTTGGAGGTGGCCGGGTCGCCGGGGTAGGGCGTGGCGTGCGGCGTGATCGGTTCGGCGCGCGCCAGGTTCTGGGTGCGCGCGTCCGACCACATGCGCGCCGCCTCGTCGGCGTCCTTCGGATAGGCGATCAGCGCGCGCTCGGCGTTGCGGATCTCCAGCAGCGAGGCGTTGCGCAGCTTGACGTCGTCGAGCTTGCGCTGCATTTGCAGCCGTCCGGCCTCCCACGACGATGGCAGGGTGTTGAGGCGCAACTGGTAATCGTCGGCGCGCTGGCGGAAGATGGCGCGCACCTCGGCCTCCTTCGGATCGTCCTGCAGCACCGCCTCGCGCGCGCTCAGTTGCGGCAGCAGCTTGCCGTAGGCTACCTGCGGGATCGGGTTGTCGCTGTGCTTGGCCGACAGCCAGATGGCCGGCATCAGGAAGGCGACCAGGATGATGATGTATTGCGCCACCTGGGTCCAGGTGATGGCGCGCATGCCGCCCAGGAAGGAGCACACCAGGATGCTGGCCAGCCCGAGGAAGATGCCGACCGAGAAATCGACGCCGGTGAAGCGCGAGGCGATCAGCCCCACCGCGTAGATCTGCGCCACCACGTAGGTGAACGAGACGATGATGGTGGCGATCACGGCGATGATGCGCACCGCGCGTCCGCCCCGGTTGTCGTCGCTGGCGCCGCCGTAGCGCATGGCCAGGAAGTCGGGGATGGTGTACTGGCTGAACTTGCGCAGGTAGGGCGCGATCAGCAGCGCCACCAGGCAGTAGCCGCCGGTCCAGCCCATGATGTAGGCCAGGCCGTCGAAGCCGTGCAGGTACAGTCCGCCGGCCAGGCTGATGAAGCTGGCGGCCGAGATCCAGTCGGCGGCGGTGGCCATGCCGTTGAACATGGCCGGCACGCGGCGCCCGGCGACGTAGTATTCCAGCACGTTGGAGGTGCGGCTGAGCACGCCCAAGGTGGCGTACAGCACGATGGTGGCGAACATGAACAGGTAGCCGATCCACACGCGCGGCATGCCTTCCTGTTCCAGCACCGACAGCGAAATCAGGAAGCCGACGAAGCCGAGCGTGAACAGCAGGTAGTAGCGGCTCAGCCGCCGGAAGAAGGTGCCGGGCTCTTTCAAACGCGTGGCTCCTTGGTGGCCGATGGCTTGGCCGGCGCGGCCGCCAGATCGAGGCGGCGCATGCGCCAGGCGTAGAACCCCAGGATGGCCAGGTACACCAGCGAGGCGCCCTGCGCGGCCAGGTAGAACGACAGCGGCCAGCCGAACACGCTCAGCCCGGTCAGCTCGCGCGCGAAGAAGGCGACGCAGAAGCCGGTGAGCAGCCACAGCAGCAAGAGCCAGCCGGTCATGGCGCGGGTCTTGCGCCAGTGTTGCCTGCGCGTCAGCGGCGCGGGTTCCAGCATGTTGTCATCCATAGTGCGGCGGCTCGCTTTCTTCTTCCTGCGGTGGCGGTGGCGGCGGGAAGCCGACGCGGAACAGGCAGCCCGGCAGCTTCGGTTGCAGCGAACGGGGATTGCTGTAGATGTCGACCTCGGCGCCGTGCTGCTGGGCGATCTCGCGCACGATCGCCAGCCCCAGCCCGCTGCCTTCGGCGGCGTGGCCGAGGATGCGGTAGAAGCGCTCGAACACCCGCTCGCGCTCGGCCTTGGCGATGCCCGGCCCGGTGTCCTCGACTTCCAGATAACCGGGCTCGCCCTGGTGGCCGCGCACCCGCACCGTCACGCTGCCGCCGGCCGGCGTGTAGCGCAGCGCGTTGTCGATCAGGTTGGACAGCAGCTCGCGCAGCATGGTCGGATTGCCGACGATCTGCACCGGCGTGGGCGGCGCCTCGAATCCCAGGTCGATGCGGTGCGAGAACGAGGCCTGCACCCAGTCCTGCACCACGCCGCGCGCCAGTTCGGACAGTTCCAGCGGCAGCATCGCCGTGCCGGTCTGCGGCTGGTTCTCGGCGCGCGCCAGGGCCAGCAGCTGGTTCACCAGCCGCGTGGCCGCCTGCGAACTCTTGGCCAGTTGTTCCAGCGAGCGGTGGATCTCGCCGCCGTCGGTCTGGCGCAGCGCCAGCTCCGACTGCATGCGCATGCCCGCCAGCGGCGTGCGCATCTGGTGCGCGGCGTCGGCGATGAAGCGCTTCTGCATGTCGATCGACAGCGACAGCCGCGCCAGCATGTCGTTGAGCGAATTGACCAGCGGCGAGATTTCCTCCGGCAC
>Ga0207655_1002456_pt1 | contig 15032 bp, 10 predicted proteins | sample KBSM44metaG_FD_184398 | JGI IMG/M metagenome (GOLD analysis project Ga0207655, IMG submission 184398) | Miscanthus rhizosphere microbial communities from Kellogg Biological Station, Michigan, USA - KBS M4-4 metaG (SPAdes) (version 2) | ecosystem: Host-associated > Plants > Roots > Rhizosphere >...
TACATCGATCATGAGTCGTCCTTAATGTATCGGTCTGTTGAGCGTGACCAGACCCTGCGCATGCTCGCGCCCGAGCCAGGTGGTCCAGCCCAGGTGACAGGTGTTCGACTGGCCAATGCGCAGTTCTCTGATGTCTTCATGGCACAGCTCAAGACAGACGTCGTAGTCCAGCGGGTCGCGTAACGTGAATCGCACAAGGGCGCCCAACGGACGGTAGCCAGAACCGACGGGTAAAAATTCGTGGAAACGTTCCCAGTCGAGCTGTTTCACATGGACGCGGAACTTGCCACTCCGGTCAGGCACCCGGCTACCCAGCACCGCAGTGCGCCCCAATCGGTGATTGGTTTTTCCAAGGCAATTAAGCTGAGAGCAGCTGATCTCGACGGTTCGCTCAACACACTGTTCGATAAACAACTGTGCGTGCTTGAAGTAATAACGAAGCACAGACTCGATCAAGGCGGCCGAATGAGCGCGCAGGCTCAAAAGTCCTAGGTAGGGCAATAGCCGTTTCCAGTTCAATTCGGGAGTTTCGCGAATGCGCTGCCCGTGCAGGCCGATCAGTGCGAACAGCTGTTCGGAAAACGAATCTGTCGCGCCACGGGTAAACATGGCGTGATAGCGATACTTGCGCCATACGGGGAGCATTAACATCTGCAATCGACGATTAAAGATATCCAGAAAATCGCGAGTCACATTAGGCTTATCCCGCTCACCCAAGGCTTGTTCAGCATAAAAAGCGGGTAACGGTGAGCCGGAGCCGACCAGGCTCATCACATTGAGATCAAGTCGTACGTGCAACTGACCCTGCTCGTAAAAAAGCTCCATGCATTCAATATCACTGCCAGGAAATCCAAGACCCGGATTTGCCCGCAACTCGAGAAAATCATGAACGCGGCGCTCATCCGTACCGGGATGAATTTCACGTAAAGTATTGAGAATCAGCGGTATCGCCTGATAAACAGAGTACCGCCGTATGTCCTGACTCAGCCTGGCTAAAGCAGCGGTTGCATGCCCATGCGCGGTGCCCATTCGTATCCTCCACCTTGTGTGCTCTTTACATGCAGTTCGTGAAAGGAATTCAGGCTCGCGTAGAGCGCAAAGAATTCGTTTAGGACGGAGGCGAACAAGAACAAACTGCCCTCTCCTGCAAAGCCGTCAGGTTCGACGGTTAACTCCGTCCTGACTCCCCTTACAGGCAGCCCGTCATGCAGGCAGTCGATATGTTGGTGACGAATGGACTTCAACCCGCCCAAGAGATGCTTGCTGACTTTCTCTGCCTGCGAATCGTAATACCGAGGCAAATCGTACGTTTCGAGAATCACTTTCAGTGCTTCGATATTTTCGAGCGACAGGTAGTTGAGCGACATGTTGCTGATCACACGCCAGAAAAAATCCCCGTCCATGGGTGGCGCAAATGTTTTTGTGGCAGGCGATATATTTCTGAAGCGCAAAAAGTCAGGGGTGCCCTCACATGGTTTACAGAGGCCTCCTGCCTTGATTTGCCACGGGAGGTCACCGTTAGTGCATGTCATCTCAATGGACATTGTCTCGTCAGTTCGCCCAGCTCGAAGACCGAAGCTTAAAAATGTATCGAGCCCTTTGTGCTGTATGGAAGTACGATGCCTCACGCTGTAGTAAGGCGAGTTACTATCCACATCGACCGCAGCGTCGTGTTCAAACGATTCAAAGGGTACGTAATTCTGATAGCCCAGCCCTCCAGGCTGCCAGCCAACAACCTTATCGACCGAGTACACACCACAACCGCCGTGTGCGTAATGCGCAGGAATGAGCAGATATTCGTCCTGCCGGGCATCCGCAAGAATGGGCAAGGCATCCTGTTTGAACAGGTTCACGACCGGCGTGCAGTAAAGCTTGATGTTTTCGACGGTAGGGCGAAGGGGTTGCATGTCCTTCCCTTGCACATCAAAAACAAGCTGTAGCCCGCACGCGCGCTTCAGCAAATCGTCAGTCAATGAGTGAATGACATCTAAACCGAGAACATCGACAAAAAGAAACTTCTCAGGAAAAAAGAAATACTCTTGCAGGTAGCGATAGCCCCGAAAGGTATTTAGTGGGTAGGGAATCAACGACTCCTCTTCAGCGAAGCCTACAGGTTTCACGTGTTCCACAGGAATGATCAGTTCGATCGCTTTGCCTGAGGAGGTCAGTAACGGATCGCCCATCGCATCAAGAGGCAATAATGTGATGCCCTTGAGCTTCTGCATCATCGCGAAGTAAATGGCTTGGCTGATGCGACGCTCACCCGCCAGATGCAAACGCAACTGACTGAACTTTACCTCGCCTAAATGGCTGTCTCCATTCATCGCCAGACACAGCTTCAGCGTTGTCCCGCCCCCGCTTGACGAACAATAGAGGTGAGTCAGTTTCAACGGCAATACCTGAGTGGCAAAGCAGGTACGGAAATAGCACACCTGGTCATTCACTGGTTCGCTTTCTACAGGTGTTGCTCGCTCGACCACGAAACCCGGGCCGGAGCCGTCCAGAGCGTCAAACTGAAGCATGCTCACCGAGGGCAGAGGTCGAAGGTAATTGGGCCATAACAACTGCATGAGGGAGTGGGTCAGCTCAGGTAAGTCTTCATCCAGTTTTTGACGCAAACGGCCCGTCAGGAAAGCAACTCCCTCAAGTAAACGTTCTACGTCCGGGTCCTGGCCCGCCTGCCCTAAAAAAGGAGCCAACGCCGGATTACGCTCGGAAAACCGACGTCCAGACTCTCGAAGAGCCGTCAATTCTTCTTGATAATAGTGGTTAAATGACACCGTTCTTTCTACCTGGCCGGTCGTAAATCGATAATGAAAAATCTGGGTGTAAAACCGATAGATAATCGGCGCACCGCTTCGCGAGGGGAAAAACTTACTCAAACAATGCTTATTTTACCGTCGCCACCGAGCAGTGCAGAAAATCGAACAGACTTCTTTACACCTGCAATGTCCAGAGCCGCACCGATCGAGAATGTTCGTCTCAGCAGACAACTTTCGTGTTTTTCCACCGTTACGTGAACATCGAATAATCGTGGTTCATATGTACGAATCATCTTTTCGATGATCATGCGAGAGTGCCTCAGCGTATCGTCAAGGCTGAGACCCCTATTGTTCAAGTCAGGCAAACCATAATCAGGCAGCATCTTTACGCTACCGGCTCGCGTACCCAGCATCTTGGTCAGATGAGCCGATATCAACATCATTAACTGCTCTTCCCTGTCAAAAGACTGTTGTTTCAAGGTGTCACCTGCCAGGCGTTGAAAGACGCTACCTTTTGGATTCATCATCAATCGATGATCTACTCTTTATCCATTTTGCCGACCAGCGACAGCGTAAAGTCAGCACCCATGTATTTAAAATGAGGACGAACATTTAGACTGACCCGGTACCAGCCGGGATCACCTTCAACATCACTGACAATGACCTGTGCCGCGCGCAGCGGTCGTCTGCCACGCACCTCTGAACTCGGATTCTCCTGATCGGCAACGTACTGACGTATCCATTTGTTAAGCTGACTCTCCAGGTCCGCTCGTTCTTTCCAGGAACCTATCTGCTCTCTCTGCAGCACCTTGAGGTAGTGCGCGAGGCGATTGACGATCATCATGTAGGGCAGTTGAGTGCCTAGCTTGTAATTAAGCTCGGCTATTTTCCCCTCTGGATTGTTGCCAAAAAACTTGGGCTTCTGTACTGAGCTGGCAGAAAAGAACGCCGCATTGTCACTGCCCTTGCGCATGGTCAATGCGATAAAGCCCTCTTCCGCCAGCTCGTATTCACGGCGGTCAGACACCAGTACCTCAGTCGGAATCTTGGTCTCGATTTCACCCATGCTGTGGAAGTGGTGCAAAGGCAGGTCATCAACAGCACCGCCGCTCAAAGGACCAATGATGTTGGGGCACCACCGAAATCTGGCGAAGCTGTCTGTCAGCTTGGTAGCAAATGCATAGGCCGTATTGCCCCACAGATAGTGCTCGTGGTCGTTCGAGACGTTTTCCTCATAGGCAAACGTCTTCACCGGATTTTCCTTAGGCTCGTAGGGGCTGCGTAAAAGAAAACGCGGTACTGTCAGTGCGAAATAACGGGCGTCTTCCCGCTGCCGAAAGCTTTGCCATTTGGCGAACTGCGGCCCTTCGAAGTGATCTTTCAGATCCTTTAGATCGGGCAGACCGGTGAACTGCTCAAGCCCGAAGAAATTGGGGCCTGCAGCCGCAATAAAAGGTGCATGCGCCATGCAGGCAACGCTTGAAACGTACTGCATGGTCTTCACATCGGGAGCGCTTGGCGAGAAGAAATAATTGGCAATGATCGCGCCCACGGGATTACCGCCGAACTGACCATATTCAGCGGTATACACATGTTTGTAGAGTCCCGACTGCACCACTTCAGGTGAGTCTTCAAAATCGTCCAGAAGATCTTGCTTGGAAATACTTAACAACTCGATTTTTATATTTTCGCGAAAATCGGTTCTATCAATCAGTAACTGTAGCCCGCGCCATGATGCTTCCAACGCCTGAAACTCTGCATGATGGATGATCTCGTCCATCTGGCGACTCAGCTTGACGTCAATCTCGGTAATCATTCGATCAACCAGCGCTTTCTTGACCGGCTCGTTGTTATTACGCGGTTTCAGCAGTTCTTCAATAAATGCAGCCACCCCTCGTTTGGCAATACCATAGGCGTCGTCACAAGGCTCTAATCGGGTATGCGCAATAATCTGGTCGAGAATTCCAAGGTGAAGTTCACTTGCATCGCGCTGCGGTATGGCTTTTGTGTTCATATCTTAATTCCTGACAATGGGTCCGATGTTACTGTTGCGCGGCGACATCCAGGCCAAGCTCATCCAGCACGGTCTTACGCGATGTTTCATCCGTAATGACCTGCTCGATGGCCTTACGAAAAGAAGGCATGTTCCCCAACGGCCCCTTGAGCGCCATGAGGGCGTTGCGCAGCTCCATCAACTTTTTAAGCTCAGGAATCTGTTCGACGAGACTGGCAGGGTTGAAGTCTTTCATTGAAGAGACCTTGATGCTGACAGTCAGCTCGTCAGCCCCGCTGTCAGCCTGCAAGCGGTCAGGTACATTCAGTACCAGCTCAAGCTCCTGCTTCGCCAACACATCATCGAAATTGTTCTTGTCGATACTGATTGATTTACGGTCCTCAAGCTTTCGCTCGTCCGCGCGCTGTATGAAATCGCCAAGAACCAGCAACTTAAGTGGCAGTTCTATTTCTTCCTGCGCACCACCAACAGCAGGCTTGAACGTCACGTTGATCCGCTCTTTGGGCGCTACAGAGCCTTCTCTGGCCATTCCATTTCCCCTCAATTTATTAAACTGTACGTTAGCCATCAATAAATCTTTCAAGGTCGTGATGACATAACCTCTGGTAAATCACTTCTTTGCGCGCCGCGGCCTTGTCGTTCAGCGCCATTCGCTCATAACAGCTATATAACAACCGAGACACCTCGAGGAATATCGTGGGTTCCCATGCCGGGAGGCTTGCCGATTGAAGCTCCTGATCAAGATACTCAAGTTGAACCTTCGCCAACTCGTATTTTTTTGCATCGATACAGAGACGTGCGATGTACAGCTTGCAGAAAAATCGCTCTCGCCCGCCTTCCATACCGTTCAAGTGATCATTCACTAATTGCACAGCGGCTTTAAGCCCTTTTGTCTGCAAAACCGGCAGTGCGTCGTGGTACAGCGAATTTCGTTCTGAAGTGTCATGCTGACTTTCGCTGCCAGATGCATTTCCGACATGGACCTCGGTAGGCAGGATATAAGCGGCGATCCACTGTAATGTCTCCGTGTCTGCAAACGGCACACCGTCGTGAAAGCGAAGTTCAATAAGGTCTGGAATGCGCTTTAAAAGCAGAGCAAACTGAGCTTCTACTTCGCGCATTGCCGCTTCGCCCCCCAGGGCTTTCAGACAGTTCCAGACCATTCGCTGACCATCAAACCAAAAAGGCGACCCTGCAAGACTTGCCTCAACATCTACAATAAGGTCTGCGTAAAGACCCTGTTCGAATCGCTCTTGGTAATTGCTCAATTTGTCAACGGGCAACCTCCTTAACGGGGTTATTTTTTCACTGTTTCTTTCAGGAAGACTGTCCACTGCATACCAGGTCTGCGAGCGACCCAGGCGGAACGCTCGCGGGTCTGTAGTTTTTTGCTTAAGCCACCATCTACAAAGGCTGCGTACCGAGTGCTCTTGCACACTTAACGTCCGCTGGGCGTCTTTCTCGTTGTCGATGTAAGAGTCACTTGAAAATAACTGGACCGCAGCCTGCTTGAGACGCTCCACCACCTTGACAGGCTCTTTCTCAACTTGCTCAGCGCGCTGAATCATACAGGCGAGCCGTCTTCTCAACGGCAGCAGCAACGGAGCATCACTTCCCAGATACAGATTAAATATCTCATCCAGGCCATCAAGCTGTCTGAGCAGTTGCTGGAATTCAAGAAGCTGGTGAGTAATGGAAATATCTTCTCCCAGCGCATTGTCGAGTTTTAGCAAGAGCCATTGCATGGCCGCTGAACGTGTTCGTAATTTTTGGGGATGAAATAGCAGCCAATGCTCTTTGCACAAATAATGAATCAATCCCAGCCCCGCAGATAATCCGCTAACAGACTCGCATTCATATAGAGCCCACGCCAGCCAGCTGGCGACGCGCAAGTCTTTAGACTGGTTTGAAAGAATATGTTCGCAGCCCTCTCTGATCCGCAGCCAGTCTACATTCACTTCCCCGAAAATGGCCTGTGCACCGCCCAACTCACGCTCCAAGGCTTCAAACGCCGTAGAAAAACGGATGTCTTCGCCTGCATAATCACCCATTGCGACAGGATGCCGGCCCAGATCCAGATATCGAATAGAGAGTTTGTCTTTATTGGCCACTGCCCATATTCCCACACGGCGCGCATTTCATTGTTGACGATTTTTCCAACCACTCATAAAGCCAGACAGACCTTATCGCCATGAAAACCAGCAAGCAAGGCGACACTTGGAAAATATTAAACTTTCGGAAAATTCTTACAAACAAACGAAGAAAATATGTAGGAAAGCATATAATTTATGTACCAAAATATTTAACAACCTAACTATCTATTGACCAAATACGCTGTTGCGTGCCCATCAGAATCCACAGATGTATTTTGCTTAAAACTTAACCACGAGAGGCCACTAAACGGCCAGCCATCTTGCCAACAGCACTGAAAAAATCCATGACCTCCCATACAACAAGGCCAAATATAAAATATGGATATTTTTGGATAGAGTCCTGGAAAGCTGCGCAAAAAAATGAAAATAGCGCGCAAAAACTTGCACAAATTACTCGAAAAAACTCACAACGAGCAGCACCCTCATATCCGTTCAAACGGCCAAACCAGCTGACAATACTGACTTAAGAGATACCTGGCACGTAACTTGTTATAGCGATGCTTCGACCTCCAAGCCGATTTGCTTGTGAGGCGCCACCGACTGTAAGGAAGGACGTTAATGCCTACACCCGCCTATATGACTGTCATAGACGCCAATCAGAAAATACTGACAGCAGGAGCTTTCACAACAGACTCTGTCGGCAACGTCTATCAGGAAGGCCATGAAGATGAAGCAATAATCCAGGCATTCAGCCATAACATTATTACACCCTGTGATCCTCAGTCAGGGCAGCCTACTGGCCAACGCATTCATGGTCCTGCGTGTGTCACGAAAATTTTCGACAAGACCTCGCCATTGCTTCTGGAGGCTCTTTGCTCAGGCTCAACACTAAGCAAAGTCGAAATCAAGTGGTACCGGACGTCTATCGATGGCAAGCAGGAACACTATTACACCACCACCCTGGAGGATGCGGTCATCGTCAACATCAGGTCCTACATGCACAACTGCCAGGATCCGAAGAACTCGCACTTTGGACACCTGGAGGACGTTCAATTCAGCTATCGCAAAATAACCTGGGACCACGTAAAGGCCACTACTACCGGGTCTGATGACTGGAGAAGTCCTAAGTCGGCATAACTACGCGGCCCCGGCGGTTCGACAGGATCGTCGGGGTTTTCATAAACCGGCTAGGCACGGTGGTCCATATGACGCTTAACCCCACTGATCGACCTTATTTCAGCCTGATCATCGACGGCCCTGAGCATGATTTTCAAATCCTTTCATTTACCGGCCATGAAGCTATCAATCAGCCCTTCTGTTTCAAGCTTGAGCTGGTCAGCGAGCGCGCATCGCTGAATCTCGAAAGCCTGCTGAATTGCCCCGCATTTCTGCAGTACACATCAAGGGGCAACGGCATTCATGGAGTGATCGATCAGGTTTCCCAAGGCGATTCCGGCAGGCGTCTTACGCACTACTCAGTCACCTTGCGACCGAATCTGGCAAGGCTCAAGCATCGTACCAATCAGCGTATTTTTCAGAATCGAACTGTAAAGGAGATTATTGAGCAGGTATTGAAAGAACATCACCTGATGGGCGATGCCTACAGCTTCCAGCTCGGTACGACTTACCCGGAGCGCGAATACTGCGTGCAGTATGGCGAGTCCGACCTGCACTTCATCCAGCGGCTTTGTGAAGAGGAAGGCCTGCACTATCACTTCAAACACAGCCACACAGCGCATCAACTGGTATTTGGTGATGACCAGACCGTATTTCCGAAACTAAACCCGGTTATCTATAAGCCGGACAGTGGCCTGGTACCGGTTAAGTCGGTCATCAAGCGCTTCAGGTTGCGCCTGGAAATACGCACAAACAGCGTTACTCATCGCGATTATCACTTTGAAAAACCACTTCTGAAAATGGAAGGCACGGCATATGACGACGCCCGGCCGGAGCTGGAGCACTACGAATACCCGGGCGGCTTCACTCATCGGGATCGAGGAGCGCATCTGGCGAGCCGCGCACTTGAGCGCCATCGCCAGGATTACCGACTGGGCGATGGCCAAAGTGATCAACCCACCTTGGTCAGCGGCCATTTTCTACCTTTGCGCGAGCACCCCAACGAGGAATGGAACGACCTCTGGCTGTTGACCGAAGTCCGTCATGAGGGCCGCCAGCCGCAGGGGCTTGAGGAGTCTGCCCATGCATTACAGAACAAGGGGGACTTTCATCAGGGATATCGCAATACCTTTCTCGCTACACCGTGGCAAGCCTCGTATCGCCCTCCCCGGCATCATCCCAAGCCAAGAATATTCGGCAGCCAGACCGCTGTGGTCACCGGCCCTAAAGATCAGGAAATACACTGAGACCGGCACGGTCGGGTCAAAGTGCAGTTTCATTGGGATCGGGAGGGTCAGGCCAATGATCACAGCAGCTGCTGGATACGGGTTTCGTCCGGTTGGGCCGGTCATCACTACGGCAGCATGGTTATCCCGCGGATCGGTATGGAAGTACTGGTGACGTTCCTTGACGGCGACCCTGACCGTCCATTGGTCAGCGGCTGCCTGTACCACGCAGAGCACGTCCCGCCCTACGACCTGCCAGCACATCAGACGCGCAGTGTATTCAAGACCCTGAGCAGCCCCGGAGGCAATGGTTCCAACGAACTGCGTATTGAAGACCGTGCAGGCCAGGAGCAGATCTACATTCATGCCCAGCGCGACTGGGAGCAGAACATTGAGCATGAGCAGAAAATCCGGGTCGGTCATCATCGGCATGAGCGGATCGAAGGCAACAGCTACAGCGAGCTCAAGGCCGAGGAACATCAGACTGTGGATGGCGACCGGCTGACCGAGGTAAAAGCGAGCGATCACGTCACGGTTGGCGGAACCCGGCACATCAGAGTGGGTGATGGATTACTGGCCCACGCCGGACAGGAAATCCATCTCAAAGCCGGTAACAAATTGATCATCGAAGCGGGGCTGGAAATCACGCTCAATGCAGGCGGCTCCTTTATCAAGATCGATGCCAGTGGTGTGACCGCGACCGGGCCTCAGATAAAGCTCAATTCGGGGGGCAGCCCCGGAAACGGCTCTGGAGCCACCCCTCTACTTCCAGGTGATGCAGAGCGACCAGAAGCTGGCGAATCAGGTGACATGCTGATCTCCGCACAGCGACAGGCAATGATACGCAGCCCACTTTGTAGCCAATGCTCGCAAGCAACCGAAGAAACGAAAAAATGAATCAAGCCAATTATCTGTTGATTGACGGATTGCTGAGACCTGACGCCGTAAAGCAGCTATACCAGTGCGACGAGCCTATCGAGATCGCTCCGCTTTATCTCGGTACACGGTGGGCGGAGATCATGGATTTAGGCCCGGTACTTGTGCGCACGGCTCATCCCTCCGAACTCATTGCGCAGTGGCGTCGACATCCTGAACAGCGTATCGACGCCTGCATTTTTTTCAGCAATGCGCCCTTGAAAATCGTCTCTGAACATTTGCAGCGTTTCCTGAATCCCTTTGATTATCTCGGTCATTCAAGCCTGCTGCGCTTCGCAGATCCGCTGGTGATGCACTACTGGCTATCGAGCTATGACCCTGAACATTTGAACTCGACGCTAGGCCCCATCGATCAACTCTGGGTTCAGTCCCCCCTGCGCAGCTGGCAACAAAACCTCGATCCAGCGATCACGACATTTGTTAACGAACGTGCGCAAAAAGTCTCTCGGGCGCCTTTTTCTCTGGTAAGCGAACGTCAGTTGCAAGCCTTCGAAAGCTGCTATCGATGGCTCTTCGAGGAGCGCCTTTATGAATGGGTCAAAAAGCAGGATTCGCTGGCCTTTCTGGACCAGAGCGACGATCAAATCGAAATATGGCTGAAGCGTGCTGTGGACAGCGCAATTGAATGGGGGCTGGTCAGCGAGTACGCACTGGCGACATGGGCCGACATCTGCCACGACTGGGGTCTTGGCTTTACGAGCTCGCCACAGGGCCACTACCAATCCTGGTGTGCTCAATACACCGAGCAACAGCGCTTGCCCCCGGAGCTCCGCGTAACCGTACTCGATGAATACCGTCAGAAAGTTCGTATAGACAGGGATGCAACGCATGACCGATAAATCCGGCACCCATACTCAACGACGTGCTGCAACGTTCGCCAAAACTCCCGCCACGGCCACCAGCCTGTGTCCCTTCCGCGGACCTGACGTCGCCATCGTGCCCGTGCGCTATGCGCTGGATCGCTCCCGCTACGATACCGCGCCCCAGAAGCTGAAACCGCTACTCAAGGGCAGCCGCTGGGCAGCGATGCCGAAACTGAAAACACGCAGCTATACCCTTCGCCAGCTGTATGACGGCTACGTGTATGTCTATGACGAGACTGCCGAAACGTTGCATGAGTACGTGGTGTCAGCCGCCACTGGCAACCTGAGCCGTATTGTCTGGACCGATGCGCAGCTTGGCAGTGACCGGCGAAGCGGTGCCGACGATGGCAAACCCTTCCTGCTCTATCCGCGAAACAACCTGCTGCGCATCGCCTTTTCTCCGCTGCAATGGACGTGGCGAACATGCGAACACCTGCGTTCGAATCCGGCAAGCCGCTCTGCATGGATGAAAGCGCTGGATCTGAAACGCTACTGCATGACCATGGCCGAGCCGGATACCTTGCCATTGAACCGTATCGCCGAGGCGGTGGCGGACATCGATAAGGAGCATGTGGTTGACGATGGCCGCTTTGCAGACTCGGCGATTCCTATATCCAAGGCCTCCAGCGAAGAAACCCAGCCGTTGTTTTCGCCAATCGGCGCTGACGTTTTCTGGCAGGGCAGCGTTGAAGACCAGCACAGCTCACTGCTCATCGCCCTTGATGACCCGCTGGCCATTTTCAATGATCTGGGCATGCAACTGGCCGCCGATCAGGCCGCTTACCGCAACTGGCAAGCCGAGCACGAACACAGGATCCAGATCGCCCAGACGGTCACCGCACTGTGCGGCGCTGAAAGTGAACCGGAGAAATTGCCGACATCGGTGCGCGACAATGCGGCGCTCACCCATCAGTACCTGGGCGAGCTCGAAGCTTACTTCGAGCAGTGCATCCTTGAGGAAGCGCAGATCAGCAGCAGTAACGTTCCCGGCGATTTTCTGCTGATGCCGGACATGTTCAAGAGCCTGGACATGCGCAAATCGCTTGAAATGCGTTACGGCAGCGCGCCTGCCGACGAGGCCCTGCAAGCCTGGAAAGATCGCCACAAATGGCGGCGCGAGGTCGATCTGAGCGGTGCGCGCCAATACCTTCAGCAGCACCTGCCAACCGGCGACACACTGCTGCAACAGGTGCGTGACACGCAAAGCGATTTTCGGCAATGGTCGACCCATCTGGGCACGGAACCGCTCAAGCTGTTTGTCGACACCACCCACCCAGAAAGCCTGCTTTATCTGCAAACGCTCATGCTTAACCTGCAGATCATCTACGCTCAGGACAACGCCGCCAGCACCTGGCTTGCCGAGCAGGAAGCCAACGACAGCAGCCTGTTTGGCACCTTGCGCTACGGCTTCTCGCCGGCGCTCAAACACGCGCTGCATCAGGAGGCCAACGCGCTGCTGAACGGCCTTGGCGACGTGACCAACCTGACCACCCGCATCGGCGAACTCAACGGCACGCTCAATCACCAGGGCTTTGCCGACAAGCCGTGGATGAAGGCGCTGAAACAACCCGTTCAGGACACCTTCAAAGCTCTCGGCCAACTGGCCAGCAGCGCAGGCAAGGCGACGTTCGAAAGCATCCTGCTGGCCTGGGTGCCCATCGACAGCCGCCTGGCGGTGGGCAAGCAGCAGAACATCGTTGCACTGATACGCACGCTGTTGATCGGCCAGATCCTGCTCGATTCGAAGGCGCGTATTGCGATCGATCACAACATGCTCGCGAAGCTGAAAACCTGGATCAGTGAGTGGCAGGTGCTCAACAAACAGATCAGCGACACCCGTCGCAGCTGGCTCTACCCAACCGCTTACAACCCCCGCAAAAGCATCGCCAGCCACCTGCGCACGCTCGAGCAAAAGCTTCGCCTGCACGAACTGAGCATGCCCGCCCTGCTCGACTTTCAGAACAACGAGTACGCCAGGCAGTTGCAGGATGAGATTCGCCTGTACTTCCAGTCGGGCAAAGCCATCACCAAAGACTGGCTGGCGACCGCCAAACGCTGGCTCGATGGACTGGGAGGGATTGCCGGCTCGATCACCTGGAGCGTGATCATGCTCAACTTCATCAACACCGCCTTCACTTATCGCGACCTTACTCGGGATGGAGACTTCAGTGCCAAGGACATCGGCAAGGTGACGTATGGTTTGGGGTATAGCTTTAACTTGTTGATGGCGGTGTTTGTTGAAGCGCCGTGGGCGGTTATCAGTACGGCGAAGCCACTTGTCATTGGCGGCTATAACATAGGCATTCTCGATAAATCGGCGGCTTACTGGAAAGCACGAGGTAATGCGATTTGGGGGGATGCGATAAGGGGGTTTAGAGGTTCGATGGTGGCGATGGGGGCGTTTGGGATAGCGGCGGCCACGTTAGAGCTATTTGACGTTTTGGATGATTTTTACGCAGCTAAAACCTCAGATGAAAAACACGGACTCCGTATTAAGGAAGTTGCTGTATTCCTGATGGGTTTAGGTTCTTCGGCCCAGCTATTAGCAGGCGTTTTTCCTGCTAGTGCTTTTACGATTATTGCGATGAGTTCGTGGTTCAGCGTAGCCCTGATAGCAGTTGGATTTATTTATCTGCTTGCCACGATGACCCTAAACTATTTCAAGCAAGACAGTGTGGGCTGGTGGCTACGTAAGTGCTGTTGGTCAAGAACCATAGACTATCGCTACGACGAGACTGCAAGAGGTAAGAATGAAGAAATAAGCGCATTGATGGAAATTCAATTATCTCCGCGGGTTCATGTAAAAAGCACCGTGCGTTATGAGGATCGCTACCTTGGCAAAGGCGACTATATGAGTGTCGCTGTGCAAACTGGCGCTGGAGTACAGGTGTATTTCCCACACTTTTTACGCGGCAAATCTGTCCACTTCAACATTGTAAGTAGCAAGCGCCCGTGGGGCGTGCTACCTGTAGAAAAAATAGATACCCCACTATATGAAGCATTTCTGAACCGCGGAAAATTCAGGAAGGTAGAGCAGTTCGGGATGCTTACTAACAAACCAACTGCCAAGGCTAGTGAAGACTTCACCTACCCTCTAATGCCCCCTGAAAATGAGGACCTCATCTGGGAAACCTGGGTACCGCTCGACAAGGAAGCAACCTTTCTGGAGCTACAACTCTGGTATCCGTACGACTTTATAAATTCCGGCGAGGACGATAGAAGCTATCTTTTTCAGATGGAGCTTGGCACAAGAGGCGATACCTCTATTGACGGCTTGACGGCCATAGAACTCGCTGTAAAGGCATCAAGCAGGACTGGCTCCCTTACCCTGGAAGTCGCAGAGGGCACACCTATATGAATCAGCAAGAACAAGCTTTAGACCTGTCGAAAGGCAAAGATATTTTAAACTGGAAAGTCAAAACGCTGGCGCGGTCACCTAAAGAGATCATGATCACACAGCTTGGATTTATCGCCTTCTATCTGACCGCCAGCGCACTTTTTATTTGGGGAGGCTGGATAATGTTTTCGGATAGCCTTTATTCTTTGGTATACACAGTGCTTGCACTTGTAGGGTATCTCGCCTATTTCGTAGGCCTGCTCATCCGCCAAAAAACCATCTTCAACTACACCCTGAAAACCGATGGCGCCACGGTCGAGTATTACCTCCACTACCCCGACTTCGCCTCAAGCTTCTTCAAGGGCATCGCCATTTTCGTCATGTTGGTATTCGGATTCGTCGCCGTACTGACCGGATCGTTGCTCTTTCTGGTCGGCCCGGTAGCGATGGCCTTCATCGCCGCCATCAAACTGCTGAACTGGGAAAACCCTGTCCACCATCGACAAACCGCCCCCTGGCACCTGCATGAATTTGTCACGGTCGATCACAGACGCCTGATGGTCATCATCCATTGCGACGATATCACCACCGGCTTCGCCGCGCGCTTTCCCAGCAAGGCGTTGATGGACAAGTACCTCGCTTTCCTGCGCGAGGTACTTCCGGCGAACGCTGAATACATCGAAAA